>Ga0137396_10002579_pt1 | contig 10002 bp, 6 predicted proteins | sample czc16metaG_FD_108284 | JGI IMG/M metagenome (GOLD analysis project Ga0137396, IMG submission 108284) | Vadose zone soil microbial communities from Angelo Coast Range Reserve, California, USA - czcobulk3.16 metaG | ecosystem: Environmental > Terrestrial > Soil > Vadose zone | place: USA... | reverse complement strand
GCCGCCGGTGCTCGCCGCGGTGCACGGCAGCGTCGAGAACGGATCCTTGATCAGATTGCAGAGAGCGCCCGTGTTGTCGCGCGTCTGCGAGAAGTCGCCGGCGCGCTCGAGCGCGGTCGGCACGCGAATGCGGATCGGGTTGCCGTTGTTGATGGCCGCGGTCACGGGCCGATACTCGTGCGCGTAGAAGAAGAACAGTTTGTTGGTGCCACCAGGCTTGCCCACGGGGCCGCCAATCGTGTAGCCCAACGTCTTTGTACTGGTCTTTACCTTCGGATCGCCGTTCTTCTGGTTGACCCAGCTGTTCACGTCCCAATCGGAGTTCGTCTGGATGTCGTAGACGGAGCCTCTGAATCGGTTCGAGCCGCTCTTGGTGACCGCGGTGATCTGCAGCCCGCTCGATCGCCCGTACTCGGCCTGATAGCCCTGGGTGAGGATCTTCACTTCGCCAATCGAGTCGACGTTCATGTTCAGCATCTGGCCGTTGTTGCCGGTGTCCATCGCCGAGATGCCGTCCATCATTATGTTGTTCTGTCCCGCGCCACCAAGACGCGTTCCGCCGGCCGACGCGCCTCCCTGCACCACCCCGGGGGCGAAGGCCGTCAGGCTGGTGAAATTCCCGCGCGGGATCGGCAGGTTCTCGATCTGATTGCTCGTGATCGCGACCGACCGCTCGCCGCTCTGCGTCTGAACGAGCGGGGATTGTCCGACGACGGTAATGGTTTCGGCGATGGCGCCCGGTTCGAGCGTGAGCGGCGGAATGCCGACGCGATCGGCGCCGCTCACGGCGATGCCGCCGCGCCGGACGGTCTTGAACCCTTCGAGCGTGATCTCGACCGCGTAGGTATCCGGCGTGACGTTGGGAAACACATAGTCGCCGCTTTCATTGGTCACGGCGGGCGCCGACTTCGTCCCGCGCGTTTCGCTGATGAGCACGACCGTGGCGCCGGGGATCACGCCCCCTTGCGCGTCTTTCACATTACCCGACACGGTCCCGGTCGTGATCTGCGCGAGCGCCGAGGCCGAAACCAGTAGGATCGCGAGCATCAGACCGTGGCCGACAAGGAGCACCCTTCGTCGGATGTTTCCTCCTCCGTGCAACCGATTACATCGCGCACAAGGTAGAAAGTACCGGCAGATGAGTCAAGACAAAAAGCGACAGGCGATTGAGGTTGTTCCGTTTTATCGCCGAGAGATCCAATGAACAAGATTTGTGCGTACCTGATCGTCCTGCTTTTGGTCTTCGCCGGTGAACCGGTGGCCGTCCGTCCGAGCGCGCAGCCTCCGGCGCAGCCATCACCGGATTACAACGCCTACTACCAAATCGGCCCCGACTCGCTTGCGCACGATGGAGTCCCCAAGGGCGAGGTGCGCGGGCCGTTCGTGCTTCCGAGCCGGGCGTACCCGGGTACGCAACACACCTACTGGGTGTACGTGCCGGCGCAGTACGACCCGACCGTGGCCGCGAGCCTGATGATCTTTCAGGACGGACAGGCGTTCAAAGACATGGACGGCCTGGTGCGCGCGCCCAACGTGCTCGACAACCTTATGTATCGCCGCGAAATCCCCGTGATGATTGCCGTCTTCGTCAACCCCGGCCGGACGCCGGAGCAGCCGGAGCCGACCCCGGCCGAATGGGGCGACCGGACCACGAACCGGCCGACCGAATACAACTCGCTCGATGACCGATACGCGCGTGTCATCGTCGACGAGCTGATGCCGGTGCTCTACAAGGAGTACGACATCTCACGCGATCCGGATCGCCACGGCATCGGCGGCGCCAGTTCCGGAGCGATCGCGGCCTTCACGGTTGCCTGGCAGCGACCGAACGAGTTCCGGAAGGTCCTGAGTATCGTCGGCAGCTTCGTGAATCTGCGCGGCGGCGACGCGTACGCCGACATCGTCCGGCAGAGCGACAAGAAGCCGATTCGGATCTTTCTCCAGGACGGACGGAACGACAATCGCGGCGTCGGACGTGACGGCGCCTACGATCAGCGGCGCGACTGGTTCTACCAGAACGTGCGCCTGACGCAGGCGCTCACCGCCAAGGGCTACGACGTGAACTACACGTGGGGCATGAACACTCACGGGCAGCGAATGGGCGGACCGATTCTGCCAGAGATGATGCGATGGCTCTGGCGCGATCACCCGGTCTCGACCGATGTCAACGACGCGGTCGAGCGGTCGTTCAACGCGCCGAAGAAAAATCTGCGCGAACCGTTGCCGAAGGACTGGATCGACGCCGACACCGGACATCGAGTGGTTCGGCTGACGGACGACGCCGGCGGTTCGACGCTCTATTTCCACGACAACGCGTTTTCGCCCGAGGGGAACACGCTGATGCTCAACACCCCCAACGGGATTGCCATCGTCGACGTGTCGAAAATCGGCACGAGCGGAGCCCAGCTCGCAATCGTGGCCTCGGGTGCCCGAGGCGGATATGTCGCCCGGCGAACGCGAGAGATCTTTTACAACGGAAGCGGTAGCGGGACCGTCGCAGCGGTCAACATCGACACGAGACGGACGCGCGAGCTGAAGTACGCCCGCGGCATCGTCAATGCCGACGAGACCCTCTCGGTCGTCAAGAACGGCAACGCGTCTGATCCGGATGGAAAGTACCCACGTCCGCCAACCCGCCCGCTCGTGCCGCAATTGCAGCGGATGTTTCCCGGCAAGAAGATGGACGAGCTCACGCCCGATCAGCAATTCTCCGTCACCAAGGAAGATGGACTCGCCTCTCGCGCTCTCAATCCGACTCTCCAGTCCTTCGTGTTCACGAACCTCGAAACCGGGGAATCGCGCGAAACCGGCTATCAGTACGGTGACCTCAACCATCTGCAGTTCAATCCCGTCAATCCGAACCTGCTCCTCTATTGCCACGAAGGCACGTGGCACGAGCTGGACCGGACCTGGACCATCCGCACTGACGGCACCCGGATGCGGCTGATGCACCGGCGCGCCATGGACATGGAAATCAACGGACACGAGTGGTGGAGCTGGGATGGAAAGACGGTGTGGTTCGATCTTCAGACACCGCGCAGCCAGGACTTCTGGATCGCTGGAGTAAACGTGGAGACGGCCAAAGAAACCCGCTATCACCTCCAGCGCGACTGGTGGGGTGTGCACTTCAACAGCTCGCGCGACGACACGCTCTTCGCCAGCGACGGCGGCGACGCGTCGCAGGTCGCGTACGCGACCGACGGCATGTGGATCAATCTCTTACGCGTGCGGCCGAACGGGACGATGACGCGGGAAAAACTGGTCAACATGTCGACGCACAACTACGTGACCGGCCGCGGCGGAGTCGAGCCCAACGTCCACATCACGCCCGACAAGAAATGGGTCGTCTTCACCGGCCAGTTCGCGCAAGGCCGGCGGCATGCGTACGCGGTCGAGATCGAAAAGGCCAACCATAAATAGATTGCGCTCTCGGAGTGCATCCCTCACGCAAGTAGATCGGCTCCAGACATTTTTGTCGGCGGACATCAACGGCGACGACCGCGCGTCGTTTGTCCTCGCGCTTTTTGTGTTGACTAGTCTCTGCTTGACGCGCACAATCTGAATCGCAGTCTGGCAGGAACGACCGACAAACTGCATTGGTCCCACAGAGATTGTGCATATCTTGCACAAAATGATTTACAGCGAAACATCGCAGCGGACGGCAGACGCCGACGGGCGCTGTGGTGATCCGCTCGAGCATTCATGACGATCGCGGTCGCGCGCGACACGAAAGGACCGTCGATGATCAATCCATTTCCTTCTCAGGAAACCGGAATCGTGCCTCGAGCGTGTACGGCTGCTCTTCTCGCGTGTGCCGTGTCCCTGGTCGCGACGCCGCTGCGGGCGCAGGATCCGTTACCGCCCGTGACGGTGGGGGCCGGCGTGCAAACCAGCTTCGTCCACGATATCCCCCAAAACGGCGACTCCACCGACGCCTTTCTGCTCAATAGCGTGCGTCTCTACGTGAACGGGTCGCCTGCGAAAAAGATCAAGTTCATGTTCAACACCGAGTACGACGGCGCCGGCAATCACGTGACGGTGCTCGATGCGGTGGCCCGGTTCGAGTTCTCGGACCAGGTCAATGTCTGGTTCGGCCGCATGTTGCCGCCGAGCGATCGCGCGAACCTTTACGGTCCCTACTACGCACACCATTGGGCGAGTTTCACTGACGGCGTACAGGATGGCTACCCGTTCATCTCGGCCGGCCGCGACAACGGCGCGCTTTATTGGGGCCAGTTCGGCATGGTGAAGCTACAGGCGGGCGCCTACGACGGCGCCTCGTCGACCGGCAAGAGCAAGATGATCGGCGCCGGTCGCGTCCAGATCGATTTCTGGGATCCGGAGCCCGGCTACTACTTGAACGGCACGTTCTACGGCGAGAAGAACATCCTCGCCGTCGCCGCCGCCGGCCAGGTGCAGGACGGCAACAAGGCCTACAACGGCGATTTCCTGCTCGAGAAGAAAATCGCCGGCGGCGGCGCCTTCTCCGTCGAAGCGGAATTGGCGAAGTACGACCGGTTGGGCGGCTACAACGCGCGATACGGCACCGATCAGGGCGGCTATGTGCTCGCGAGCTATCTCTTCCCGCCTGCAGCCGGCATGACCGGCAGACTCGAGCTCCTCGGGAAATTCGCCAAGGCCGTCTTTCGCGACGGCCTCACCTCGATCGACCGCGATTACGACCAGAAGACCACCGAGGTGAATTTCAACTACGTCATCAAGGATTTCAACGCGCGCGTGATGCTGTTCTATCTGCAGAAGAACTTCTCCGCGGTGCAGCCGAACGATAAGCAGGTCGGCGTCGGGTTTCAGGTGCAGATGTAATCAAGGAGTTCCGTCATGAGTTCTACGCTGAGATTCCTGACCATCGGGTTGCTCGCGGCTGCTCTGGCGTGGCCGGGCGCCGTCCTCGCCCAGGACACGATCAAGGTCGGCGTCCTGCATTCGCTCTCGGGCACAATGGCGATCAGCGAGACGACGCTGAAGGACACGATCCTGATGCTCGTTGATCAGCAGAACAAGAAGGGCGGATTGCTCGGCAAGAAGCTCGAAGCGGTGGTGGTCGATCCCGCGTCGAACTGGCCGCTCTTCGCCGAGAAGGCGCGCCAGCTGCTCGAGAAGGACAAAGTCGCGGTCGTCTTCGGCTGCTGGACGTCCGTGTCGCGGAAGTCGGTGCTGCCGGTGTTCGAGAAGGACAACGGGCTGCTCTTCTATCCGGTCCAGTACGAGGGCGAGGAGTCGTCGAAGAACGTTATCTACACGGGCGCCGCGCCGAACCAGCAGGCGATCCCCGCGGTCGATTACCTGATGAAGGACGTCGCCGTGAAGCGCTGGGTCCTCGAAGGCACTGACTACGTCTATCCGCGCACGACGAACAAGATTCTCGAGGCCTACCTCAAGGCCAAGGGGGTCAAGGCCGAGGACATCTCGATCAACTACACGCCGTTCGGCTACGCGGACTGGCAGGCGCGCGTCGCCGCGATCAAGAAATTCGGCTCGGCCGGCAAGAAGACCGCAGTGGTCTCCACAATCAACGGCGACGCCAACGTGCCGTTCTACAAGGAGCTTGGGAACCAGCGGATCTCGGCGGAAGATATCCCGGTCGTGGCGTTCTCGGTCGGCGAGGAGGAGCTCTCGGGACTCGACACCAAGCCGCTCGTCGGGCATCTTGCGGCGTGGAACTACTTCATGAGCGACAAGGCGCCGGCGAACAAGGTCTTCATCGACCAGTGGCATGCGTACATCAAGAAACCAAAGCGGACGACGAACGATCCGATGGAAGCCCACTACATCGGGTTCAACCTGTGGGTGAAGGCGGTCGAGAAGGCGCGCTCGACTGACGTGGAGAAAGTGATCGCCGCGCTCCCTGGCCTCGAAGTCCCGAACCTCACCGGCGGCGTCGCGAAGCTGCTGCCCAATCACCACGTCACCAAGCCGGTGTATATCGGCGAGGTCCGGGCGGACGGCCAGTTCGACGTCGTGTGGAAGACGAGCGGCACGGTGCCTGGCGATGCGTGGTCGGACTACCTGCCGGGGAGCAAAGATATCGAGGCCGACTGGGTGACGCTCAAGTGCGGCAACTACAACACGAAGACCAAAATGTGCTCGGGACAAAGCTACAAATAACGTGGCTGCTGCTCGCAGTCATCCTGTGCGCGCCGCGCGCGCTCGCTCAGCCCCCGCTACGTGACGTCGGTGACGTCCGGCTGGTGTTGGACGAGCTGCGCGAGGCGAGCTTCGTCGAGAAGGAGCGGATCGTCGAACGCCTCAGCGGTCGAGGCGATCCGTCCATCCGGCCGGTTCTCTCGGCGCTGCTCGAGGATCGTCTCTTCGTCCGCGAGTCAGACCGGCACGTCTTCATCGTCAAATCCGCCGATGACAGCCTCGCCTCGCTCGAACTGATCGATCCGGTGTCGCTCGCCGGCGCCGGATCGGCGTCTCGGGACGATCTCACCAAAATTGGCACGAACAACCAGCTGCGCAAGCGGCTGCGGGCGCTCGTCGCGCGCTTCGATCTGTCGGGCCCCGACGCTGCCGTGCGGCTCGCGGCTGTCGAGGAGATCTTGCGGTCACTCGACGCGGAGAGCCTTGCGCTGCTGCGGGCGCGATCCGCCGTCGAACCGAACGCCGGCGTGAGAGAGCAGATTGAAATCGGGTTGGGGCTGGCGGCGCTCGACAGCGGCGACTCGCGTGCGCGCCTCGACGCGATCGCCGCGCTCACGCGGACGCTGAGGCCGCAAGTGCGAAACCGTCTGGCCGGCCTGCTCGAACGAGCGGCGGACGGCAGCTTCGCGGAATCGGACGAGCGCGTCCGGCAGGCGGCCGCGCAGGCCGTGCACGCCATCGACCGCTGGCGTGCCTTCTACGGAGTATTCGAGACGCTGTTCTTCGGGCTGAGCGTGGGATCGGTCCTCGTGCTCGTCGCGGTTGGACTGGCGATCACCTTCGGCGTCATGGGTGTCATCAACATGGCGCACGGCGAGCTGATGATGCTCGGTGCGTACACCACCTACGTCATGCAGCTCGCGATGCCGAATCACATCGGCGCCGCCATTCTGCTGGCGATTCCCGCCGCGTTTCTCGTCGCGGGCATGACCGGCGTGATCCTCGAGCGCACGATCATCAGGTTTCTGTACGGCCGGCCGCTCGAAACGCTGCTGGCGACCTTCGGCGTCAGCCTGGTGCTCCAGCAGCTGGTGCGGTCCGTCTTCTCGGCGAACAACCGATCGGTCGAAACGCCGGCGTGGATGAGCGGGACTCTTCAGATTAACGGCGCCTTGTCGATTACGGTCAACCGCTTGTGCATCATCCTGTTCTCGCTCATCGTGTTCGCGATCCTGTTGATCGTGCTGAAGCGGACGCGCCTCGGCCTCGACATTCGCGCGGTCTCGCAGAACCGCGCGATGGCGCAGGCGATGGGCATCCGGACCGGGTGGGTCGATGCGATGACGTTCGGTCTCGGATCGGGTATCGCGGGCATCGCCGGCGTGGCGCTCAGCCAGTTCACCAACGTCGGACCGAATCTCGGCCAGTCCTACATCATCGACTCGTTCATGGTGGTCGTGTTCGGCGGCGTCGGGAATCTCTGGGGCACGCTCGTCGGCGGCCTCTCGATGGGTGTCGTCGATCAGCTGCTCGAGCCGTACGCGGGCGCGGTGCTGGCGAAGATCTTCGTGCTCGTCGCGTTGATCGTGTTCATCCAGCGGTGGCCCCGCGGCCTGTTCCCACAGACAGGACGCGCCGCGGAGAGTCAGGCATGAGCCTCTTGAAGTGGCGTCCGACTTCAGTCGGAGCCGCGTGGACGATGATCGAGAGGGATCGAGGCGGCTCGGTATTCCTGGCGCTCGTCGCCGCGCTGGCGATCGCCGCGCCCGTGCTGAACCAGGTCGTTCCGGCTTCCTCGCCGTTCCATCTGTCGACCTACTCGCTGACGCTCGTCGGCAAGTACATGTGCTACGCGATGCTGGCGCTCGCCGTCGATTTGATTTGGGGCTACGCCGGCATCTTGAGCCTCGGTCACGCCGCCTTCTTCGCGCTGGGCGGCTACGCCATGGGCATGTATCTCATGCGCGAGATCGGTCCGCGCGGCGTGTACGGCGATCCGATCCTTCCCGATTTCATGGTCTTCCTCAACTGGCAGAAGCTGCCGTGGTTCTGGGTCGGGTTCAACCACTTCTGGTTCGCCCTGATCGTGATCGCGGCGGTGCCCGCTGCACTCGCGCTGGTGTTCGGGTGGTTCGCGTTTCGCTCGCGCGTGACCGGTGTCTATTTCTCGATCATGACGCAGGCACTCAGCTACGCGCTCATGCTGGCATTCTTCCGAAACGATATGGGCTTCGGCGGCAACAACGGCTTCACAGACTTCAAGGACATCCTGGGCTTCGACCTGCACGAGGACGGCACGCGCGTCACGCTGGTCGTGGTCACCGCCGCGGCTCTGGCCGCAAGCTATCTCGCGTGCCGCGCGATCGTCGGGTCGCGCGCGGGGCGCTTGTTTCGCGCGATCCGCGACGCCGAAAGCCGCGCGCGGTTTCTCGGGTACCGCGTCGAGTCGTACAAGCTCTGGGTCTTCGTGTTCTCGGCCGTCCTCGCCGGCATTGCCGGCGCGCTGTACGTGCCGCAGGTGGGCATCATCAATCCGAGCGAGTTCGCGCCCATCAACTCGATTGAGGCGGTCATCTGGGTGGCCGTCGGAGGCCGCGGCACGCTCTTCGGGGCGGCGATGGGCGCCGTGCTGGTCAACTACGCCAAGACGTACTTCACGGGTGCGCTGCCAGAGCTGTGGCTCTACGCGCTCGGTGCGCTGTTCGTCCTGGTGACGCTGTTTCTTCCGCGGGGCCTGGTCGGCCTCGGCGCGCGCCGCCGGCGCGTGGTCCAGGCTGGCGTCGCGGCACCCGTCATCTGGGCGCTCGGATCGAGCGTCGGCGTGTCGCTCGGGAGCAAGCTGAAATGACCCGGCCGCCCGACCTGCCGTCGCCCGACAAGATCCTCACGCTCGACGACCTGACCGTCAGCTTCCACGGCTTCAAGGCGCTCGACGGCCTCACGCTCTCGGTGGACCGGGGCGAGCTGCGGTGCATCATCGGTCCAAACGGCGCCGGCAAGACGACGATGATGGATGTTGTGACCGGCAAGACCCGTCCCGATCACGGCTCCGCCTGGTTCGCGCAGGATGTCGACCTGCTGGCGCTATCGGAGCCGGAGATCGCACAGGCGGGTATCGGTCGCAAGTTCCAGAAGCCCACGGTGTTCGAGAGCCTGACAGTGTTCGAGAACCTGGAGCTCGCCATCTGGGGCGACAAGTCGTTCTGGAAGGATCTCGTCGCACGGCTGACGCGCGCCGAGCGGCAGCACATCGACGACATCCTCGACGTCATCGGGCTCACGGCCGAGCGCGCTGCGTTGGCGGGCACGCTCGCGCACGGACAAAAGCAATGGCTCGAGATCGGCATGCTGCTCATGCAGGAGCCGGAGCTGCTGCTCGTCGACGAGCCGGTCGCCGGCATGACGCCGCAGGAGACCGCGCGGACGGCGGAGCTCCTGCTCTCGCTCGCAGCGGAGCACTCGCTGATCGTCGTGGAGCACGACATGGATTTCGTGCGATCGATCGCCAGGCGCGTCACGGTGCTGCATGAGGGGCGCGTGTTGGCTGACGGCAACATGGACCAAGTGCAGAACGATCCACGCGTCGTCGAGGTGTACCTGGGAGCATGAGTGGGATCGCCGTCACGCATCTCAATCAGTCCTACGGCGGCAGCCACACGCTGTGGGACGTCGACCTCGTTGTCGCGCCCGGGTCGAGGACGTGCCTCATGGGCCGCAACGGCATGGGCAAGACGACGCTCCTCAAGTGCATCATGGGGCTGCTGCCGGCCTCCGGACGAATCGAGTTCGCGGGCGTCGATCTGAGCACGCGGCCGGCGGAAAGCCGGGCGCGGCTTGGCATCGGCTACGTGCCGCAGGGGCGCGACATCTTCTCGCAGCTGACCGTCGAAGAGAATC
>Ga0137396_10002577_pt1 | contig 10012 bp, 8 predicted proteins | sample czc16metaG_FD_108284 | JGI IMG/M metagenome (GOLD analysis project Ga0137396, IMG submission 108284) | Vadose zone soil microbial communities from Angelo Coast Range Reserve, California, USA - czcobulk3.16 metaG | ecosystem: Environmental > Terrestrial > Soil > Vadose zone | place: USA... | reverse complement strand
GCCCCCGGTCTGTGCTGGTGGCATACGCGATGAGTACTGCGGCGGGGGGGAACACCGGCAGGAGATACCGGATTACCTTGTCTCCCGGGGAGATCGTCAAGAATGCCAGAATGCTGACCACCCAGATCGCACAGACCCGCAGAACCCAAGGACGTGCGCTCCGGATTCGCCAGCCCTGTCGAAGGCCCGGCCACAACCAGCCCATCCATGGGAGCACACCAAGCGGTAAGAAGACGGCATACGCCAGCAATCCAATCCACCCAGGCGTGGCGCCGGGAGCGGAGAGGGCAGGGTGAAAGAATCGCCCCACCCCCAAAGAGCCACCTAACACGAAGGTCTCAACGAACGCCTGACCCTGACGTAGACCCGCAACGACAAACCAGGGCGCACCGACGAGGAAGAAGGCGACGAAGGCAAGGCTGACATCCCGGGCCCATTTCCTCGGCCACTTTCGCCGGTCCAAGCCGGCGTGCGCCGCAACGACAAGCACGGGCAGGATCGCTCCAAATAGACCTTTAGACAGCACGGCGAGAGCGGTCGAAACTCCTGCCAGGGCAGCCATCCCCCATTGAGCATCGCGGAGCCATCGCAGGTAGAGGTATACGCTGAGTGTCACAAACAGCGTCACTGGGACGTCTTGTTGGGGCACCAAGCTCTGATAGAAGAACTGGCCGGAGGTCAGCAGGATCAACGCGGCGAGCAGTGACTGGTCGACAGACAGGACCAGCCGGGCTAGATGGTAGGTTACCAAGACGGCTGCAAGCGCAAGACCGACATGCCAGAGCCGCACGGCCCAGTCGGCTGATCCAAACGCGGCGAGGGAGAGTTCCAAGAACCACGTCGTCAGCGGAGGCTTATCAAAAACGCCTCCGCCTCGGGTGGAAAAGATAACCCACTCCCTTGCTCGCAGTGCGTCGCGGGCGACGGTAGCGTAAAAGGCCGAGTCGCCATCGGTGAGCGGCAGGACAACGCCAGCGGCGACCAGGAGAACCGCGGCAAGGCCGAGCCACAGCCGCCACGGCGACGGTATTTCCGCGAGAGGCGTGGCAATGGTCAATTGCCCTGGGTCAGTTCGACCAGGCGGCTTCGAGGGTCACTCCCCAATCTACGCGGGTCGCGCCGGCAACGTTGTCTGCGTTCACCCGGTACGCCGCCCACGGCCCGACCTTCCCCGTCCACCCTGACGCATCAAACGGCGTGTCGAATCCAGCCATAAGCGAATGCTCGACAACACCGCTTAAGAAGAGTTTTTGCCACGCCTCGGCCTGGCTAGTCCAGATCACCCCGACCTTGCCGGGGCCCTTCCGCACGTAGGCCACCCAAGTTGAATTCGCCGGTGGAGGGGACGACATCCACCGGAGGTGGATCAAATCGAAATCTGGGCCGAGCACGTGTCCTAGCGGGAGCCCACGCAAAGCGAAGTTCAGCCCCGTGGTTTCCGTGTAGGTCCAATTCAGCACCATCGTGTACAACCCCTGAACGCTAGAGCCGTCATCGTAGACAATGTGGAACCCACCCGTGAGGCCCCACTTGGAGGGAACATCCACCGTTGGCGTGGGGATCGTGAGATCGTCCAGAAACACTTCCCCGAACACGCGAACGCCGGGCTCGGGAACCCAGTCCATATCAGCAGTCAGCTCGATATTGTCTACGATCCCACGCGGCAAACGAAACTGTGCCATCAGTGGAGGGTTGATGCCGATGGGAATTGGGTGCAGGACGTACGGAAGGTAGGGAGTTCCATCCATAACGATAGCTTCACCGAACCCCAGGCGGAGGTTTGGACGGTAGGGGATGTCCATCCGCGTCCCCACGATCGAATGCCCCGCGTCGAGAGAGCCGATCACTTTTGTGAACCGCGCTTTCAGCCAGACAAAGGACACCTGGAGAGCATCGAATCCCCCGGCGGCTTCGTCAAAAGACAGTTCCGAGCCTAACGGTGCGGGACCCCATCCCAAGGGCGTGCGTCCAGCGAGCCACGATACTCCACCGGACTGAGCCGCAAGCGCCCCAGTAGGACTATTCACGGCCCAACCGCCCATCGCCACCGATGAAACCGACGCAGCGGACAGTTGAGCATACGTCCGGGGCGTCCCGAAGGGAGCTACCAGAGACGCCTCAGTCGTCTTGCGGACCAAACCCGGGGAGGTATCAGTAGGATCGGAGGCTGGATCGAGTAACCTCAGGACTGTTTGATCCGCGTCGCTCAGCGACGCTGGTCGCTGCATCCCCTGGCCGACATCGAGTGCCGCTTGAAGACTCCAGGGGAGAATCGGGCGGGTGATTCCGGCCCACAGGGGCAGCAAGCCACGAGTCTTCAGATAGTCGATGGCATCGCGCGCAAACGGCGTTGCGAAGAACCCCGCTGCGGGGGTCGCAACGATCGTGACGCAAAGAACTGTCCCAAGAAAACTGCACAGGAAGGCGCGGGGTCGCACCTCCCCGACCGCTAGCCCCCGCTCAAGGTGCGGAGCAGAAAGAGGAACCCGAGGAGCGCAACCACCGTCAGAGTCGGATCAGGTGTCACGAAGTGTCACCTCCTCCTTATTGTCATCGCATCCACGATGACCTGTCTCTATGTCCTTTTACCCTAAGCGAGGAAGATTCCTCCGCCATGGGGTGGGGTCGGAAGTACCCAGGAGGACGGGCCTGGGAGATTAGACGATGTTAGATGAACAGCTCCAAGCGCAATCGGTGTCCGGCGCGTCATGCCCCCCTACTTGTTTGAGGAGACTGGCATGACGCAGGAGGCGAATGCTAGCTCAGGAGAAAGGTCTACACAGTAGCTCGTAGGACATGCGGAATTCCGGGGTGCCAGCGGGCGCCAAGAGAGTGCTAGCCTTACTGCGGAGGCCTGCCAAACAGATGGGGGATCACAACCGCCGTGCGAGGGGGCGTCATGGGCGAGGCCAGCCGAGCGCCCGTGGCACGCCTCACAGTACAAATCAGTCGGCGTGGATGACGTTTATGCGACTGGCCGGCCTGGGGCTTGTCGCAGCCGTGCTAATCTCTGCCCCGGCAGTCGCGCAGCCCCAGCAATCGTTCTCTGACGAAACGGTCACGCAGCTCGTGACGGCTGTGCTTCGTCAGTACTTCGACTCTGCCTCAACTTTTGAAATCTCAGTCTCAGGATCTGCTCAGGCCGGCGATCTCTTGCTTGTCCAAGACCTACTCATCGTGGGCAAACCTGCAGTCTTCCACGGTCTGCGGGGAGAATTACTTGCTCACATCACTGGGCTTGAGGTGGACCTCGCATCACTCACGAACCTAGCGATAAAGGTCAGACGGGTTCAGACGGCAACCGTTGTCGCCAAGACCACCTCTGCAGCCCTCCAAGATGCCCTCAGTCGATTCTCCGCATCACTCATTAATCCTCGGATTCAGCTCCAGAGCGGATCTTTCACGCTGACGACAATCATCCGTCGTGACGACGCCCTCTACCCAACCGTGGCACACGGCACGCTTGCTGTGGTGCAGGGACAACAAGTGCACTTGGTGCTCACCGATGTGACAGTGTCAGGCACCAACGTCCCAGTTGATCTGATTGGAAACGAGCTCGCCAGGGTGAATCCCCTCGTTGACCTGGGCAAGTACCCCATCCGCTTGTTCGTCGATCGGCTTGTTCTGCATAACGACGGCATCGAACTCCTGGCCACGAACATGAAGAGATAGCTACTTCGTAACAAACACCTCCTCAGGAATGACTACGTTGAGCTGATAGTCGTGGTGTTTGATGATCGCCGAAAGAAAGAAGCTCGGGGCACGCACCAACAAGACGTCCGGCAGATAAAAACCCTCGTAGCGCCTATAACGGTACTCCGCGATCAGGTCGCCCCACGCATAGTGGAATTGAGATTTGCCCACAAGCCAACTTGATTGATCGACAAGTGCCTCTACGCGTGGCGGGTTCACGTCCGCATGGCGGCCTTCCAGTGAAAGGTACAGCCACTGGCGGCCATCCTCGTTTCTCCAGCCGATGATGCGGGGGATGTATTGGGAGAGGACGTCCTCGGGGCGGGCCGCCTGACCAAACTCGTTTCCCAGCGAGCTAAAGGGCCAGGGCGCGTCGTGGACGACCACGTGGTACCGAGCCGGTCGGCTCGCGAAGACCGAAGCACTGAATTCAAAATGGAACATCAGGACGCTGGCGATGATTTCTTGCTCGACGCGGAATGTATTGAGAGACGAGTTCACTGCGGCAATGCTCTGGACGACTTCATCGAATGACGGAGCGGCCAGTTGCGCCGAGGCCGCAGCGCTCAGGCTTGTTGCGAGGACGACGACGACAACTACCTCGAGCAGCTTTCGCATCGATGAGGCTTGCCTCAGCGTGTGTAGCTTAGGAAGACACGCCCGGTGGGGAGTTGCAGGACCACGCTGACATACCCGAGGTCTGGGGTGCTCACCGAAGTCGTGAGTTGCCGCGCAATATCGTCCCAGCTGAGCCCACCAATTACTCCGGGCGCCAGCGTTAGATTGAACGAATATGTTCGGCTGGAAATCGCCCTGCCGATGAAATCGTACGTCTGGCTGTGCCCAATAGTCAGTCCCGGGCTTGGGGTGACCGTAACTGATCCCGCCGCATAATTCGACCCGCCCATGGTATCAAACAACAATGGGCTGGTGCCCCAGGAATCCTGCCGGAAGTAGGTAAGCGACGACGACAGGCTCGACGAGAAATTGAGTGAAAACTGTGTGGAGGCCCACCATGCGCTGTTGCTGCCGCCGATCGAGTAGCCGTTTTGTCGATAACCGGTGCTGGCGCTGACCGCTATCACACGATCCAGAGGAATCTGGGCGGTGGACACCGTCACCGCAGTTGTCCCGCGGATGCCGGTCAGCCCCACAGGCCTCACAACATAGTTTGCCACTCCCCACTCGAGGTTGTAACTGAGAAATGGTCCCAGCAAGGGCGCGGTCCGCCAGACCGTGACCTCCGGCAATCGCTCGACCCGGTAGTCTCCCCCAAATCCCCCCTTGCTCGCGGTGAGCACGACGTTCCACCCATCTGGAAGCGTGCCTCTCCCGGTGATGGAGAGGAGAGGCTCGAGGCCTAGGACTTGCGAATACGTCGTGCCGTATGCCAGCGTGGCGTCGGAACCAAGTCCGGTCGTCAAGGAAATTGAAAGCCAGTCCCCGACGATGCCAGAGCTACCGCCCGAGAAAGAAACTGCCGCATCCGAGGACAAAACTCTCGAAACGAGGACAAGAAAGAATGCAAAGATTAGCGCGATCAGGTAGCCACGCATTCGCGATCCCGGACCTAGAGTTACAGACCGAGCGTCTTCCTGCGCGGAAACCATGACTAAAAAGAAACCTGCAAATAGAACCCATCCCAGTATAAGAAGGTCATCTCTGGAGTGTCAGCCCGCCACACCGCTGCCGCTCCACGGTATCCAATCTCCAATTGCAATCCGCTTCGGAACTGCCACCCTGCCCCAACATTGTAGGTCCAATAATAGAATGGCGCGCCACTCTCATGCGGCGCCCAAATGCCTCGCAGCAGCGGCGATGACAACTCACCCGCGACATAGAATGGGGTGCCCACACCCCCGGGGGCCAGCTGGTAGGAAAACTCTGCACCGAGTCTGGGACCGGACACGGTTATATCCCGGGCGGTGCCTCCCAACACGCCACGCCGCGTCAGTCCACCCCATCCGCCAAACACAGAAATAGCGCCGTTCTGGAATTGTGCCAGAGGGTAGCGCAGATCCACAGACCAGAGGGTCTGCTCACTACCAGCCTCATAGGCAAACGATGCGGCGAAATCGCCGGCATTCGCCCAATACGTGAGACCAGTGAGCGTCGCGTTCGCCGAGGGCCCTGAAAGCGGACCGCTGGATGTCATCGTTGGCATCCAGTGCCGGACTGCCAGGTGGTTCGGCTGCTGCCGTCGGGGGATAGACAGACGCTCCGTGGCAGAACCCACCTCGTCGGGTGCGACCACCTCCGGTGGCGGAATTTCCGCTGGTGTGGCTGGCCATCGGTACGTCAGGTCCGCCCGCATGAGCCACTCCCAGCCATTGACACCGGCCACATTTCCTTGATTTGTCACCGATGCGATCTCGGCCCGGTAACGCGTTTCAAACGAAGGCGAGCGAATTGTCTGGAACTGAAGGCCAAACGTATGCCTGGTCTCTACAACCCCCGACAGAAACCAGTCCGCAGGAGGAGGGGCCGGTTGCCCGATGCGACCCTGACCGTGGCGAGTGTACGCGTACGACAATTGCAGGTCTGTGGAAGGATTCAGATGACGGCTGAGTTCGAGGTACAAATCATCGCCATCCGGTCCCAACCAGTACCCTAGGCTTCGACCGCGATAGGCATGCGCCAATTCCGGAGCGTTAACATAGCTGTACGTACCGTTGGTAACCGCGGAATACTCGAGACGTAGACTGATTTGACCATTGTTGAATGGATCGACCAGAAAAATGCCTGCGAGTAGGCCAACCCGAGCCAGGCGCTCGGCGATCCGTTCGGGAGCATCGTCGATGAACCCTACCCCATAGACTCGTGTGCCGGGTTGCGGCAGCCAGTCGAAGTCCACTGCCACTGTGTAGTTACGGGCTTGGCCCAGGATGCCATGGAAGTCGTATGAGGCGATGATCGCGGATAGCACAGGAATGGGCTCGAGGAGATGATACAGAGTCAGGGGGCCCCCCCATGCGGTGACTACTGACTCGTTGAACCCCAGCCGAAACCGAGGAGTCACCATCCAATCCAGCCGTGTCGCGAAGAAGACGATGCTTCCAGGCGGAGCTCCTCCCGACCGCTCCAGGGAGGCGACGATCTTGGTTAGGCGGGCCTGGGGGAGTTCTGCGGTCAGCCGAAACAGAGGGAGCGTCCCCGCGTTATCCGAGAGCAGCAAACCGGTGCGCAGGCTAGGCCCCCACGATGAGGACGTTCTCCCCAGTTGCAGGAAAACTGACCCGAGTTTAAAGGAAGTGTAGATCTCTCCGGCCGGCGGATCTCCGGGAGAGTCGCCTCCAACAACACGGCCGAAAAGAAGCCAGTCGTCGCTGAGAGACAGTTCGGCAGCGGCAGACGATACTCCAGCCGACCGATCTGGGGTGAATTCTTGAGCCCGGTTGCGGATCAAATCCCTCGCCTGGATCTCGAAATTGGAATCCGTAGAAAACTCTGCGCTGAGCCGTCGCAGATCACTTTCAATCAGACCAACGATCTTGGAATCGGTCGTTCGGGTGCGGGCCAGCGCCTCGCCAACCAGACGGCGGGCTTCCCGACGGGTAATCGGTCTCGCACTGACCGCGTCGAGAGAAACGAGCCGTAGACTGGCCAAGCGATAGAAAGCCTGATAAGACCAGTGCTCAAGGGGGACATACGAAAGATCGAGAAAGGCGGCCACTGCGGAGGTGGGAGTAAGGGCGACTATCGCTAGAAGCAATAGACCTGCCTTGATGCAAACCAAGCTACTCTCGCGATGTCAGGGGGCCATGGTGGAGGATCCGACGTGATCCACAGGGCTCAGTCTTCCAAACTTCACGACGCCCCGCGCCCCGACGAAGCCGTTGCGCCAAGTGAACGGTCGGGCCACGCAGACATCAATCGGGGACCGATTCTAGGCCCTAATTCTGTCTTGTTCGCTTGCCAGAATCCAATCTACCGCCCCAGCTAACGAAATTGTTTCAAAGTCTGGCTTGGAGGGATGCTGCTCCGCGTAGTCGCAGTTGATGAGAACGGTCTTGCATCCCGCGCGTCGACCCGCTTCGATGTCACGCCACCGGTCGCCCACCATGAAGCTCCGGCCGAGTTCGATACGCCAGTCCGTGGCGGCGGCCAGCACCAAGCCGGGCTTCGGCTTCCGGCATTCGCAGTTGTCCCCGTCGTCGTGATAGCAGGTCCTGATGTCATCGAGAGGGAGGCGGCCACGCAGGAAATCGTGAATGGCCTCGATTGACCCACGTTCCTGAATTCGACGGGCCACGTTTGGCTGGTTTGTGACGACGATCAAAAGGAACCCGTGACGCCGCAGCTTTTCGCAAGCTTCCAGCACTCCCGGTAGAATCTCAATCTCGTCTACCGACAAGGGGGACCCAGGGCGTCCGTCCTGCACCGGAGCACGATTCAGGACCCCGTCCCGATCTAGGAACACCGCCGGTCTCACATCGTCCCCCAAGGACGGATCCACAAGCCTTCGTCCCTATTCATTGTGATCGAGGACGATCTTCATAGATGCACCCGCTTCCGTGACGAGGCGAAACCCCAATGCCACCTCCGACAAAGCCAGTCTGTGGCTGATCATGTCCGCTACATGCACCTGCCGAGTCCCAAGAAGCGCCAGCGCCTCGGCGTAGTCGCTGGGACTCGCGCCGTAGGATGTAGTAAGAGTAAGATCCGTGCGCCAGAATGTCTCGTTGAACTGCAACGGCAAGGCGTAGGCCGGTGCGGCGGGCGCGAAGAAGAGAACCGTACCGCCCGGAGCCACTACCCGCAGCGCCTGCGTGAGCGCGCCTTCGGAACCCGTGCACACGATGACCACGTCCGCCAAGCGACCCCCCGTCGTCTCGCGGAACTGATCCACCCACTCCGCGCCCGCTGACAGGACAGCGTCAGCGCCGGCATGCCGTGCGGCGTCCAATCGGAACGGGTGGACGTCCACCGCGACGATAGGCGCCGCCCCCGCAACCCTGGCAAGTTTCACATGCAGAAGGCCCGCCATGCCGCTGCCGACGACGACCACGCTTTGCGCCTCTCGGAGACCGGCCCGCCGCTGACCGCGCAGCGCGCAAGCCAAGGGTTCGACGAAAACCGCTTCTTCGTCAGGTAGGGCGTCGGGCAGGGAAAAGACGCCCCGGTCAACATGCAGCGGCGTCAACCGGAGGTACTCCGCGAACCCACCGGGATCGAAGTTCGTCCGGTGCAACGTCTCGCACAGCGTGTGATGGCCGCTGCGGCAGAACTGACACGCATTGCACGGCACGTGGTGGGCGGCGGTAATCCGGTCACCCTCCCGGTGTGCGCGAACATTCTTACCGCATGCCGCAATTCGACCGGCGATCTCGTGGCCGAGCACGGCTGGTGCTCTAGGCCGTCGGTACCACTCCATTACATCACTGCCACAGATGCCGCTGCGTTCCACACGCACCAGCATTTCCCCAGGACCTATCTGTGGCACCGATCGCTCTTCGATCCGTACGTCCCGATTGTGGTAATAGACCGCCACTCGCATCTAACGCGCCACGCCATGTCGGGTCTCGGTTTCGAGGCCGACGACTCGGCAAAATTCCTGCATGGCTTCCTCCGGCGTGGCGCCGTGGTGCACAATCCGCCCCACTGCTCTGACCATCGCCACCGGTGAGGAGTGTTGCCAGATGTTCCGGCCCATGTCAACCCCAACCGCGCCGCAGGAGATGGCGTCAAAAGCAAGCTGGAATACCTCATGTTCTGAGGGCAACTTGGGACCGCCGGCGATGACGACGGGGACGGGACAAGTCTCCACTACCTTCGCGAACCCCTCGCAGTAATAGGTCTTCACCATCCGCGCTCCCAGTTCGGCAGCGATCCGGCAGCAGAGAGCCAGATAGCGGGCGTCCCGCTTTTCCATCTCCTTCCCGACAGCCGTAACCGCCAGGACCGGTACGCCGGACTCCTCAGCTTCATTGACCAAGGTCGCCAGGTTGAGGAGGGTCTGCCGTTCATAGGCCGAGCCGATAAATACCGAGGCCGCCACCGCTGACGCGTTGAGCCGGACCGCCTCTCGCACCGTCGTGGTGAGACCTTCGTTGGCCAGATCCTCGCCGAGGATGCTCACGCCTCCAGAGACCCGCAGCACGATGGGGACGTCGGTCACCGGCGTCACGGATGAGCGCAGTACCCCCCGGGTGAGCATGAGGGAGTCGATATGGGGGAGGAGCGGCTCGATCGTCCGGCGTGGCACCTCCAGATTCGTCGTCGGCCCAAGGAAGTACCCGTGGTCCACGGCCAGCATCACCGTCCGACCGGTCTGCGGGTTCGTTAACCGAGACAGGCGGTTGTGCATTCCCCAGTCCAT
>Ga0137396_10002575_pt1 | contig 10015 bp, 4 predicted proteins | sample czc16metaG_FD_108284 | JGI IMG/M metagenome (GOLD analysis project Ga0137396, IMG submission 108284) | Vadose zone soil microbial communities from Angelo Coast Range Reserve, California, USA - czcobulk3.16 metaG | ecosystem: Environmental > Terrestrial > Soil > Vadose zone | place: USA... | reverse complement strand
GCCCGCGATGTTGCCGGACGGCACCTTGCTCTTTACGGCGCTCGGCGGCGCCGGCTGGGAGCTTCACGCCACGCGGCCCCTCGCCTTGGCGGCGGTCGCCCAGGGCGCGCCCGTCTCGTTCGACTCGGCGCCGCCGCTGGCCAACCCCCCGCGGGAGACAGCCTACGCCGAGCTTGCGTCGCTCCGGCCGCATTTCTGGATTCCGGCCGGCTTCGACGCCGCGCAGACCGGGCGGTTTGTCGGTGCGATCACCGCCGGCACCGACGCAGTGGGACGCTATGCCTACGTCGCGCAGGGGCTCGTGTCTGCCGCCCCGTTGCGGGCGCGGGGCGCCCTCGTGGTGCTCACCCATGCTCTGGGCAACCCAACCCTCGACGCGTCGGTGTCGAACGACTGGTCGCACGTCGGCGTGACGGGCTCCGGCCGTGTGGTGTCGGCGGAAGATCGCGACGCTGCCCTCGGCGCAACGCTCGTCGCGCGCTCGTGGCGCAGCTACGTCTCGCTGCGACTCGCTGCCGAGTACGAGGGGACGCGCTACGTCGTCGCCCCCGACACGACGCTAGCCGCGGTCTGCACGGGTTGCCGCCACCGCGATCTCGTGGGCGGCTCGGTGGGCCTCGCGGCCGGCTCGCTCGTGACCGCGCCGCTTGCCGTGTCGCCGCTCGAGGGGATCGCGGTGAGTCTGCTGTACCGGCGCCGCGAAGAGCAGGGCACCGCACGCTGGTCGAACGAAGCGCGCGCGCGGGTGGCGTTGTACGCGCGGCTCGGGCCGCGCGTGAGCTTCGCCACGCCGGTTCTCGCGCTGCGGCTCGCAGCGGGCGCGACCGTCGGGACGATCCCCGCGTGGTTCTCGGTGGGCGGTGTGTCGACGGGAACGGTGTACGTCGGGTTCGGACAGACCGTGGGCCGGACGCGCACGTTCCCGGTCCGTGGCTACGACGGCGGCGCACTGTACGGCCGGCGCGCGGCCAGCATGGCGGTCGAGTATCGCATCCCGCTCGCTCTGGTGGGGCGATCGCTCGGCCACCTGCCGTTCGGTACGGACAAGGTCTCGCTCGTCCTGTTCGGCGACGCCGGTGACGCCTGGGAGCCCGGAGAGGCGGCTCGCTTGCACCGGCTGCGCTCGGCGGGGGCCGAACTCGTCGGCGATCTCACGGTGAGTTACGACGTGCCGCTCCGGGTTCGGCTCGGGGTCGCCCAGCCTGCCGCTGGATCACCCCGGGCGTACGGGGCCTTCGCTGCAGATTTCTGACCTGGCCAGCGCCCGGGGTGTTGTGTGTGCGCAACAGTGTCAACTTGAAGAGTCGGGGGTGCGCGGGGTAGAATCACCGACCCGACACGGGGGATCCCATGAGCGCTCGTCGCCTCGCCTGCCTGGCGTTGCGGTTGGTCTTGTACGCTGTCGCTCCCTCACTCGATCTCGCCGCGCAAGGGCCAGACGAGCGCGCCGCCCTCACGGCACTGCGCGATTCGCTCGTCGGCCAGGAGGCGTTCGCACTGCCCGGCGTCCTGCCCGCGGCGGAGCGGGCCCGGACGGAAGAGCCTCGGGATGCGTATCGGCGTCTGCGGTTGGGCTTCATTGAATTGCGGCTCGGGGAAGTGAGGAACGAACGGGACCTCGTCGACAAGGCCGCGGACGAGTTCGATCGAGCCACCAAGCTGCAGCCGGCGTGGCCGTGGGCTTGGTACGGCCTGGGTCTCGCGCGTGCGGCGCGCGGCGAGGGTCGCATCCTGGGCATCGAAAACATTCGCCAGTGGTTCAACACCGATCACCTCTCAGCCGCGGCGACCGCGTTTCGCCGGGCCGGCGAGCTGGACGCCGGATTCTCGCCCGCGGCCGTCGCGCTCGCCAACGTGGCCCTCGCTCAGCGCATCCGTCCGGACCTGCGCGACGCGCGCGCGGCGCTCGTGGCGGCCGAATCGCTCGGCACGCGCGACCCATCAGTCTCGCTGGCCCGCGGCCGCGTGGAGCGGGAGGTTGGCGACGTCGAGGCATCGCTCGCCGCGCTCGAGCGCGCGCTGGCCGCGGGTGGGGACTCGGGCGTCACGCTGTTCGAGCTGGCCCGCACGCAATACCTGGCGGGGCGGCGCACTGACGGCTACAACAGCTACTTCACCGGAGCCGGGACGGCGATCTCGCCGCAGGCCGTGGCGCTGTACCGCCGCGACATCGCGTGGATCGCGAGTCCCGCCGAGCTGACGGCGTTCGACGGCGTCGCGCGCTCCACGGAGCGCGTGCTGTGGCTGCGTGAATTCTGGCGCAGCCGCGATCGGGTGGAGGGGTGGCCCGAAGGCGCTCGGCTGGCGGAGCACAATCGGCGTTGGTTCTTCGCGCTGGAGCACTACCGCCTGGTGAGCGCTCACCGCAAGTACAACGACATCGCCGACCGTTACCGCAACGTTCTCGGCGATCTCGACGACCGCGGCGTCGTCTACATGCGGCATGGCGAACCCGACGCGATCGCGAGCTATCACTCCCTGGATCCCAACGAGAGCTGGCGCTACCAACGATCGAGCGGCGCCTTCGTTGTGCACTTCGTGACGCGCGGGCACGTGTCCGATTACAAGCTCATCGAGAGTGTGCTGGACGTACTCGGGGCGGGGCAGACCCTGTCGCTCGCCGCCAATCCGGACTCCGCGCCGCCGGCGGCGGCAGTCGAGCTGTTCCAGTCGCGCGCCGCGTTCTCGCCCATGTACGACCGCCTGCGGACGGCTCGAGGCTCCCGGCCCCAGCTGCTCGTCGCGGAACGTGACATGGGACGCCGCAGCATCGCGATCGCGACCACGACGGACAGCTATCCACGGCAGTGAGTACGGGTTGACCAACCTCGGACGGTCGGCTGGCTACACCCCGGGCGCCGCAGCGATTATATCGGTATGAAGATGAATGGCGCCGTCCGTACCTGGACTCTGTTGCCGCTCTTGCTGGCTGCCGGCGCGGCCTTCCCCCTCCTCGCGCAATCGCCCGCCTACCGCGCGAGCATCGAGGCGTTGCGCGACTCGCTCAGCACCGTCCACGACAGCGCCGCCCTGCGGCAGCTCGAGGCGGCGACGATGGCGGTCGCGAAGCAACGCCGCGACGATCCCCTGATGCACGTACGGCTCGGTTTCATCGGATACCGGCTCGGCGAGCTGACCACCGGCAAGGCGCATTACGACGATGCCGCGGGCGAGTTCGAGTGGGCTGCCGAGCTGCGCCCCGATTGGCCCTACTCTTGGTACGGGCTGGGGCTCGCCGAGTTGGCCGTCGGCGAAAACGCGGTCATCGCCATCGAAAATCTGCGCCAGATGCTCGGCAAGGATTACCTCTCCAAGGCGGCGCGGGCGTTCGCTCACGCCACGGAGCTGGACCCGAGCTTCTCCTCTGCGGTCGTCGACCTCGCGAACACGGCGCTGAACCAACGCATCAGACCGCGGCTCGACGTCGCGCTCACGGCGGTGCGCCTCGCCGCCGCGTCGCCGGCGGGGCGGCACGCGGAGGTGCAGCTCCGGCGCGGGCGCGTGGAGCGTGAAGCGGGCGAGGCCGATTCGGCGCTCGCCGGCTTCCGGGGCTACCTCGCGGTGGGCGGCGACTCGGGGGTTGGGCTGCTCGAGTTGGCCCGCACCTACTATTTCGCGCACCGCGCGCTGGACGGCTGGCGCGCGTACCTCGACGGCGCGCGTGCCGCTACCTCAGCGCCCGCCCTCACCCTGTATCGCACCGACCTGTCGTGGATCGCCGACTCCGCCGAGCTGACGGCGTTCGACGCACTGCCCGATCCGACCGCGCGCGCGGGCTGGCTGGAGCGGTTTTGGACACGGCGCGACGTGGTGGAGGCGCGCGACGTGGGGGAGCGGTTGGCGGAGCATTACCGCCGCTGGTTCTACGCCCGCCGCAGCTTCCGGCTCGTCAGCCGGCACCGCCACTACGACATCACCGAAGTGTACCGCGCCAAACAAGTCGAGTTCGACGACCGGGGCGTGATCTACATGCGCCACGGCGAGCCCGACCGGCGCGCGCGCTTTATCTGCGCCGCGGCAGAGCAACCCAATGGCGAAGGCTGCGCGACCAACGAGAGCTGGTTGTACCGGCGCGAGGAGGGTGATCTGATCTTCCACTTCGCGGCGCGGGGAGACGTTCAGGACTACAAGCTGATCGAGAGCCTCGTGGACGCGCTGGGGTTCCGCCGCGGCGTCCAGGCGGGGTCGCGTTCCGATCCTCAGGTCGCGGAGCTGTACGCGAGCCGCGAACAGTTCGGCCCCCTCTACGGACGCGTGGGCCACAGCCTCAACGCGCAGGGTAGCGCCATCGCGCAGGACCGCGAGCAGGGCCGCCGCAACATCGCGCTCGGCACCACCAGCGACAGCTACGTCCAGCGCTTCGAGCAGCCGCTTGAGGTCGTGGCCAGCGCGTTTGTGGTCGGCGCCGCGGCGCCCGGCCGCGGGCAGACGCTGCACATCGTCTTCGCCGTGCCGGGCGAGCGGCTGACGGGCGCGCCGGGCGGGGGCGGCGTCCTCTACCCGCTGCACTTTCGCGTCGTGGTGTCCGATCTTGCCGACCACATCGTGGCGCGGCTCGACACCCTGCGCATCTTCGGGGCCCACCACGCGCTCCGTCAGCCGGCGTACCTCACCGGGCGGCTCGCCCTCGCCGTCCCGCCGGGGCGGTACCGCTACCAGTTCCTCGTCACGACGCCGGACGGAGTGGCCGGCGACCTGGTGCGCCAGGATGCCCTCGAGGTGAGCGACCTCGGCGGCGCCACGTTCGCGGTGAGCGATGTGGTGGTGGGCCGCGAAGGCTCGGGGCTCGTGTGGGTGCAACCCGGGCAGGGGGAGAGGGCGGGGGACGACACGGTCCGCTTGAACCCTCTCAGCCGTTTCCCGGAAGGCAGCGCCGCCGAGTTGTATTACGAGATCTACGGGCTGACGCGCGGCGCGCCGTATCACACGGTCGTGCGGCTCGAGCGCGAGGGTCACCGCTCGGTGTTCGGCGTGCTCCGCGGGGTGTTCGGCGGCGGGCGCGCCCCGGTGCTGCTCGAATTCGACGCCGCGGCCGAAGGGCCCGTCACTCGCGTGCATCGCGGCATCGCGCTGCGCGACGTGGCGAAGGGAACCTACCGGCTCACGGTCGTCATTTCCGATCCGGCCAGCGGGTTGAGCGCCACGCGGACGCGGCGCTTTCAAGTGGTGGCGCGCTAGTCGGTTGACACTCCGTCCGACCGAGACCTAAGTTACCCCGGCTCCTTCGGAGACCGGATTGTATTGCTCCCGCTGCGGCACCCAGAATAAGGACACCGCGAAGTTCTGCGACTCCTGCGGCCTCGATCTGACGGCGACGACTCCGGTCGGCGCCCTCACCGAGTCGCAGGAGATGACGGAAATCGAGATGGTGCGCAAGGAGCTCGAAGAGGAGTACGACATCCTCGACGAGCTGGGCCGCGGCGGGATGGCGATCGTCTTCAAGGCCAAGGAAAAGCAGCTCGATCGCGAAGTCGCGATCAAGGTCCTACCGTTCTCCCTCGCGTTCGACAAGGAGTTCGTCGAGCGGTTCCAGCGCGAGGCCCGCACGTCCGCCAAGCTCGAGCACCCCAACATCATCCCGATCTATCGCGTCGGCAAATCGGGGCGGGTCATCTACTTCGTCATGAAGTTCCTGCGCGGCAAGCCGCTCTCCAGCGTGCTTGCCGCGCGCGGCGGCGGCGGGCTCCCGCCCGTCGAGATCCGCCGCATTCTCGCCGACGTCTGCCGCGCCCTGGCCTACGCGCACAGGAGCGGGATCGTCCACCGCGACATCAAGCCCGACAACATCATGTTCGACGAGCACGGGCACGCGGTGGTCACGGACTTCGGCATCGCCAAGGCGGCTTCCGGCGGCAAGCTCACCGGGACCGGGATGTCCATCGGGACGCCGCACTACATGAGTCCCGAGCAGGCCAAGGCGCAGGCGCTCGACGGCCGCAGCGACATCTATTCGTTGGGGGTCGTCGCCTACCAGTGCCTCACAGGCGGCGTGCCGTTCGACGGCGAAGACTCCTTCTCCATCGGCTACAAGCACATCATGGAGGAGGTCCCGACGCCGCCGCTCGAGAACCCCGAGAAGCGCCAACTGTTCGAGATCATCCGCAAGATGATGGCGAAGCTCCCCGAGCAGCGTTTCCAGAACGCCGAGGAGCTGATCAGCGTGCTGGAAAGCGGGCGTTCCGTTTCGTTCACGACCGACGCCACGATGGCGCTGCCCTCCATGCAGGGCGCCCGCCTCACGGCCGCCACGACGCCCGTGCCGCGCGCCACCGGGACGCGCGCCGGCGGGACCCCGGCGACGCTCACCGGGGAGCCGGCCAAGCGATCCGTCGTGGCGGCCCTCGTCCTCTGGCTCGTGATCGTCGGCACCGTGCTGGGAGGTGGCGGCTTCTACGCCTACAAGCAGGGCCTGATCTTCGCGGCCAAGCCGAGCCCCGACACGACGGCGGTGCGCGACACCACGCCTCGAGACACGGCCGCCCCTCGCGATTCGACGCTGGCGGCCGCCGACTCGACGCCGCGCGACACGGTCCCTACCCCTCGCCACACGCCGCTGGCGCCCCCGGGCACGCCCGGGCGGCTGATCCTGGTGGGCGTGCCGCAGGGCGCCCGCGTCTTGATCGACGGCCAGCAGGTGCGCGGCACCGCACTCGAGCTACCCCCAGGTGTCCACCGACTCAACGTGCGCGTGGCGGGCTACCAAGCCTTCGATCGCCAGGTCATCATCTCGCCGGGGGAAGCGAGCACGATTCGCGTTCAGCTCGAGGCATCCGACCAGGGCGGCGACCAGCTCGGCCCGTGCGACCAGTTCGGCCCCGCCTACAATCAAGACAACCTGTGCTTCGACACTCGGCCGGTGCCGCTCTCATCGACCCGGATCCCCGTGCCGGCAGATGCGACGGTGTTCCCGCGGCAGGCAATTCTGCTGATCAAGGTGTCGCGCGAGGGCACCACCGTCGACGCGCGCGTGTACGCCCCCTCCAACGTCGAGACGTTCAATAACCAAGCACTCGATATGGCGCGGACCTTGCGCTGGAACGCCGCCCAGAAGAATGGCGAGCCGGTGGAGGCGTGGGTGCAGTGGCCCTTCCAGCCGGTGAGACAGTAATCAGCCGCCGCATCCATCCCACCGCCTTCATCGCCCCGGGCGCCGTCGTGCTGGGAGACGTGACGCTCGGCCCCCGGTCGAGCGTGTGGTACCAGGCGGTGCTGCGCGGTGACATGGCACCCATCGTCGTCGGTGAAGCCACCAACATCCAGGACGGCACGATCGTGCATGTGGATGAGGGGAAGCCCGCCACGATCGGGGCCCGGGTGGGCGTTGGGCACCGCGTGATCCTGCACGGCTGCACCGTGGAGGACGACTGCCTGATCGGCATGGGGAGCGTGCTCCTGAACGGGGTCGTCATTGGGGCGGGGAGTGTCGTCGCTGCCGGGGCGGTGCTGCCTGAGGGGATGGTCGTGGCGTCCGGGTCGCTCGTGATGGGCGTGCCGGCGCGCGTCACCCGGCAGGTGGACGACGGACTGCGGGCGCGTATCCGTGGCACCTGGCAACACTACGTGGTGGAGGCCGAGCGGCACCGCGGCGGGGCGTTCCCGCTGGAGCGACCAAGTTTGTGATGTGAATTGTCAATGGCCCAGCCGCACGGGCGTTCTCGACGCGGCTTGCTCGACCCCGCCGCCGCGCCTACCTTGAGCCTCCACGTCCCGTTAACTTCAACGATTGCAGCATTGAGCCGTGACACCGCTCTCACCGCAGGGGGATGAGCCAGCATGACCGCTTCCACCCCGGCAGGCAAGCTCGATCTGAATGCCAACGCGCTGACCGTCCTCGAGCGCCGCTACCTGGTCAAGGACGACCACGGCAAGCCGGCGGAGAGTCCCGAGGACCTGTTCTGGCGCGTGGCCCGCAACGTCGCGGCGCCCGACCGGGCGTACGGCGCCTCCGATCGCGCGGTGGGCAGTCTCGCCGAGACGTTCTTCGAGCTCATGGCGACGCGGGTGTGGATGCCGAACTCGCCGACCCTGATGAACGCCGGCCGGCCGCTGGGTCAGCTCTCGGCCTGCTTCGTGTTGCCGGTGGAGGACGCCCTGTCGAACGGCCGCTCCGGCATCTACGACACTCTGCGTGCGATGGCGCTGGTGCACCAGTCGGGGGGCGGGACGGGCTTTTCGTTTTCCCGCTTGCGGCCCAAGAACGATGTTGTCCGCTCCACGATGGGCGTCGCCTCGGGCCCCGTGTCGTTCATGAAGCTGTATGACGCCTCGACCGACGTCGTGAAGCAAGGTGGGACGCGTCGCGGCGCCAACATGGGCATCCTGCGCGTGGACCACCCCGACGTGCTCGAATTCATCAGCTGCAAGGACGACCTCACGCAGGTGACGAATTTCAACATCTCGGTGGCGGTCACGGACGCGTTCATGGCCGCCCTCGAGGCCGGGACGGCGTATGACCTCATCCACCCCAAGACCGGCAAGGTCGTGGGCCAGCTCGACGCGCGCGAGGTGTTCCGCAAGATCATCCACGGCGCGTGGAAGACGGGCGAACCGGGCGTGTTCTTCATCGACCGGGCGAACCAGTACAACCCGGTGCCGCACCTCGGCAGCTACGAGGCGACGAACCCGTGCGGCGAGCAGCCCCTGCTCCCCTACGACGTCTGCAACCTCGGGTCCATCAACGTCGGCCTGTTCGTCAAGAACGGCGACGTGGACTGGGAGCGGTTGCGCACCGCAGTCCACCTGTGCACGCACTTCCTCGACAACGTCATCGACGCGAACAAGTATCCCCTCGAGGAGATCGACGACCTCGCGAAGCGCATCCGCCGGATCGGCCTCGGCATCATGGGCTGGGCCGACCTGCTCGTGCGCCTGGGCATCCCCTACAACTCCGCAGCCGGGGTCGCGCTCGGCCGCCGTCTGATGGAGTTCGTGGATGAGGAGTCGAAGGTCGCCTCGGAGAAGCTGGCGGAGCAGCGCGGCGTCTTCCCCGAATGGGAGCGGTCGATCTGGGGGCCCGACGCGAGCTGCGCCAGGGACGCCCGGGGTGAGCGGATCCGCCCCCTGCGCCGGCTCCGGAACTGCAACCTCACGACCGTGGCGCCGACCGGCACGATTTCGATCATCGCCGGCTGCTCGTCGGGGATCGAGCCCCTGTTCGCCGTGGCGTTCATGCGGAACCAGGCGGGCGTGTTGATGCCCGACGTGAACGAAGAGTTCGTCGCGATCGCCCAACGCGAGGGGTGGTACTCCGAAGACCTGGTGCAGCAGATCGCTGAAACGGGCCATATCCATTTCGACGCCGTGCCGGCCAAGTGGCAGCGGGTGTTCGTCACCGCCCACGACGTGACGCCCGAGTGGCACATCCGCATGCAGGCCGCATTCCAGGACTTCACCGATTCGGCGATCTCCAAGACCTGCAACTTCCCGAACGCCGCCACGGAGGACGACGTCGAGCAGATCTACCGACTCGCCTTCCGGCTCGGCTGCAAGGGCGTGACGGTCTACCGGGACGGGGCCCGCGAGAACCAGGTTCTCTCGACCGGGACCACCGCCAAGAAGGTCCAGGGGAAGGACGCACTCGCCGAAGCGCTGGGCCGCATCGCCGAGCTCGAGACCGAGCTCAGCCGCACGCGCGCGCAGCTGCACGACGTCGAGGCGGAGAACCTGCAGCGGCGCGCCAAGCGCTCGCGCCCCGACCTGCTCAAGGGCTCGACCCGGCGCGTCGAGACGCCCCTGGGCACGATGTATGTGACCATCACCGAGGATGACAAGGGCCAGCCGTTCGAGGTGTTCATGTCGCTCGGCAAGGCGGGCGGCGCCCTCATGGCCGACGTCGAGGCCGTCGGGCGACTGATTTCGCTCGCCCTCCGCTCCGGGATTCCCCTAACGGAGATCTACCGCCAGCTGCGTGGGATTTCGTCGGACCGCGCCGTCGGGCTCGGGCCGAACAAGGTCATGTCCGTCCCCGACGCGATCGGGATCGCGATCGAGAAGTGGATGCAGGAGCGGCAGGGGG
>Ga0137396_10002574_pt1 | contig 10015 bp, 6 predicted proteins | sample czc16metaG_FD_108284 | JGI IMG/M metagenome (GOLD analysis project Ga0137396, IMG submission 108284) | Vadose zone soil microbial communities from Angelo Coast Range Reserve, California, USA - czcobulk3.16 metaG | ecosystem: Environmental > Terrestrial > Soil > Vadose zone | place: USA... | reverse complement strand
TCATGTGCCTGGCGCTCGGCGTCGGCGTCAACAGCACGATCTTCAGCGTCGTCGACACCGTGGCGATCCGGCCGCTGCCGTTCCACGATCCTCAGGAGCTCTTCGCGTTGCACACGACACATCAGGCCAACGGCATCGAGTCGGGCGGCGTGTCGTTTCTCGACGCCCGCGACTGGCGGGAACGGACGCACGCGTTCGTCGAGATTGCGACCGTTACCGGACGAAGTCTGACGCTCTCGGACGGCGACGAACCGGAGCGGCTGTCGGGTGCGACCGTCACCTGGAACATGTTTCCGATGATCGGCGTGCAGCCCGTTCTCGGTCGCCAGTTCCGTCTGGACGAAGACACGCCGGGCGGTCCCCGCGTCGTAATGGTGAGTCACGGTGTCTGGCAGCGCCGCTACGGCGGCGACCCGAACATCGTCGGTCGCACGATCACCGTGAACGGCAATCCGCACACCGTCGTCGGTGTCATGCCGCCGAAGTTTCTGTTTCCGGAGAGCGCGCAGCTCTGGATCCCGCAGACGCCGATCGAATTCGCCACGCCACGGTCGGCGCGGAACCTGGCCGCGTTCGCGCGCATGAAGCCCGGCGTCTCGTTTACCGAAGCGCGACGCGACATCGCGACCGTCGCCGAGCAGCTCGCGAAGGAGCAGCGGGACGATCAGGGCTGGGGCGCGACCGCACTGACGCTCCGCGACGACATGATCCCGTCCGACATCCGGCTGGTCGTGATGACGATGATGGGGGCGGTGAGTCTGGTGTTGTTCATCGCGTGCGCGAACGTGGCGAACCTGCTGGTTGCGCGCGCGACGGTCCGGCACCGCGAGATCGCGGTGCGCGCCGCGCTCGGCGCCGGCCGGGGCCGCATCGTGCGTCAACTGCTGACCGAGAGCCTCCTGCTCGCCGTTACCAGTGCGCCGCTGGGAATCGCCGTCGCGTACGTCGGCCTGTGGTGGCTGACGGCGTCCATTCCGCCGCAGAACAACCCGCCGTACTACATCGACTGGAGCATGAACCCGCGCATCGTCGTGTACACGATCGCGATCGCGGCGCTGACGGGCATTCTCTTCGGTCTTGCACCGGCCCTTCAGGCGGCCCGCGCGAATCTCCAGGACGCCTTGAAGGACCGCGGCGCCAGCGCCGGCGGCAGCCGCAATCGACTGCGCAGCGCCCTCGTCGTCGCCGAAATCGCGTTGTCACTGGTCCTGCTCGTCGGCGCCTCGTTGTTCATCCGCAGCTTTCTGAATCTGCAGCAGGCGCGCGCCGGGTTCGACACCGAGCGGCTGATGACGATGCGCTTCTACATGCCAGGCGATCAGTACGAGCCCGCGGACGCGATGGTCCGCCGCGTCGACGACATCGTGCGGCGAGTCGAAGCGCTGCCTGGCGTCGTGGCGGCCGCGGCATCGAACATGGTGCCGTTGGCATTCGGCGGATCGGAAGGCGCAGTGGTACCCGAAGGCGTCGCAATCACCGCGGGACAGGAGCCGACGGCCAGCTACTTCGGCGTCACGCCGCACATGCTCCGAGCGCTGAAAGTGCCGCTGGTCGGCGGCCGCGACTTCACCGACGCCGAGGGTCAAGGCCGTTCGGGCGTGGCTGTGGTGAACGGCGCGTTTGCGAAGCGGATGTGGCCCAACAGCACCGATGTCGTCGGTCAACGCTTCCGGTTGCTCGACGACAAGCAGAATGAGTGGATCACTGTCATCGGCGTCGTCGGCGATTTCCGCTTGTTCTCGGTCCGCAACAGCAAGCCGACGCCGTACGTCTTCGTTCCGTATCCGTACGATCCTGCGCGGAACACGGGGCTGACGATTCGCGTCGCCGGCGGATCGCCGGCCGCGATCACGAACGCCGTCCGGCAGGAAATCCGCAAAGCCGATCCGACGCTGCCGATCTTCAACGCCCGCACGGGTGAAGAGGCGAGGTTCAACACGTTCTGGCAGTACCGGTTGTTCGGCTGGATGTTCTCGATCTTCGGCGCCGTCGCGCTGATTCTCGCGTCGGTTGGCGTCTACGGCGTGCTGGCGTACGCCGTGTCGCAGCGCACGCAGGAAATTGGCGTCCGCATGGCGCTTGGCGCGAGCCGTCAGAACGTGTTCGGCCTCATCGTCGCGCACGGCGCGCAGCTTGCCGGCATCGGCATCGTGTGCGGCGTGATTGGCGCGATCGGCGTCACGCGTGTCGTCAACAGCCTGCTCTATAACGTCAGCGCGACCGATCCACTCAGCTTTCTGCTGACGGCTGCGTTCCTCGCGCTCGTCGCCGTCGTCGCCGCGTGGATTCCCGCTCGCCGCGCGACGGCCGTTGATCCGATGATTGCGCTGCGCGCGGAATGACGGTTTCAAACCGTAGAGCGGCCTTTTTGAGGGCCGCGGACCCGAAAGGCCCGCGCGACAGCCCGGCTGGGGGTTTTGAAACCGTCAGTTGCGCGGTATCATCGCGTCGGGAACCCTTCATTGGACATCCATTTGATCGACGGCACGTACGAGCTGTTCCGCCACTTCTACGCGATGCCGCCCGCTCGCGACGTGGACGGCCGGGAGGTGGCGGCAGTGCGCGGCGTGGTCACCTCCGTGCTCGGCATGATCACGGGCGGCGCCACGCACGTCGCCGTCGCGACCGATCACGTCATCGAGTCGTTCCGCAACCGGCTGTGGAGCGGCTACAAGACCGGCGAGGGGATCGAGCCGGATCTCGTCGCGCAGTTTCCGCTGCTCGAAGAGGCGCTGTCAGCGGCCGGCATCGTCGTGTGGCCGATGATCGAGTTCGAGGCGGACGACGCGCTCGCGGCGGCGGCCGAGATCGCTGCGCGCGATCCGCGTGTCGACCGCGTGATCATTTGCACGCCGGACAAGGATCTCTCACAGTGCGTGCGCGGCACGCGCATCGTGCAGTTGAACCGCCGCACGCGCGCCATCCGCGATGAATCGGGCGTCGTCGCGAAGTTCGGCGTGCCGCCGGCATCGATTCCCGACTATCTTGCGCTCGTCGGCGATGCGGCGGACGGCTATCCCGGCCTGCCCGGCTGGGGCGCGAAGTCGACGGCGGCGGTTCTCGCCAAGTACGGCCATCTCGAATCGATTCCCGCCGACTGGCGCGAGTGGCATGTGAACGCGGCCAGCGCCGGGGCGCTCGCCAGCACACTGTCACGCGAGCGCGATCGCGCGTTCCTCTTCCGCACGCTCGCGACGCTCCGCACCGACATCGACTTGTTTGAATCAGTCGACGAGCTGCACTGGAAGGGACCGATGCCAGTGGTCGCACCGCTCGGGGCGCGCATCGATGCCGTTCGCGCCGAGTAGGAAGCCAGTCATAACTCTCCACCACAGAGGACACCGGGGACACAGGGGTCAAGCCGTACGGGATTCTTGCTCCGCGTCCTCCGTGTCCCCAGTCGTGGAGAGCTTATGATCTCATTGTGTCTTCTCTGGCTGCCGTCATCTTCGACTTCGACGGCGTGATCCTCGACAGCGAAACCCCCGAGTTCGAATCGAACCGGCGGATCTACGAGCGCTGCGGCGCGGCGCTGACGGTGGAGGAGTGGTGCGAGCAAATCGGCATCTACGCCGAGGGTGAAGAGAAGCGCTGGTTTCTCCGGCTGTGCGAGCGCGTGAGTCATGCGCCATCCCACGAGGAGTACGACGCCGAGCGGCGGCGGCATTTCGCCGAGCTCGTGCCGGGCGAGCCACGCCGCGGCATCCGCGAGCTGCTCGAGGCGCTCCGCGACGCGGGCGTGCCGACGGCGATCGCGTCGAGCGCGCCGGCGCGCTGGGTCGTCCCGGCGGTGGATCGGATCGGCATGACGCCGCTGTTTCGCACGATCGTCACGGCAGACGATGTGGCCCGCGGCAAGCCGGCCCCGGATGTGTACCTCGAAGCGGCGCGGCGGCTCGGCGCCGAGCCAGCGCAGTCGGTCGCGATCGAAGACTCCGGACCGGGCGTCGCGGCGGCTCGCGCGGCCGGCCTGAAGACGGTCGCGATTCCGCACTGGCTCACCGAGCGGCACGAGCTGAGAGGCGCCGACCTGCGCGTCGCGCACGCCGGCGAGCTCACCATCGCGCGATTGGCTACACTACTGCAGCCCTGAAGCCGCCCTGAAGCCTGCCGTGAGCGCTCGCCCTTCGACCGGCTCAGGGCGAGCGTCGAAGGGGCTGCGATACGCTGCCCGCCTCTGGTCAGAGCGCGCAGTACGCAGAGAACGTTGCTCTGCGCTCTAAGCGTGCTCCGCGGTTGTGTTCGTGGATGCCCGCCTACGTAGAATAGGTATGAATGGTTGACAATCGTTCCTCGGCGCCTCCGGCGCTTGGCCCGCCGAAGCCGAGCGAAGGCGGCGCCGTCGATTTCATCCGCGCGATTGTCGATGACGACATCGCGTCGGGCAAACACCACGGCCGCGTCGCGACGCGCTTTCCGCCGGAGCCCAACGGCTACCTGCACATCGGCCATGCGAAGTCGATTTGCCTGAACTTCGGCGTCGCGCAGGAGCACGGCGGCACGTGCAACCTGCGCTTCGACGACACGAATCCGACCACCGAAGACGTCGAGTACGTCGATGCGATCAAAGAAGACGTGCGCTGGCTCGGCTTCGAGTGGTCCGCCGAGCTGTACGCGTCCGACTACTTCGAGCGCCTCTATCAGTTCGCCGTCGAGCTGATCAAAGCGGGTAAGGCGTACGTCGACAGCCTCAGCCCCGATGAGATTCGGAAATATCGCGGCACGCTGACCGAGCCGGGGAAGAACAGCCCGTATCGCGATCGATCGGTCGAGGAGAACCTGGATCTGTTCGCGCGCATGCGCGCGGGCGAGTTCCCGGACGGCGCGCACGTGCTGCGCGCGAAGATCGACATGGCGTCGCCGAATCTCAATATGCGCGACCCGGCGCTCTACCGAATCCGGCACGCCCACCATCATCGGACGGGCGACGCGTGGCGCATCTATCCGATGTACGACTACGCGCACCCGTTGTCGGATGCGCTCGAGACGATCACGCACTCGCTCTGCACGCTGGAGTTCGAGGATCACCGGCCGCTGTACGACTGGCTCGTCGACGCCCTCATTTCCGGCGACAAGCCGCGCCAAATCGAGTTCGCGCGCCTCAACCTCAATTACACGGTGATGAGCAAGCGGAAGCTGTTGCAGCTCGTGCAGCAAGGGCTCGTGTCGGGCTGGGACGATCCGCGGCTGCCGACCATCAGCGGTCTGCGCCGCCGCGGGTACACGCCGGAATCGCTCCGCGACTTCTGCTCCCGCATCGGCGTCGCGAAAAAAGAGAATGTCATCGACGTCGCGCAGCTCGAGCACAGCATCCGCGAGGATCTGAATCGCCGCGCGCCGCGCGTCATGGGCGTGCTGCGGCCGATCAAAGTCGTCCTGACGAATTACCCGGAGGGTCAGGTCGAAGAGGTCGACGTCATCAACAATCCCGAGGATGAGTCCGCCGGAACCCGGAGAGTCCCGTTCGCGCGCGAGCTGTACATCGAGCGCGACGACTTCATGGAGAATCCGCCGAAGAAGTTCTTCCGGTTGTCGCCGGGCAAGGAAGTCCGTCTGCGGTGCGCGTACTTCATCACGTGTGACGAGGTCATCAAGAACGATCGCGGCGAGATCGTCGAGTTGCGCTGCACCTACGATCCGGCGACGCGCGGCGGCGATTCACCCGATGGCCGGAAAGTGAAGGCGACGCTGCACTGGGTGCCGGCCGCGTACGCCGTCCCCGCCGAAGTCCGGCTGTACGATCGGTTGTTCTCGGTTGAAGATCCGGAAAACGCGCCGGAAGGGAAGACCTTCCTCGATTATCTGAATCCGAATTCACTCGAAGTCCTGCGCGACGCGCTGGTCGAGCCGAGCCTCGCATCGGCGGTGCCGGGCGACCGCGTGCAGTTCGAGCGTCTCGGGTACTTCTCGGTCGATCCGGACTCGCGTCCCGGCGCGCTCGTCTTCAATCGCACCGTCTCACTGCGGGATACGTGGGCCAGGATCGCGCAGAAGAATTCCTGATTTCGAAACTCGTAACGCCGGTTGCTCGTCGGCGGCTTGCTTGAATCGGCACGTGATCAAACCGGTTCTGACTTTGTGTCCTTCGTGTCTTTGTGTTGATTCAGCGCCGCGACACCGAATCGAAAACCGCTCTAATTCTTTCGGAATAACACCAGGAATTCCCCCCGGCTCCCGTCCCAGTTGTCGATCGTCTGCACGCGCGTGAAGCCGGCCGCCGTCAACTCCCCGTTGACAGCGTCGGCGGTGACGCCGTGGCCGCCTCGGTCGGCCGGCGCGCCGGCGGGCAGCTCCGATCCGCGACGCGGGACGAAGTCGATGATCGCGAGCCGGCCGCCCGGCTTCAGCGCCGCGAGCAGGCTCCGATTCATCGCGGGTGGATCGCCGAAGTGGTGATACACGTTGCGGATGAAGATCGCGTCGCAACACGCGTCGGGCAGGTTCGTCGCGTTCTCCGCGCCTTCGACGACCAGGATGTTGTCGAGATGATCGCGCGACGCAGCGGTGCGAATCTCTTTCAGCCGATCCTGGTTGATGTCGGTGGAGTAGACCTTGGCTGACGCGTTCATCCGCTTCGCCAGCAGGATCGTCATCTCACCGCTGCCCGCGCCGATGTCCGCGATCGCCATATCCGGCTTCAGCTCCAGCAGCTCGTACAGCTTCGCCGCCTGACTCGCATCGTCGGCCGCAACGCGCGTCGCGAGCGCGACCAGCGCGCACAGGATCGCCGCCGCCGTCGTCGCCAGGGGTGCTAGACTCCGCCGCATGTTTGCTCCTTTCACCCGTCGTGGCAGCCCTGAAAGGGCCGCCCTACGTGATTTCGCAACGCTCCTCGCACATTCCGGCAGCCCTGAAGGGCTGCGCCACCGCTGTCTTGCACGGCTTCACGTCCGTCGTTTCCGTAGCGCAGCCCTTCAGGGCTGCCTGATGATCCTCAGTATCGCACCAGCGTCCGCGCAGCAAGTCGTCCGCTACGAGCCGGCCGAAAAAGATCTCAAATTCGTCTATGCGACCGCGCCGCCGGTCGCGACGCTGAGGCCGGGCGATACGCTCGACACGAAGACGTTCGATGCGTTCGGCAACGTGATTCGCAAACGCGGCGACACGATGGCGATGGTGAAAGGCGACAACCCGCTCACGGGTCCGTTCGCGATCGCCGGCGCGGAGCCGGGCGACACGCTCGTCGTGAAGATCCTCGAGCTGACCGTCGATTCGCCGCAAGGCGTCGGCGCCCTTGCGCCCGGATTCGGCGCGCTCAACACCACCAGCTACACGCCGATGCTGAATCAGACTCTCCCTGAGAAGATCTGGTTCTACGACATCGACGTGAAAACAAACCAGGCGACGTTTCATGCGCTCGACTCGAGCTTCTCGGTCAAGATTCCGCTGCAGCCCTTCCTTGGCTGCATCGGCGTCGCGCCCGCCGGCGGCGAGGCGCGCAGCTCCATCGTCCCCGCGGAATACGGCGGCAACATGGATGCGTCGGAAGCGCGACCTGGGTTCACGCTGTATCTGCCGGTGAACGCGCCCGGCGCCCTGCTCTACATCGGAGACGGTCACGCTGCGCAGGGCGACGGCGAGGTCGCCGGAACCGCGATTGAAGTTCCGCTGCGCGTCCGCCTGCAGGTGGACCTCATCAAGAGGAAGAAGATCGCATGGCCGCGCTTCGAGAACGACTCGATGCTGCTGGCCGTAGGCGCGTACCGTCCGCTGGACGACGCGCTGCGAATTGCTTTCACAGAACTGGTCGGCTGGATTCACACCGATTACGGCTTGTCGGAACTGGATTCCTACGAACTGCTGTCGAAGGTGGCGAAAATCCATCTCGCGGAAATGGTCGACCCCAATTACGTAGTTGTTGCCGGGATCGAGAAGAAGTACCTGCCGCCGCCTCGTCAGAATCGGTGACGCCTGAGCGGGAACTCATCTTGCACCTCGGCCGCGCGTGGACCAACGGGAACGGTGGCAAGCTCTTCAATCGCATCTCGGTGCGGCTCGCGCGTTCGTGGACGCCGGCGATCGAGCCAGAGCACTCGAAGCCATCGACGCCGCGCTCGCGATTGATCCGGATTTCCTCGCCGCGCACTCGCTGCGCGATAACATCCTCGCGCCGCCTGAAGCGGGCGGACACATGGGTCCGCCCCTGCAGGCGGACCAAGGTCATCTAGAGGCTCAGACCAGTCCTTCCCCGGGCGGTGATGTGGGAGCTTCCCCGGACGGCGATGTAGGGGCCGACTCACGTGTCGGCCCCCGTGCGTCGCGACCGCTCGTATCGTCCGAGGGCTACGCGAAGTTCGAGGCGCGCGCGAAACGGCGCCGCGTCGATCGCCGGATCGACGCCGCGCGCTCGGCGCTCGAACGCCGCCGGCTGAAGGATGCCGCGATCGCGCTCGACGAAATCATCGAGCTCGATCCGAATCTTCCCGAGCTGCCGGAGTTGACGGCGTCGTTCGACGCCTTGCGCCGGGCCGACGTGACCACGCGCCGCGGTCCGTGGGTGGCGGCCGCGGCCAGCTTCGCGATGGTGCTCTTCGGCGCAACATTGTTTCAGCGACCGCTCGCCTCAGTTCAGACGCCGGGGATGTCGACGCTCGTCGAAACCGCGCCACCGCGCCCCCTCGTCGAGACGGCGATCGTCGACGTGTCGGTCGCGGTGCCGACGAGCGGTCAGAGCGAAACTGGAAAGGTTCCGGTCGCCACAGATCACGCGACAGTGTCACCGGAGCCGGCCGTCGCAGAGCCGCCGGTGCTGCCGCGGACGCAACCAGTCGCGCCACCTGAGCCGGTACCACCGCCGGCACCGACACCGATCGCCCCGCCGCCGGCGCCGGGTCCTGCGTTAGTTCCGCTGTCGTCGTCTGCATTGCCGCACGCGCCGGACGCGGTCGACGAGGTCGGGCTCGTGAAGCAGGCGCTGCAGCGCTACCGCTCCGCGTACGACGGTCTCGACGCGCAGTCGGCGCAGGCGGTCTACCCGGCAGTGAATCAGGCGGCGCTCGCGCGCGCGTTCGACGGCCTCGAGTCGCAGACGCTGACCTTCGACGCCTGCGACGTCCAGCTTCGCGGCGAGGCGGCGATCGCCACGTGCCGTGGCAGCGCGCGGTACGTGCCGAAGATCGGCAGCCGCGAGCCGCGCACTGAACCCCGCGTCTGGAATTTCTCGCTGCGCAAAGCGGGCGACGACTGGAAGATCGACAGCGCTCGCGCCGAACGTTGACACTCAGCGTCTCACTCGGAGAAGAGCGTCCCAGAGGGCTTGGAGAAGAAAAGCGCGCTAGGGTGCTTTGTGAAAAAAGCGCCCCAGTGTGCTTTGAGAAGAAAGCGGCCCCAAGGGGCTTTGAGCACAATCGTTCCAGCGTGCTTTTGAGGAAGAGCACCGAGCGGCGCAGCCGCCAAGCACCCTAGAGCCGAGCCTCTGAGCACCCTAGCGGCGAAGCCTCGAAGCGAGGCACAGCCTCCGAGCACCTAGAGCGAAGCTCGGTTTTATCGTCCGAGCGCGTAGTCCAATCCAACAAACGGCGTGAACCGGGACGTGAGGCCGCCGCTCGTCAGCGGCACGCTGACATTCGCCGCGAGCACCCACGTGGCGCTGACGTTCCATTTCACTCCGGGGACGAGCGTGATGATGTGGAGCGTCGACGCGTCGGGCGTCAAGCGAATCGTCTGGACGGCGGCGAGCCTCGGATGCGGCGCCGCGAAGCGGGTGATATGGCCGGAGCTGTCCAGCCAGCGTCCGAGCAGCTCGCCGGTGACTGTGACGCGGCCGGTCGCGGCCAGCGCGAGCGCCCCGCCGTAGCTGAGCTCGCGCGCGAGGCCGCCGACGCTGATCCCGGCGTTCGCATGACCTGACGTGCGTCCGCGCTCGATCGATCCAATCGCCGAGAACTTGAGCGACGTCGAGCCTGCGCCAAGCAGATTCTCCTGCCGGCCGGTCGGCAGCCGCACGTCGACCGCGGTCGCGATCCCCGCGCCGTCTTCGTCGTACAGCGTGTACTTCGTCCGCACGACCAGGTCC
>Ga0137396_10002572_pt1 | contig 10019 bp, 7 predicted proteins | sample czc16metaG_FD_108284 | JGI IMG/M metagenome (GOLD analysis project Ga0137396, IMG submission 108284) | Vadose zone soil microbial communities from Angelo Coast Range Reserve, California, USA - czcobulk3.16 metaG | ecosystem: Environmental > Terrestrial > Soil > Vadose zone | place: USA... | reverse complement strand
GCGCTTCCAGAACGATAAAGACTGCCGGCTCTTCCTCGTCAGTCTGAAGGCAGGAGGTCTGGGCTTGAATCTCACCGCCGCCGAGTATGTATTCATTCTCGATCCTTGGTGGAACCCCGCGGTTGAAGCGCAGGCCGTAGACCGCGCGCATCGCATTGGGCAGACTCGGCCCATCTTCACCTATCGACTGATTGCCCGCGACACCGTTGAGGAGAAAGTTCTGGAGTTGCAGAAAACTAAGCGCGACCTTGCGGCCGCAATAATCGGCGCCGGGAACAGCATGATTCGAGACCTGCGCTCTGAAGACCTGGAATTGCTGCTGTCTTAGCGATGAAAACGTAGTACAGACGTAGTATCAGTTGTAGCGAATGGCAGCAAAAAGCGAATAAAGGGTGAATGAAAGCTGAGGAAGTGACGCTCCGGATTTTAGTGCAATTCGTTAGCTTTCCTCGGTTTAGCTTAGCTCCGGCGAATGGTGATTAAAATACTCTGCTGGCTGTTAACCGAAGGGTTGCTAGTTCGAATCTAGCCCGGGGAGCCAAATCGTCCTGGTTCAATTAGTTACCGACAGTTCTTCGTCCTCTCTTCGTCCTCGTTTTGTTGCGGTTAAAACTGTTGGAAGAGCGTAGGGAATCGCGTGAGACCCAAGCACTGGTCTCCGTCGACGATTCAATTTAACGTTGCATCGTGTGAGATAGACTCCCCAAGCTGCCAGGAAGAAGAACTCGTTGCGATCAAACTACGGTGATCAAATGATGGGCTATGTCCCTGGTAGGTGATCGAGAATTGCTTCAGCCTTCGGATCCCAATAAATCTTCTTCCCGGACCAATAGGCGCGCGCGGCCATCATACAGGCCACAGAGTGTGAGAATCCGTTGTGGACTGTGGCGTTCGGTTGCGTCCGGCTGCGCAGACAATCCAGCCAGTTGATCATGTGCGAGGGGTCCTCGTCTCCTATTCCCATAGGCGGAAGCGTCTTGTCGCCGGGCAGCAGGATGTCTTTGACGGCACGCTGTCTGTCAACATTGGTATCGTCTTCATGATTTCCCTTCTCTTCCACCATCTGCCAGCGCGGGCTGCCCTCCCCACCGTGATTAATCATTGTGGCTTTCTTTCCCATGATCCGCGTGAAACTAGGCGCATCATTGCCAAAACTCGTCGCGTAGCTCGCCAGGAAACCCTTCGGATAGGTGAACAGCGCATGGAAGGTATCGGGATTTTCCCGGCCGTCATGCCAGGCAAAAATGCCGCCGTTTGTCACGACCGACTCCGGAAAGCTCTCGTCCATGAAGTAGTGGCAAAGATCAATGCCATGGCTCATCCATTGGTCAGAGATGCCGCTGGAAAATTCCTTGTAGAGACGAAATTCACAGTAAAGCTGGGGATCGAACGGCCGGTTGGGTTTGTTCATCAGCCATGCGCCCCAGTCTGTGTCTTGTTCGCGAATCATCTTCACTTCGGGGCGCCCACGCCAACGGGGTCCGTGATAGTTCCACTCAATTTCATATTTGCTGACTTCACCAAGAACACCGGAACGAATCAAGTCGCGCACGGCAATCTGATATGGTTCAATGCGGTGCTGAGTGCCAATCTGAACGATGAGATTCCGGGCAACGACCGCATCACGCGCCGCCTTGACCTCTTCGAGAACATTGCCCATGGGCTTCTCGCAATAGGCGTCCTTGCCCGCTTCGGCTGTCATTTTTAAGAGTGCTGAATGGGAGTGCTCGGGCGTGGAAATCATCACCCCGTCCACATCCTTGAGCGCCAGCAACGCCTGCGGATGCTGGAGCCCCCTGGGCGCTTTGCCGTAGTACTTTTGGTTGCTTGCGACTGCTTGCTCGAGATTGTGACTCCACAAGTCGCAGACGGCCGTCATTTCCACATTTTTTTTGTCTTTGAGCAACGCTACGATGCCATCGAGTTCCCTGCCGCGATTGCCGATTCCGATGTGCCCCAGCGAGATTCGGTCGTTAGCTCCAGCAATGCGCGAATACGACAGCGCCGCGCTGCCCAGTGTCGCGCCGCCGGCCGCTACAACCGCGCCCTTCTGCAAAAACTCTCTTCGGTTGACCTTACTGTCTAACCTGCTCATCGGATTCTCCTCTGGGACTAGAGTTAACAAGGGCCACTCCGAATGCAAGTAGCTCGTTAAAGGCATCGGAGACAGATCGACCTGCCACAACTGCTCTGCACGTCGTAGCCCTGGCCCAAAAATTCAATCTTGTTCTAATGCATGATTCTACCGCTGTTTACGAGACGGAGAGAGCAAATCGTCCGTCACAACCAACTGTGATATAAAAATTCTTCCCATGAACGTCGCACAAGGCACCTGCACCTTGCCACCACGGAGGAAATCGCGGCGTGATTGTTAGAGTCTTTGAAGACAAGGATTCGCTCAGCGAAGCCGCGGCCGAACAAGCATCCGCGGCGTTGCGCCGTGCCATACTCGATCGCGGTTGCGCCCGAATCATCGTCGCAACGGGAACGTCCCAGTTGGATTTTCTTGACGCGTTGACCAACGCAAAAAACATAGACTGGCAGAGAGTCGAAATGTTTCACCTCGATGAGTACATCGGGCTGCCCATCACTCATCCGGCTAGCTTTCGCAAATATCTTCTAGAACGCTTGATTCATAAAGTGGCGATCACGCGATATCACTTGCTTGACGGTGACGGTGATCCTGACGAAGTTGTCCGCCGTGTTGGCGAAGCCCTGCAATCAGCGCCCGTGGATATTGCTTTTGCCGGCATAGGAGAAAACGGACATCTGGCGTTCAACGACCCTCCCGCGGATTTCCAAACGGAAGAGCCGTACCTGGTCGTCACTCTTGATGAAGCCTGCCGCCGCCAGCAAGTGGGTGAAGCCTGGTTCGCGGATATTTCGGAAGTTCCCCACAAGGCCATTTCCATGTCAGTGCGCCAAATCCTCAAGGCGAAAGAAATTGTTGCCGTCGTTCCGGATTTGCGGAAGGCCCAAGCGGTTAGGCGCTGTTTCGAGGGGGAGATAAATCCGATGGCGCCAGCTTCCATCTTGCGCGCCCATCCGGCTGTAACGCTCTATCTGGACAGAGAATCCGCCAGTCTGCTTAGCCCGGCAGCGCTTGCAGCGTTCGCAACCGCCGGTTAGAACGTGCCTCCTTTGGTTTTCACTAGCGCCTTTGGAATAAGGCACTATGGAATTCTCATGGCGGTAGAGGAACATAAGAATTCGCCTCAGCCACGCTCCATTCCTTCCTTACGCTGGTGGATTGGCGGGATTCTGTTTGCTTCCACGGAGATCAACTACATCGATCGCCAGACGCTTTCCATTCTTGTCCCCTATCTGAATTGTGAAGAATGCACATTATTTCGCAACCTGGACGGCTCGATCATAGCCGGTCATTTCAAGATAGCCTAGGCCGCTGAGAGGTTGCGAGTTGCGCCGGCCGGTGAGAACTATCGCGCCTTCCCAATAGTTCGGGGCAAGTTTTGTGTTGCTGGTCAGCTCTTGGGATGCGAGCGGAGTTCTTGCTTCGAGCTCGATGGCAAGCCTCGGAATTGCTATCTTCCAGTGAATGGGATACGCGGCGCCCGTCAGAGGGCTCGTCCATTTATCTTCAGCAGGTTCCAGGCTGAAATCCCTTGAGCGCAAATGCGTCGTCTTTCCATTTGCATCCACGTAGGTGCCCGCTGAGTGTGGATCAATCGCTCCATCCTTACGGCGAATGTGAAAGAGCATCACTTCCGTGTGATCATCAAACTGGAGGCTCAGCCAATCCCAGCCGGTTTGGTCAGCTTCGAGCTGATGCGTGAAGAATTCATGGTCCATCCAACTCGTGCCGTTTACTTCAAGTTTTTTGTTACCAACGTCGATTGCGCCGGAGGTCGCCAGGCGCGTTAGAGAGATGTAGTGTGAGGCGTAACCCAGTCCCTCCGCTTTTTGGCTGACGCCGTTTTCGCCGTGAATGACCGGAGGCTTTTCCGGGTGCAGCGTCAGGTGGAGTTGAAAACGCTGATCGATGGCGTTCAGCTCCAGGTCGCTACCGTGCCATTGAATCTGCCAATTCCCATTCCAGATGCGGCCGAGGGATTCATTCGCATCGGCGATGCCCGGACCAGACCGGTTTGTACGCTCCGAATGAAAATACTTCCCGCCATCGAGATCGCTCAACGCGAGATGCGCAAGATAGATATCCTTGACATCCCAGGCTCCAGCTTTGGCCGGATCGCGGCTGATGGCCTGACGGAAGAAGGTCAATTCGAATCCGAAGCGGTGGCCCTCGCCTGACCTCAGATTTCCCGTGTAGTACCACCACTCGGTCTGATAGTCCGGATGATTGAAATGATCGCGCGGGAATTCGTAGCGGTATCCCGGCAGGGCAGTTCGGTATGGCACTGCAAGAGGTTGCAAGAGAAGCAGCGCGGCGCTTAGGCACGCCAACTTACTCCTCATGAACGACCTCAAGTGGATTCAGGCGCACGGCAACCTGCGCCGGATAGAGCCCGGCAAGCACGGTAGCCACATACACGACCGTCAATGCACCAAGAAGAATTTCCACCGGCCAGTGAAACCGTATGGTCCAGCCGAACGACTGCTTGTTGATTACAAAGATAAGGATGAGCGACAGGGCAAATCCCAGGGCAATGCCGGCAAGATTAGCCAGAAGTCCAAGCAAGCCTGCTTCGACGAGAATCAGCTTGCGAACTTGCCCGCCAGCCGCGCCAAGGAAGCGAAGCAGGCCAAGTTCGCGGCGGCGGTCAATCACCAGAGCTAGAAGCGCCCCCGCAATGCCCATAACCGCCACGATGACGGCAACAGCTTCCAAGGCATAAGTGATGGCAAAGGTGCGGTCAAAAATGCGGATGGCTTCGGCTCGCAAATCACGATTCGAGAACATGAGCACGCGATGGCCGGCGGTCGCTTTTTCGATTTCAGCTCGAACCATTGCCAGTTGCGCATCCGAAGAAAGATAAATCGCGAGGTTCGAGGGAGCGGGATCAGGCAAGTACTGCAACATGATGTCGCGATCCATCAGAATGCTGCCGCGCTCGCTGGAGTAATCGTAATAAACGTCGGCGACGCGGAAGGACGCCTGCGTTTCGCCGAGAGAAAGGGTGATGAAATCTCCCGCCTTCACGTGGTGTTTGTAGCTGAACGGTTCGCTCACCACTACGGCATTCGAATGGCGCAGTTCGGGAAGAACTTGTTGTCGCGCGCGACCGGATAAGAACTCGGAATGCGGATACCAGCGAATGACATCCAGGACATTGAGGTCCGCGGATGCCAGCGTGGCAGGCATCTCTTGATATCGGATTTCATAGGCACGCAAGCGCTCGACCGCTACAACGCCGGCAAGCTTGGCAATTTCTTCCGCCAAGCCGAGAGAAATTGTGGGATGGCGGTCCGCGGCGGGAGACCCGGCGGGCCGAAGATAGAGATCGGCGGGCAACTGGTCGCTCATCCAAAGCACAACGCTTTGGCGGAAACTTCCGACCATGATGCCGACCGCGGTCATCATGGCGATGGCGGTCGAGAGCGCGCCGACCAAAACGGAAGTTCGGCGCAAGGACGCCGCGAGGCTGCGCGAAGCAAGCAAGGCCTCCACGCCGAAAAGTCTGCCGAGAAATTTCGAGAAAAATGAAGTGAGAGCATCAACGAATGCGGGCATCGCCAAAGCCGAAGCTGCTACGAGCAAGATCGCGCCGAGATAGCCAAACAACGGCTTGCCCGCCACCGCGGGGGCACGAGAGGCCGCCGCCGCCGCCAAACCGAGCACAAGCGCAAGCCACAAATCGCGGCCCTTGTGAACTCGCACGTTATATTCCCGGCGCCCCCGTGCCATAGCCTCAATTGGCGAAACCTCAGAGGCCTCTCGTGCGGGCGAATAGGCGGATGCGACCGCGACTCCGACGCCGATCGCCAGCGCGAGAAAAACGGAGGAGACATTCAGCTCGATGGTTCCCGGCCTGCTGCTGACATAGAGCGATTCCACCGTTGCGGCCATCAATCGAACCGCGCCATCCGCCATGAAGCGGCCAAGGGGAATCCCGGTGAGCGCGCCCGCAAGACCAAGAGATGCAGCTTCGCCAACGAACGCGGAGAGAACGACTCCGCGGCCCGCCCCGAGGCCGCGTACGATTCCAATTTCTGCGCGGCGGCGAACGACCGAGACGGAAATCGAGTTGTAAATAAGGAATGCCCCAACAACCAGCGAAATGTAGCTCAAAAGCCGCAAGTTCCATCGGAAAGCTGCCAGCATGCGGCGGTCTTCGTTCGTGCCCGTCCCTTGTGGACGAATTTCCACTCCTGCAGGAAGCCCACCTCGCAAGCGTTGCTGCCAGTCATCCAGGCTGGGCGTCTCAGGCACTTTCAAGAGGATGCGATCGACTCGGCCATAGCGCGACAGCGCCTGTTGAGCTGCCGCGAGGTCCATCACAATTGCGGATTCGTTGCCATTCGAATCGGGGTAGACGCCTCGCACTGTATACTTGCCGACTCGATCGTTGATGAGCAGCTCGACGTGGTCGCCCCTGTTGTACCCAACGCTTGAGCCTACCCAAATGCTGTCCGCGCCGCCGAGATTTTCGAACACATTTTCCGAGCCACTTTCGATCTCAGACACGCCAGCATTTTCGGAATCCTTTTGGGCATAAGTGCTGCCTTCCGCCACGAGGTCCAGTCCTATGAGCGGAAGCGATTTCTTGGTCTCTGCGATCACTGCATAGTCCTCGATACGCGGAGAAACTCGAATCGAATAGGGGAGAGTGGCTAGTGTTCCAACCACACTTTCTGGCACGCCGCCCGATGCCCGGACTTCCAAGTCGTTATCGCCGGCCAGCGTTTCCATCGAACTGTGAAACGAGCCGGTGGCGGCAACGCCGGCAAGATCGATCGCAAGAACGACCGCTACCCCCAGCGCGATGGCCAGGATCGTCAACGAAGTCCGCACGGGCTCTCGGAGGAGCGGACGCACCATCAATCGGTAAAAGAGCAAGAGGACTGGCATTTCAGCGCCGGGTGATCTCTTCGATTTTGCCGTCGCGCAACCTTACTACGGTGTTCGCGAGTGAAGCGGCTTCGGGACTATGGGTCGCCATAATGGTCGCGGTGTTTTGCTCGCGCGTAAGGCGCCGGAGCAATTCGAGGATCACGTTGCCGGTCGTGGTGTCGAGATTGCCGGTGGGTTCGTCAGCGAGAAGGATGCTTGGCGAATGGATGAGTGCGCGCGCAATCGCGACGCGCTGCATCTGGCCACCAGAGAGTTGGTGCGGAAAGCGCTCCCCCAGGCCTTCGAGTTCGACCCATTTAAGGCGTTCGCGGGCGGCTTCGCGAACTCCCGGTTTTCCAGCGAGGAGCAGCGGCAGTTCGACGTTTTCGAAAACCGTCAGGGTGTGAAGCAGTTGAAACGATTGAAAAATGAAGCCGACGCGCTCGCGCCGCAGCTGAGTGAGGCCGCCGTCATTCAGGGACGAGGTCGAAATCCCGTCCAGAAGGACTTTGCCCGAAGTAGGGAAATCCATGGCCCCGGCGAGATTGAGCAGCGTTGATTTTCCGCAGCCGCTGCGTCCTACCAATGCCACAAATTCGCCGTGCTCCACGTTCAACGAAACACCGCTCAGCGCGTGCACTGGCTGGCCGTCCGTTAGGTAGTCTTTCGAGACGTCTTGCAGCGAAAGAATCGGCATACGGATTCGCGGGCAAGCGACACCTTCACCGTCGCTCTGTTTACAGCTCACTGATTATACGGTGCGTCTGAAGATCCGCAGCCGGAATGGCTGGAGCGGTCTTCAATTATGACTTCAGCGAAGCCAGGGCCTTCTGGATCGCAGAAGTTACGTCTGGTGAATCTGGGGTCACCTCAGGTTCGAAACGCTTAATGACGTGCCCATCAGGGCCGATCAGGAACTTGGTGAAGTTCCACTGAATCTCTCCGCCAGTCTGCGGATTCGCGGCTTTGTCCGTCAGGAACTGATACAGCGGCGTGATGTCTTCGCCTTTTACGGAGACCTTGGCCATCATGGGGAAGGTCACATGATATTTCGAAGAGCAAAAGGTCTTGATCTCTTGGTTCGTTCCGGGCTCTTGTGCGCCAAAATTGTTCGCGGGGATGCCGACGATGACGAAGCCTGCGTTCTTGTACTTCTCGTAGGTCGATTCCAGCGCCGTATACTGCGGCGTAAAACCGCAACGGCTTGCAACGTTGACAAGGAGCACGACTTTCCCTTTGTAAGCGGCCAGCGGAGCAGGCTGGCCATCAATCGAATTCAAAGTGAAGTCGTACACCGTCTTGTCTGCGGCCATCACGGCGGCCGCACAGAAAAATAAGCAAAGCAATGCTTTCATCATGTTCCCCCCTATGCTCTTTTACCCTGTTCCACAGCCCGGATCAATCTGAAGCGTGTTTCAGGCTGGCGCACCCTTTGATACCGGTCGCTGGACTCACTTATTCCGTGACAATAGAACGTGGCGCGGAAACCGGGCGCCAGCGTTAAACGGGCATTGAGCCTGCGAGGAGCCTGTTATAGACTTCGCAGTCACCAATTTTCGAGGGTTCTTTCCCGGGGCAGGCTGGCGGGAGAGAGCCATGACGTTTAGCAAGCGCAGCCAAGGCCAATTCGCGAAAGCAGTTGAAGTTCCTTTGAGGCGGTACGCCGAGGCCGGTTCCACGACCGCGGCGCCAAGGAGGTATGGATGCTGTTCGCATCTGGTGTCGAGGTCACTCACCGAGCCCTTGCGACTCCCGATCTCATCATCATCGGGGTCTATTTCGCCATCGTCTTCGGGATCGGCATGTACTTTGCCAGGAAGGAACGATCCTCCGAAGACTATTTCCTCGCCGGCCGCGATATTGGATGGTTTTTCATCGGCGCATCCTTGTTCGTATCGAATATCTCCACGGAGCATTTCATCGGCCTCTCCGGCACGGGCGCGTCATCGGGGCTGGCGGTCGGCCATTTTGAGTGGCTCGCCTGCCTCATCCTGCTGATTCTGGGCTGGGTGTTCGTGCCTTTCTACCTGCGGAGCAACGTCTTCACTATGCCGGAATTCCTGGAACGCCGCTTCAACCGCCAATGCGCTGTTTATCTCGCCGCGATTTCAATCATCGCTTACATCTTTACCAAGATATCCGTGCAGCTCTATGCCGCCAGCGTGGTCCTCGAGCGGGTTGCTGGCTGGAAGCTATGGCAGACGGCAGTGGTTCTCGTCATCGCCACCGGCATCTACACCGTTGCGGGAGGACTGGCTGCGGTGATTTATACGGACACGGTGCAGACGCTGATCCTTATCACTGGTGCGGTCGCCCTTACCATCATTGGACTAGGACGCGTCGGCGGCCTCGAACACCTTCGCACCATGGTGCCGCCCGATTACTTCCACATGATAAAACCTGCCTCGGATTCCAACTTCCCGTGGACCGGCATTTTTTTTGGCGCGCCAATCCTCGGCATCTGGTATTGGTGTACCGATCAGGTGATCGTGCAGCGCGTGCTCTCGGCGCGGGATGAGGGACACGCAAAAGCAGGTACGATTTTTGCCGGTTTCCTGAAGATTCTGCCCGTGTTCATGCTCGTTTTGCCGGGCATCATCGCCTTTGCCTTGTTCCGTGACCAACTGAAAACTCCTGATTATGCCTATCCAACGCTGGTCCTCAATCTCCTTCCGGTCGGACTTGTCGGCCTGGTCATGGCGGCATTACTGGCGGCGGTCATGGGCGCGATGAGTTCTGTTTTCAATTCAGCTTCCACGCTCGTCACCCTCGATTTTTACAAGAAGCTACGCCCGCAAGCTTCCGAGAAACAGCTCGTGAATTTTGGCCGCGTGGCAACTGGCATGATGGTGGTGCTGGGCTTGCTATGGGTGCCGTTCATCCATTACATCAGCAGCCAGCTCTACATCTACTTGCAAAGCGTGCAGGCCTATATCAGCCCGCCGATTTCCGCTTGCTTTATCCTGGGAATCCTGTGGCCCCGGCTCAATGGATCGGGCGCCATTGCGTCGCTGCTTACCGGGTTCGTCATGGGTGCTACGCGATTCGT
>Ga0137396_10002571_pt1 | contig 10020 bp, 7 predicted proteins | sample czc16metaG_FD_108284 | JGI IMG/M metagenome (GOLD analysis project Ga0137396, IMG submission 108284) | Vadose zone soil microbial communities from Angelo Coast Range Reserve, California, USA - czcobulk3.16 metaG | ecosystem: Environmental > Terrestrial > Soil > Vadose zone | place: USA... | reverse complement strand
TGCCCGAAGCTTTCTCGCGTCCTGGAGTGCGTGGTGCATCGCCGCGTCCGGGCGCGAGCGTCTTGAAGATCGGGTCGAGATGCCGCACGACGTTGTTCTCGCCGCCGATCATCTGGCAATAGCCGCGCTCGAGGCCCCAGACGCCGCCGCTGGTGCCGACGTCGACGTAATGAATGCCCTTGGCGGAGAGTTCCTTGGCGCGGCGAATGTCGTCGATGTAATAGGAATTGCCGCCGTCGATCACGATGTCGCCGGATTCGAGCTTCGGGGCGAGGTCTTGCAGGGTGGCATCCACAACGCCGGCGGGAACCATCAGCCAGATGGCGCGAGGCTTCGAGAGTTTCTTTACGAAGTCGTCGAGAGAAGACGAACCCGTGGAGCCCTCGGCGCTTAGTTGCTTTACGGAATCGGCGCTGCGGTCGTAGACAACGCATTGATGCCTGTTTTTTTGCAGGCGGCGCACCATGTTGGCGCCCATCCTGCCAAGACCGATCATGCCGAGCTGCATTCGTTTGCTCCTATTGCGAAGGTGAAGAGTTTGCTGGCCGGTCTAATCACCAGCCACTTCATTTCGCTTTGCTCGTGTTTACTACTGGAAAGCCACGGCAAGACCGCCGCTTTCCAAAAATTAGGCCAGAGCCTTTTGTACCGCTTTGCTGAGCTTGGCCAAATCTGCTTTTACGTTTTTTCCGATGTGCGCGCGTAGCGCGCGACGGCCGCGTTCAGCGAGCACGGCGAAATCGCCCCGCGCTTGCGCCGCTTTCACCACGCCGAAGGTGTATTTCTGGCCAGGCACCGGGAAATCGATCTTATCGTCGCAGGTGATTTGCAGAAAGACGCCAGTGTCGGGCCCGCCTTTGTAGGCTTGCCCGGTGGAGTGCAGGAAACGCGGGCCGAAGCCGAGGACGGTGGCGACTTTCTTAGCGTCGCGAACCTTGTGCCGGATTACCTGCAGTGCACCTTCATTCGCTTCGTTCATTGTGATGTAGGCGAGCACGCCAAAATAGTCGCCCGCATTGATGCGATCCAAATGCAATTTCATGAGGTCACGGAGCGTCGCGGCGCCGCTCAGCGCCGCCACATTCTTTGGGTCAGCGTAGAACTTGAACCCTTCCGCTTCAAAGAAGGGCGATTCCGGAGGAAGCTTGCCGGTGGATTCGTATTCGCTAGTCAGCTTTCTGGTTTCGATCTTGCTGGCTTCCACGTCCGGCTGGTTGAAGGCGTTGATGCCGATAATGGCGCCGGCGACGGCGGTGGCGATCTCCCAGCGGAAAAATTCCTGCCCCAGGTTATACGTGTTTTTCACGGAGATGCGCACAACGGGCAGACCGTCTTTTTCCAGAGCGGCCACGGCGGCATCTTGCTTCTTGTCTGGCTTGGTTTCGAGGCGAAGATACGCGAAGACGCGATCGTTACCGTAGGCTTCCGGTTTGGCGAGTTTTTCACGATCAACAGGAATGATGCCCTTGCCCTGTTTTCCCGTCGATTCCGCGATCAGTTGCTCCAGCCACGCTCCAAGATCCGAAATCCCGGGGGACGAAATAATCGTGACTTTATCGGCACCTTCCTTCGCCGCGGTGCCAAGAATGGCGCCGAGCAGTACGCCCGGATTCTTGTCCGCGGCGACGCTGGCGCCACACGCCTTCACCATTTCCTGAGTGTTCTTGAGGAATTTTGCGGCGTCCAGGCCCATGACAGCCGCGGGGATCATTCCAAAATTTGACAGCGCGGAATAACGTCCGCCAATGCTGGGAACCCCGAAGAAAATGTGCCGGAACTTGTCGGCTTCGGCAACTTGTTGCATCTTGGAGCCGGGATCGGTGATCGCGATGAAGCGGTTGCCGGCCTCCTTCGCCCCGACCTTCTTCTTGATCTGCTCGAAAAAATACTGCTTGTAGATGTTGGGCTCGAGCGTGCTCCCGGATTTGCTGGAGACGATGCAGATCGTGCTCTTGAGATCGACCTGCGCCTCGATGGCTTTAATTTGCGCGGGGTCGGTGGAATCCAGCACGTGCAGCGCGGGGAAGCCCTTGATCTTGCCGAAAGTCATGCGCAGAACTTCCGGGCAAAGGCTGGAGCCGCCCATCCCGAGCAGAAGGGCGTGCTTGAACTTGGCCTTCTTCACGTCCGCAGCGACTTTTTTGAAGACGTCGAGTTGCGCAAGCTGCTTTTCGACGATGTCCAGCCAGCCCAGCCACTGGCCTTCGTCGCTGCCGGTCCAGACCGATGCATCACGCTGCCACAGGCGGCGAACGTTTTCGTTCTTTTTCCAATCATCAATAGAAGCGTTTACGAGGGCTTCTAGCTTCCCCGGCAGCATGTAGAGCTGGGAATTGAGACTCACGCACGTACGCCAGCGGTCTTGCCCGTGGCCTCCAGCAATTGCCTGAACGCGTCGGCGAAAAGTTTCACGCCGTCCACCACAAGCTTGTCGGTAACTTCCTTCATGGAGATTCCGGCTTTCTCCAGGGCGAGCATGGTCTTGGCGGCGTCGTCGAGATTTTCCGCCAAGCTTGCGCGCACCCTGCCGTGGTCGCGGAAAGCGTCGAAGGTCGCGGGAGGAATGGTGTCCACTGTATCCGCGCCGATGAGCTCTTCGACGTAAAGCACGTCGCGATATTTTGGATTCTTGGTGCTCGTGCTGGCCCACAGCAGGCGCTGAGTCTGCGCACCCTTGGCTGCGAGCGCCTTCCAACGCGGGCCGCCATAAATCTCATGATATTTGTGATAGGTCAGCTTGGCGTTGGCAATGGCGACTCGGCCTTGCAGGCTGGTCAACAACGCACTTTGACTTGCGTCCGTCACCGTTTTCAGTTTCGCGTCGATCTGGCTGTCGATCAGCGTGTCGATGCGGCTAACGAAGAAGCTGGCCACGCTGGCAATGTGACTGATGTCTTGGCCGTTCTTCGCGCGGGCTTCCAGCGCCTGCAGGAAGGCCTCGGCGACATCCTCGTAGACCCACTGCGCAAACAGCAAGGTGATGTTGATATTGATGCCTTCTTCCAGCAGTGTGCGAATGGCAGGCAGGCCTTCCGTCGTTCCCGGCACCTTGATCATCACGTTTTCGCGCCCGACGCTTTTCCACAGGCGGCGCGCTTCCTCGATCGTCGCTTTCGTGTCGTTGGCCAGCAGCGGCGAGACTTCCAGGCTGACGTAGCCGTCGCGGCGCTTGGTTTGCTGATAGACGGGCTTGAAAATGTCGGTGGCATCCTGGACATCGCGGATAGCGATTCTTTCGTACACGCCCTTGGCGTCCAGCTTCTTAGCCTCTGGCGATTCCAGAATGTCCGAGTAATCCTTGCTCCCGGTGATGGCCTTCTCGAAAATCGTGGGATTGGAAGTCATCCCCATCAGGCCGTCTTCCCGAATCATTTTCTGTAGGCCGCCGCTGGTCAGCAGGTCTCTGCGAATGTAATCCATCCAGGGCGATTGGCCGAATTCCAGCAACGCCTTCAGCGGGTTCACGCCCTTGGCTCCGATATTCGGAAGCGCTGTTGTGGTTGTCATGACGTTCTCCTTTGTTGCAGACTCCTCAAACTACTATTGTACGCCGCTGGGTCGGCCCTTGCTCGCTTCAGCCGAACCCCGGCCGAGCGCTTGATTAGAAAATGCTGATCACGCCTTCGCTACTTTTCCGCCGCCGCAATATTTGGCCTCAATAGCTTTAACTTTGCCGAGGCGTCGGACATGGCGTTCCTCATTGGTGAATTTGGCGCCCAAGAAAGCCTTCACCAAATCCTGTGCGAGCATGACGCCCACGACGCGGGAACCCAGCACGAGAACATTGATGTCGTCGTGCTCCACCCCTTGATGCGCGGAATAAGTGTCGTGGCACATGCCCGCGCGAACGCCGGGAATCTTGTTGGCGGCAACGCTGGCTCCCACTCCGCTGCCGCAGATGAGCACGCCGCGCTCCGCTTTTTTGTCGACCACCGCGCGGCCCACGGCTTCGGCGAAATCCGGATAGTCGGAGGGATTTTCGTTGAACGCGCCGACGTCCAGCACTTCATGGCCGAGCGAGCGCAGCAAATCGCCGATATTGACTTTCAACTGAAAGCCGGCGTGATCGGAGCCAATCACCAGTTTCATCTGCTGCTCACTTTCCCAGAACTTCTTTGGCCGCGGTCACCACGTTCTCCGGAAGGAAGCCGAACCTCTTGAGCAAATCCTTCAAAGGCGCGGAAGCGCCAAAACTATGCATGCCAATCATTTTGCCCTTCGGTCCGACGTAGCGTTCCCAGCCAGTCGTCGCGGCCATTTCCACGGAGACGCGTGCCGTAACGCCGGAAGGCAACACGCTTTCGCGATAGGCGGCGTCCTGCTTTTCAAAGAGTTGCCAGGATGGCATGCTCACTACGCGTGCGTTGATTCCCTCGGCCTTCAGCTTTTCGTAGGCGGCCATGCAGAGCTGCACTTCGCTGCCCGTGGCCATCAGGATTACATCCGGCTTGCCGTTTGCGGCGTCCGCCAGAACGTAAGCTCCTTTGGCGACGCCGGAAGCCGGCGCGTACTTGGCGCGGTCGAAGGTGGGGAGAGCTTGGCGAGTCAGCACCAGGGTCGCAGGGCTGTGCCGAAGCTGAACGATGACTTTGTAAGCTTCCACAACTTCGTTGGCATCCCCGGGGCGTAGCACAATCATGTTGGGCATGGCGCGCAGCGCGGCAAGCTGCTCGATGGGCTGATGCGTGGGGCCATCTTCGCCGAGTCCGATGGAGTCGTGAGTGAAGATGAAAATGGACGGCGTTTCCATCAGCGCGGCGAGGCGCATGCTCGGCCGCATGTAGTCGCTGAAGTTGAAAAATGTGGCGCTGTAGGCCCGCAAGCGAGACACGCTCAAGCCGTTGACGGCCGCACCCATGCCGTGTTCGCGGACGCCGAAATGCAAATTGCGGCCGCGGTTTTCGCCGGCGAAGAAGTCTCCCGCGCCGTCGAACGTTAAGTTGGTTTTATTCGAGTGGGCCAGGTCAGCAGAGCCGCCGATGAGCCAGGGAATATTCTTGGCCAGCGCGTTCAAGACTTTGCCGGAAGATTCGCGCGTGGCCATGCCTTTGGCGTCCGCGGGAAAAGTCGGCAAATCCTTGTCCCAGCCATCGGGCAATTGGAAGTTTTGCATGCGCTGAAGCTGATCGGCGAGCTGCGGAAATTGCTTCTTGTATTCGTCGAATTTCGCGGTCCAGGCGGCGCGAGCCTCCGCCCCGCGCTTGCCAATGCCGTTCCTGAAATGGTCGTAGATGCCGTCGGGAACCAAAAACTTTGCATCCTCGGGCCAGCCGTAATTTCGTTTTACGAGTTTGACTTCCGCTTCGCCCAACGGCTCGCCATGCGCGTCGGAAGAATCTTGTTTATTCGGTGAGCCGTAACCGATGTGGCTGTCGACGACGATCAGCGTCGGGCGGTCGGTGGTTTTCAGGAAAGTTTGATACGCGCGGCCGAGCATTTCCAGGTCGTTCGCGTCCGTGACGCGCGTGACGTTCCAGCCCAGGCCCACGAACCGCGTCATCACGTCTTCGCTGAAGGACCAAGCTGCGGGGCCGTCCAGGGTGACGTGGTTGTGGTCGTAAATCCAGCAGAGATTGGAGAGTCCTAGATGGCCGGCGAGAGAAGCGGCTTCGCACGCCACGCCCTCCATCAAGTCGCCGTCGCCGCACATGGCGTAGAAGTTGAAATCGAAAACCTCGAAGCCGGGGCGATTGTAGTTCGCCCCCAGCCATTTGCTGGCGATGGCCATGCCTACGCTGTTGCCGCAGCCTTGCCCTAGCGGGCCGGTGGTGGTTTCGACCCCGGCGGTCAAGTGCGATTCCGGATGCCCCGGAGTTTTGCTGTCGAGCTGCCGAAACCGCTTGATCTCTTCCATCGGCAGCGAAGGCTTGTCGAGCACTTTGCCGTCGGGAGAAACGTCGCGCACGCCGGTAAGATGCAGCATCGCGTAGAGCAGCATGGAAGCGTGGCCGTTGGAGAGCACGAAGCGGTCGCGATTGGGCCAAATAGGATCGGCGGGGTCATAGCGAAGAAATCGCTGCCACAAAGCATAAGCCACGGGCGCCAGGCCCATAGGCGCGCCAGGATGGCCGGAGTTGGCTTGCTGGACGGCGTCGATCGCCAGCGTGCGAATGGTATTGATGCTCAGCAGGTCAAGGTCGACTTGCGTTTTCGGCTGACTCACAGTAGCTCCCCAGCGGGTAGGCCCGCGATAGAAAGGACACCCGCCGCGCTTTGACAGGTCTTAGATGCTCACCGGCGCAAGCCGGGTAGGGCATTTTATGTTAAAACGAAGTCACTCGCATCCGCAGGGAATCCCAGCAATCCCCAAGGCTGGCCCGCTGTCGAGGTTCTTCCCTAGGCACGTCCTCGCAAGAAGAGAAGTTTCTCAACCTATCGCGACGCCCAGCCGTTGTCAATTCAGGGTGGGGAAGGAGATGACACCGTTTACTGATTGTGTCATTATCGCCGAAGGAGCACACATGGCTTGCATGTTCTGTAAATCGGAAGAGAACCTCACCCGAGAGCACGTCTTCCCGGCATTCATGGGTGGCGAATTGACGGTGCCCGACGGCAGCTGCAAACGCTGTAACGGAGAGTTCGGGAGGTGGGAAGGCGCGATACGCGACAGCACGAAATTTCTCTTGAATCTACTCCAGATTGAGAATCGGGACGGTGAAATTCCAACGGCCCGAGTCGAGGTAGAAATTCGCGGAATGGACGTTCGAGGACTGTTCGGGAAAAGGGAGGCTGACGGTACCATCAGCCTGTCCGATGTAGTCGTGCCTAGCGTGGAACCAGACGGCAAAAAACATCGACGGGGTTTCTTCGTTTCCAAAGAGAGTGCCGAGAGGTTTATCGAGCGCTCGCGCGCGAGAGGTGAGAAAACTACAGAACTGTCGGTGCCAAAGGAAATTGTTTTCGACGCCTCGTACACACAGACGCTGCCATTTGTTTTCACCCTTGAGGCTCGTAAAGTAGCCGCCAAAATTGCCCTCGCCTCCATCGCTTACAAGTACGGAGTGCCCTACGCGCTATCTCCGCAATTCGACGCGTTGCGTCAAGTCCGTACGGCGACGGCTGAAAAGGAGATACCCCTTAGAGTGTTTTGCAACAGGACCTTCATTGCAGCTCACGCCCGAAACGCTCACCAGCACAGCGTCATGTGCTACCTAAGCGCTGGAAAGAAGAGAGGCTGGGCACTCGTAGCGCTATTTGGCGGGCTTTCCTATGTCGTTGAACTGACGGGCAACTATGAGGAACGGTCGAGCAGACTTTTCAGCATCTTCTACGATGCGGCAGTTAAAAAACCACTAAATCCGGTCATCCTGGCGGACGAAATGTCGCTCATCGGAGAGGTCCTCTCGAAGGATACGGTATTCGAGGATCGGGACGCGGTTGACGAACAGTGGTTTCCAATCCTCGCAGCCTATTGCGCCGACGCCGGTATCACGCTTGAACGCGTTCCCCCAGCCGCCACTGCATCGGAGGGCAAACCGCTGACGTAGCTTGTTACCAACAGGGACGCGCCGTACCGAACCCGACCCCACCCCCGGCTCGTTGAGATAGCCCGACGTTGCAGCTGGAAAGGGGAGTTATTAAGACAATGCGAGAGATACGCTTGATCAACCGAGGAGGCTTTGGGGTCGTCCATGAGGTCGAGGTTAAACACCGCCGCCTCGCTAGAAAATCCTTCGCTCCTTTGACTTCGGATCCTGACGAGCGCGAAAAACTCAGAAAACGATTTGTGCGAGAGGTGCGGATTCAGTCTCAAATTCGACATCCGAATATCATGTCCATCGTAGAGTTTGACCTTGAGACATCTCGGCCTTGGTTCACGATGCCGCTTGCTTCCGAGTCCTTTGAACAGAAGATCGGACGCGACCGCAGTTTGGGGACTGTAGATGCAGGGGCTTGGCAAGACATTCTGGCCGCAGTCGAGGAATTGCACCGCCTCGGTTATGTCCACCGCGACCTCAAGCCAGCGAATGTCCTTTTAGTTGAGAATAAGTGGGTTTTGGCGGACTTTGGGCTAATTCTTCCAATGGCACGCGACACAACAATTCTCACAAGCAGCAAGTCGGCGTATGGGTCGCATTACTATGCCGCTCCAGAGCAAGCTAGGGACTTCCGCAACACGCCAGAACAGGCAGATATCTTCGCGTTGGGCTGCATACTGCACGATGCGGTTGAACCCGCCGCTATCAGGGTGCCCTTCGCTCAGATTCGTTCCGCTGGTGTATACGGCCCGATCCTTGAGAAATGCACCGACGGCGAGCCAAGAAAGAGGTTTCCCACGATTGCGGCTTTGCGATCGGCACTCTTCGACCTCTGGCGAACATCACAGTTTGAAGCTCCGGTCCCCGACGAGGCCAATCTTCTTGAAGCTGTCCTAACTAACCCTACTTCCGTCGAGGCATGGAGGCGCTTAATCAGTCATGCGGAGAATCTTCCAGTCGCGGAACGGAACACGCTACTCGGGTCGATCAATGCCGAGTATCTTGTGCATCTGAATCGAGCTGATGACGTGCTGTTCGGTCGACTGATGAATCTGATCTGCGAATGGGCGGGGAGCACAGGATTCCAATGGGAGTACTGCGACGTCATTGGGGACCGACTCGTTGAAGCGTACCGCATTAGCCCAGTGCGGGTTCGCTGTCAGATCGTGCTGGCAGCTTTAGAATTAGCGGTATCACACAACCGCTGGCATGTAATGAATCAAGTGGGTGCCATGCTTGGCCAGACTGCTGATAATGGTCTCGTAGATCGAACTCTGATTGAGTTGGGACTGGATTCTGATATTGAACCAAAGCTAAGGCGCGTGGAACATATCGTCCACTGGTCGCGTGATCGATGGCATCCAAAGATAGCTGAGTATCTCAACGAGCACGAGAGCGCTAAAGCGGAGTGACGAACGCCGGGTGCGCCAGGCGTCGTCTTTACGCCTAGGTCTTCGCCACGCAAGGTCTCAAATCCCGCTTGCGCAAAGTGGTAGTCATGCGTCAACGCCGCTTGAATACGCTCCGCTTCCATCACCCGAAAGCTCGCGCAATCCGTCAGGCTCCAGTTCTTGTCCGCTGCCTGGCGGGTGGCAATTGAGTGATCACATCGGCGCATCCTAATTATTTCTGGCCGGACGCTTCTCGTCCGAAGTGCTGGCCGAACGGGAACTCGTTCACCACCTTATCTTCTGCGTCGGTTAATTCCCGTGGCCTGCCGTCTTCGACGGCAAAGACGTACCATCCGGCACCGTGCGGCATGGCGCATTTCGCCGCGTCGATAAGCGTGCCGTGTGCGTGTAAACAGCGTCGGTGGCTCCAACTGTCGGTCCAAGCGGCTTCATAGCGCGGATTCAGAAACCAAAAACGTACTCGCAGCGAGGCGATTATGTCGAGGAGCCCGATTGGTACTTGTTCAGCCATCAGGCCGGGGCCTATGTTTGCTATGTTAGGTCCGAATCTTCCCAACGTCTACAGACAGATACAGTACCGTGGGGGCGGCCTCTTACGTCCATGGCATTCTGTGCGTACTTATTTTCCGTAACTCTCGCTCCTCCAATAACTTGCCAATCCGTTCGAACGAGTAACTCACCCAGTATATATTTCTCTTGACAACTTGGCAATTTCGCGCTAGTGTGACTCATGAAATTGGCGCCCCAGCCTGTTCGCCGCAACCTTCCCGGTAAGCCCGCTCCTAACGTTTCGACCTGTGTGCACTGTGCCCCCGTCAACTCTGCCAGGACTTTAACTAACTCCTTTGCTTCCTATCACATCCTTGTAAGCCCAGCAGTTTCATATAATTACGCACGCTTTTGCCCAACGGAGCGTCGCTATCTCTCCTATTTTCAATGGCTTCCGCACTCTTTCTATCGCCACGGGGGTGGTGGTACCCCCCGCCCCCTACGCTGGGTGCCTGCACGATTCCGGTCGGGGCGGCTCCGCGGCAACCAAATCTGTCCGCCCTTTGTTTTCATACTCTTACAAATCCCTTTTCCCGCAACTCCTTTCTTTTCACATCCATGCAAATCCCCCGGGGGTGTGG
>Ga0137396_10002568_pt1 | contig 10023 bp, 8 predicted proteins | sample czc16metaG_FD_108284 | JGI IMG/M metagenome (GOLD analysis project Ga0137396, IMG submission 108284) | Vadose zone soil microbial communities from Angelo Coast Range Reserve, California, USA - czcobulk3.16 metaG | ecosystem: Environmental > Terrestrial > Soil > Vadose zone | place: USA... | reverse complement strand
GGTCCACGCCGCGCTGGTCGATCAAATCGCCGACGCGCAGAGGCACGGCTCCGTCGCGCCGGGCGATCCGGACGAGCTGTCCTTCGCCGCCTGGTCGATGGTGCACGGGTGCGCGGTCCTGCTCATCGACGGCCAGGCGATGGGGCGATCGAAGCCGGCGCTGATCGACGCCGTGGTGGACAGGCTCTACCTCGGCCTGGCGCCTCGCGAGCCTGCGCGCAGGCGGCGCCGGTGACGCCTTCCTGGGCCGCGCCCTCGCGCGTTCACGGCCGGCGCGGTAGGTTTCCCGGCACGACTGGAGCGCGCGCATGAAGGACTTCGCCGGCAAGGTGGCCGTCATCACCGGAGCGGGGAGCGGATTCGGACTCGAGTTCGCGCGCATCGGCGCCCGCGAGCGGATGAAGCTCGTGCTCGCCGACGTGCAGGAGGACGCGCTCGAGAGCGCGGTGGCGGAGATGCGTTCCCGGGGCGCGGAGGCGGTCGGGGTGCAAGCCGACGTCTCGAAGGCGGAGGACGTCGACCGGGCCGCGGCCGCGGCGAAATCGGCGTTCGGCGCCGTGCATCTCCTGTTCAACAACGCCGGCGTGGCCGGCGGGGGCGGCTACCTGTGGGAAAGCAGCCTCAAGGACTGGAAGTGGATCCTGGGCGTGAATCTCATGGGGGTCGTCCACGGCATCCGCAGCTTCGTGCCGCTCATGCTCGAGCACGGCGGCGAAGGCCACGTGGTGAACACCGCCTCGGCGGCCGGGCTCGTCTCCAGCCCGTTGATGGGCGCCTACAACGCGAGCAAGCACGCCGTGGTGACGCTCAGCGAGACGCTGCACCACGAGCTACGGCTCGCCAACGCCCGCATCGGCGTTTCGGTGCTTTGCCCGGCATACGTGCCCACCGGCATTTCGCGGTCGGAGCGGAACCGCCCCGCGGAGCTGGCCGACGACGCTCCGCCGACGAGCTCGCAGATCGCGGCGCGGCAGCGATCGGAGAAGGCGGTCGCCTCGGGCAAGCTGGGCGCTGCGGACGTGGCGCGGATCACGTTCGACGCGATCCGCGAGGGGCGCTTCTACGTGATCACGCATCCCAAGCTCTTGCCCACGGTCGAGCTGCGCTTGCGCGACGTCCTCGAGCAGCGCAGCCCGAGCGATCCGTATACGTATCGGCCCGAGCTCAACAAGATTTGATCTCCGCCACTCGATCCCACCCTCTTCGATCCGGCGCCTTCGGCGCCTCCACGAGGGGGAGCTCGCTCCCCCCTCGACCCCCCAAAAGATCGCGGTCAGGTAGACGGAGCTCAGGCGGCCTGGCGGAACTGCCGGTGCCAGAGATCCGCGAAGAGGCCCGGCTTGCCGAGCAGCTCGTCGAAGCTGCCCAGCTCGCGCAGGCGGCCCTTCTCCAGCACCGCGATGGCATCGGCCGTGCGGATGGTGGACAGCCGGTGCGCGATGATCAGCGTGGTGCGCCCCTTCATGAGCGGCACGAGCGCTTCCTGCACCAGCGCCTCGTTGGCGGCGTCCAGCGCGCTGGTCGCCTCGTCCAGCACGAGGAGGCGCGGGTCCTTGAGCAGGGCGCGCGCGATGGCGATGCGCTGCCGCTCGCCTCCGGAGAGCCGCAGGCCGCGCTCGCCGACCAGCGTGTCGTATCCTTGCGGCAGCGCGGCGATGAAGTCGTGGATCTGCGCGGCCCGCGCCGCGGCGATCACTTCCGCGTCGGGTGCATCCGGCCGCCCGTAGCGCAGGTTCTCGGCGACGGTCGCGTGGAACAGGTAGGTCTCCTGCGTCACGACGCCGATCCGCGCCCGCAGGCTCTTCAGCTCGAGGCCGCGCAAGTCCTGTCCATCGAGCAGGATCGCGCCTCGCGTCGGTTCCCAGAGGCGCGCGAGCAGGGCGGCGAGCGTGCTCTTGCCGGATCCGGACGGCCCCACCAGGGCGAGCGTCGCTCCTGCCGGGATGCGGAGGCTGACGTCCTCCAGCGCCGGGACGCCCGGGCGGTACTCGAACGTCAGGTTCCGGATCTCGATCTCCCCGCGCACGTCGGCGAGCTTCACCGCGCCGGGCGCGTCCCGGATCGCGGGCGTGAGGTCGAGCACCGCGTAGACGCGCTCGAAACAGGCGTAGCTCGTCACCAGGTCAACGTGGACGGAAGCGAGCTCCGAGGCGGGACCATAGAGGCGCCGCAGCAGCGTCACGAAGGCGACCAGCGTGCCGAGTTGCGCGTGGCCCCGGATCACCAGCCAGCCGCCGACCAGGAAGATGATCGCGGGCCCCACGCTCTCGAAGAGCCCCAGGAGCATGGAGAACCACCGCCCCACCAGCGTCTGCTCGAGCGAGAGGCGCATCAGCTCCCGGCACTTCCGCTTCACGCGCCGCCGCTCGAGCTTCTCGGCGCCGAACGTCTTGACGAGGAGCACGCCGGAGATGGACAGCGTCTCGGAGAGCATGCCGGTCAGCTCGGCCATGGTCTCCTGGGCGAGCCGCTTCAGCGCCTTGCGCTTCTTGCCCACGCGCCGGGTCGGGCTGACGAAGAGGGGCAGCAAGCAGAGCGAGATGAGCGCCAGCCGCCAGTCGAGCCAGATGACCGTGGCGGCGGCGGAGGCGAGCACCACTGCGTTCTTCAGCACGGCAGTGAGGGTCTTGGAGACCGCCTGGCCCACGCCTTCGACGTCGTTGAGCACGCGCGAGAGCGGCTCGCCCGGGCGCGCCGACGCGAAGTATCCCAGCGGCTGGCGGTGGAGGTGCTTGTAGAGGCGAACGCGGAGCTCGAACGTCACGCGCTCCCCGATCAGGGCCGACAAATACTTCTGCAGGACGCCCAGGAGCCCGGCCGCGACCGGCCCCGCGATCATCAAGGCGCTGAGGACGGTGAGCTGGTGGACGTCCTTGCGCGGAATCGCCTCGTCCACCACCTGCTTCACCAGGACGGGCGGCAACAGGTTCAGCAGGGCCCCCGCGATGAGCAGAGCGAAGACCGCGGCCGCGAGCCCGGCATGAGGCCGCAGGTGGCGCGCGATCCGGCGGATCGTCGAAGAGGAGACATCGACGTCCCGGAACTCGACTTTCGGCGGCTTCGGCCTCCGCAAACGCGCGCCCCCCGACTCGGGAAGCTAGGCATCCAGGCGGGCGGGCGGCAGATGCGGGGAAGCGGAGCGTCAGCCGCCGGCGCCAGCCGGGACGCCGCGCGCCAGCCGGCGGGTCCGCGGCTTTCGTCGTCCGGCGAACACGGCGCCCGCGAGCAGAAGCAGCGCGGCGGGCGCGAGCAGGCCATTCCAGGCGAGGCGGCGGGGGATGGGGTTCTGCCCGTCGCCGTTCAGGACGAAGGCTGCCCAGTAGCGCGGATGGCGCAGCGCGGTCCCGGAGCGCAGGAAGCGGAGCTTGGCAAGCCGCAACGCCTCGGCTTTCGATTCGCGCTGCCCGAGCTCGAAATAGAACTGCTTCATGAGCTCGGTGGTGGGCCGATCCGCTACCCTCCACAAGGTGGTGACCGCCGCGCGCGAGCCCGCGGAGAGCAGTGCCCGGCTGAACCCCTGCAAGCCCTCCCCGCGGATCACCTTGCCGCGCTCGGTATCGCATGCGGACAGCGTGGTCAGATCCACGCCCGTCAGGTCGAGGTCGTACACCTCCTTCAGGAAAAGATAGTCCGGCTCCTGGTCCTGTCCGGCCGGCGAGAAGACGATGCGCGACCGCTCCGGATTGGCGTCGTCGGCGGTCGCGTGCGTGCTCAGGTGGAGGAGGGGAACGCCTCTGACGCGGCCGCCGAGCAGCTCCCGCTTCGAGTTTGCTGCGCCGAGGGGAAGCTCGGCCGCGCCGCCGGCGATCCGGGCGGTCTCGCGCACCTCTGCCGCCGAGGTGGCGAGGCGCGCGAGCCGTCCTTCGCCGGGCAGCGTGCCCGTCCCGCGCGAGGGCACCTGCGGGTCACCAAAGGCGATCAGCTGGCGCATCCAAGGGAACGACCACGATCGAACCACCGGAGGAGCATCCCGCAGCAGGATCGCGGCCGACGGCACGTAGGAGACGTCGTAGCGCTCGATCAGCAAGGTCCCCGCCGCCACCGGCGACTGCAGGGCCTCGAAGGGGAGCGCGCTGAGCGGCCCGTCGGGGACGACGACCAGGTGCCGGAACCTGGACCGCGCGAGCGGCTCCACGCCGGCCAGCAGCCGCCTCCCGACGATTTCGGAGGTCCGCCTCCAGTCTTCCGCGGAACCGGAGGCCAATTCCCGCGTGAACGCGGAGATCTCCTCGGCGACACCGGGCGAGAAGGGGATCCGCGCGATTCCAGAGGTGTCGTGCGTCACCCAGACGACCGCCGCGGCGCGCGGCGTGACCCAGTATTCGAGCAGGAGCGTGCGCGGATCCAGCCGGGACTGGACAGCCGCGAGGGTCACGGGGCCGGCGCCACCCTGCTGCGCGCGCTCCTGCAGCCGATCCTTGAACGTGCGGGCGCGGCTGCGCTCCAGCAGGTCGAAGATCTCGGCCGTGTCGGGGCGATCGGTGAGCAGCTCCAGGAGCGCGTCGTACACGTCGCGCTTTTCGGCCAGGAAGTCCGTCTTCAAGGTGGAGAGCTGCAGGTTCGAGCGCACCGACTCGATGACGCCGATCGCCTGGCGGAAGCGCGCGGCGGCGAGGTCGTCGAGGCCCGTCATGCGGGCGACGCGGCCCAGGCCATAGAGCGCCTTCCACTCCTCCTCGGTGGTGCCCAGGTCCTTGGCCGACTCGAGTGCCGCGTCGAGGTCGCGCCTCGCTCCGTCCAGGTCCCCGAGCCGGATCAGCGTCTCGCCCCGATACAGTCGCACCTGCATGGCCTCGCGGCGGTTGCCGTTTCGCTCCGCGATCGACAGCACGTTCGCGAAGGTGCCGAGCGCCGCGCGCAGGTCGCCCAGGTCGAGCGCCTGCACGATCCCGATGTTCTTGAGCACCCCGATCTCGCCGTTCCGGCGCTGGTCCTTCGCGAAGAGCTGGCCGGCGGCGCGGTAGATCTCCAGCGCCTTGAGCGGATCCTCGAGGCGGCGGTAGAGCACGCCGAGGTTGGCGAGCAGCAGCGCCTGCTCGCTGGGCGGGAGCGCCTCCGGCGATTTCTGCAACTCGCGGTAGAGATCCAGCGCCTGGTCGTAGCCACCGAGCCGCAGGAACAGTGCGGCGAGGTTGGTGAGGACGATCCGCCTGCGCCGGCCCTGCCAGGGCGCTCCGGCGGCCTGGTCGACGCGCTCGAGCGCGCTGCGGTAGGCGTGCAGCGCGTCGAGATACCTTGCCTGGGGGAAGTAGACCGCTGCCAGATTGTTCAGCCCGTCGACCTCCGCCTCCCGGTCCCCGGTCGCGCGCGCCAGCGCGAGCGCCTCTTCGAAGTGCCGGACCGCGGGCAGGTAATCGCCGCGGTAGAGCTCGGCGGTCCCGATGTTGTTGAGGGCGCGTCTCTCGCCCGATCGGTCCGCGAGCTTCCGGTACACCTCGGCCGCTTCGAGGGCCGTCGCCGCGGAGCGGTCGTACTCGCCCTGAGCCGTCGAAATCTGGCTCAGAGCGTTGAGGGCAGCCCCGAGGTCGGCCCGGTCGGAGCGCGCCCGGAGATCTGGCAGCAACGCTTCGAACGACTTCTGCGCCTCGCGCAGCGAGCCTTGCTGCTGCAGCGCGCGCGCCTCGGCGAGGCGCTCCGGCAAGCGGTCCTGCCCGCCGCCCGGTGGCGAGGAACCCTGGGCGAGGCAGAGCGAGGGCACGACGGCGACGAGCATCGCCATCCATGCGCCGCGCGGGCGCGCCAGGTAGCGGTGCGCCGGGGTCAGGGGAATGCGAGCGCCGCGAGGACCGGTTCGACCGTCCCCGCGGTCTCGTCTCCGAGGATGCCGAGCATCTGCACCGGCGAGCTGGACCGGACGACCAGCGACCCACCGGCAGGCATCGAGTGGCCGGGGAAGAGCTCCGACACTTCGCGCGACATCCGGGTCCTCGCGGGGAGCGTCACCGCAGCCGAGGCGATGGATGTCCCGTCCCCGGCTCGCAGCTCGATGGTGCTGTCCGCAGGGGCGGCGGCGGGGTTCTGCAGGGCAAGTCCGAAGAACTGGCCTGCGCCGGGAGACGCCGAGAAGATGGCGCCGGTGAACGCCTGGGGAGAGAAGAGGGGGTCGGTGTCCGCGAGCAGGGCGCGAGCGCTGCGGCCGAGCCACGCCGAGCGCAGATAGGCGCGGTAGGCGGCGCGGGAGAGGTCGGGGTTCCTGACCCTGACCCGACGCCCATACAGGTCGGCGGCAACGCCGATCGTCACGTTCACCTGGCGGTCGCTCACGACCACCGTGGAATCGACCGAGACGCCGTCGATCTCGACGAGGGCCCCCGGCTGGAACCCGAAGCCCCGCACGACGACGGTGGATCCGGCGGGGAGCAGGCCGGCCCCCGGGACGACGTCGTCGATCGAGACCGTGCCGCCCACCACGAACGTCCCGTTCTTGACCTGTTGCGCGTAGGGAGCACCGGAGGGGTCGAGCCAGAACGAGGTTGCCGGATCGAGCACCAGGCTCGCCTGCGTGCCCGGCAAGGCGCTCGCGCTGACCCCCATGGTGACGGCGAGAATGGGCGCGGCGGTACTCGTGCCAAAGGTGCTGCTGGGGGAGACGGTTCGAACCCTCAGGAGGTTGCCGCTCACCAGGGCCGTGCCCGCGGCGTCGCTCTGGGCTCCGGCCGGGCCGTAGAGGGCGACCCCCATCACGGGACCAAGCACGGCCGTGTCGAGCTGGATCAGTGCCGAGCCGATCACGATCGGGATGGGTTCGGTGACCTCCACCGCCATCTGCATCGTCCCACCCGGCGGAGAGCTGGCGTTGAGGACCTTGAGCGAAACGCCGGTGAACGCGCTCGGGGTCCCTGAACCGCCCGCCGTGAGGACGAGGCCCGCCACGAGACAGAGGGTCAGCACGCGCAAGAGCTCCAGGGTACGCCACGTTCGCCGCTGCATGTCCCCATGTGCCATGCGAATCCCTTTCTCGAGTCGACTTACTCCCTGGGATGCGGGGCTCGCATCCGCAGTCTGAACCGCTGCATCTCGGAGGCCGCGATCGCCTGACCGGCGGCGTCCTTCGCCATGACCTGCCACAGAAAGGGCTTGCCCGGGACGACTCGAGCCCGAACCGCTGCCGGGAGCGCGATCTTCAGCTCGCGAGACTCTCCGCTCCACACCGGCGTGCGGTCGACCTCCATGACCTGCACGGAGTACGACGCAGCGCCTGGCGCGGGCTCCCAGCTCATTTCCTTCGGGGCGGCGTCCACGTCGCCGGCCGGCCCCTTCACCGCGATGGCGTCCGACCGGAAGCTCGAAGGTCCCGCGGTCGCGTCAGGGGGTAGCGTGGGCGAGGCGTCGCGCCCGGGCACGTTGAGGATGACGAGAAGCGCGGCCGCCGCGGCAGCCAGACCGCCGGCCACCGCCCGCGGCGCGACGAAGCGGCGCCATCCGGCCGCGCGGGCGGGAGCCCTGCGGCGAGGCGGAAGGACCTCGCCGGCGGTCAGCCGCGCCACGTCGCGCGTCAACCGGCCGACGATCCAGCTCGCGTCCTCCTCTTCCTCCGGCCGGAGGGCGAGGGACTCGAACTGCCTGAGCAACGCCAGCTCGGTGCGGCAGCGCAGGCAGCCCGCGACGTGCTCGGCCGCGCGCGCGTCGGCGGATCCCGCGTGGTCCCGGTCGCAAAGCCTGCTCAGCTGCTCGAGCGACAGGCAGCTAGCGGAGGGCGCCAGCGCCGTCCGGAGCCCGTCCACATCGGTGAGATCGACGTCGGCCATCACGGCAGCCTCCGGTCAAGCATCGAACATTTCGTTGCGGGACTTCCACAGGCGCACTGCCCGCTTCAGCTTCCGGCGCGCGCTGACGATGTACGCCTTCGCGCCGCTCCGGTTCGACAAGCCCAGCAGGCGGGTGATCGAGTCCAGCGGGACCTCGTCTCCGTAGTGCAAGGTGAAGACCTTCTTCTCGGTATCGTCGAGCGCCTGATCGAGGAGGCCGTGCACGAGGCGCGACCACGCCTGTTGCTCCAGCCCCTGGTCCGGGCCGGGGCCCGCGCGGTCGGGGAGATCGTCGAGATCTTCGCCCTCGGCCGAGGCGGGATGGCGGGACCGGGACTTGAGATGGTTCATGCACTCGCTCCGCGTGATCGAATACAGCCAGGTCGAAACCTTCGACTGCCCTCGGAACGAGTCCAGGTGGCGGCAGGCCTTGGCGAAGATCGTCTGCGCCAGGTCATAGGCTTCCTCGCGATCGCCGGTGAAGCGCAGGCACCAGCCGACCACCTTCGGGTAGTGGCGCCGGAACAGCTCCTGCACCCAGACGCCCGCCTGCTCCGGGCTCTCGGCGGCCAGGTAGTTGGCAAGCAGCTCCGTGTCGGACAGGGCGTCCAGACGCCTCTCCGTTCGCAGGGCCTTGGGGCCGGACGACCCGGCCGGGGCAGCTCCTGCAGGCTAGACACTGCCGGCTCACGCGGCGGAACACTTTTCTTTTGCCCGAACGAGGGCCCGGTGCGCGGCGGGGGGAATCAATGCGCACCGGGCGCCCCGACCGGTGGTGCTGCTACCGGCGTCCTTCGGGCACGCACTGCAGGCTGGCGAGATCGCACTTGAAGTCCTTCGGGCAGCCGCCGCACGGGTCGTCCGCGCCGTTGCGCGAGGGGACGAAGTGCAGGACCGCGCCGAGCGCGACGAGGGAGATGAGACCGACGATCGCCTTTTTCATTGGATCCTCCGGGGGGAGTGGAGTGCTTCGGCAGCCAGCGCTTTCGCGCCGTCTGCCGCAAGCTGAGACAGCGTTCCGCGCGCGGCGGAACAGCAACCGCGCGCGGACCCTGCCCCCCGCCCGATCCGGATGAGGAAAGCGCCGTGCCCGACTACCGCCAGTCGGTGAAGAGGTCGCCCAGGTCGATCGCGTTGGCCGCGTCGCCGAGCAGAGGCGTCACCTTGAAGATGTGCTGCACGGTCCGCAGGAGCGAGCTGTGCGTGTAGCGGATCGTGTTCGAGTACCCGCCGCCCTTCGCGTAGCGGGACAGGGCGATGAGACCGATGGGGCCGTCGTTGCTGCCTTGGCCCTCGTCGAAGGTGATGAAGAGGACGCCGTCCCGCTTGAACGCGGGCGAGCCGAGGATCTTCGGCACCTCGCGCGACAGCCACGCGTCCCCGTTGCGGATCGAGTCGCCCGAGGCGCAGCCGCTGCTGTCGTGCATGTCGTTGCACAGGTTCGGCGTGATGAAGCTGTACGCCGGCACGGTGTCCACCTCGAGGTCGCGCGCGAGCTCCGTGTACGGCCGGACGTACTCGATGCATCTGGCCGGGGAGCTGGTCACGTCGTCGAAGTAGACCATCGGATTGTGCTTGGGCGCGTACTTGCCGGTGACGGTCACCGGGCAGGCCGTCCCGGAGATGTCCTCCTGGTACGACTTCCAGGAGATGCCGGCCGCTTGCAGCAGCGTCACCAGGTGATTCGTCGTCGACTGGTGATTCGTGCTGGGTCCGCTGTCGTTGCGGATGCCGAAGTTCGTGCCCGCTTCCAGCCAGAGGTAGTTCGGGAGGCTCGGGTGCAGCCCCGGCGGGTTCATGTAGTTCTCGGCATGCGACCCGAGGGGCAGGAGCGTGCCGTTGATGTACGGCGCCGACGGGCTGCCCTTGATGTCGACCCAGTTGTGGTTCTCCATCACGATCACGAAGACGTGCCCGATGCCCTTGTCGACGGGCGGGACGACCGGAGGCGGGCCGGGGTCTGCCGGCGGCGCGGGTGTCGGCGTCGGTGTCGGTGCAGGTGTGCCGCTCGCCGGTGGACCGACCGGATCCGTCGAAGTCGCCGCTCCGCCGCAGGCGGCGAACGCCACCACGGCGGCGAGCAAGCCCTTGCGCAACGTGCTCGCGTTGGTCATTGGCAGGAAACGATCCGGTCCCGCGGATCGATTCCCGCAAACGTTCCCTCAGCGCAGCGCGAAGGTGGCAAACAGGTCCACGTCGGAGAACAGGCGCAGGACGTCGAATCGCCAGAGGAGGAGCTTCTCGCGCAGGCATCCCGCGAGCGCCGCAGGGAGCG
>Ga0137396_10002566_pt1 | contig 10023 bp, 9 predicted proteins | sample czc16metaG_FD_108284 | JGI IMG/M metagenome (GOLD analysis project Ga0137396, IMG submission 108284) | Vadose zone soil microbial communities from Angelo Coast Range Reserve, California, USA - czcobulk3.16 metaG | ecosystem: Environmental > Terrestrial > Soil > Vadose zone | place: USA... | reverse complement strand
CCGGCGATGATGCCCGTCTCGCGCTCGGCCTTGCGCAGCCCTTCGAGGACCGCCTCCACCACGACGGTCGGCTTGAGGCCTTTCTGCAAATGGAGCACCGGGGAGTAGCGCACTTCCAGCAGGCGCACGTTCTCGGCGGCCGCGTCCATCGCGAGCTCGTACGCGGTGCGATAGAGGGCGGCCTCGGTCTGCAGGACGCTCAGGGTGATCTCGAACCCCTTGAGGTACTCCTCCAGGCTGCCGTGCCGCTGTCCGATCTTCATCGCGCGGGCAATGCCCTCCTCGGTGTCGGCGGGCAGCCTTATCTTTTGGTCCTCCGCCAGCTCGAGCATGGTGCGCAGCCGCAGGGAGCCGTCGAGGTGGCAGTGCAGGTCGGTCTTGGGGAGCGCATGGAGCAGCGCGTCGGTGACCGGCACGTCGGGCGTCATGGATGGGATCTAGCCGATCCGGAGGCGCAGATCACGAATCCTCGCCGGCCGTGTGGTAGCGTGTGCGCATGAGCACGGTCGGCGTGCTACTGGTCCGCTGGCTGATCCACGCCATCGTGGTGATGGGGTCGGTGGCGCTGGTCTCGCCGAAGAACCCGCGCAACACGCTGCCGCGCGCCCTGTTCGTCACGTTCCTGGTGGCGCTGGTGGTGACGCCCTTCGCCTTCTTCTGGTTCCTCATCGTCCCCGGGCTCATCGCCCTGGTCTGCTGGATCCTGGTGTTCGTCATCGCCTACGACATCAGCGCGGGGCAGGCGATCGCGGTGGGCATCGTGCAGGCGGCGATCGGTTTCCTGGTCGACCTGTTCCTCATCCACGGTCGGTTGGGCTGAGAGACCGTTCGTAGGGTCCTTTGGCCGTTGCGCATTTTCTGGAGCGCTTGCGCCGAAGTCGGCTCGCCGCTAGCGTGCGCTCGGCTTTTTCTCTTTCGTCGTGAGGGATACGGTCCGATGCTGACGCTGATGCTGAACACACCGCGGGAAGTCCAGCTTCTCCGCAGCCTCTTGCAGAGCCGCATCGACCAGCTCGACAAGGAGGCGGACGGCGAGTCCGCCGGCGCGGCCGCGCTCCACCGCCGGCAGGCGCAGGAGTTGCGCGAGATGCTCTCGCGCGTGCAGCTCGACGGGCCGGTGGCGAGCGCCGGCGTCAACTGAGGCGAGCTTCAGGCCTTCTCGACGAAGCGCGCCAGCACCTTTTTGAGACCGACTCCGGGGGGGAACCGGACCGTCAATTTCAGGTTTGGCCCCTGGCCGTCGGTGTCCTCCACCGTACCGATCCCGAAGTTGGGATGGCGCACGCGCGCGCCGGGGCCGAGCCCCTCCATGCCCGGCGCGGCCTGCCTGAGCGGCGGCCGCGAGAGCGGGTCGTTGCGCGATTCCCGGGCGCGGTTGCGCGCCGGCATCGGCGCCTCGGGCGCGCGCTGGCCGAAGGGACGCTCGTCCTCCGCCCAGCGCGGGCGCTGGTCGAACTCGTAGTCGTAGACCACCTCGCCCTCGCGCTTTCCGCCCCAGCCCCGCTCCCATCTTCCACCCTGCTGCGGACGGGGCTCCGCGGCCGCGAGCGCGCCCAGGCCGGAGGCGAGCTCCTCCGGGATCTCGCGCACGAACCGCGACGGCGGATTGAAGCGCAGCTCGCCGAACAGCGACCGGCACCGGGACAGCGTGAGCGTCAGCTTCTTCCGCGCGCGCGTCATGCCGACGTAGCAGAGGCGCCGCTCCTCGGCCATCTCGTCGGGGTCCTCCTCCCCCGATCCCCCGGCGCCCTGCCCGAGCGAGCGCGCGTGCGGGAATACCCGTTCCTCGAGGCCCGTGAGCCACACCGCATCGAACTCGAGTCCTTTGGCGGCGTGCAGGGTCATGAGCGAGACCCTCTCCCCTCCTTCCGCCGCATCCGCATCCCCCACCAGCGCCAGCTGCTCGAGGAACCCGAGAAGCGGCGTATCCGGCGTCCCTTCATCCAGCTCCGGCGACGCCGCCGCCAGCGCAGCCAACACGTCGGGCCGATCTCCCGGCTCGTCCTCCGCCGTGGGACTCCCCAACGCCCCTGGCGCCAGCACACGTGCCGCCCTCCGTATCCCAGTCGCTGTCGGACTCGCTGTCGTAGTCGCCGTCGCTGTCGTAGTCGCTGTCGTAGTCTCCCCCGCCCCCGCCCCCGCCCCCGAAGCCCGCGCCTCCGCCCACCTCGCATCGAACTCCCGCGCCGCCCCGATCAGCTCGTGCAAGTTCTCCAGCCTGTCCTCCCCTTCCTCGCCTTCCAGCCTCAGCCTGTCCTCGTACCCCGTCTCGCTCATCACCAGCTCGATCGCCTCGGCCGCGCCCGGAGCGTTGCGGACCGCCTCGCCGATGCGCCGGAGCAGGTCGCGGAACGGCAGGAGCTTGGTCCGTGCCGAGGGCGCGAGCTCGGGATCGCGCTCCATCGACTCGATCGCCTCCCAGAGCGAGAGCCCGGTGCGCCCGGCCGAATCGCGCAGCCGCTCGATGGTCGTGTCGCCGATGCCCCGCGGGGGTGTGTTGACGATGCGCAGGAGGTCCAGGTCGGACCGCGGATTGACGCACAGCCGCAGGTAGGCGGCGACATCCTTGATCTCGGCCCGATCGTAGAAGGAGCGCCCGCGCACCACCCGGTACGGCACGCGGCGCGCCCGCAGCCCGTCCTCGAGAGCCCGGGACTGGGCGTTGGCCCGGTAGAAGACGGCCATCTCTGCGTAGGAGGTGCCGCGCGCGTTCTCGGCGTAGAGCTCCTGCGCGACCCGCTGCGCCTCGTCGCGTTCGTCCTCGGCGAGGAGCACGCGCAACTTGTCCCCTTCCCCGGCCGCGGTCCACAGCTTCTTCTCCGCGCGCCGCGGGTTCTTCTCGATCACCGCGTGCGCCGCGGCCAGGATGCGACCGGTCGATCGGTAGTTCTGCTCCAGCTTGACCACCCGGGTGCCGGGGAAGTGGCGCGGGAAATCGAGGATGTTGTCCACCTCGGCGCCGCGCCAGCGGTAGATCGACTGGTCGTCGTCGCCCACCACTCACAGGTTGCCGTGCTCCTCGGCGAGCATGCGCAGGAGCTGGTACTGCGCCGGGTTGGTGTCCTGGAACTCGTCCACCAGGACGTGGCGGAAGCGGGACGCGTAACGCTGCGCGATGTCCGGATGCTTGCGGAACAGCTCGATCACCCGGACGATCAGGTCGCCGAAGTCGACCGCGCTGGCGGCCTGCAGGGCGCGCTGGTAGCGCTCGTACACCCTCTGCGAGACGCGGCCAGGCACGTCGTAGTCGGCGGGTTTCACCTCGCCCGGCGACAAGCCGGCGTTCTTCCAGCGATCGATGCGCGCGGCGTGCTGGCGGGCGGTGCCTACGTCCACCCCCAGGTCCTGGCACGACCGCTTCACCTCGGCGAGCTGGTCGGCGTCGTCGTAGATCGCGAACGCCCGGTTGAGCCCCAGAGCCTCGGCCTCCCGCCGCAGGATGCGCGCACCGGCGGCGTGAAAGGTGGCCACCCAGAGCCGCTCGGCGTCAGGGCCCACCAGCTTCGCCACCCGGTCTTTCAGCTCGCCCGCCGCCTTGTTGGTGAAGGTGACCGCCAGGATCTCCGCCGGGCGCGCCTTCCGCTCGCGCAGCAGATGCGCGATGCGGTGGGTCAGCACGCGCGTCTTGCCACTCCCGGCGCCCGCCAGGATGAGGAGCGGCCCGCCCTCGTGGCGTACCGCGGCGAGCTGCTCCGGGTTGAGCACCTTGGCAAGGGCGTCCACGGCGTGCGTGTAACACCAAACCCCCCCTGTCGCCTCCGCGCAGTCGCGCGCCCCGCCGTCTGCGCCTGCCGGTGCTAAGTTGCGCCGCCGTGGAGACTGCTCCCGCACCCGTTCGCCTCGTCCCGCTCGGCGGCCTGGGCGAGGTAGGCATGAACTGCCTCGCGGTCGAGACCCCCGAGTCGCGCGTGGTGGTGGACTGCGGCGTGCTCTTCCCGGGCGGCGAGGCCGCCCTCGGCGTCGAGATCATCACGCCCGATTTCGCCCACCTGCGCACGCCCGGTCCCAAGGTGGAGGCGGTCTTGCTCACCCACGCCCACGAGGACCACGTCGGCGCGCTGCCGTACCTCCTGCGCGAGCACCCGGACGCCTCGGTGTGCGGCACGCGCTACACGCTCGCGGTGGTCAAGGAGAAGCTGGCCGAGCACGGCATCTCGCCGCGCTTCGTGGAGATGTCTCCACGCGCCGTGAGCCGCATCGGCGGCCTGGAGGTCGAGCCTCTCCAGGTGACCCATTCCATCCCGGACGCGGTGGGATACGCGTTGCGGACGCCGGCCGGCGTGGTGGTGCACACCGGCGATTTCAAGGTGGACTGGTCGCCTCCGGACGGACGCCTGCTCGACGTGCGCCGCTTCGCCGAGCTGGGAGAGGAGGGCGTCGCCTGCCTGCTCAGCGATTCGACCAACGCGGAGCGGGAGGGAACCAGCATCTCGGAGAGCCAGGTGGCCGAGGCGATGGCGCGCATCTTCGGCGCGCCGTACGCGCGCGGCCGCATCGTGGTCGCGATGTTCGGCTCCAACATCCACCGCGTGCAGAGCGTCGTTCGCGCCGCCCTGCAGCACGGCCGCAAGGTGTGCCTCCTGGGCCGCTCGATGCAGCAGAACGTCCGCCTGGCGCTCGAGATGGGCTACCTGCGCTGCCCCCCGGAGCTGTTCGTCGATCCGGAGGCCGCCGACCACTTCGCGCCCCGCGAGCTGGCGGTGGTCTGCACCGGAGCGCAGGGAGAGCCGCGCAGCGCGCTCAGCCGCCTGGCGCTGGGCGAGCACCCGACAGTGAAGCTGGAGAAGAACGACCTGGTGATCCTCTCCTCGCGCAGCATCCCCGGGAACGAGCGCAGCGTGGGCAACCTGATCGACCACCTGGTACGGCGCGGCTGCCACGTGCTCTCCACCATGGGCGACAGCGGCGAGCTCGTCCACACCACCGGCCACGCCTGCCAGGGTGAGCAGCGGATGATGATCGACCTGGTCCGCCCCCGTTCGTTCGTGCCCGTGCACGGAGAGTTCCGCATGCTCGCCGCGCACGCGCGCACCGCGGAAGCGGCCGGAGTCGATCCGCGCGGCTGCCTGGTCGCCGAGGACGGCGACGTGATCGAGCTGCGCGCCGGTGAGCTCGCGGCCGTGGTCCCCGGCGGCGCCGCGGCCGGGCGCATCTACCTCGACTCGCGCGGAGCGTTCGCGGACGTCGGCGAGGTGGTGCTCCGCGACCGCAAGCTCCTGGCGGACAGCGGCATGCTGGTCTGCCTGTGCGTGCTGGACCGCAAGTCGGGCGCCCTGCTGCGCGACCCGGAGCTCTTGGGCCGCGGCGTGGCCGGGCTGGACGAAACGCGGATAGAGCAAGCACGCTCCGCGGCGCTGGCCGCCCTGGGGGAGCTCTCGCCGCCCGAGCGCACCGATCCCGCCTCGGTCGAGGAGGCGTTGCGCCGCGCGGTGCGATCGGTGTTCAAGAAGGGTCTCGAGAAGCGCCCGATGGTGCTGCCCGTCGTCCTGGAGATGTGAGGAGCGAGCCATGCCGTCCTTCGATATCGTCAACAAGATCAACGAGCAGGAGGTCGACAACGCCTTTCAGCAGGCGCGCAAGGAGATCGAGCAGCGCTACGACTTCAAGGGCACCGACACGCATGTGGAAAAGAAGGAGAAGGAGAAGGGCATCCAGATCCGCAGCTCGACCGAGCAGCGCCTGGAGGCGGCGCGGGAGGTCCTGGTGCAGAAGCTCGCCAAGCGCGGCGTGAGCCTGCGGGGCGTGAAGTACGGGCCGGTGGAGCAGAGCGGCAAGACGGTCCAGCAGCTGCTCACCTTCGTCCAGGGCCTCGAAACCGAGAAGGCCAAGGCGATCGCGAAGCTGATCAAGGACTCCAAGCTCAAGGTCCAAGGCGCCATCCAGGGCGAGAGCGTGCGCGTCTCCGGCAAGTCGCGGGACGACCTGCAGCAGGTCCTCCAACTCGTCCGCGGCAAGCAGGACGAGCTGGGGGTGGACACCCAGTTCGAGAACTTCCGCGATTGACGGGACTGGACCGCCACCTCGGAACGGTTATAGAAGCAGCCCCCTTTACCGAAGGAACCGTTCGTGCAGAAGACGGCCTTGTCCGCTCACCCCACCCTGTATCTGCTGTCGCTCGGCTGCCCGAAGAACAGGGTGGACAGCGAGGTCATGCTCGGAACGCTGCTCGACCAGGGCTACGAGCTGGTCCAGGAGCCGGGCGAGGCGGAGGTGGTGCTGATCAATTCCTGCGCCTTCATCGGCGAGGCCAAGCAGGAGTCGATCGACGCCATCCTCGAGCACGCCCGGTACAAGGAGACGGGCCGGTGCAAGGCGTTGGTGGTCGCCGGCTGCCTGACCCAGCGCTACGCGGACGTACTGCAGCAGGAGATGCCGGAGGTCGACTATTTCGTCGGCACCTCGGCCTACCCGCGCATCGCGGAGATCATCCGGGGGGAGCGCGATCGCGCAGTCATTCCGGATCCGGACTACATCGCCGACGCGCGCACGCCGCGCCGCAACTCGATGCCGCGCTGGACGGCGTACGTGAAGATCAGCGAGGGCTGCGACAACCAGTGCACCTTCTGCATCATCCCGACGTTGCGGGGCGCGCAGCGCAGCCGTCCGGTCGCTGACATCGTCGAGGAAGCCCACCGGCTGGTCCAGCAGGGGGCGGTGGAGCTGAACCTGGTCGCCCAGGACCTCACCGCCTACGGGCACGACCTCCCCGGCCGGCCCAGGCTGCACCACCTGCTCCAGGCCTTGCGCGAGGTGCCGGCGCGCTGGATCCGGCTGCACTACGCCTATCCCCGCGACTTTCCCGACGAGTTGGTCGACGCGCTCGCCGAGCAACCCAACCTGGCGCGCTACCTCGACATGCCCCTGCAGCACATCGCCGACCCGGTGTTGCGGCGGATGAAGCGCGGCCGGGACTCCGCCTGGGTGCGGAGGCTCGTGGGGAAGCTGCGCGACCGCGTTCCCGGGCTCACCTTCCGCACCAGCTTCATCGTCGGGTTCCCCGGCGAGACCGAGGAGCAGTTCCAGGAGCTGTGCGATTTCATCGAGGAGATGCGCTTCGAGCGCGTCGGGGTCTTCCAGTTCTCGCGCGAGGAGGGAACCGCCTCGAACGACCTGGACGGCCAGCTCGCCGCCCGGACCAAGGCGGCGCGGCAGAAGAAGCTTCTCGGAATCCAAAGGAAGATCAGCAAGATGCACCAGCAGGCGCTGGTGGGGCGCACGCTGGAGGTGCTGGTCGAAGGCGTCAGCGAGGAGACCGACCTCTTGCTCGAGGGCCGCTGGATGGGCCAGGCGCCGGAGATCGACGGCAAGGTGTACGTGAACCGCGGCCAGGCCGCGCCCGGCCAGATCGTCCCGGTTCTCGTCGAGCAGGCGGGAGATTACGACCTGGTGGGCGGGATCGTGGGAGCGGAGGGCCCGGCCGTGGGGCTGGCCCCCGCTCGCGCGCAGCTTCTTGGAACATCCTTGCCGGTCGAAGCGACTGCCGCCCGCATGCCGCGCCCCCGCTTCCCCATCCTCTCGCACTGATCCGCGCTTCTGGGAGTTGGGGGACACCATTTCATGGTGTCCCCTTCTCTGTGGGTTTTCTGGGGTAGAAGAGCGCGATGCCCCAGGGGCTGGACAAGGCGCAGTTCCTCGCGCGCCTCGATCCGCTGCTCACGGCGGCGGGCATGTCGCGCGTGTACCCGGAGGCGCCCGACCCGGCCGCATACGCCGCCAGCCTCGCCCTGGCCGGGCTTCCTCACTACGACGATCTGTGGGCGGGCGACCTGGGCGAGGTGGTGGCGCTGATCGCCGTCGCGTCCGGCGCGCGGCTGACCGGGGCCGGTCTGGTGAAGCGGGCGGAGTTGCTCGCCGAGCGCGTGGCCGCGATGAAGGACCGCGTGAACGGGCCGGTGCAGGCCCTGCAGCTCGTCGTCTACGAGCGCCCCGTCCCCGCGCAGGAACGCGAGTTCGTGCTCGACCAGGCGCGCAAGGCCGGCCTGTTCCCCTTGGCGCGCGCGCGCGTCGCCACCTGGGTGTTCGCACTCGGGGAGCTCGCGCTGCACGCCACCCGGTTTCCGGGGTGGCCGCCCCAGCTGGGCTCGACCGAGCTGCGCAAGCTGCTCATGTCCCCCGCCGCCTGACTCGGTCGGCGTCGTGACGGCGCCTGTCAGGGCGAGGTGCGACCGCTGACCGTGATCCCCACGGTGACGGCCCACAGATTGCCCTCTTGCAGGCTCGACGGCGCTCGTCCGCCTGCGGGTCCCAGCGAAGTCACGCGGCTGACGTGCGACCACCGCGTGAGCCCGATCTGGCCGCCGACGCCGGCCAGACCTCCGAGGAGGAAGCTGCGGGCGCCAACGGCCATGCTCAGGGACATCCCGGGCCGCGCCCCCGCGAACGTCTGGACCTCGCAGTCGCATTGGAGCTGCGAGAGCTGTCCCCGTCCGGCGCCCGCCGAGATCCAGAACTGCGTGTCGCCGGGAGTGTGCACCCGCAGCTCGGCGGCGGTCGCGTAGGCCCGGATGCTATCGGTCATCCCCAGCTCGCGGGCGCCGGCGATCCCCAGGAAGCGCACTCCGGGAGTGAACAGGTTGTAGACGTCCGCGCCCACGAACACGCCGACCGCCGGAGCGAAAGGATAGCCGCTCTCGGTGGTGGTGGTGGTCCCCAGGAGGAGGTCGACGTCGCCGCGCAGATTCGGCCCGGAGGCGCGCGCAGCCAACGGTGCCAGGAGGACCAGCCAGGCAAACCGCATGGCCGCCACATACTCCAAAGCGCTCTGAAAAGCCAGTCGGCGCCGTGTTCGCCGCCGGTGCGCCTTTTACACGCCCGCCCCAATGGCGTCCGAGCTGGCTAGGCCACGTCCTCTTCCTGCCCGGGCTCGTCGTTGCCGAACATCTCCCGCACCTTGTCGAAGAACGACTTCGATTGCGGGTGCGCGTCCTCGCCCGAGATGGAGGCGAACTGCTCGAGCAGCTCGCGCTGCTTGCGAGTCAGCTTTTCCGGCACCTCGACGGTGATGCGCACGTGCTGATCGCCGCGCTGGTAGCCGTTCAAGCTGGGGATCCCCTTGCCCTTGAGCCGGAAGACCTTCCCGCTCTGCGTCCCCGAAGGAATCTTCATCTTCACCTTGCCGTCGAGCGTGGGGACGTCGATCTGCGCCCCCAGCGCGGCCTGGGTGAAGCTGATCGGGACCTCGCAGATCACCTCGGTATCCTCCCGGATGAAGATCGGGTGCTCCTGCACGTGGACGACCACGTAGAGGTCGCCCGGAGGGCCGCCCTTCTCGCCGGGCTCGCCCTCGCCCGACAGCTTCAGGCGCGTGCCAGTGTCCACCCCTGCCGGAACCTTCACGCTGAGCAGGCTCTCGTGCTCGACCTTGCCGGCGCCCTTGCACGCCTGGCACGGGTCCGTGACCACCTTGCCGGTCCCCTGGCAATGGCCGCACGGGCGCGCGATCTGGAAAAACCCCTGCGTGAGCCGCAGCTCGCCCGTGCCATGGCAGGTCGGGCACTGCTTGGGCGTGGTGCCGGGCTTCGCGCCCGAGCCGCGGCAGGCGTCGCAGGTCTTGTGCCGCGGGATCTTCACCTTCGCCTCGGTGCCGAAGGCGGCTTCCGTGAAGCTGATCTCCAGGTTGTAGCGGAGGTCCGACCCCCGGCTCCGCGCGGTGCGCCCGCGGCGTGCGCCGCCGCCGAAGATGTCGCCGAAGATCCCCTCGAAGATGTCGTTGATGTTCGCGCCGCCGAATCCCTGGTCGAACGGGCTGGGGCCGAACCCGCCGGGCGCCTGGTGCCCGAACCGATCGTAGCGGGCGCGCTTCTCCGGGTCGGAGAGCACCTCGTAGGCCTCGGAGAGCTCCTTGAACTTCTCTTCGGACTTCTTGTCGCCTTCGTTCTTGTCGGGGTGGAACTGCAGGGCGAGCTTGCGGAAGGAGCTCTTCAGCTCCTGCGCCGAGCAGGTCCGTTCGACACCGAGCACTTCGTAGTAGTCGCGCTTGGGGTGGGGCTGCACGAAGTTCGACCTCGAGGCCTTAGCCGGCTG
>Ga0137396_10002564_pt1 | contig 10024 bp, 8 predicted proteins | sample czc16metaG_FD_108284 | JGI IMG/M metagenome (GOLD analysis project Ga0137396, IMG submission 108284) | Vadose zone soil microbial communities from Angelo Coast Range Reserve, California, USA - czcobulk3.16 metaG | ecosystem: Environmental > Terrestrial > Soil > Vadose zone | place: USA... | reverse complement strand
GCGCAAAACGTGATCGTCATTATCCCGGGGGCGAATCTGGGGTTATCCCCTGCTGACGTGCAGGACGCCGCCCCGGCTCTCCGGGCTGCGGACGTGGTGGTCTGCCAGCTCGAGGTGCCGGTAGAGACGACGCTCGAGGCGTTCCGGATCGCCAAATCCGCGGATGTGCGGACTATCCTCAACCCCGCCCCGGCGGCGCCATTGCCGGACGAGCTGCTGCGTCTTACGGATCTGTGCGTGCCGAACGAACCGGAAGCCGAGACGCTCACCGGACTCGCCGTGAGAACCGGTGAGGAGGTCGAAGCGGCGGCCCGGGCCCTCAGGCTGCGCGGCCCGCGGGCGGTGATCATCACCCTGGGGGAGCGGGGCGCTCTGTTCGCGGACGCAGAGATGGTGGAGTACGTCCCGCCGATCCGGGTCAACGCGGTGGACCCCACCGGCGCCGGTGACGCGTTCATCGGGAGCCTGGCCGTCTTCTGGGCGGAGGGGCTGTTAGTTCGGGAAGCGATTCGGCGGGCCAATGCGGTGGCGGCGTTTTCAGTGACACGCATCGGCACACAGGTGTCGTTTCCTACACGGTCTGCCTCCGATGCGTTTCTCGCGCAGCATGGGATCGTCTAGGTACCATTGTTCACATGTGGCGCGCCCGGCGGGAACGTGGGGTACCCCAGACCAAAGAGGTCGTTGCATCCCCCATACAGGAAGTGGTAGGAGTGGACGATCAGGCGGTAAGAAAGCCCCTGCTCACCCCTCTAGAACCCGCATCTAACGCGGGGGGTCATGGCCGAAAGGAACAGATGCCTCCTAAGCCCCTGGTCGGGGGTTCGATTCCCTCCGGGCCCGCCACCCCGCATCTAGGGCCGATCGTCTATTTGAGGATCGCCTCAAAAACGCGCAGCAGGTTCCCGCCCATGATCTTCGCTACCTCAGCCTGGCTGAGACCTGCTTTGAGGAGCGCCTCCGTCAGCGCCGGGTACTTAGTCGCGTCCTCCAGCCCTTTTGGCGCCCAATCGAGTCCATAGAAGTCAGCGCCGAATCCGACGTGATCGATTCCGGCAACGTCCGCAATATGTCGGATCTGACTTACAATATCGGCGAGGTCTGGCCGACGAACTCCGATTGCGCACACGACCCCTCCTGACGCTGCAACAGCCTCAAGTTGGCGATTATCGAGACTGTGCCAGTCGCCCCAGGTTCGACAATGCGACCCAATGATCGGCCCCTCAGCAACCTCAACCACTTCCCAGAATCCAGGCTTCGCCAAGTGGGCAACGTCCACGATCATACCGAGTCGGCCCATCTCCTTGACGAGAACCCGCCCAAATGGCGTGAGTCCGCCTGGAGTGTTCGAAGCGTCCCACCCGTCTGCAGCAGCATTACGCCAGTTCCAGGTCAGTCCAATGAGGCGCACGCCGAGCTCATAGAAGACGCGGACGAGAGCACCATCTTCTCCAAGCGGCTCAGCGCCTTCCAGGCTGAGCATCAAACCAACCTTGCCGTCCCGTTTGGCTCTGTGAACGTCAAGAGCCTTCTTCACAAAAACGGCAGTGTCCAGATTACGCGTGAGCTCCAAGTGAAAGCTTGAGATCATGTCCAGCGCATGGCGAAGGGAGTTGTCATGGTGCTCTGCTTTGACGAAGATCGCCAGGACCTGGCAGGTCACGCCGCCCTCTAAGAGACGCGGGATATCCACCTGTCCGCGAACACACCCGCTGGTAGTCTCTACAGGCTCAAATCGTTCACCGAGCGAGCAGGCCCCATCTGTCACATCCATTAGGATATCAGAATGCGCGTCAATAACTGTCAAATCCCGATGAAGCCCGCCCGCCGCGGATCCTCTCAGCACTAGTCCCTCTCCCTCGACGAGTCATATACTCCTAATTTCCCGAGGAGACTTCGTCATCGAGAACAGCAATGGCATCCATCTCAACAAGAATGCCGGGCTTGCCGAACCCTGCTACCTGGACACCGGTGGTCGTATAGGGGTTGTCGGGTCCGAAATACGAACTTCTCACCTCGATCATCTTGGGCGTCAGCCGTGGGTCGGCGTAAAAGGTGTCCATGTGGACAACGTTCCGGAAGGACGCGCCGGCTGCCTCAAGCGCTGCCTTCATGTTCTCCATCGCTTGGCGCGTTTGAGCTCCAATGTCTCCAGGACCGATAAGATTACCATCCCGATCAAGTCCTGAACACCCAGAAAGAAAGAGAAGATTCTCGGCCCTGATGGCATTCACAGCATGCGGGATTCTCTGATAAGACGGCCATTTCAAGTGGTAGGCTGTTTTCTTCATATCGTCCCTCCGTGTGTCAACGTTAGCTGGAGTGTGCCGCTGCGAAGAATATTGCGTTGGCCAAAACTGGCATGGTACTACGCCATGTCCCTCGTAGTCCCGGCTCGAATGTCAGAATAATCGCAACCCCGCTGCCTCCTCGCTGAAAGAGAATTGCTGGCGTCTTCGAAAATGCCTCGAGACATTCAGGACGTCTGACACCCTTTGGATCTGACGCCCCTGAGTATTGCGCAACAATGACAGCACCCGGACCGGGCTTGAAGATTGGCCCGCCGTGAATGTCGGAGTACGGCTCTGAGTAGTATGGGACGGGGAAGCGTTTTCGGATCGGCGAGCCAGCAGCGTCGACCGCGACACCCAAACCTTCAACGAGCGGATGGTCTTTGAGGATCTCGCAGTAGACCGTTGTTTCACCAAGCAATTCATCCTCAAGAGCTGCATCGACTATTCCTAAGTATCCCTTCGAAGCCAACACTCCCCCGCCAGAGCCGATGCCCACATAGGACCCTCCGGCTTCGACGAAGGTGCGAATGGCACCCAGTCCGGCGCCCCCTAGACCCTTCGAGTGGGCCGGAGGTCGCCAAGGCGCTCCGGGTTTCCGGGAACCGTCCACGATCTCGTCCGCGGATCCTCCAGGGACAATCAAGAGGCCTATTCCCTCCAGGCCTCCGTCAACGATCTCGTCTTCGCTGATTCGCGCGTAAGGAAAACCCATCTGCTCCATCGCGTACCAAATACTACCCTCGAGCAGATGGTGCCGTTGATCCACGCCCTGACCGTCGTAGACTGCGGTGATCGGCCTAAGGAGCGTTCGCAGGACATCCGCTTGATCGGCCTCAGTCGGGAAGACAGGAAGGCGGGCAACGACGCGCGTCACCAAATCTCGCGGCTTCGCTGCAAACCCAATCAGTCCGTCTCGAAGCCTGAAGACTGAGGCACCACGATCGAAGAGGCGATTAGCGATTGCAATACCCTCAACCTCGTTCGGGACTGCGACAATTGAAGATCGTGGGAGCGTCAGTGAGCCGCGCGGTGATCCGCGCCCCAAATCGTCTTCCGGCTCGAGCCCAGCACCTCGCCATCGCTCTTGCTCGCTCACCTGCAGAGCTGAGACCCTCATACTGTCCGCGCCGGCCATTGGAGAGAGTGCAGCATGGTTCCAAGCTGCAGGGGTCAGGAGAGCGCGTACCAGATGGCCATCCGGTTGATTTGTCGGGATAATGAAAGCCGGCTCTGGATCCCTGGTGCGGTAAACCAGAAGACCGTGCTGCGACAGCGGGACCAATATCGCCCTTGCTGTCGTAAGAGAGTTACGGGAATCGGACAGTACAAACGCGTCAGGATCTCCCAGGTCGCTTCGCACAGCGTAGCGGGTTCCGACATAAGTGTCGCGATGCTCCGCAACCTCCCGAAGGAACGCCTTTGCGGCCGTTACCTTTTGTGCTATTCGGTCACGCCAGGTCTGAGCCCCGGGCATGCGTGCGCTCTCGGTAATGAACGCCGGCACTCCTTGGAGACATTGGAGCAGATGAAACCGCCCACCTAGCCTGAAGAGGGTTAGAAACTCATGCTCACCGTTTGGATGGTAGAGAAAGTTGAAGCCGCGTTGCCTCCACTCAGCAGCAACGGCACCACCCAGCTTGCCAATGGCTGCAATAACCCTAGGGTCGATTTCCGGATGATATGGCTTAGCAAACGGGGGCGTCCAGCAGACCTGGGGGAGAGTATGACTCAAATAGAACATGTCCTCGTGGGGGTCGTAAACCGCCACTGGATGGTAGCGGTTCAAAGCACTCCGCACAGCACGTGTTTCTGGTTGAGAGAGATTGAAGAAGTCGCGGTTGACGAAGAACCCGTAGGCATTTCCACTGCCCTGATGCCCCACGCTTAGAGGCTCCTGCTGCCAGTCGCGCATTGCTGCAGCACGGCCGTCGGGGTTCATGAGTGGGATGATCACGACCAGAAGCCGCTGCAGGATGCGAACCGTCTCGGGGTCATCTGAAGCAGCTAGCCACTCTGCAAATTCGACGAGCGCCTCAACGTGCGCCGCTTCGAATCCAAAAGAGGCACCAGCAACCATCACGGTGACCTTCTCTCCCATCGTCGCCGTGACCGGATCCTCGGCCGTAACTGCGACATCATTGAGAGTATGGTGAATGACTGAGGGGCCATAAATCCGTCGATTCAAGCTAAGGTAGTGTGGCAAACGATCCAGAGCTTCTGGTTGTCCGACCAGAACGCTCCAAATTGGACGCCCCTCATGCGAAGAGCCGAGGATCTCCACGCGGACACGCGGCGATTCGGCGAGACGATGAAGCCGGACAGCAAGAGACTCGTCGTTGAGTAGCGAGTCGGCGGACGGTTGGATCAGTTCATGGCTAACACTCATCCCGCGGGATCCTACCTGCTCGCAAGGCTCAGATTCGTCAGCCACATCCTGTAGTCGTGGGGGGCCTGCCACTTGAGACGACGGTTGACACCGTAGATAGCATTCCCTGCAAACATGAAGATGGCAGGGGGGTCTTCGAGGATTTTCTCCTGAACCTGAAAGAGGAGATTTCTCCGGGCATCGGGGCGTAGTTCCGCACGAGATACGTCCAATAGTTGATCAACGCTGGGGTTTGAATATGTGGAGCTTGCGAGCCCTGAGCGGACGATCTGATAGACGGGGGTGTCCGCGTCTAGTTTATCTCCTGTTGACCAAGTGCGGATATAGAGATCGTGTGGCCGATTGCTCCACAGCATGTCCACGTAAGTCGCCCATTCCTGGTACTGAATCCTCGCCCGGATGCCCACTTTGTTGAGGTCTGAGGCAATAGCTTCAGTGATCTCCTTCCCCTCCGCCCATCGTGTTGGACTGGAGTTGAAGGTAACATCGAAACCATTAACAAACCCCGCATCCGACAACAGCTGTCGAGCACGTACGGGATCGTAAGCATAAGGCTTGAGCGGATTGTAGCCCCAGGTATAGGGCCCCACTAATGTTGGCACACGGATTGCCTGCCCCTGCTCTATATTCTTGATAATGCTGTTGACATCGACCGCATAGTTCGCGGCCTGGCGAACCCGCTTGTCGGCGAGAGGACCTCCAAAACGCATATCGGCCCCGATGAAGAACAGCCCGCTCGATCCCTCTGCGACTGTGACGTACACGCGGGGGTCACTCTGCAGGGTGGGAAGCAATGCAACTGGGACCTCATTGATGATGTCTACGGCTCCGGACTGTAGTGCTGCTACCCGCGTAGCAGCATCCGGGATCGGCCTAAAAATCAGCCGTGTGATGTCTTTGCGAGGACCACGCCAGTAATTAGGATTCGCCTCCAGAACAACCTGTTCGCCTCTCCTCCACTCCACAAACCGAAATGGCCCTGTGCCGATCGGATTTTGGGCGAACGTCGCATCCCCCTTTTCCTTGATGTACACCATAGGGACAACAAAATCGAGATCACCGGCCAGCCGTGCCGGGAAGATTGGATCGGGAATCTTGGTAACGAAGTTGACCACGTACTTGTCGACCACTTCTACACTCGACAGTGTGCCAAACAGGGAGGCCGCGGGGGATTTGGTCTCGGGGTTGATGAGGCGCTCGAAGCTGAACTTGACTACAGCTCCGGTGAGTTCCTCCCCGTTGTGGAACAGAATTCCCTTACGCAGTTGGATTTGCCACTTCTTGGGACCGAACTGTCGCCAGGATTCTGCCAGCCATGGCTGCAATGCTTTATCGATATCAGTCGCGTAAGGATCCTTCCGGATCAGTGGTTCGAAGACGTTCACGAGCACGTTATCCGTAAACGCTACGGCGTGTTTTTGCGGATCCATCGTTATCGCGTCTGATGGCTGCGCGATCACAACAGTCACGCCAGTTTGCGCTGCTGAAGGTACTGGTGCCCCCGCGAGGCCCGTGTAGACGATCACAACTGCGAGTAACCATGTAAATAACGTAAGAGCGCTCCGCCCTCTGATCATGCTCCTCGTCCCTCCTCCGTCGGATCTCTCAGATTTGAGTCAACCGATGTTGCGCAGGCGCGGATCGAGAAGATCTCGCACCCAGTCGCCCAGAACGTTTATCGACAGCGCAGTTAGCATCAAAACCAGCCCCGGAAATACGGTCACCCACCACGCGATTCGAAGATAGATGTAGCCGTCGGCAAGCATCACGCCCCAACTCGGAGTTGGTGGCTGGACGCCGAGACCGAGGTAACTTAGACCGGATTCGGCAATGATGAACGCGGCGAAAGCAAAGGTGCCGAGAACTGTCACAGTTCCAATGATGTTGGGGAAAAGATACCGTCGAAGAATTCGGGTGTGCGAACAACCAATCGCGCGGGCCGCTTCTACAAACTCCCGCTCTTTTAGAGACAGCGAGATGCCTCGGACAACCCGCGCATATGTCGTCCACCCTGTCACCCCAAGCACGATGACAATGTTCCGCAAACTCGCACCAAGGACCGAGACTAACGCCACAGCTGTCAAAATAAACGGGAATGCCAACTGCACTTCGGTTGCGCGCATCACTATCTCATCCAGCGGACCTCCGAAATACCCTGCCAGCAAACCGAGGACGACTCCGATCGTCCCTGAGACGATCACGGCAATCGTGGCAACCATCAGAGAGACTCTGGCGCCGTAGATGACGCGGCTTAGCATATCGCGCCCAAGCGCATCCGTCCCGAGGACATGCATCCAGGACCCACCACGTATGAAAACCGGAGGTGTCAGTCGACGGCTGAGATCCTGCGTATACGGATCGTGGGGCGATATCACTTGCGGGAGGACGGCCGCGGCAACGACTGCTATTAGAACGACCAGGGTCATTAGCACGCCCCGCCTGCGTCGGAGCCCTCGCAGCGGGAGACCGGTACGCGACTGCGCAGCTGGGACTAGTGCCTCAACCATATCGAATCCTAGGGTCGAGCAACCCGTACAGGAAATCCACCAGGAAATTTGTCAGCACGAAGATAACGGCCATCAGAAAAGCCGCTGCCTGCACCACCGGGTAGTCTCGATTGTTCACCGATTGGACGACTAGGCTCCCGACGCCCGGCCAGGCAAAAACCGTCTCGACGATAATGGCACCACCGAGCAAGAATCCAAGGTCTAGGCCAAGGATGGTAACCACGGGAATTAGTGCATTCCGCAGCGCATGTCTGACGAGCACCCTAAGCGACGAAATACCTTTCGCGCGGGCAGTACGGACGAACTCTCGGCCGAGGATGTCCAGCAGTTCTGAGCGTACGACTCGAGCCAACCGAGCAATCGGATAAGCTGCAAGCGTCACTGCTGGTAAGACGACACTGGAAATCCCCCCCCGCCCCGCAGCAGGCAAGACACGTAGCACGACGGCAAACAGAAGGATGAGCATGATCCCCAGCCAGTAGTTGGGGATGGATTGCCCCAGCAAGGCGATGACCATTGCTCCGCTATCCCACCAGGTGTTTCGCTGGGTAGCGGCAATCACGCCAAGGGGAAGTGCAACGAGAATAGTCAAGGCAAGCGTTACCACCGTCAACTCTGCCGTGGCCGGCAAGCGCTCAAGAACCATCGGAAGCGCGGGTTGGACAAAGCGTAGCGACAGGCCGAAGTTACCACGGCTGGCATTGACCAGGAAGTGTGCGTACTGTTCCCACACTGGACGATCGAACCCGAACGCATGGCGAAGGCGGATCACGTCCTCCTGAGTCGAGTTCTCAGGCAAGTAGAGAAGTACCGGATCGCCCGACAATCGGACAAGAAAAAAGACAGCGGTCAATGCCCAAATTAGAACCCCCAGGGCTTGCCATCCTCGGCGAATCGCTAAGCGTGCCACATGCTACCGCCCTTTGCTGATCAAAACTGGTGATGTGCCTACCTGCCACCGACCGGCAGGCTTTCGGCACGACCCCGATGCATCAAAGTGACACGAGAGCGAGTCTCGTCCCCATCTCGAGAGTAGGATCGGAAACAGGGTAACGACCGAGCCAATCGTGAATCTCAGTTTGAATACGTTGGCGCTTCCAAAAAGCCATCCCAAGACTGGCGTCGGCAACCCTGAGCATGACCGCGAAGATCCCGTCGCCAACAGAGGAGATGCGCGTAGCTAACGCCCCCTTGGAGGAAAGGGGTTGTGCTAGAACAATCTGTTGTGAGGTGTGCAGAGAGAACTGAGCCACTTTCGCCTGTACATGATCTTTGGTACGCCGTGCTACGAGACCAAAGTGAACTCGGTATAGCTCGACTGCATCATCCAGGTCATCAACCGCAATGACAACACCCTCAAGCCTGTTGGCCCCCAGCGGGTGAACTCCAGGCGTTTTGAGAGGCCATGGGTACGTCCGGGCGAGAACCGGAAGCCGAGGGTCGAGATAAACCGGCTCGGTTCCAGGCATGAACGCCGCTTCCCATTCTCGGGGCTCCCCGCCGACGAGTTTGCTATACCCTATGAGCCGATCCTCGCACAGACCGCCTCGGTCCCTGCAATCGCGGATAACCCTATCGAATGAGGCCGTTCGCAAAACGAACACGGCAGCCCCATTACCTTGTCGAGCATGGCGGTCCAGAAAGAGCCGCCCGTATCGAGTGGATCGGAGTTCACCCGGATCCCGCTCGGTCAGCAACTCAATGAATCCTAGTTCGAAGGCGATGGTAGCATTCTGCGTCCCGAAACCAGGGTGTTCCGCATGAGAGGTAACCTGCAGGCCTAGACGAGTCGAAGAGCTGTGCTCAGCTGCTAAGAGGTCATCGACGAAAACAATAACATGATCCAGAGAATAATCGAGGGTGCTTGATTCTTGCATACTCCCTGCTTCTCCTACTATTGCTTTGATGCCAAGAAAACGGACTCAGGCACGATGGAATGGTTCTTGTCCAGAGGTCCTTAGATTGACAGATACCGTCACGGACTAACGAGTTGGAACCTGATCCGCGTCACGCGTTTGTTGGGCTGACTCTAACGCACCCAACACTTCCTTGGTTGTCATCAGGTGAGCGTACAGGCCGCCGAGAGCAATAAGCGTCTTTTCTTGCATTTCAGCCGTACGCGCGGCACAAGCATCTGAGACAAGAGAGACGACGTAGCCTCGGTCCGCGGCGTCCCTCACCGTACTTTCCACGCACCCACTTGTCATCACGCCCACGACCACGAGATGCCTTATGTTCAGGTTTTGAAGGACATAATCCTTGTCCTCCTTAAGGGCCCCCCATCCTCAGCGCAGCCCGTTGGTTGCTGATCACCTTTGCGGGGCTGCAGGCCCTGGCCAAGCAGGGCTTGGCAGTGAAGTACGAGCGGGTTCACAAAGTGCTCGGGGAAGGCACCTTCGTACTTGTCATAGCCGAAGGCAGCTTTGGAAATCGCCCCTCGTCGTATTATGATTTATACCGGATTCAGAACGGAAAAATCGCTGAGCACTGGGACACTATAGAACCAATTCCGCCGCGCGCTGAGTGGAAGAATTCGAACGGAAAGTTTTGACTCGGTTCAGCCAGTGGCTGGTGTTTAGGGAGCAAGCAGACGCGACCGTCTGGCTCAACAGGGAGCTAACTCAGCGCAGTTTGACGTCCGGGGCTTTGAGGGTCGCCCCCGTCTCATCGAGGATCCCGATTTTCGTCTGAACTGACGCTCTGCTGGCGATAAACAAATCGTCGCGGTGAATCGCAAGAAAGCGGTACCCTAGAAGGGGCTTGAGCCGCGCGATGGCTGCGGGGATGTCGTCCGCAGAGGGTGCCACGATGATCACGCCCCCCGACGTGCGCACATC
>Ga0137396_10002563_pt1 | contig 10024 bp, 6 predicted proteins | sample czc16metaG_FD_108284 | JGI IMG/M metagenome (GOLD analysis project Ga0137396, IMG submission 108284) | Vadose zone soil microbial communities from Angelo Coast Range Reserve, California, USA - czcobulk3.16 metaG | ecosystem: Environmental > Terrestrial > Soil > Vadose zone | place: USA... | reverse complement strand
TATTTCAGGCCTTTTTTTAATTTCTAGAACTACAATACATGAAACATTCAAATTTTTATGGCAAGTTGAGGACTCCGCCTTCTTCAAAAGACGAAGCATAAATTGCCGAATGATGACTGTTTAAAAGCTCTCTAATCCAATCATGGCTTTTGTTTTGTTCTAATTTTTTGATATCATAAGGGCACATCACAGAACCATTAAAGCTTGCAAAATTGTAGTGAAATTCTTTTTCAATTTTGATATGTACATCCATCGCTACTGTAGTTCCTGTATCAGGAATTAGCATTGCTACCATTCTGTATGGAGGTTTAGAATCTTTTAAGATCATCTCAAAATTACTTTTTGTACCAGCAAGTGCCCCTTCTGGGTGACTAAACGGGTCTAAAGTTTGGTAAATGTGCAAAAGCCCTTTGTCAAGAAAATCTTTAACCTTTATTCCGTGTTCTTCCATTTTATCTTTGATAAAAGCAGGATCTTCGTCTGTAGTATAGATGCAATGTTCACCTTTTGCTAACCCATTTCCTATGAATTGGGATTCTATTCTTTTTGCGTACTGAGGATCATTGTACAAGAGCAAGATGTGTTTATTAGTATCAAGGCTGTTTACGAATTTCAGCGGAACGGTAATTTTTCATCTCTCCTTTTTTTAATTAAAAAATTTTTCCTATATAAGTAATAGTATTATTTATAAATAACATTTCAATAATTGCAAAATACAATTCTAATTAACAAAATTATAAAAAGCCACAAAAACTAGTGACCTTCTTATTTGTTGAATCTCATTATGTGTTTTAAAATCAGAGACTCTCTTATACGGAGTATCAGATTCCTAATAATGAGAAAGAGCTAAGTCAAGGCAAAAAAGATCCTAAACTCGAGTATGTCTTTTAAAAGACATCCGCGCATCATTATTAAATCGCTCGTAACACTACGTATTGAATTCAACATCGGTTAGTTTGGGCAGGGTGATGCGACTAAAGATTGCATCAATGATATTGTTTTGGACAGGTATTTTTTTTGCAACCCTTTTCTCAATACTTCTTGTTGGTAATTTGGCATACGCAACAAACGGTTTTGAACAAGTAAATTGGAGATTGTCACACAATCCTTTAGTATGCTCTTTTGAACCGACTCCTTACGGACTTGATACCGTAAAAAAACAGACTTTGTTAAATGAAGCTGAATATTCTATAATTGATTGGAATCAAAAATTAAACGAGGGTGGAGGCAAGCATCCAGTTTGGATTTTAACACATAAAATAATACCGATTTCCCAACAATACAATCCCAAGTTTTATTCTAACTGTGATATTATAATTAGATATATAACTTCATATTCAGAGGATGCCGCCCATTATGATTTATACAAAGGCGGTATAACTAATTTTGATTATAACACAAACAAAGCTTACATTAAAATATTTTTTTCAGACATGAATCAATATGAATTGGGCAATACAATAAGACATGAAATTGGTCATGCGATAGGATTAGGGCATTACGGTTCTACACCTGACGAAGAATTAAGGATTAATGCTGGTTCAATTGATACTCCATCAATTATGTATCCTCAGATGACTGCCAACAATCATTACAGTATAAATCCTGTTGATGTAAATGAGATAAAAAGAATTTATGGAAATAACGGATTTCATCTAACTAATCATGTTAAAATTAATTCTACGATTCCGCTTTGGATAAAAAATGACGCCATAGATTGTTGTAGTAGTGACAGAGGATTTTTTATTGTGGACTCTGTTTTGTTACGTGATATGACTGTAACTGGTTTAGTACAATCTAAAATTTCAGTCTTTCAGGACGGAATAGATTCACCGCATTCATTAAGATATCAGTTTACTGATAACGTTAAAAATAATATAGCAGAAAGTTGGGTTAACGGAACAATCACTGATAAGCAATTTCTTTCTATGATGCAAAATTTATTATCTCATGGGCAATTAATCAATTAATTCCTTATGCAATAATATAATTTTTGGTGCCCTTGTTAAAATAAAATTATCTGCTAGAAAATTTTCCTAAAAGAACTTGGCCAGTTACACAATACTCAAATACAAAACCTGCCCAAAAAAATTGTGCCCAAGAAGACAAGAGTTATCGCATTTGGGGCCTTCTTTGGAATATTTCTGGCATCTTTTATGATTGGAACAGTCTACAAAATGTCGGATGCTGAAACAAAAGCATTTTTGAATGACTTTCAAAACGCAACTGCGGGAATTGATGCAACTGGAATATTCTTACACAATGCATCTATTGCACTTGCCATGTTTATCCCAGCCATTGGTGCTGGCTGGGGATCATTTACTGGCTGGCAAACAGGAGCTGGGTTTAATGCAATAATATCATCAAATCCCATACTAGCAACAAAGATATCGCCTCTTGCGCTGATATTTTTGTCTCCTTTTGGAGTAATGGAGGTTGTGGCGTATTCAATGGGTATGTCACGAAGCTACCTGCTCATATGGAGGATAATCAGGAAAAATCCATTAAAAAAGGAGATAATTCCCACCGCAATTGAGATTGGCATAGTTATCGCGCTTTTGCTCATTGGTGGATATGTCGAGTCATCTATGATAAGCCACCAGGAACAAAGCTCGTCAGGCTAAATGTTGTAATCAGCCTAATGTAAGTTAGGTTACCAATAGTTATCTTTTAGAAGTTGCTCTTTGGTCATTTTGATTTTGTTGGTCATTATGATTCTCTCCCAGTTTTACCTTTATCGTAACTTGCTGAGTTGGTTGAGATATGTCAAAGAATATATGGTTTGGATCTATCAGGAGTTTGTCTGGAGCCGCTCCTCCTGGTACAGGTACAAAGAATTTCAAATAGAACGTTCCTGATTTGTGTGGTTTCCATTTTAGATCATAACACTGACAGCCTTCATCACCTTTATCGCCTTTATCACCTGAAGTACCTTTGTCACCGGTTAATCCTTCATCGACACGTGGTCCTTGTTCACCAATTAGACCTTGATCTCCAGTAAGACCCTTGTCGCCTTTATCGAAATGGAAGGTTCCAATCTTCTCATATGACCCAGTACCCTCAGCTGTACTTACTTCAGCGTACGGAACGATTGGTACTGTTTTACTTGGTTTAATTAGTGTCTTACCATCAGAGGCAAACAATTTGAACTTGAGGTGTATTCCCTCCTCATTCTCAAACGTACTTGTCCCGTCTTTCTTTACAGGAGGTAAAGGACCAAGGTACATTGATGATATAACATTAGCGCCCGCAAAGTCTATTGATCTTCCTTCAGGGAGAGCCGGTCCGCTAACAGAAACGAATGGAGTTAAGGCACTAAATGCACCTGCTGGTCCTTGCCTAAAGTCAAAGTCCAAGTTGCCCCAGTCGTTGTAATCATTATATGGTGTTGAAGTTGCGGTTAGCTCGTTACATCCTAACATTCCAAAGTTGCTAATCCTTGTTGGTGGGATTATACCTGCCTCAATACCATTAATACCGTTCCAATCAATGTTTCCGGCAGGGCTGCCGTTTGGAGTAGCCAACTGACTTAGGAAACCATTACCAACTGCCAGTGTTCCCCAGATAATGGTTGGGGTGAATACGGGAATGGAGCTGACAGGATTACCACCAGTTTCTGTAAGAGATGACTCGGTAAGCGGTGTTGTAAATGCACCGTGAGAATAATCTAACACCCAGCTTCCACCCAAGTAATTAGGTAGCTGTCTAGAGTAAGACATTATACTTTCATAGTTTGGCTTGCAGTTGATGCCCGAGTCTGCTGGGAGGAATCCCGTGCTTAATATTTTAGCAGGACCACCGTGCTTTAGATTTAACATGTGACCAAACTCATGCATAAATGTTCCCTCCTGCTCTTGCAAACTTCCCGCAGCCCCAGTGAATCCAACGCCAAGAGAAATGACTGCCTTGTTCGATCTCAATAATGCTTCACCGGAGGGACCTCCTATACTATTTGCAAATAGAACGTAGTGATATGTCTGTGCCTTTGCCGCTTGCAATGTAGTAAACACATTAGGACTAAGTGGTTTTGTAGTTGGCGTTACAGTCTCTGTGATTGTACCAAAATTTACCGTTACAGAATAAGAAGGCACACTAACACCGCTGATTGGCCCATCTGTTGAGAATGGTACACTTATGACTAGTGTTTTGTGAATATTCGTAAGCGAACCCGTCGATATTTGTGCAGTAGGCTGGCCTGTCATCAGTCCAGATGCTGATGATGATGCAGGCGTTACGGGTCCCAACGTTATCCCGGTAAGACCGGTGATGGGTGCTGATAGCCCTAGATCGACCTTATAGGTTATGGTACCAGATGTTTTTCCTGCCGTTATGGAATTGGTTGGAATCGAAAGTGTGAAACTTGAAACTGTTACTGTCACCGAAGTACCTGGTGCTGAGGCCGTGTTTGTTTGCGGGAGACCACCTAAGACTGGGTGTTCAGACGATGTACCAAATTGGTCCGCTTTGATAGAGTCATAGTCGTTAGTGCGAACAGTATCACCGTCAGACCAGGCACTTATAGTGTTTACCTGTGTGACTGCTTCGTCCAAGGTATAATGCAGGTGAATTTTGGCAGGTGAATTTAGAAATGCGGTAGCAACTGCGTCCAGGGCTGTTGTGCTGGGCATTTGGTTTGGCATTGAATCAATTTCTACGAAGAGATCTTTTTGACCAGCAGCTGCTCCAGTTAATGGGTAACGGAAATTACCAAGGGTAGTACCAGCTGTGAAAGGAACTCCTTGTCCACTATTTGCCTTCCAATCATCACAAATAGCGTCGCCATCAGATGCTGAATTACACTTGACAGCGGTTATTGCAATTCCAATGTCAGGTGTTACTGTGTCAGCAATTCCACCTACACCCCCTGTTGTCGATGTCTGTGTTGCATAATTCTGTGTAGCTGAGCTGGCCAAATAATCGATGTCTCCAGCAAAGCTTGTAGTCATTGTCTCGGGTGTTGGGGGGCTAGGAACTGTCGGTGCTTGGCCTACTGCATTGAATCTACCGTTATTGAATGAAATTGAATTTCCTAAAGGTCCTGTTGTACTAAATTGAATGTCATTAGTTACTGTAAGTAATCTGTCTATGGTTTGTATCCTTGAAATATTAACAGTAGATTCTCCCGATTCACTTACGATGTGTATATTGCTAATGCCGTTTGGCATAGATATCGTAAATACTCCAATGTTTACACCCTGTCCTTGTCCAGTGAACGTTTGAGTAGATGGAGTTTCTGCACCATCTGTGACAGAAACTGTAACGATGTCAGTCCCGATGTTTGTCAGATATAATACTACATACTGAGGGTGGGATGGAGTATTAATGTCAGTACCAGGATGCAAACTCACATAAATTGGTGATTCTCCGTTCCCAGTTATTCCTAAACTATCTGAAATCGTAACACCATTGGTAGTAGCATCAGGTGGCAAAGGAGTAGAACCAGTACTAGTTGTTATAATTTTACCTGCTACTCCAGTATTAGCAAAAGTATCGATTAGATCACCGTAAATTGTAAACTGGTTATTTGCAGGCTGACTACCTATAGCATTCAAGGATATCATAGTTGGATGTGCTACCACGGTAATTGGAAATGGTGCACTTGGATCGGTACTAGTATTATGTATCAACGTTGCAACTATATTGTGGAGTCCCTCAGTTCCCATGGCATACGTGTGAGTTTGTGACCACATGCCTTCTACAATAGAGGCTGGGCTTGTAGTGGAATCACCCCAGTCGATAGATCCGCTATCGCCAGAAACAGAATTTGTGACAGTACCTTTAGCAGTAATTTCTTCTCCCCATTTTGGTGTTGTATCACTGGCAGAGTCAACCGTTATCGTTGGTGGCGGAGGAGGTGTACACAAATCATTCACGGGATTGCCTGTAACAGCATTACCGGTAATAGTACTCCCACATTCTTTATTGATAGTACCGGGGTTGTTGATAATACCAGAGTTGTTGATTGTTGCACCCGAGAGGTTGTTACTGGCGTCGGGGGCTTTATTGTTGATAGTACTAGGGTTGTTGATGGTGCCTCCATTATTGTTGTTGATGAAGTTGCCTGGATTATTGTCAAGGGTACCGCTATTAGTAAGTGTGCCAGCGTTGTTGATGTTGCTAATGGCCTTGAAGCCACCAATCGGTGCTGATATGTTGTAGTTGTTAGTAAAGAGACCACCATTGTTGTTGATGATGGTGCCAGCGTTGTTGATGTCACCACCGTTGTTATCTATACCGCCCTTGTTTGTTAAGTCGTTGATAGCACCTACTGAGTTGTTGTTGATGGTACCACCAGCGTTGTTGTTCAGTATACCATTCGCTCCAAAGTATATTCTTCCGCCAGAGCTGATGTTGATGGTGCCATAGTTGGTGACGGTGCCCCCAAAGTAAGTGTTGATTTGCCCGCCGGAGTTGATGTTGATGGTACCGTAGTTGGTATCAACTATTGCGTCGTTTGTGATTCTGCCGTTTACAACCAACGTTACACCTGCATCTATTGTCAGACCTATACCACCAGGTACTCCCACCGGATTATTCAGATCACCGCTTTGAGTACAAGTATTACTATCAGAATTCCAAGTTCCACCTATTGCTTCACAATTCTTGTTGGTATCGCCTATTTGCAGTTCAAAAGATGGTGTCTTACACTTTCCCGCGCTATCAGCATTATAGATTCCTTGTATTTCTGCATTAGTAAGTGCACGGTTGTACACTTCAACCTCGTCTATCTGTCCGTTCAGATAGAACCCCCTAGTATCAGTCGAACCAGGTGTGTCGCTAGGTGATCCTCTGTGACCTAGTTTCATTGATGCGGTAGTATCCAGATTAGTTGCCAGATTAGTGGAAGCTGCTGGAGCTCCATTCCAGTACACTGAGAAGGTATCACCACTGCGTGTAACTGTGATAAAGTACCACGTATTTGGTACTAGAGATGGCGGCATAAAGTCAACTATGCTAGATCCAGGGCCGCCATGTCCATAAAGGCGAAGTGTTCCGGAATCAAGTTTGGTCAATCCGATGCCAGTTCTTGAATCATCGAATGTTTCGATGTATTTCTCTATTATAACCTGGTCACCTGATAGCGACTGGAAATTAACCCATAAATCGAAGGTAAATGGATTGGTACCAAAATTCAGATTACTACCAGTTCCCAAATCTACGTAAGCATTTACTCCGTTAAAGCTTAATGCTTGGTCAACCTTGCCTGGAGCAAAAGTTGCACCATGTAGATTTCCAAGATTTGTGCCCACAATATCATTTGCGTTGCCATCACCAGGCCACCAGCTGACCATATTAGGTGGGGGTTGAACACATGCTGCAGCTTCTGCTTGCAGTATTGCTCCTGAATTTATTAAATGACCATAACTTATTGTTGGTAATAATAATACAGCACAAAGAAGAATGCCTGATATAACTGACAGTAAATTGATCGATCTAGTTTTTCTCAAATTTCCAACTTCTCAGGTATAGTACCGACCCCAATTTCATTAATCTTCGTTCATCTTGTTATTAATAAAACTACATCACAGAATCGCACAGAATTACACAGTTGAATTAATTCTTCCTATAAAATACAAAAACAACAGATTCTGAATCTTCATTTCAAGAAATGAAAATAAAATTACTAATTGAAGACATCGTCTTAATTTGAAGCTGTCATCTTTACATATCAAGTATACAGATTAGCGTACACTGGGCATAGTCAAATTGCATGTCACGTGTTCCAAACAATTCCAAAACTCCTGCAAAGACACTAGGGACAAAGCTCGTCTGGCTAAATGTTGTAATCAATCTATTGTACAGTAGGTTACCAATTGCGGTACGACATAATTCCCCTTTTCTAATGCCGGAAACATTGCTTTAGCTGCTTCGAGTCCCATAGCTTTTTGTATCTGTTGTTCATTCCATCCGTTTAGCTGTTGGACGGTAAAGTCCATGAACTTGAAATCACCTTTTTTTCTGCTTTTAGAATTATTGTCTTTTCAGTATGTTATTTTATCTCGTAAAGTAGATTGGATATCCCAATCTTTCCATCATTTGCAATGCAACAAGTTCCTGGTTTGCTTTTGCATTGTTTAATTGATCAACATTTTGTCTGTCCAAGTGGTTTCCAGAATATGATGAAAGTTGTCCAGTAGGCACATCTGGTGCTTTTACTAACTTTTCACCTTTTTCATTTAGCATGTTGCCTTGGGCATCATAAGTTAATACTGCCACCTCATTATCTTTTGTGTCAAAGAACCAAAGAACGTTGCCACCTGTTGAGCCTGACCAAACTTGGTCAGATGTTGAAATGTGTGCAAATAATTCTGGCTTTAGATATCCTGCACTTTCTACTGCATAGTCAGCATCTTTTACGTTTGAAAATACTTGCATCCAATTTGGAATCCTTGCAGGCGGTGCTGCTACTGGTACTACAGCATCGTGAACTCTTATGTCAGTTGATTCCATATGATCGTTCCAGGCTCTTGCAAGAAATGACATCTTGTCGTATGATTTTGTTGGAACAAATGAAAATTGGAAATATTGGAATTTGCCAACCACATTAGAAGATTCAGAAACACTAGACAGTATGTGATTTGGATCGTTGATTTCTACAGGCGAGTTCTTGTCATATACAATTGATCCAATACTGTTTGATGTTATCATATCTTGGCCAGTTGGTATGATGTATAATCCCATGTGGATGACACCTGCCGGGTTGTAACCCTCATATGTCTTAAATGTCATGTTTACTTTCTGCCCTGATACCATAATTTGTGTGGGAACCTGTTGATTGTATTTTGATGTGTCAAATATTGTTTTTTGGTTTCCTTCAGTGACTGTCAGACCATCAGGATAGTGATAGGGAGTACTACCTCCAAATGATGGTGGGGATACATGGTTACTCTCAGAAGCTCCAGCTGCTGCCAATAAATCCAGAACCAATCCTGCACTCACTATTCCTCCGCCTCCGCCTCCACCGCATCCGGTGTCAAAACCCAATGTGAATAAACCAGAACCAGTTATTGGCGGATTACCAAAAAAGGCAGGATCACTTGTAATTGTCATTGCATTTGGGTCATTTGCGCCAGGATCACCGAATGCATTGAATGTTACCAAAGTCCAGCCTTGACCAGCTGGTTGGTAGTACATTTGCAAGAGCTGAGTGTCCTGTGCAGGAACTGGTGGTTCCAAAAGCGCGTTAGCATAGGACATTGTAACCGTGTAACCAGTTGGCCCTATTATTGCATCAGCTATCGTAAAATTAACTGGCTGCACAACTGGAGTAAAACAATTGTTTACGGCAAAGCTTGGGTCATTTATTATAAAATCACTCATCTGTGCAGTGCCACTTGTTGTGACATCATCAAGCTCAGCTTTGAGTCTTCCAGTTGCTGGCTGAGGTGTGTAAGATATTGAGATTGAAGGATTAGAAACTACAAAAGAGCCCTGGAATATTCCCGTGTCAGTTCCTGTTTCAGTAAGGACAACGAGACCAACTTGGTTTACTTGAGCTGTTATGATATCTATTGCATTAGGATCCAAGTTTTCATTAAAGTCATTAATGGTAAGGGTTGCAATTTGACCAATAAGATATGTGCTTTTGTCAAGTGATGCAGTTGCTGTTGAATTGTCTAAAGAATTAGTGTCTCTAAAAAAAATCGTATTGGCACTTCCTGCAGCTATGGGTTGTGTCTCGGCAACAGGGCACGGGTTATTATTACAAGGATTGGCAAAAGCTGGTTGATCTGAAAAAAAAAGAACGCTTGCTACAGCAAGTATCAGCATCAATAAAATTAATGATGTCCGTAATAGCGAAGAAGAAGAAGTACTAGATATTTTAATCTCCTCTTTTTTTAAGAGATTAACTGCATTAATTGACATAACCGCTATGATGCAGATGCAATACCTGATGGGGTATTGAACTGGCCGTTGCCAGTACCAGAAGAACCAAACTTTGTGATAAATACGCCAGCATTGGTGAACTTTTCTATTCTGTTGTTTCCTGAATCTGATACATAGATGTTACCTGAGCTATCAG
>Ga0137396_10002561_pt1 | contig 10027 bp, 9 predicted proteins | sample czc16metaG_FD_108284 | JGI IMG/M metagenome (GOLD analysis project Ga0137396, IMG submission 108284) | Vadose zone soil microbial communities from Angelo Coast Range Reserve, California, USA - czcobulk3.16 metaG | ecosystem: Environmental > Terrestrial > Soil > Vadose zone | place: USA... | reverse complement strand
CGAGGTGTTCAATGAGCGATGCACCGGATGTCAAAATCAAACTAACCGCTGAGGACCAAGGGGTTGCGGCGGCGATCAAGCAGCTTACCGCTCAACTCCAAACCCTCAAGGATCAGGAAAAGGAAACGGCGGACGCGTCTCTTTCGTTGAAGGACGCATTCACGGGAATCCTGGAAGTTCTCGCGGTCGAAAAACTAGCGGAGTTCGGAAAAGAAGTTTTCGACACGACGACGAAAATCCTCAAATTGTCCCAGGTGACGGGGTTATCGACGGAAACGTTATCTGTCTATGCGTCGGCGGCGACGGACGCGGGTGTGGCCTTCGATACGGTCGGCGCGGGGATTTCAAAACTGGCGGTAGTCGTCACGCAGTTCGAACAAGGGAATCAGAAGGCGGCGAAAGCGATCGCGTTGACGGGATTGTCCCTGAAATCTCTCCAGGGATTGAATTCGGAACAGAAATTACGCGCGATCACGGACGCGATCGGGAAGATGCCGGCGGGATTCCAGAAGCAGACGGTCGAGACGCGGTTGCTGGGCGATAGCACGGGATCGTTGACGAAGGTTATGAATTCCCTCGCGGGCGACGGATTCCAAAAGACGCGCGAGGAAGCGGAGAAGTTGGGAAATATCGTCGGGACACAGACGGCGCAGGATTTCGAAGCGTTGCGCGCGGCAATGGCCGACATGAAGGAGGCGACGGAAGGGATCGTCCGGCAATTCGAGGCGGGGTTAGTCCCGGCGTTGACCGATATCGCGAATGCGATTCTTCGCGCGACGACGACGGACGGCGCGTCCGGATTCAAAACGTTCGGTCAAGTCGCGGGCGACGTCCTCAAGGGCATCATTCTTTTGTTTGCGCAGTTTTTCGGCGGATTGGAAAAGTTGGTGGACGAGCCGATCGAGACGGTCAAGAATTTCGCGAAGTTCGCGGAAGATACGTTGACGGTTGGACCGGCCCAGGCGGCGAAGAACCTTCTCGCGAATCAAATAGCGTCTGAGAAGTTTATCGACGACCTGGTCGATCACCAATTGACAGCGGTGCGGTCGGAGTTGGACGGATTGACGCGATCGCAGACCGAGGCGATGGAGAAGTTGAAAGCGGCGCGCGATAAGGCAAAGGGGGGAGAAGCCCCGATAGAAAATCAGGAAGAGATCAAGGGCCTTCTGAAATTGCAGGAACAGCAGGACGCGGCGTTTAAGGCGCATACGACGGGGTTGATTAAGGCACTAGATGCGGAACAGGAAATCTCGAAATCTTTCCAGGCGCTACGCGAGGAAGACGCGAAATCCGAGTTTGATCGCGGGCTAATTTCTCTCACGGCGTATTTTGATTCGCGGCGGTCGGAAATCGGGGCGGCCGGGCGCGCGGAGTTGGAGACGTTGCAGGCGAAGCGCGAAAACGAAGTGAAGGCGGAAGATCGCGCGTCGCGCGAATTGGCGGTCAATCAAGCGAAATCGAAAACGGCGGGCGGCGTCGATACGATCGTCGGGCAGGAATTCCAGGCGGCGGCGGCGAAGAATCTCGCGGACCAGCAGAGAGCGCGGCAGGCGATCGCAGACCTGGACACGAAGATCACGGTCCAGACGAATGCGAACAAGACGAAATTGGTGGCCGAGGATTTGAATCGGTACAAGACGGAAGGGGAACAGCTAACGAAATTGGCGGCGTTCCGGAAGACGGTCCTCGATCTCCAGGGGAAAACGTCCGAAGCGGCGAAGATCGAAGCGGACGCGAAGGAAGCGGAGTATCGATTGCTTCTCGCGTCGCAACCGGGGGCGACAGCGGCATCGATCGATGCGGAGATCGCGAAGTATCGAGAGCTCACGACGGCGGCGGCGACGTTCGAAGAGACGAAGAAAGCGGGAGAGCAGGCGTCGCGAAGTTTGGCGGATGAGCGCGCGCTGATCGAGGACCAGGTCAAGTCCGGCCAGCTTTTTCAAATTCAGGCGGACGAAAGATTGGAAGCGTTGGCGAAGTCGCGGCTCCCGTTGCTGCGCGCGATCGCGGACGCACAGTTGAAAGCGGCGATCGCGACGGGGAATCAAGGGAACATCCAGCAGGCGCAGGATTTCAAGAAATATGTGACCGGCATCGGGATCGAGGCGAATCAGGCGGGCGTCGATCTAGCGAATATCAAAAAAAACATCGCGCAGGGGTTGTCCGGATCGTTCGAGAATTTCTTCACGACGGGGATTACCGGGGCGCGGAATCTCGCGCAGGCGTTCGCGGGGTTGGCGGATGGAATCGTTTCGTCGCTGCAAAAGATGGCGGCGCAGATGTTGACGAACATCATCATGCAAAAACTTTTCGCTTCGCTCCTCCCCGGAGAGGGCGGCGCGGGCGGCGGTGGCGCCGGAATCTTGAGCTCGCTTGCCGGATTCTCCGAAGGTGGACAAGTCTCCGGACCAGGGACGGCGACGAGTGATTCGATCGTGGCGCGTCTGTCGCCGGGCGAGTTCGTTATGAGGGAAGAGGCGGTCCGCACGATCGGGCCGAGCGTTCTCGCGGCGATGAACCGCGGACTGCGAGCACCGAGGTTCAATCCGTCCGGGAGCGTTCCGCGATTCGCGGAAGGCGGATTGGTCGAGGGATCGGGAAAGGGCGATCCGGCGCGAATCCATCTACAACTCGGACTCGACGAAGGGATCGTGCTCAAGCACATGAGTTCGCGCGCGGCGGGAAAAGTCGTTGTGCAGCATCTCGCGAATAATCCGAAACAAGCTTCGAAGGCGATCGGAAGGAGCTCGTAGGACTTTGGTCCTATTGCAGGAATCCTCAAGTACCTGCGAAACTGCTACTCGAAGAAAAGAAGCGCCCCGCGCCGGTGTTTCTGCACCAACGCGAGGCTAACCAACAAAGCGAGGGTAAAGTCGCTATGTCAGCTACGCCGCAGCCTACCAGATTTCCACGTCCTGCTAAAACGCTCAGCGATTCCAAGGTTCCTCTCAACATCGAGATGGAAGCGGAACTCACCTGCCTTCTCGGGTGCGCCTCCGGAGAGGCGGGTTTGGCGCAACTACTCGATCCGCAAGGACGGCGCGACATCATTTGCAGAACCGGCTTTGCGGTTCGCTGGTGCGCCGTCCATTCCGATTGGGCGTTCGAGGCGCTCTGAGTCCCGCTACAATTTCTCCCCATCGAAGTATTTCCTATCGAAGTGTTGCCGGAGGATTCGATTCGCTACCCGATTCTGGCAGACCGCAAGACGGGGAGGTCGCCCGGCGAACCCCGCCTCTGTGTAGAGGGCTTGCACGGCACGACGCTCCGCGTTCGCTTCGGCTTCGAGCAAACTCGCAACGTGCAAGGGCAACTCGACACGGACGACGACTCTCGTTTTCGTGTACATTGTGTGACCCCCTTTCGAAGTTGAAAAAAAAGGCCCTTCTGTCGGTTCGGGTTTTCTCGCCGAGGCCACGCACGCCAAACGCGCGCCGCCAATTCCGCACGATCGCGATCCGGGACGCAGGGAATCTTCATGCGTGGGTTTCGGCCCCGCAAATCGCTTCCTATTGAGAAATCCGAATCCCGATCCATGGGTTTCTAGAGATTCCAGAGGTTCTAGAGGCTTCTGAACTAAACCTCTCACCGTTTAAGCTCTTGCGCCGGTCCTTCAACTTCAAATAATATGCGCTCGCTGGCGGATTCTGGCAATGCTTGTCGGTGCCGTGCAGCAACAATAAAAGGGGAGTTCTCAAAGAAAGAGGTGCGACATGCCGGTACGCGTGCTAAATGTTCTTAAGGACAAACTTCCAAAGAAAATAACCAGAAAAAAATCGACAGGGAAAGTCGAGCAGCAAGTCGATCGCAAAGGAAGTGCCTGAATGCCAGTAACAATTTTCCGGCGACATTCCAGGACCTGTCCGCACAAAGCGGAGGGGCGCGCGTGGGACCGTTGCGACTGCCCCTACTGGGCGGACCCGCGTCCGATCGGACCTTTGCAATCACTCAAAACGAACGTTCGATCTGAGGCGCTGCAGATGGCGCGCGATATGGAGTTGAGCGGCGCGAAATTCCATAGCAAGCAAGAGGCGGACGCGCCGATCACGATCGAGCAAGCGAAAAAGGAATTTCTGGACAGTCTCAGTTTCCAGGATTTAGAAACGGAGACGGTCCGGAAACACAAAACCTTGTTGACGCAGTGCGAATTTTTCGCGAAGGGCGCGACGATTCACTATGTCCGCGAATTCGACAGGGCGGCGTGTGCGCGTTTCGCGAAGACGTGGCAGAACGGAATCAAGGACAAGGACGGAATCCAGATCAAGAAAACAGAGGGCGCGTTAGCGCGCGGAAAGAAACTCGAACGGTTTCGACAGTTTTTCAAGTTTTGCGTTCTGCGGAAGTGGATCGAGGAGAATCCCACGACAGGGATGAAGAGTCCGGAGAGTGACGACGTCCAGGCGGAACCGTTCGAAACGAACGATACAGTGAAATTGTTAACGACGGCGCGGGCGGCGATCGAGAAAGCGCGATCCGGCGGCGAGAAACAGAATTGTATTCGCATGGTCGCGTTGATCCTTTTCCTTCGCTATTCGGGGTTGCGGATCGGCGACGCGGTAGCGTGTCGGACAGAGTGGGTCCAGGACGGGCGCGTCCGGCGCATCGCGAAAAAAAACGACGCGCGTATCGACGTAAAACTTCCTGACGAAGTGATCGAGGCCCTGGCCGAGGCTCCTCTAATGAGCGATCACTATTGGTTCTGGACGAATAAATGCACGTTGAAAACGGCGGTTTCAAAGTGGCAGTTTCGAATGTTGAAACTTTTCCGGGCGGCGGGAATAGTCGGCGGGCATCCGCATAGGTTTCGTCACACGTTCGCGGTTTCTCTCCTGGAACAAGGCAAAACGTTGCAGACGGTCGCGGATGCGCTCGGCGACACGCTCAAAGTCGCGGAGAAGCATTACAACGGATGGAGCAAGACGCGACAGGATCGCATGGACGAGGCGGTCAGCGCGACATGGAAAAACGATTCGTTGCTCCAGGCGGTGAACGGAACGCGGGCGCGCGTAATGCCAATCAGGCGGAGGGCGTGATGATCTGCACGACGCCGGGGAGCCTGCGTGTGTATCAAGTTTGTATCAAACTACGGCGCTATCTGCGGTTTCTGAGGAATAAGAGACTTGAAGAATCAATAACTTGCGTGTCTTCAATCAGTGGAGGGGGATCGATCCCCACCGCCCCTACCAACAATCCTTTTTTCCTGCAATAACTTAGTGGCCTGTTCAAACTCCGCCGCGATTTGCTTCAAAACTAGCTGAATGCGGCGGTAGTCTGAGGATTGTGAGAACAATTCTGCGCCACGTCTTTGCTCAGACGTCATACCGTTGTAGACCTTCAAAACGCGGTCGTTTTCTTCGCCCGATACCATGGCCGCGGCCCGGTCGCGCGCCTGCATCGGAGTCAGACCGGCGTGCTGTGCTTGCACGGTAGCTGCGAGGAATTTTCTGACAAGCTCTTGGCCCTGAGGTGAAGCAAACAACTCAATGAGCATCTTCGCGTCGGACTCGCTCATGTACTTCCGAGTAGCCGACGAGATGCCCGGAATGTGCCGGGCGGGAAAGGCAATTCCACGTGCAGTTTTTTTCATTGACGGCTGTGGAAGTGGATTTGGACATGGATATGCCCTCCGCTCTCTAGCGTCGGCAGAAGGATTCGCCGGCGATCCGGAAGCAGTTTGGCGTTTCCTCGCAAATCGGCAATCTCGCGCTGGAATTCAACCGTCAAACCGTCAATCGCCTCGTCGCTGGTTACGTCCAGTTCCATCGAACTCGTGTCTTTCGCCGTACGCGCAGTCCATCGCAGGCGATCACGCGCACGCCAAAAGCGCGCGAAGCTCTCCATGTCCGTTGCCACGACACTTGGAGGCAATCTGTGCAAGAGCGCTTCTTCCGCCAGAAGTTTTCCCTGGGATTCGTTGGTGTGGATCAAAATAACGTTCGGGGCGCCATTCTCCGCATTCGCGCGAATGACTTCGAGTGCTTGCTCGACACGCTGCGAGAGAGGCGGGGCGTCGGAATCATCGATGGTGACCGGGAATTCGTATAGGCCGCTGTCTTCCTCGAAAAGAAGTCCCAGCGGAAGAGCGTACGGAAAATTTGACAGGACGTCATCCGCAGTGAAGGAGGAATCGAAGCGATAGCCACAGCGCTGCAAGGCTTCGGGCAGCGTTGGGGGGACACGCAAGTGCCCCGCCCGGAAAAAGTCAGTGTGCTGGCCCGGAATTTCTCCATCCAGCAATTGCTTACTGACCCGCACTTCACCGAAGACACTGGCACCAGTGGCGGTATCAAATCCCGTGCCGCGAGGCTGATAGGCAGGAAAGGCTTCGTTGCCGATACCGAGCTCAAATTTGTTGAATCCGCGCGAGTGAATGATGGAGTGACTGCCGATCGAATCACCACTGGAACAGAGACGGCGCATGATGTCCAGGCTATTGCCGGAAAAAAAGGAGCGGCTGTTTGCATCGCTGACGTACTTGGCTTGAATGAAAAACGTGCTACGAGTTTGGAGACGGGATTCCTCGTTTGCGAAGGATAGCGCCGGGGAAAAAGAGTATTCCCAATCGACGTCATGCGAAAGCAGCAGGACGGACATCTGACCGCCGGGAATCGTGGACATACGCACGGCCGCCGGTTCGGCCGTCTCATACCACGCGCGAAGCAAGAGCAACCAGACGTCCGCGCCGGGCTCGAAAGCATTAACGTAATGGCGTTCCGCGTCAAAGTCGCGGTTGACCTGGTTCCGCAGAACCACATCATGAAAGCTGATGCCGCAGAGGTAGGCAGTACCTTTGCCCCAGTATTTCCGAAGCACGGCAGCTGAACCATCTTCAAAATGGGCGAGCACCGCGGCGGTCTCCTCCGGAGTGTAGCCGTTGGTCCAAAAGATCTGATTGTACTTGGGAGCACCAAGGGGAACTTGCAGCTCTTCGGGCCGATTCAGATAGCGCAATGCAGGATCTGATCCAGCGGAGAAATTAACTTGGTGCCGCTGACGCGATGGCACTACAGTGCTAAATCCGAACAGCCCACCTAAATTGCGCGCCAGGATGTTTACGGCGAAAAGGCTGCCGCCACTTCGCACGTGCCGCGTCAAGTCTTCGATTTGTGCGGACGTAAACGTTGTGGAATCGGAGCTAGGGTAAATCACTACGAGGCGATGAAGGAGAGCACGTTTAAAATCACGCGTCACGAAAAAAGGAATGCCCATCGCGCGCAGGGCGTGAACGACTCCCAGGACGCCTTCAGTCGGGTTCGTCCAATACACCGCGATCTGCAGCGGAAACAAGTCCGGGAAAGCAGCGGTAGGATCTTCGGAACTGTGAAGTAGAGCGTGGACGGGCACATCGGCGGCGCGAAGATTAGCTACCCCTTCCTGGTCATTCCCGCACGAGGATGCCATTGCCGTCGCTAGGATTAGCGCGGCCGACAAAAACATCCGCTCTTTCTTGTTAGCCCAGGGACGGAATTGCCGCATCGCGGAATTCCTCCACGCAATGAAACAATAGCCGACCGGCCGCCAAGGGAGAAGGGATATAAGTGCTCCCTGGCAAATCATTAGAAGAGTCGAGAGATTAACCGCAACTGTGACCAGACTGGCCACTTTCGGCGTTGTGCCTGGATCACGGGGCACTCGGAAGAGTCCATTTGGGCGCTACAGGGTAATCACTGGCCTGCCCATCAGGGCAACAGGATGACAGCGTGGGAAGGGATTAGTCATCGTCGGGGTCTGGCGAATCGCGGGCCAGGATTCCTTGGGCTACTCCCAAAAGGGCTTGGGCTTTCTCATCCGGAGAAGTGAGCGGCTCGATCCAGAACAGAGCGCCAACGTCGTCGCCGAGTCTGGCCTGCTCCGAAGCGGTAGCGTTGACTAATCGAGCCCTAGAAATCATTCTGGAGTGGTTAGCGCGATCTGCATTAACACCCACTCCTTATCTTCGCCATCAAGGAATTGATCCGCGATCGCAATTCCTTGTCGGAAAGCACCCGTATCTGCAAGGGCCACGGCAATAGTGTTATAGGCGCTCCAATCGGGATTGGGCTCAAGAGGGGTGCTTTTACCTGTGGTGGTTGGCTTTTTCAACCGCGGGATTTCGCTGGCAGCCTGAAGACAAGTCTGAAGGACCTGAGTGGCTTTCTCTGTCTGACCGTGCTTGACATACGCGCTGGCGATCTGACTTAGGGTGGTAATACGCAGCGCGATCGCGGTGATCCTGTTTGCGAAATTGAGCGCCTCCTCGAAGTGGCCAGAGGCCGCCACAATTTGTGCGTCATAGGCAAGAGCACCGTCACGGACATCTGGTCGCGCAACGGATAGGATACGGGGTATCGCGGAGACAAAGTCTCCGGATTTCAGCTCGTGGCGGGCCATGTTGACGAGAATGTTGTCCTGCTCATCGGAGGGCGGAGAGTGTGGTCCGCAGTCGCTTAAATTCCGCAGCGCGCCTTCCAGATCGTCAACGCTGCCACGTTCTTCGTTCATGCCCTGGCGAATCGCACAGGTCAAGTCGTCCTGAGGCATTTGCAGGGAAATACGGTGCGCCAAATCGAAATGGCGTTGGGCTTCCTTCGTGGCTCCGATTTGCCATTCGACCATGGCAATGGAGTTGTAGGTGGAAGCTCTCTCCGTAGCATCGGATATGGAGGACGCGGCTTTGAGGGCTTCCGCGAGGATTCTCCGGAGCGTGGCGTCCGATTGCACTTGAGTTGGAGCGTCGATTGTGGCTGTGTTCGCGAGGAGGATGTGTGGAGTCAAGCCTAGAGAGAGAACGGCGGCCAACAGAAGAAATCGGGTCAACTCAGATAGTGCACGCCCATCGATGCTTGCTTTCTGTTTGGCTGGCATGTCAGTTAGAGCCCGGTGGGACAGCTACTTCCATTAGACACCAATTATGTGGAGATGTTACTGGAGAGAAAAAGGAGTGTGCCGAATGGAACTTACCCGGAGCACTTTGGGCATCAAAGAGCGAATTTCTTCACGAAAGAAAGATATTGAGAGGTAACTTGCAGTCAGACTTTGACGAGGCCATGAGTGGCTGACATGAAAAAGGCCAGCGATTGGTTTGAATAGATTTTTGAGCAGGAACTTTAATAGCAGCGGCCCTGTGATAGCGGCGGCCATGATTTTTGTTGGCGTGATCGACCTGTTCAAGGCGTACCAGAAAAGATGCGTCATTCCCCTGCTTGGGAAGGACGTCGTTCTTTGTCGCTTGCGGGCTATCATGCGGGGCGCTTAGGATCGAGTGTGAGGTACCACACGATGCGAAAACTCGGGTTTTTATTGTGCATATTGGGAATACCGTCCGTCGTTTCAGCCCGCGGCAATCAAGCGACCTGGGAGAACCTGAGCACGCTGCAACCCGGGCAGCAGATTCAAGTTGTGGAAATGAACTCGAAGGCACACTCCGGAACGTTCTTGAATGTTTCCGGCACAGCCATCTCGTTACAAGAGAAAGGAGGCGCGCAGACGATCCAGAGGCAGGAGGTTCGCAGCGTGAAACTCATGGAACATGCACACCGTTTGCGCAACACTCTCATCGGGGCCGCAGCGGGTGCCGGCGCAGGAGCGGGGATCGGCGCGGCGGTAACGGGCCGCCCGGGAGATATCCTTACTGCTGTAAGTAGGGCCAAGGGAGCCGGGGTCGGCGCAGCTCTTGGCGTCATTGGTGGCGCAATCATCGGGGCACTGTGGCCCAGCCACAAAATAATTTACCGCGCGTAAGCGCGTTAACTCCGGGATAGATTTCAGGAAAGCCAATGCTCGAAAGTGCCGTGTGTCCCGTCCCTTGCGGTTTCGTTTCATGCAAGGGTGGGTCTCCGCGTTGAGCCTTTCCACGCCCCGCTGTTCCCTGCTCGGAAATAATCCACCTGCCCTGATAACGCGCAAATCGGACAAGTGAAGTGTTACTTCACATCTCCGGTAAGGCGACTAACCAGGCACAATCACCCGAGCTCACATCAGTTTAGGTCGTTAACCTTGAATAGAGACACGTGTGGCTTTAATGTTTATAGACTTCCGGTTGGGACTG
>Ga0137396_10002560_pt1 | contig 10027 bp, 8 predicted proteins | sample czc16metaG_FD_108284 | JGI IMG/M metagenome (GOLD analysis project Ga0137396, IMG submission 108284) | Vadose zone soil microbial communities from Angelo Coast Range Reserve, California, USA - czcobulk3.16 metaG | ecosystem: Environmental > Terrestrial > Soil > Vadose zone | place: USA... | reverse complement strand
CTCTTCGACAACGCCAAGCTTTACTCCTGGAACAACGAATTGTCCATCGAGCTTCTTTATCATGGCTGCTCTGGTATCCTTTTCAGGAACCGCTCCATTCTGCCTGCCCGATTCTTATACTCTTGTCTTGGGACGAGGTAACGTGCCGTAATTCGAACACGTAGTATCAAAGCAGCCGGGGTGACTCCCGAATCTAGAGTTGTCTAGCCTATTGCATTTTTTGCCCGCATTCGGGACAGAACTTGGTTCCGGCGGCGACCGGCTTCCCGCAGTTAGGACAAGGGGTTGTAGCTTGGGCAGAAGGCGCCACGAACATGGTGGCTCCGCAGTTAGGGCAGAATCTGGCTCCTTGTTGAACACCGTTTCCGCACTTGGGGCACGCTACTAGTGCCGCCTGCGGTTGAACAGATGGCTGCATCTGCGCATTCATCACTTGGGGTATGAGGACCATTCCCGCTCCGAAGCCTGCGCCTGAAGACGAGCCAAGGCTCGATCCAATGTCCTTAGCGGTCTCCATCCTCAATACGTCCGAGGTGGCTGCCTTCTGTTTGATCCAGAAGAGTCTATCTCGGAATTGATCGGAGGTGTCGATGCCCTCAAATTTGAAATCAACGAGATCGGTTCCTATTCTCTTCAGGGCGTCGTTAATGTTGACTTTCACGGTGACCGATGCTTTGTCGAGTTGGGTGAATGCGGTTTGAAGATCGTATTTTGACATTTCATCGATGACTCTTTCGTTGATGAAACCGCGGATGAAATCGTCCACTTGCTGAGTGCTATAGGCACCTTGTCCTCCGACAACCTCGTTAACGAACAGGTTGGAGTCAGTTACCCTGAGCCATGCTGTCCCGTGAACCATCAAGGGAGCCAGCTCTGTCGTTTGCGCTTTCGCGCCCCACTTGCCGGCGAACTGTTTCGTGGAGACGTATATGACAGTGGCTGTGAAGGGTGTCTTGCCGCCGAAGAATATTCGGTATGCGGAAGTTATGAGAGGCAGGTTGAGAGTGGTAAGAGTATGTCTCCCTGGAGGGAAGACGTCGTATGCTTTGCCGTCTCTGAGAAAGACCGCGGTCTCATACTCGTGAACGACTAACTGCGCAGCGTTGCTGATCTCTTCTACGGGGTATCGCCAGACTATGTCGTCTGGGCCAGCTGCTCTCCATTCTATCACTTGGGGCATTTACTGTTGGACTCCGAGGATTACGTCTTTGCGTCCGTTATACGCGGTCTCAAGCGCGTCGACCGCTTTCATCGCGTCGGAAATCTTTCCCTTTGCCTCTTGAACATGTCCATTATCTACAATATCTTTGAGGCCTTGGATCGCGGTTGTTACGCTGTCGGTCATCTGTAATAGTTGATAATCATAGTCCATCATTCGGTCCAAGTCAGGTTCCTTGACCTTTGTGACATCAAAGAAGCCGGCGTATCCGTATTCTGAATGATTGATCCGTTCAACAACCCTGTCGAGACGGGCCATCAGATGGTCCGTGTCGTCCCACGTGTCGTTGATACCCTGGTTAACCAAGGACCTGTAGGTGTCCTTCGCTTGTGATTCTGCGCTGGACAGTTTCTGGTAGATCTGGTTTCTGAGAAGCTTGTCTGACTCTCGCCGGATCTCTTTCTCTTTGTATCCGTGAAATCCTGGAATGAGGAGCATGATTTTCTCTTGGAGATTGGTCTGGGACTTCGCCCTGTCATAGAAAGAACTACTGGTCGGCTGGCTCAATCTGGAACCTTTCCTTGACAACCAGTTTTCCTTTGCATGTTACTTTTAAGGGTGTCAAAACCAACGCGTGTGAAATGCGGGACTGCCCGTTTTTTCAGATCTTGATCGCATGTTGCGCTAGACAATTCTATCGAAGTTTTCGAACGGGCTGCAGATGGAATGGGTGACGACTCGTCTACGGCGGTGGTTACAGAATGGCTATGTCGAGATTCCGAGTTGGTGGGTTACGCAGATGAAGAGCGTCAACCAGGAAGAACCAGTTGCACGAAGCCGTTTCATCGACTGTCCCACCTGCAAGACTCGCACTCTCAAGCTCAAGAGAATTGTCCAAGCTGGACGATGCAAAAGCTGCGACGAATCATACAAGATTGTCGTAGTATACGTTAAGGAAGGACAGAAATCTAAGCGCGCCGCGAAAACGCCGACTGGGAATCCTCAACCGACCCCAGAGGCAACACTACCATCTTGGCAGGTGCCCTCCGACAGTTCCCTGTTCGGGTCCTCGTCAACCGAGACAAGTTCCACCTTCTCAGATATCAGTTCCAGCCTCGGTCAAGACGACCAAAACAGAGAAACTCCCTCAGGCAACAGACAATAGAGATCTCTAAGCCCCGCTCGACCAGCAGCGTCATTTTTTCTCGATATCCGAAAGTCCGGATCACCTTCTGACTAGGACGAAGAAAAAAAGTGGGAAGTTTGGCTGTGTGGGGTTACTTGATGAAACCGCGGCCTCCGCCAACACCAGGCGGGTCTACGGTGACCCAGTATGGAACGTTGAGGACAACTGGTCCACCTGTAAGCTGAACGTCACCGTAGAACGCACCCGAAAGTATTGGCGAGAGTGTAAGCGATACGTCGACAGTTGCGGTTCCACCTGCTGAGAGCACTAAGGATGTCACCGAGGATGTGACAGTAGGGCCTGCCACGGCCGGTATTACCGAGACGGTGTAGGTGATGGTGGATGTGGAGACTGAGGTTAGAGTGATAGTGAAGCTCCGAGTCTGTGCCGAAGCGCGCAGTTCACCGAAACTGAAGGCTGCTTGTCCGTTTCCAAGTGTTGACGGTGTCGGGCTGGTTTCAAGAGTAGCGCTGATCTGAGAAGCGGCTGCGAGGTCTATTCGTCCAGCACCCCTGTTCATAGGGTTCGAGAGGGTGGCGCCGGTAGTCGAGCTCTTGACAGGACGGTGGGCTGAGTTGACAAGGGCCGATTTGACCTGTTCCGGAGACCAGTTTGGATGCAGCTGTATCAAAAGTGCGGCGGATCCAGCAACGTGGGGTGTGGCCATGCTGGTTCCCTGGAAAAAGGCAAAGCACGGCGGGCTAGCACAAGCAAAGCTGGGAACAGACGAGTAGACATTCACGCCCGGTGCGACAACGTCCGGCTTGATCTTGTCTTGTGGCTGTCCAATTCCTAATCCCGGGCCTTGTAAAATCGGTGGACCCCTAGAGGAGAATGAGGCGAGAATGTCGGCTCCAGCTCCGTCGCTGAAGAATTCGTTGGGCGCGGTTCCGTCAATCGTAACGGTGTTTGGCGCGATGGCGGCCATAGCGTTTCCTTTTGTGATAGACACCATGACGGCCGGGATGGTCGGGACGGGAGTTGTGCCGTCTTGGGCCATGGCACTCGGATCGCCTTGCTGGCTGTTGATGACGATGACCCCGATTGCTCCGGCGGTCTGTGCGTTCCGGACCTTTGTGGTGAAGGTGCATATTCCTCTGCGGATCAACGCGATCTCGTTCGAGAGGTTTTGGCTGATAGCTGTGCAGCCATTAGACGGGCTAGTCAGGGCAAATGTGGCGGTGACGGGTGGGACGAAACTCGCGAAGTCTCCGACAGCAGCTCCGAAAGTACCGATCCCCGTGACTGTCACGGGTATTCCGATGAAGTGCGGATTGGTGCTAGCGCCTACTGTGATGACCTTGTCAGCGATCCCGGGTGATTCGATTGTTCCGGCTCCTGGTCCAGCGTTGCCCGCGGCGATTGCAACGACGACTCCCGCGTCGGTCGCGGAGTTGACCGCGTTCACGAGCACGTCGTCGGGATGGGCCGTTCCGCCTAGGCTGAGGTTGAGCACGTCCATTCCGTCAGCGACAGCTGCTTCGACCGCTTTGGCTATGTCATGGCTGGAGGCGCTGAGTACGTTGCCAGGGAAGACGTTGTAGCTTCCTAGGAAGGCCTTCGGGGCAATACCGCTGAGGGTGCAGCCCACAAAGGGAGCGCAGGTGTTAGCGACACCTGCAGCTATTCCGGAGACGTGGGAGCCATGGGCTTGGGCGGCGTGGCCGTCGAAGTTAGTGAGGGTCTCGAAGACCTTCGCCACGATGACTTTGTTGCTGACGAAGTTGCATTGGGTGTCAGGGGTACCGACTGCAGAGTCGATGGCATCACACTTGGGAAAGCCTGCTGGGACGGTAAGCGAGTTGTCCGTTAGGAATGGATGGGTCTGGTCTATTCCAGTATCGATGATGCCGATCTTCACTCCTGCGCCAGCGTTACCTTGGCCGCCTACAGCGGTCCAGAGGGTTGGAGCGCCGATCAATGTCGGGGATCGGTTCATCTCCAAGTGGTATAGGTAGTCGCTGGAGACAAAAGCTGCTCCAGGGGTGTTGTGAAGACCGAGCATTGAATTTCCGTTCAGCTTGATCGCTATGGCATTCAAGGCAATTGAGTATTCGTCGACGACCTCGAGTGTGGCCATGTTGTTTTTCAGCCATCCTTTCGCGGACTCACGGCCATTCGTCAAGTATGACGAGTAGGACTGGGCGGCTGGCGAGTTTAGATCGAGCTTCTGACCTAGCATGGGCATCGTTCTTGCGTAGCCGGGCAGATGTCCGTCATAGCTGGCGAGTGGCTGGTCCTTTAGAGTGATGATTGCGTATCCCGCGAGGGCTCCATCAGGTGATGGGGTGGAATCGGTGCGGTTGTCAATTGCAACCGTCAGGGGGGCAAGAGATAGCAGAGTAAGAATTGAAACGAGGAAGAGAATCTTTGTTTTCAAAGTATATTTCCGGAGGCTACTACGAGCGTAGGATTTTAACGCTTGTGGTATCCTCTCACTCTGTTTTCAACCGAGAGAATCATTCTGACATCGACAGATGTACCCGGATATTCATGATGGTATCCATCTTTTCGATCATTTCGCGAGACGTACACTAGCAATCCATATAGGGTCACGGGGTAGATCGTTATGGCAACGCTACTCAGCCGCTCCCGGAAGAGGCCGAACTGCCACCAAAACAAGATACGTGTCCTATCTGCGGCGTGACAGTTAGCAACCGGAACCTTGGAAGGCATTATCAGAAGGCTCATTCGAAGCGGGCATCTTCATTCTCCCAAAACAAGACGGGCGCGGAACAACCAAGCAGGCCGCGGAACCGCCACTCGCGGAAACTCCTATTCTACGGACTTCTAGGGACGTGCATAATTCTCATCTCAATCGTTGCCGGTCAAATCATCAGCACAAACACGGTTCGTATCCACATCCAACCGCAACTCTCAGTGTTAATAGAAGGCGTACCCCTCACAGTTCCCTCAGGCATCGGCACCAACCAGAGCCTGTGGAAGGACCATTCTCTCGACCAGTACGGAGTGGCAGGACATTCACCGTTTACGACCCGCGACACTTCTGGGATGATACATGTCGACTCCAATACCTTTCGAAATTTCACTCTACAAGAGTTTCTCGATGTTTGGGGAGAGACTGTTGACAGCCACCAAGTCGTGGGCAACCAAGTCCCTCAAGGCGCCTCCTCCTGCATCGTCGTTAACGGCCGACTCTCCCTCGAGACGCGCGACGTGGTATTGACGGACAACGAGAAGATCACGGTCGAGATCATCCGAGGAAGCTGTTCCTACCTTAGCTAGATGCGAAAATCAAACTTCGCTCGACACCGCTTGAGGGGTGAGGCTGGATTCGAGAAGGGTGCCCGTAAAACAGCCGGCCCATGTCATTCGACTGATCTGCCTTGTAGGAACCGATCGCTTCTAGACCGTCATGACTCTTGCCTTGCCGTGTGGAACCCCGCTGAAGGTTAAAGACTCTCGCGGCCCCTAACTTAGCATTGTCAATGCCGGCGTCTCAACATGCGCGATTGACGATTGCGGTAGACCTCGATGGAGTACTGGCCGAGACCATGGAGGTCTGGTGCAAACGTGCTAATGAGTTCCTAGGCACGAGCCTCAAGCTTGACGATCTAGATACATGGGCATCCTGGCGCAAGCTAGGAATCAGCAGAGAACAGTTCTTCCAGTTTCTGGATGAGGCGTGGGATGACTGGGAGAGCATACCGCCCACAGAACCAAGACTAGCAGAAAAAGTCCGTAAAATCGCCCGCTCAGGACAGATCGATGTGGTGACCGGGCGAAGCAAAGAAAGTGTCAAAGCAGCCAAGAGCTGGCTCGCCGATCACAGAATACCATACCAGCGATTTGTGCGCGTCCGAGGATGGAAAGACAAGATCTTTCTCAACTATGACGTATACATCGACGACGCTCCAGAATTGATGCCCTTGATCTCGCGCAACCCGAAAATGTGGGGAATATTATACAGCCGACCTTGGAACAGAACCGTCCCCGAACTACGCCAAGTGTTCAGAGTCGAAAGCTGGACAGAGATCCCAAAACTGGTCAATCAAATACAGCGCTAGAGTCCTGGGAAAGAGCGGCCTATCCCAAGGTTCGTTCCACCGATTTCAACCGGACAAAGCACAACCCGCAGGCCACAGAGCAATTTTTCCTGGAATCTTTATACCGAATCTATAGCCCGATAGATCCCCGGGAAGATGTTGCGATGAAGGCCGAGTACAAGGTTCCGGAAGATGTCTACTACACGAAAGAGCACGAATGGGTCCGACTAGAAGGAGACATGTGCAGAGTCGGAGTAACCGACTATGCTCAGAACTCACTGCACGAAATCGTCTACGTCGACCTTCCCAAAATAGGCGCCAAAGTATCCTATATGCAAAGCCTAGGGACAGTCGAATCTGTAAAAGCCGTCGCCGACGTCTACTCCCCGATCTCAGGCACCATAGTCGACGTCAACAACACGCTCTCAGATGCACCCGAACTGGTCAACAAGAACCCGTACGGAGAAGGATGGATCACAATAATCCAGCCAGAAGACTTGAAGAAAGAACTGCCCGGTCTCATGAAAGCCCTCGACTACAAGGACTTTTTGAAGAAAATAACCGAGAAGAAGTAAGAGTGCTAAGGACGACACTTTTGGTCGCCTAGGAAGTTTATCTTCGAGACTCTCCAATCCTATCACTGACTAGTGGTGTCCATGGCTCCAGAAGCCTTCGCCCTCCTCTCTCCCCCACTGAAAGGACTGCTCCAAGAGACAGGAATATCAAAACCCACCCCACCACAGGTCGAAGCTATCCCCCTGATTGCCCAGGGCGACAACGTCCTCATAATTGCCCCCACAGGTTCAGGCAAGACCGAGGCAGCATTACTTCCACTAATCGATAGAATGATCCGAAATCACGACAGACAAGGCATTTCACTCATCTACATTACACCGCTCAGAGCGCTAAACCGAGACCTTCTCAAGCGACTCCAAACATGGTCCAACAAGCTCGGCTTCTCAGTCGAAGTTCGACACGGAGACACTCCAGCCAAGGATAGAAGACGGATGGCAGTCAAACCCCCCGACCTTCTCATTACAACACCGGAAACTCTCCAGGCGGTATTGCCGGGCAAACGGATGAGGGATCATCTTCGTCACGTCAAATCCGTCGTAGTCGATGAGATTCACGAGTTGGCCGGGGACCGTAGAGGAGTCCAACTGACCGTCGGTCTCGAGCGTCTCAACGAGATCTGCATCAAAGGTTTCCAAAGAGTGGGACTCTCAGCCACAGTCGGCAACCCCGAAGAGATCGCCCTTTTCCTCGGAGGAATTCAGCCTGTCAAAACAGTGCAAATTCCACTCAACAAGTCTACCAAGTATAAGGTGGAGTATCCGGCACCGGGAGAAGAGGATCGAGACCTCGCTCGCCGATTATACACCACACCTGAGGCTGCAGCGCGGCTTACACTTGTAGACGATCTGGTGGAGGCTCACGATTCCACACTAATCTTCGTTAACAGTCGAGTCAACGCCGAGCTGCTCGGATCCAAGTTCAACATGATGGGCCGAAAAATAATGGTCCACCACGGCTCGCTCCCGAGAGAAGAAAGAGTCCGAGCCGAAGAAGCATTCAAGGCCGGAGAAATCAAAGGTCTCGTATGCACATCCACGCTTGAACTGGGAATAGACATTGGATCCGTTGACCTAGTTGTACAGTACATGTCCCCGAGACAAGTAAACAGTCTCGTTCAACGTGTAGGGCGGTCAGGTCATACTCTAACCAGAACTTCCCAAGGAGTTCTAGTTTCAGTCTCGACAGAGGACATCCTAGAATCTGTCGGAGTAATCGAGCTAGCAAAGGAGGGCCGACTAGAGCATACGAATGTCCACGTTGGAGCGTTAGATGTGCTCGCCCATCAGATTGCGGGGGTGCTAATGGACTCAGATGGAAGCCTTGAGATCTCACAAGCCAAGACAATCATCAAAAGAGCCTACCCATACCAAGACCTAGAGGACGGCCCAATTGACAAGGTCGTCGAATTCATGCGGAAGATGGGATACCTCAAGAAAGATGACAGCGTCATATACCGCACTTCCAGGACACGATTCTACTATTTCGAAAACCTGAGCATGATCCCGGACGAACGCCGCTATCTGGTAGTTGACCTCACCACTCAGCAAAACGTCGGCATTCTCGGCGAAGAATTCATGATTACCAAGGCACGCGTTGGACTCAACTTCATCGTCAAGGGGCGAGTCTGGCAGATCAGACAGATCACAGACGATGGAAAAGTCTACGTACTCCCTATCATCGACCCCACAGCCGCAATCCCAGGATGGGACGGGCAGATACTCCCGGTGCCCCGCGCACTTGCAACCAAGGTCGGAGCCTACCGAGCCATTGTGGATGAGCTACTAGATGAAAACACCACGAAATCCACAGCAGTCGAGACCCTGTCCCAACAATGGCCTTGCGACGCCTACGGATTGAGACGTCTAATTGAAGAGATAGAAACCCACAAGGCCGCTGGAGCACCGGTTCCAACCGATCAACGAGTCCTCATAGAAGGATTTGACCGATACATCATACTTCACACCCATCTCGGAGACATTCTCAACTTCACCCTCGGAGAAGTAATCGAGGAACTCTTCCGCCGCCAAGGCCTTGTCAGAATGTGGTGGTCGGACCCCTATCGAATTCTCTTTGAGATGACTGCTGACACCTCCGACTTGGATCTAGAGGACCTATTCCTGAAACAAGTCTTCGGGGTCGAAGAACCCGTACTAGGCGGAGCATGCCACGGAGTGATTCATCGCCACTTCCCATGGCAACTCCATATGAAACACGTCGCCGAAAGGTTCGGCGCACTAGCCCGTGGACGGCTCATGTATGGAGATGCAATGAAAGAACTAATGCTGAGATTTCGACTCACGCCCATCTACGACGAGACGATAAGAGAAGCGTTGATGGAACATTCTGACTTCGACGGCGCGAAACAAATCTTCAATCAGATCAACGAAGGAAAAATCGACCTCAAATTCTTCAGATCCCCAGACAAGCCCACACCACTAGCCTACCACATCCTCTATCGACACGTTGACATTCCCGAGCTAATCGCCCCAGAGAATGTCGCAATCGACAACATGGCTCGACTGCGGATTTCGATTGAGGGACGATCCATTGACATGCTGTGCTTTGACTGTGGCAAGCTCACGACAGATGCTAGTATTGCAAGCCTTCCAGAACATCCAGTCTGCCAAGATTGCAGCTCCAAACTCCTGGCTCCTCTTTTTTGGTCTAGCATTTATGCTACGAACACTCTCCACAAAAAACGAGACAAACAGGTACTTGACGAGAACGAGCAGAAGGTTTTGACCAGAGCGCGACGCTCGGCGGATCGCGTAATCGCCTACGGAAGGAAGGGCATAATCGCCCAGTCGGTGTATGGGATCGGACCGCAGACCGCTGCGAGAGTTCTGTCGAAGATGCATGAAAGCGATGACGAATTCTATAGAGACCTTCTAGAGGCTAAGCTACAATTCATAGCAACTAGGCCCTTCTGGAATAACTAACAAAGAATTTCGTGGGCCTCTTCTGCCCCGTACACTTCCGACCAGAGGGACACGCTGCGAATATTGGGCCGGGCTGCTCCTTTCACGGACCTTTTTCACACATCTAGATGGGCTCCCACTGCGGAAATATCAATGCCGGCGTTGGCTACCCCTGGATACT
>Ga0137396_10002559_pt1 | contig 10027 bp, 6 predicted proteins | sample czc16metaG_FD_108284 | JGI IMG/M metagenome (GOLD analysis project Ga0137396, IMG submission 108284) | Vadose zone soil microbial communities from Angelo Coast Range Reserve, California, USA - czcobulk3.16 metaG | ecosystem: Environmental > Terrestrial > Soil > Vadose zone | place: USA... | reverse complement strand
CCGCGGGATCGAGCAGCAACTCCTCGCGCGGCGACGGCTCCTCGCCGAGCCGCCGCGCGACCTCGAGGTGATGGGCCGCGTCGGCCCAGGCGCGGTCCACCTCGCGTTCGACGGCGGTCTCCTGATCCACGACCAGCATCGTGTCCGCGGGAAGCAAGTCCAACAGGGACGTCCGGACCCATCCGGCATCCCCCATCCCGGCTGTTGGTTCAGTCCGGATCGGCAGCACGCTCACGCGCTCGATCGCCTCAGCCGAGCGCTGAGTATCCAGGTCGAACCCGCGCAGCGACACGATCTCGTCGCCCCACCACTCGACGCGCGCCGGCGCCGCCATCCCGAATCCGTAGACGTCCAGGATCCCGCCGCGCACGCTGAATTGACCGACTTCCGTCACCGCGGGAACCCGATCGTAGCCCATGTCCGCAAGCCGCTGCGCGACGTCCGTGAGACCGGCCACCGGCGAGCGCTCACCGGTTGCCAGCTCCAAACGGCTCGCCTCCAACACCCGCGGCACCCCCGTGCGCTCGGCGGTGGCGCGCGCCGTCGTCACGACGACACGGGCGCGGCCCGACAGCAGCACCGCGATGGTCTCGATGCGCTCGCCCGCGATCTCCACGTGGGGCTCGTCGCCGCCCAGGCCCTCGCGTTGCGGGTAGAGGACCGCGCGCTCGCCCAGGAGCTGCTGCAGGTCCGCGAGCCAGCGCTCGGCATCCGCCGGAGTCGCGGTCACGACCGCGAACAGCCGCTGCGGGAGCCGCCGCACGAGCACGGCGACGAGCACCGCAGGGCTGGAGCCCGGGAGGCCAGCGAGCGGCAACCGGTTGCCGGCCACCGGCAACCCCTCCAGCAGAGCCGCGGTGGCGGGCAGCTCGTCGAAGCGGTCGAGGAGGAACTCGAGCGGCATTAGCGAGTCAGGGTGGCCACACCCAGCTCCGCGGCCGCGAGCAACAACGCGGCCACGAGCAGCAGGCCGCTCACTTCGGCGAGGCGCGGGCCCGCGAACGCGGCAGCCGCGAAGTCGGCGTCGCGGGCGAGCTCGGCACCGAGCGCGCGACGCGCCAACGCTGCGCGTGCGGGCGTCAGATCCGATTCGCGGGGATCGATCCGGAACACCGTCGCGCCGGTCGTGTCCGCACCCGCTACGACGAAGTCCACGCGCGCGGCACCCTCGGCTTCGCGCACATCGGCTTCCCCACGGACCACCCGATTCGCGAGCGCGTCCACGAACGGCACGAAGCCGGGCGCCGCGGGCAGCGCCGTCCACGCCGTGTCGAGTCGACTGCCGAACAGCACGACGTTCCCCACCCGCACGAGCCACGGCTCTCCGTTCACGGTCGCCAGCACGGCGGCGCTGTCGACCCCCCAGAAGCGGTAGCGCCGGGTGACGCTCACGCCGGCGAGCCCCGGGAAACCCGGAGCGGCGATCGGCCCCACGGTCCCTGGGGCGGCGAACCGCACGGTGACTCCACGCGCCGCGAGGGCGCGGTTGGCTTGCCCCAGCAGCGCCGCATCCGCGGGAGGCAGCAGCACGCTCGTGCCCGGACCCGGTCGCTCGCCGAAAGTCACCTCGTTGCCGGCGGCGAGACGACCGGCGTCGCGCAGCACGCCGATCGCGGCCGTGAGAAACGGCCCGGCGTCGGCACCGGTTGCAACGCGTGCCGGCGGCGCGACGCGCCACACGAACGGCCGCGCGTCGTCGGCGCGCAGCTCGTCGGCCTCCAGCTCCACATCACCCGCCCACCACCCCGGACCGGCCGCCGGCAGCGGAACGGTCACCGTTGTCCCCGGCGCGCCGATCGCCCGCGCGACCGGGCGGCCGCGCAGCCGCACCGTGAGCGGCCCCGGCGGCGTCCCCGGTGTTCCCACGACTTCGACCGCCAGGCCACCGTCAGTCGGCTGCAGCGTCCCGATCCCCCGGTTCGGCGGCGCGGCGTCCGCCGGCGCGAGCGCCAGCACGCGTACGTCGCGCGGCGCATCCGCCGTGCCCTCGAGCGCGGTGCGTTGCAGGTCGCTGATCAGGTGAACTTCCCGGGCCGGCACGGGCTCCGCCTCGACGAGGCGCGCCGCCCGCGCCGTCGCCGCCACCAGCGCGAGGCGACGGGCGTCGGGGCGGGCGCTGTCGACGGCCGCGAGCAGCGCGTCGCGCGAGCCGGCCCGGGCGACGCCGTCGGCGAGCACGAGCCACAGCCGGTCCCCGGCGGCCGCGCGGGCGAGGGCGGTGTGCGCCGCGAGTTTCAGCCGGTCGAGGAGCGGCCGGCCGTCCACCACGACGCCGCTGGAGGGAGAGTTGTCGAGGATAACGACGAGCGCAGTCGGCGGGTGCAGCGTACCGGCCGTGCCACGCGACGGCACGAGCGGCCGCGCGGCGGCGAGGACGATCGCCACGATGAGGGCGGTTCGCAGCACGAGCAAGAGCAGGTGCCGCAACCGCAATCGACGGGCGCTGCGCCGCTCGGCGTCCGCCAGGTACCGCACCGCCGGAAACGGCAGCTCGGGTGGCACGCGGCGCTCGAGCAGATGCAGCAGCGCGGGAATCGCGGCCGCCGCGAGCCCCGCGAGTGCCAGCGGATGCAGAAAACTCACGTGAGCAGGCGCAGCGCCAGGCCGAAGGGCAGATCCGTCGTCACATGGTGGTAGGCGATGCCGTGCCGGCGACACGTCGCGCGCCACGCGGCGATCTCCCGCCGCACCGTCTCCCCGTACGCACGCGCCAGCTCGCGTGGGCGCACCACCACGCTGGCCGGCGACTCCAGGTCGCGAAACCGCACTTCGGGCGGCCCGCCGAGGTCCAGCTCCGCGGGGTCCATCACGTGGTAGACGATCACCTGATGACCACGGTGGCGCAGGTAGCGCAGCGCGGTGAGCGCCAGGTCGCGGTCGAAGAGCAGATCGGAGATGAGGATGACGAGACCGCGGCGCACGAGCAGAGACGTGAGCCGGCGCAGTGCGGCTTCGGCCGCCGTGCCCCGCCCGTCCGGCGTGTCGAGCAGCCCGCGCACCAGCCGCCCCCACTGCCCCGCCTTGACGCGGGCGGGGATCGCCTGGCGCACCGCTTCGTCGAACGTGACCAGGCCCGTCGCGTCTCGCTGCCGCAGCAGGATTAGGGCCAGCGCGGCCGCGAGCCGGTCCGCGTAGGCCCGTTTGGTGAGCCGTCCCTCCGCCCCGCGCCACGCCATCGACCGGCTGGCGTCGACGAGCAGCATCGCGCGCAGGTTGGTCTCTTGCTCGAACTGCTTGACGAACAGACGATCGGCTCGCGCCAGGATCTTCCAATCGAGGTAGCGCGGCTCGTCGCCGGGCTGATACGGACGATGCTCGGTGAACTCGACGGAGAAGCCGCGGAACGGCGATCGGTGCAGCCCGGTCAGAAACCCCTCGACCACACCTGCGGCCACGATTTCGATCCCGCCCAAACGGCTGACTTCCGCCGGGTCGAGCAGGTCGAAGCGCTGAGAGGAAGGGGGGGCGACGGTCATCGCGAGGGCAAGCTAACCGAGGTCATCGTGTCCGGAACAGAGGACAATGGGGCGCTCAGCGGCATAGAGGCGAAGAGGCTAAGTAACTCCCACACTGCGCGTTGCAGATTGCGGCTGGGTGGCACGGTCCCTGCCTTTAGGGGGGCAGGAGGAACCATGCTGACTCACATCGCGCTGCTCGCTGCGACGATCTCCGGCCCTGCGGCCCATCCGGCCATCCGGCCATCCGGCTATTACAAGCCCCGCGTCGAGGTCTGGACCGCGAAGGGCGACAACCCCTTCTTCCGCGGTGACGGCGCGCGCGTCTACATCCGGGCGGACCAAGACGCCTACGTCACCCTGTTCCGCGTCGACACCGACGGCCGCGTGCGCGTGCTGTTCCCACGCAACCCGTGGGAGGACAACTTCGTGCGCGGGGGGCAGGAGTTCGAAGTCCAGAGCTACTCCTCGAGCTACGCCTTCTCCGTGGACGACTACCCCGGCGTGGGTTACCTGTTCGCCGTCGCCGCCGCCGACCCGTTCGTCTACGACCCGATCGAGACGGGCGACCACTGGGACTACCGCGTGATCGCCGACGGGCGCGTCCGCGGCGACCCTTACGTCGCGCTCACCGACCTCGCCGGGCGCATCCTCCCGGCGAATGACTCGGACTGGGATTACGACATGGTGCCGTATTACGTGGAGCGGCACTACGACTACCCCCGCTTCCTGTGCTACGACTGCCACGCGTACGCCAGCTGGTCCTATTGGGATCCGTACGCGTACTCGTGCGTGCGCTTCCGCATCGTCGTCTTCGACGACCCCTATTACTACCCGTACCGCTACTACGGCGGCACCCGGGTCGTGTTCACGCGGCCGCTGCGTCCCCAGCCACGCTTCATCTTCAGGGACCGGAGCGGCTCCAATGACAACGGCTTCGTGACGCGCGAGCGCGAGCGGCCGGTCAACGATAACGAGCGTCGCGGTGTGCGCGGCACCGACCTGGGAGGCCGGGGCGTCATTCCGCCTCCGCGCCCACGTCCCCCGGTCCCCGACCGCCCCGGCAACGGCGGCGGCCATGACGGCGACGACGGGCGTGGCCCCGGGCGGCGCGACCGCCCGGATCATCCCGATCATCCGGATCATCCGGATCATCCGGATCACCCGGACCACCCGGACCACCCCGACCGTCCGTCTCAGCCCGACCGGCGGGATCGTCCCGATCAGCCTAAGGACCAGGGCCGGTCCGGCGAGGGTGAGCGCCTGGAACGACAGGCGCACCCCGATCGGTCTGGGGACCAGGGCCAGCCCAGCCAGGGCGAGCGTCTGGTTCCGCAGGCGCGCCCCGATCACCCCAGCGACGCTGGGCGACCGCAGGAGTGGCGGCCGCAGGAGTCACGGCCGCGGGAGTCGCGGCCACAGCCGGCCGAAGCGCGTCCCGAGCCGCGCCGTGTCGACCCGCCGCGCGCGCAGCCGCGCGAGGCGCCGCGCAACGAGCCGCGCAGCGCGCCCCCCCGGGCGGAGCCGCGCCGCGATCCGCCGCCCAGGGAGAAGCCCCAGTCCAACGGGCAACCCGAGCTGCGGCGACGCCGGCCGTAAGCCGGAGGAACCAATCGCTGCGCCCGGCCGTACCACAGTGCGGCCGGGCGCAGTAGTTTCCGGTTCCTGCCGTCGCAGTCGTCTATTCTGCCAGAGGAACGCATCGTGCCCAAACTCTCTTGGCTCCTCATCGCGGCCGGGGTCCCCGCCGTCCTCGCGGCGCAGACGCCGGCGTCGGTGCAGCGCGCCATCAGCTCCGTCACGCCCCAGGACGTGGTCCGTCGCATCGCCATCATCGCGGACGATTCGATGCTCGGTCGCGCGACGCCGAGCCCGCAGCTCGAGCAGGTGGCGCGCTACGTCGCCGGAGAATTCCGGCGCTTCGGGCTCCAGCCGGGCGGCGACAGCGGCACCTACTTCCAGCGCTACGGCATCACCCAAAGCCGCATCGACACCGCGCGGAGCCGGGTCACCGTCGCCGGGCGCACCACCGCCAGCCTCACGCCGGGCGTCGACGTCTACGTAGTGCGCTTCGCTCCGCTGCCGCGCAAAGTGCTTGCCGGACCCGTGGTGTTGTTCACGGGTGCGCCGGACAGCGGCAACCCCCTCGCTGGCGTTGACGTGAAAGGCGCGTGGATCGCGCAGGTCGTGACCGCCACGCCGGAGGGCGTCAACATCAACTTCGGCTGGGTGCAGCAGGCGCTGCGGGCCGGGGCGATCGGCGCGCTGTTCATTTCCAACCGGCCCGACCCGCAGTGGCAGAACCGGCTGGGCCGCGACTTCAATCTGTCGACGGTGCTCGCCGGCAGCGAAACGTCGGACACGGTGACGCTCCCCGCCCTCCTCGAGGTGCGCGACGCTCAGGCCGCCGCGCTGCTCGGCGTCGACGCGTCGGCCGCCCGCACACAGACGACGTGGGGCGCGCGGCGGCTGCAGGGAGTAACACTGAGCTACAACGTTCAGGAGCGCGTCGTCAGTCAAGCGTCCGCCCCGAACACCATCGGCATCCTCGAAGGCTCGGACCCGAGCCTCAAGAGCGAGTACCTCTTCTTCACCGGGCACATGGACCACATCGGTACGCCGGGCGCAGGGGAGGGCTGCCAGGCGCGCGGTGGCGACTCGATCTGCAACGGCGCGGACGACGACGGCTCCGGCACCATCGCGGTGATCAAGCTCGCCGAGGCGTTCGCCCAGCTCACGCCCCGCCCCAGGCGCTCGCTCGTCTTCATGACGGTCAGCGGCGAGGAGCGAGGGCTGTGGGGGAGCGAGTACTTCAGCGAGCACCCCACCGTGCCCCTCGCCGGCATCGTGGCGGATCTGAACACCGACATGATCGGCCGCAACTGGAAGGACACGATCGCGGTGATCGGCAAAGAGCACTCGGACCTGGGCGCGACGTTGAACCGCGTGGCCGCCGCCCACCCCGAGCTCCACATGGCGGCGATCGACGACATCTGGCCGTCCGAGAACTTCTACTTCCGCTCCGACCACTACAACTTCGCCCGCAAGGGCGTGCCGATCCTCTTCTTCTTCAACGGCACGCACGCCGATTACCACCAGGTGTCGGACGAAGTGGCCAAGATCGACGGGGAGAAGGAGAGCCGGATCATTAAGCTCGACTTCTACCTCGGGCTCGACGTGGCGAACCGCCTCGAGCGGCCCAAGTGGAATCCGGACAGTTATCGAAGGATCGTGCAGCGCACGGGCAACTGAGCGTCGGGCGCCGCGTCAGGCGAGCGCGGCGAGCAACTCGGTGTTCGTCTTGGCGCGCTTGAGCTGCGCGAGCAGCGCCTCGATCGCCCGCTCCGGCGGCAGCCCCACCAGGGTGCGCCTGAGCTTCTGTTTAGCCTCCACCGTGGCGGCGTCGCCGAGCAGCTCTTCGCGCCGCGTACCGCTCGCCGCGAGGTCCACGGCCGGATAGAGGCGCCGGTCGGCGAGCGCGCGCAACAACCGCAGCTCCGCGTTCCCCGTCCCTTTGAACTCCTCGAAGATCACATCGTCCATGCGGCTCTCGGTCTCCACCAACGCGGTGGCGATCACCGTCAGCGACCCGCCCTTGGGCACGGCGCGGGCCGCGCCGAATAGCGCCTTAGGTTCGGCGAGGGCGTTGGCGTCGATGCCGCCCGTCATCGTGCGGCCGCTGCTGCGGCTCGCGGTGTTGTGCGAGCGCGCCAGGCGCGTGAGCGAGTCGAGCACGATCACCACGTCCCGCCCCAGCTCCACCTGGCGCCGGGCGTGCTCGAACACCATGTCCGCCACGGCGACGTGCCGCTCGTGCGGCAGGTCGAAGCTCGACGCGATGACTTCGCCCCGGCCCCAATCGATCATCTCGCTCACCTCTTCGGGGCGCTCGTCCACGAGCAGGATGAGGAGGATGGCCGCGGGATAGTTCAGCGCCACCGCCTCCGCCACGGCCTGCAGCATGATCGTCTTGCCGGCCTTGGGCGGTGAGACGATGAGCATTCGCTGACCGAAGCCGAGCGGGCACACGAGGTCCACCACGCGCTGGATATCGGCGGTGCGCGGGCTCGAGGCGCCTGGCGTCTCGAGCGTGAGCGGGCGGCTGGGGTGGACGGCGCCCATCTCCGGAAAGTCCGGGCGGGCGTCGAGCTTCTCGGGGGGAAGGCCGTTCACGCTGCGCACGCGGCCATCCTCGATGATCACCAGGTCGCCGCACCGCAGACCCGGGAGGCGCACGGGCGGATCCCCGGAGGCCGGCAGGTAGCCGTTCGCCGCGCGGCGCACGAAGCCGCCCTTGGGGGCGGGATCGAACCAACCGGTGATGGGGGGCAAGGGTTGAAAGGTACAGACATCGGACGTCAGACGTCAGACGCCCGCGAGTATATTCCTCCTCCAATGCGCCAAGCCAACATCCGCAACTTCTGCATCATCGCGCACATCGACCACGGGAAATCCACCCTGGCCGACCGTCTCATCGAGCTCACCGGCACCCTCGACAAACGGCAGATGCGTGACCAGGTCCTCGATACCATGGACCTGGAGCGCGAGCGCGGCATCACCATCAAGCTCAACGCGGTGCGGATGAGCTACCGCGCCAAGAGCGGCGAGCTGTACGAGCTGAACCTCATCGACACGCCGGGCCACGTGGACTTCACCTACGAGGTGTCGCGCTCGCTGGCCGCCTGCGAGGGCGCCATCCTGGTCGTGGACGCCTCCCAGGGGGTGCAGGCGCAGACTCTGTCGAACCTGTTTCTCGCGCTCGACGCCGGGCTCGAGATCATTCCCGTGCTGAATAAGATCGACCTGCCGGGCGCCGAACCCGAGCGCCGCGCCCAGGAGCTCCACGAGGTGATCGGCGCCCGTCCCGAGGACATCCTGCGCATCTCCGCCAAGGAAGGGACCGGGGTCCCCGAGGTGCTCGAAGCGGTGGTGCGACGCGTGCCCACGCCGCGCGGCGATCCGACGGCCCCGTTGCGCGCGCTGATCTTCGACTCCTACTACGACCGCTACCGCGGTGCGGTGCCGAGTATCCGGGTGGTGGACGGCGTGCTCACGCGGGGGATGAAGATCGCCTTCGGCGCCCACAACGACGACACCTACGACGTGGACGAAGTCGGCTACCTGCAGCTCGACCGCAAGCCGGCCGACCAGCTCGAGGCGGGCGAGGTGGGCTATTTCGTCGCCAACGTGCGCGGGGTGCGCGAGACGCGACCCGGAGACACGGTGCTCGACGCCGAGCACCGCGACGTCCCCCTGCTGCCAGGCTACCGGGATATCAAGTCGATGGTCTTCGCCGGCCTCTACCCAACCAACGCGGAGCAGTTCGAGGAGTTGCGTGACGCGCTCGCGAAGCTGCAGCTCAACGACGCGTCGCTGCACTACGAGCCGGAGTCGTCGGTGGCACTCGGCTTCGGCTTTCGCTGCGGGTTCCTCGGCCTGCTGCACATGGAGATCGTGCGCGAGCGGCTCGAGCGGGAGTTCAAACTCGACCTGATCAGCACCGTACCGAACGTAGAGTACCACGTCTACCGCACCGACGCATCGCTCGAGATCGTGGAGAATCCCAGCCGCATGCCGCACGGCTCCACGGTGGACCGGATCGAGGAGCCGTACGTGAAGGCGCGCATCATCGTCCCCGCCGAGTACATCGGCGCGATCATGACGCTGGGCCAGGAGCGGCGCGGCGTCTACCTGGGGATGCATTACCTCGATCCCGCGCGCGTCGAGTTCACGTGGGAGTTCCCACTCGCCGAGATCATCCTCGACTTCTATGACAAGCTCAAGACGATCTCGCGCGGCTATGCGACGCTCGATTACGACTTCCTCGGCTACCGCCGCTCCGACCTCGTGAAGCTCGACATGCTGCTCAACGGAGAGCCGGTGGACGCCTTCAGCGTCATTATCCACCGCGACAAGGCGTACGAGTGGGGCAAGAAGATCGCCGAGAAGCTGCGCGAGCTGATCCCGCGACAGCTGTTCGAGGTGGTGATCCAGGCGGCGATCGGCACCAAGGTGATCGCCCGGGAAACGATCCGCCCCCTGCGCAAGAACGTCACGGCCAAGTGCTACGGCGGCGACGTCACCCGCAAGCGCAAGCTGCTCGAAAAACAGAAAGAAGGAAAGCGCCGGATGAAGCAGGTGGGCTCGGTCGAGATCCCCCAGGAAGCCTTCCTGGCGGTCCTCCAGGTTGACTAGTCTCCCGGTGCCCGCTCGCATCTCCCGCCGCAGCGCGCTGCTGGGCCTGGGCGCGTGGGTCGTCGGGCTCCCGCTCGGCTCGGTCCAGGTCGCGATCGCCCAGACAACGCGCGCGCCGGACGCGGGCGGCCGCACCGCTTCTCTCGGACAACCACCCCGCTGGCGCTGGCAAGCCGGACTTAGCGCCGGAGCATTCTTCGCCCACTCACCCGCCGACCTCATCGTCCGAGCCCAGGGCGGCCTTTACCACGCTCCCCTGAACCCGGTGACAAAGCTCGCCGAGCTGGGAGTGGAAGCCTACATGGGCGCGCGAGGCAGCCACGTGGACGGCGGTGTGCGTGCCGTGGCCGAGGTGCCGTTCTTCAGCTGCGGCGTGT
>Ga0137396_10002558_pt1 | contig 10032 bp, 8 predicted proteins | sample czc16metaG_FD_108284 | JGI IMG/M metagenome (GOLD analysis project Ga0137396, IMG submission 108284) | Vadose zone soil microbial communities from Angelo Coast Range Reserve, California, USA - czcobulk3.16 metaG | ecosystem: Environmental > Terrestrial > Soil > Vadose zone | place: USA... | reverse complement strand
ATCTGGCTTGGCGCGCGAAACTCCGCATGAGAGAAATTCCGGTGCGGTGGAATCACTACGAAGGAAGCAAAGTAGATTTCTTCCACGACAGCCTGCGCATGCTGGGTGAAGTCGTCGCGTTGCGGTCACGCGGTTGAGAGCGTCCCTAGGTCCGCTCGATCAGCTCCGCGAATTGGGAAAAGAAATAACTGGCATCGTGCGGGCCCGGCGCCGCTTCCGGGTGATATTGCACACTGAAGACCGGCAATTCCCGATGCCGCATGCCCTCGACGGTGCCGTCATTCAAATTGATATGGGTGACTTCCATCTCCTTCGGTAATGAGTCGGCATCCACCGCAAAACCATGATTCTGCGATGTGATCGCCACCTTGCCGGTGCGCAAATCCTTCACCGGTTGATTCCCGCCCCGATGCCCAAATTTTAGTTTGAAAGTCTTGCCGCCCACGGCCAAACCAAGCACCTGATGTCCGAGGCAAATTCCGAAGATCGGTTTTTTCCCCATCAAACCGCGCAACGATTCGTGAGCGTAATGCAACACTGACGGATCGCCGGGTCCGTTTGAAAGAAAAACTCCATCCGGATCCAGGGCCAGAACTTCATCGGCGGTCGTGGCGGCAGGTATGACGGTGACTGAGAAACCGTTCTGGCGCAGGCGGCGCAGGATGTTTTCCTTGATCCCGTAATCGTAGGCCACGACCCGGTATCGCACGGGTGGAAGATTTTGCCGGATTACTTCATCGGCATTTCCGCTCGCCACCGACCAGGCGCTGCTGAGCCGGTCGTCCGGGTCCCACTGATACGCAGCAGCCGTGCTAACTTCGCGGACGTAATCCATCCCGATTACACCATGCCCGGCGACGGCTCGCGCGACCGCTTCCTTCTCCGAAAGCCCTTCACTCGTCAGGCAGGCTTTCATTGCGCCGCGCTCGCGCAGGTGCCGCGTTAAAGCGCGCGTGTCGATGCCTTGCACGCCGGGGATTTCCCATTGTCGCAGATAATCCTCAAGCGATGTCTCGGACCTCCAACTGCTCGGAATCTCGCTCAATTCCTCGATGACAAAACCGCGCACGTGTGGCTCGCGGCTTTCCTGATCCAGCGCATTCGTGCCGTAGTTTCCGATGAGCGGGTAAGTCATCGCGACGATTTGGCCGCGATAAGACGGATCGGTCAGCACCTCCTGGTAACCGGTCATCGAAGTGTTGAAACAAATTTCGCCGACCCGCGTGCCTTGCGCGCCAAAGGATTCGCCTTCGAAAATACGACCGTCTTCGAGAGCGAGCAGCGCGTGCATCGCGAGACCGTTAGCAGCTTTCATCGCCCGCGAAAGGGGATTTCGTAATCGTGCTCATGCTCGTGCTCGTGATCGATCCGTTTCGATTACGATTACGAGCAGGAGCATGAGCACGAAAAAAGCCCGAACCGCTCGCGCAGTCCGGGCTTTTCAAAATATTACCCCGCAGATGCCGTTAAGGCGGATATCCCGTTCCCTTTCGGTAACGGGCGGACGACCGTCGCGAGAGCGTCTGACTTCCAATTAAGGCATGTCATCTTCTCCACTGCGACCAAGCCTCCTAGAGCTAATGAAATATCGGTTCGGGAATCACACCTGTAATCTCGAACACCGCAGGGTAAATTGTTGAGAGTTCTCGGTTGAGAGTTGAGCGAAAAGCGCTGGTTTCCATCCCAACCCTCAATCAAAAACTCTCAACGCTTTCAAAGAACTATTCCCGCAGTTCCACTCCCAACTCACCCTGCAACCGTTCGCGAATCTTCGCGTGGACCACGGTAATTTCGTCGTTCGTCAGTGTGCGAGTTCTGTCGCGGTATGTCAACGTATATGCCAGCGACTTTTTTCCGGCGCCAAAATTTTGTCCCTCGCCTCCGCTGAAAACATCAAACAATTCGACGTTCGCCAGCAGCGGCTCATTCGCGCCCACGATCGTCGCCAGGAGTTTTTCGTGACTCAGATTTTCCGGCACAATCATCGCAATGTCGCGTGTGACTGCGGGAAACTTGTCGAGTTCGCAAAATCTTTGTTCGCTTCCGAGGTGGGCGACGGAATCAATATTCATCTCGGCAAAAAGGACAGGATGGGTCGCGCCAATTGTCTTCGTTCGATCGGAAACGACTTGACCGGCGAAACCAAGGAGCTCTTCGTTTCGCCAGATTTCGACCGCCAGCGTTAGATCGGACCGCTCGACCCGCTTGAAAGAGGCAGACGGAATGACCGACTCGATCATGCCTTTCAGATCGAAATAATCGAGGATGTGGTCATTCGAACGCCAGTGCGCGGCAGGGGCGGAATCTCCCCAGAGAAGAATTCCAAGATGGCGTTTTTCGCGGCCTTCGGGAGGAATAAACACCCGCCCCACCTCAAAGATCGCAACGCGCTGCGCTCCGGCCAGGACATTGCGCGCCAAGACATCGAGGAACGAGGGATAAAAGCTTTGCCGGAGCGCCACATGGTCCTCGTTGAGCGGATTGCGCAATTCGATCGCGCTCTCAAACTCTGTCGCCTTGCGCGAGATCAATTTCGACGTCCGCACCTCGGTGAGCCCGCGCCCCGCTAAACATGCGCGCAAAGCGAATTCAAAATCATAGCTCCGGTCCGCCTCGGACTCGGGCGTGAAGCGGCTGCGTTCCCGTCCGGGCACATTCTGGATTCCGAAAACCCTCACGACCTCTTCGATCAGATCGACATCGCGCTGCAGATCGAAACGATGACTGGGAATGCGCCATAGGGAACTTTCCGAGCCGTTCCCTTGCGCTTTCTCCAAGCCGAAATTCTGGAGGATTTTTTCCACCCGCTCCGCTGGCACCCGAACTCCGATGACTTCGTTGCAATGCTCGAAACGCAAAGCAACATCCGGCGGCGATGCCGGCAGCGCGCCGGCCGTCGCAACATCCGCCGCGGGATTTGCGCCGGCGACTTCGCGCATCAACTCAGCGGCGCGGTTGGACGCGGCGAGGACCATCCCGGGATCAACGCGGCGCTCAAAGCGATAGCTCGCGTCGCTCGGGAGGTTCAAGCGCCGGGCGGTCCTTCGGATGCTCGCGGGATCGAAGAACGCGCTTTCCAGCAGCAGGGTTCTCGTCGAATCCGTGACGCCTGTGTCTTCCCCGCCCATGACGCCGGCGATGCCCACCGCGCGCGCCTCATCGGCGATGACGAGGTCTTGTTCGCCTAACGAATAACTCTTTCCATCGAGCGCGAGAAATTTGTCGCCTGCGGCCGCGAGCCTGACGTTAATTCCACCGGTCAACTTGTCCGCGTCGAAGGCATGAAGGGGCTGGCCGAGTTCGAGCATCACGAAATTTGTGATGTCCACGATGTTGTTGATCGAACGCAGACCGACGGACTCCAATCGCGCGCGCAACCAGTCCGGGCTCGGGCCGACCTTGATGTTCTCGATCCGCCGCGCCGAATAAAATGGGCACTGCGCTGGCGCCGAGATACGGACCCTCTCAGGTAGGGACGTTTCGGAGAAACGTCCGACTTCACGGACGCCTCGGAGAGGCGTCGCTACCAGCGCTGCGATCTCGCGCGCCAACCCGAAATGGCTCAGCAGATCGCCGCGGTTCGGCGTGATCTCGACATCGAGAACGGTGTCTGCAGGAAAAAGTGACGCGATCGGGTCGCCAATCTTCGCTTCCGGCGAAAGGATCAGGAGACCGTCGCTGTCCGCCGAAAGACCCAGTTCGCTCGGGCTACAAAGCATTCCCTGCGATTCGACACCACGCAGTTTGCTTGGCTTGATCTTCAGATCATTCACCAGGACAGCGCCGGGCAGGGCGAGCGGCACTTTGTCTCCGACTTTGTAGTTCTTCGCGCCGCACACGATCTGGCGTTGCTGACCGCTTCCGTCATCGACCTGGCAGACGCTGAGGCGGTCCGCGTTCGGATGCTGCGCCGAAGCGTTGATCTGCGCGACTACGACCTTGTCGAAATTTGCGCCGCGTTTTTCGATGCTTTCGATTTCAATCCCCGCCATGGTGAGCAGCTCCGCGAGCTCATTCACCCTCGACGGCAGTTCTACAAATTCTCGCAGCCAGCTAACGGAGAATTTCATGATGCGAATTGCCTGAGGAACCGGAGGTCGTTCGCAGCGAAATAGCGGAGATCGGGAATGCCGAACAGGATCATCGCGAGGCGGTCCATTCCCAGCCCGAAGGCGAACCCGCTCCATTTCTTCGGATCGTAAGCGTCATCGCCGCGCGCCGAATTGACCTGCTCGAACACGGCCGGATGCACCATCCCGCAGCCGCACATCTCCAGCCACTTTTCGCCCCCCTTGAGCGCCTTCGATTTCACGTCGATCTCGAAGCTCGGTTCGGTGAACGGAAAATAATGCGGCCGAAAACGGACCTGCGTATCCGCGCCGAAAAGCTCGTGCAGGAAAAATTCCAGCGTGCCCTTGAGGTCTCCGATGCTCACCTTCTCGTCGACGTAGAGGCCCTCGATCTGATGGAACTGCGCGCTGTGGGTGGCGTCGACTTCATCGCGCCGATAGGCTGCGCCGGGAGCAATTACCCGGATTGGCGGCGGTGTCTTTTCCATCGTCCGAATCTGGACGGTCGAAGTGTGGGTGCGGAGCAAGCGGCCGTCGGGCAAATAAAAGGTATCCTGCTCGTTCCGCGCCGGATGATCGGGCGCGGTGTTGAGGGCGTCGAAGCAATGCCATTCGGTCTCGACGTCGGGGCCTTCGGCGAGCGCAAATCCCATCCTGCGAAAAATGCTGATCCCGCGGTCGAGCATCTGGGTGAGGGGATGGAGGGTGCCGATCTCGGCGGCGGTGCCGGGGAGAGAGACATCGATGTTCGCCAGCTCCCGTGTTTCCTTCGCGGCGCGAAGACCCTCCGCGCGTTGCTCAATCGCCGCCGTGACGGCATTGCGCGCCTCATTCAGAATTTTGCCGACAGCCGGCTTCTCTTCCTTGCTGAGCGACTTCATCCGATCGGCCCAGGCGGAAATGCTGCCGGCGCGGCCGAGGTAGCGGACGCGCGCGGCCTCGAGCGTTTGCTCGTCGGATGCTGCGGAGATATCCGCCAGCGCGGCATCGCGCAATTGTTCCAGCTCGTGAGACACGAGGAAGAGGTTACAAATGTTAAAAAAGTTACAAAGTCAAAACCGCTCCGATTTTTAACAATGTAACCCTTGTAACTTTTTCACTTTCCCTTCACGCCGCCTTCTTCGCTTTCGCTTTATTCTCAAGCGCGGTCTTTACCTGCTCGACGATTCCCTTGAACGCCGTCTCGTCGGTGATCGCGAGATCGGAAAGAATCTTGCGGTCGAGCCCGATGTTCGCGGCTTTCAGGCCTTCAGCGAATCGACTGTAGGTGAGACCCTGCGCGCGGACGGCGGCGTTTAAACGCTGGATCCAAAGATAACGGAAAGTTCGTTTGCGCGTCTTGCGATCGCGATAGGCCCAGTATTTGCCCTTCATGGTCGCGTCTTTCGCGTAACGAAAAAGTTTCGAACGGCGGCCGCGGTACCCCTTGGCTTGATCTAGAACGCGTTTGCGTCGCTCCCGGCTGGCCGGGGCGTTGGTGGCTCTTGGCATTTTGTTTTATCCTCCCGCCGAGGCGGGACGGGACTCCTCTTTCAGCGAATTGTTCTTTAGTTTGTGATCTGCGCGACCTCATTCGCTGATTCGGTCCCAGTTTGCGGGGCCAGGTGAGCAGATCATCGCGGCGCATTCGGCGGTCGCGGGCCGGAAAAATAGCTGGCCAGCCTTAAATCACAACTGGTTTCTGGGTTGCCGGAGATTATTGCATTGGCCGCAAGGCAGGTGGCTTCTAATATCCTGGCGTGCATTGGTTAAGCCGACATCGTCTCGTGATGCTCGCGCTTATCTGCGCGTTCTGCACCGGGCTGATCATCTCTCTCGTGTTTTTCCGCAACGTGATTTTCGCCGACAGCATTTGGTCGGGGGAGACGAGTTTCCGTGACTTTCTCGCGACCAAAGCTCGCCGCACGAAGGTCCACGACGATTTCGTTTTCATTGGAATTGATGAAGCTTCCATAAAACTCGACCAGGTCAGCGACGAGGAGGTCGACGCATCGCCGGCCCTGCAAGCGATGCGGCGCGAGTATCCATGGCCGCGCGAGGTCTATGCCCGACTTGTGGAACAGCTTTGCCATGCGGGAGCGCGCCTGATCCTCTTCGATATGCGTTTTGATAAGGATAAACCCGGTGACGATGTCTTCGCCGCCGCTCTGGAGCGCTTCCGCGATCGCGTCGTGATCGGAGCGGACATCACTGCGGGCGCGACCAGCGCGTCTGGTTTTGGCATCGTCTTCATTCTCCCGACTGAGGGCCTGGTGCCCAACCAGCTGATGGATGATCGTGTCGGCTTCACGAATTACTGGCCCGCAGCCGACGGCCGGATCCGCGCCGTCGACTACACGATCACAGATTCGCAAATTCTACGACTGACGCAGGGGGACGAAAAGGGGCACGCGCAGCCTTGGGAAACCGTCTACGAGTCAATTGACGCGCGAGCTCTGCGGAAAATTGGCCGGAGCGATCGCATTCCGTCCGGCGACCGTTCCTATGAGATCCGTTTTGGCTATGACGATGCCTATCAACCTCGTTCTTTCTTCGAGCTGTTTGTGCCGGCGATGTGGGATAGCAATTATGGCAGCGGGAGCTTTTTTAAGGACAAGGTTGTGCTCGTGGGGGCGTCTTCCGCCATCGCGCACGATGTCCATCCGACGACGATCGGTGTCGCGATGTCCGGGCCCTTGCTTCATTTCCATGCGCTGGCGGCCGCGCTGGACGGCGAGTTTCTGACCGCAACATCGGAGCGCACCAATCTGCTTTTCCTGATCGGAGCAGCTTGTGCGGCCTGGCTCCTCGTAGCTTTCGTTCGTCAGACGTTGCTTGCCCTTGTCCTGCAGATCGTGGCCAGCGGCGGTTATCTCGCGGCGGTCCTTTATTTCTACGAGGCGCGCGGCTTGTACGTTCTTACCCTTCCGGTTCTGAGCGCCTTCAATCTCAGTGGGCTTTTTGCGCTCGGGTATGATTTTACGCTTGAGCGCCTCGAAAAATTGCAGACCCGGCGCACGCTCGAGCGCTACGTTTCAAAAAATCTCGTTAAAGAAATCCTCGATAATCCGGATAGCTTCTATAGCAGCCTGCGCGGCGTGCGCATCCCGGCGACGGTCCTGTTTTCCGATATCGTGGGATTCACGACCCTGACCGAAAGCGCGGACCCGGAGGCGCTCGTCAAGCAGCTGAATGAGTATCTCAGCCGCATGACCGCCGCGGTGTTCGAAAGCGGTGGCACCCTTGACAAGTTTATTGGCGATGCCGTCATGGCCGTCTGGGGCAACGTGCGCAGTCTCGGATTGGCCGAGGATGCCAAGGCTGCCGCGCGAGCCGCGCTCGTCATGAGGCGGGAATTGCAGAAACTCAATGAGAAGTGGCAGGGCGAGGGGATCACACCGTTCAAGATCGGCATCGGTATCAACCAGGGCGAGGTCCTTGTAGGAAACATCGGTTCGCACGAAAAAATGGATCCAACCGTGATCGGCGACTCAGTCAATCTGGCGTCGCGGCTGGAGGGCCTGACCAGGACCTACGTGGCCGACATCCTGGTCGGACCGACCGCGGCCGATCTTGTGCGCGACAGTTTTCATCTCAGGAGCGTCGCGCTCGTTCAGGTGAAAGGGAAGACCAAGCCAGTCGAGATTTTCGCGTTGATTGGGGCGAGAAACGATCCCGGAGACCCGGAATTCCTCCAGCGGCTCGAGACCTACGAAGCCGGATTTCGAAAATTCCGCGAGCGCGATTTCACGCAAGCGAAGATCCTGTTTTCACAGTTTCTCGAATTCTATCCGGACGATGCGCTCGCCAAGATGTATCTGGAGCGGGCGCTCGAATATGAGGAGCAGCCGCCAGATGACGCGTGGAACGCGGTGGAGGTCTTCAAAAAGAAATGACCGCGCCATTGAGCGGCCTGGAAGGCACGGGACCGGATGAGAAGTTTCCCCCAGCCATCGAGTTTGATCGGAAACCTCGGGCTGTCTGGTGGTGGCGCGTCCGGAACATTCGGTATCCACTTGCGCTTGCGCTCTTGTCCGCGGTCATCACCTACTTCTTCGGATACTGCGCCTATCTCGTCTTCCAGAACAAGTTTCCAACTGACGGCTGGCTGGGAATCTGGAAGCAGTGGGATGCCATTCACTACCTGAGCGTGGCGGAGCTTGGGTATTCCGGGGAAGGCTCAGGAGACCACCAATTCATGATGGTGTTTCTCCCCCTTTATCCTTTCAGCATTTATCTAACCCACTTTGTCATCCGGAACTGGCAGGTGGCTGCCTTCGTAGTCTCGAATATTTGTTGCGCGGGGGCGTTCTGTTATTGCTTCCTCCTAACCCAAAAGGAATTTGGCCGGCGTGCGGCGAAGGCGGCAGTTTTCTATTTTTCCATTTTCCCGACAGCCTATTTCCTGCATATCGCTTATTCCGAGAGCATCTTTCTCTTTCTGACTATCGGCGCGTTTTATTACGCGAGAGAAGCGCGTTGGCTGCCGTGTGCCCTTCTCGGTATGCTGGCGACAAGCAGTCGGATTTCTGGCCTCGCTATCATGCTGCCGCTTGCTTTCGAGTACTTTCACCAGAAGGAGTTTCGCTGGCGGCGGATTCGCTGGGACGCCGCTTTCCTGGCCCTTATCCCGCTAGGCCTGGTCGTCTATCTTTATCTGAACTACCACTACTTCGGGGATCCGTTGAAGTTCTTGCAATTCCAACGCGAACATTGGGACCGCTCCCTGAGTTCGCCCGTGCCTGCGCTCCAGAACATTTGGTACTGGTTGAATCATGACACCTCAATAGTCCAAAGAGTAATGATTTATGGGTGGCAGCTGGCTGCGTTCATCCTCGGCACGATCGGACTCGTTATTGCGGCTTTTCGCCTTCGCCCTTGTTATACCATCTACCTGGCCCTGAGTTGGGTGCTCATTTTTTGCGACAGCTTGATGGCGTGTTCTCCGCGATATCTGCTTACCCAATTTCCATTCTTTATGCTGATGGCGCAATGGTGCCGGCGGGAGTGGTTCCATTATTCGATCACCCTTCTTTTCGTCCTGTTTTATGCCATGAACGCTGCGCTGTTCGTGCGCGGCTGGTGGGCGCATTAAATCAGGGAGCGTGCAGACGCTCGTTCGGAGATGAACGAACCGTGTGGCGGCGCTGAGCGTGCCTACGGAGAAGTGCTCTGTAAGTAGCCGAGACACTCGGCGCGTCGCGGTTTGGCGCAGGCATAAAACTGGTAGAAAGAAAGAGACCTGGCCAGGCCAAAGACGCTCCCTCTAACCTCCGCAAAAAAGTATCGCAGAACGTCCTCGATTTCCTTTGCCGAGTTAACATGCTCGTGCTTCATCAGTACTTCATAGTCGAGGCCGTATCTTCGTTTAAACGCCAGCGCGGTTGTGCTTTTCCAGCCGAGCCGCCAGAGAATTGTTCCTTCACTGGGAATACCCGCTCGAAATTGTCCTCCCTCGGCGAGGAGCAATCCGCTTAACGCAATCACCTCCGGCAAATTACAAATATGCTCGAGCACCGCCACCGAAGTAATTCGCTCATACTGTGTCCCAGCAGGAATGTCCCGAATGTCGTCGTAGATATTCCTGACCCGGGCAAGGCTGGGAGAAGGCTGATAGAGCTCGTGAAACGGCTCTATGATGTCGTAGGGGGCAGACTGCGGTTCGTAGGGCAGCTGATTCAAAGTGCCGGCGCCAATTTCAAGCGTGGATTTCGGCAAGCCCGACTTTACATCCTCGGCCAGCTTCCTGTGCATCCAGCTTTCCGCGCGCTTAGCCATGGATAGCACTTTTGAGTTACCTTCCCGGCTATTCCGGTAGTGCTTAAGATAAATGGCCGCGTATTCCGGTGAGAGAGGGAGGCGCTCTTTTGGAAAAGAGCCGAACAGGTTATTTGCTGCCACCGTGTACGCTACTTAGGTTGATGACTCGTGTAAGCGTCCGTTGAGCTGGCAATCACATAACGCGGACGGTGTTTAACCTCTT
>Ga0137396_10002557_pt1 | contig 10033 bp, 6 predicted proteins | sample czc16metaG_FD_108284 | JGI IMG/M metagenome (GOLD analysis project Ga0137396, IMG submission 108284) | Vadose zone soil microbial communities from Angelo Coast Range Reserve, California, USA - czcobulk3.16 metaG | ecosystem: Environmental > Terrestrial > Soil > Vadose zone | place: USA... | reverse complement strand
CGCCGCGTGAACTCCGGGTGCTCGGCGACGCGGATCCGGTTCATGAGCGGTCGCAAGCTCGGATCCAGGTAGCGCTCGGGCTCGAAGCTGGCGGGCGTGACGCGACCGTCGCGCAGCGCGACGGCGAGCATGTAGGGCAGGCTGTGGTCGGCCGTCTCCCGGGTCCGCGGGTCCCACTTGGCCGGCTCGCTGCCGATCTCGCTGTGGGCCATCGCGTAGATCTGCACGTCGAGGGCCTCGATCTCTTCGGCCCGCACCCGGTCGCGCAGGCCGAGCGCGATCGCGAGCGGCGCCTGCGCGTGATACTCGGCCGCGAAGAACTTGAAATTCGTGCGCTCGATCGCGAAGGCCCGGCCAGAGCCGCCGAGATCGCCGAGCTCGAACGGCCCCGTCACTTGCTCGCAAAGACCGTGGCGACCCTCGAAGGCCGCCGTCGGTCCGGTCATCCCCGCCTTGGCCAGTTGGGCGGCGAAGAGCCCGGCCTTGGCGGCCGCGGCGGTCGCGCAGCCCTTCCACATCGCGAGCTCGCCGGCCCGTGTCTGCCGGGTGGCCACGTTCGCGGTGACCGCGATCGCGATCGCGTCAGCCATCTCCTGCATCGACAGGCCGAGGAGAAGCCCGGCGCCGGCCGCCGAGGCGGGTGCCACGAACACCCCCTGGTCCCAGCCGCGATCACGCAGCGGCACGTGATCGGCCAGGGCACCGAAGACTTCGTAGCCGGCGATGGTCGCGAGCAGGAAATCTTTCCCCGACGCACCCTGCAGCTCCGCCGCGGCCAGGATCGCGCCGAGCATGTCGCTCGGATGGCCGGAGCCTCGCGTGATGTACGTGTCGTTGGCGTCGAGAAACCGGATCATGACCGAGTTGGCGAAGGCCGCGGCCTCCGGTGTGGTCGCGCGTCCGTCGCCGAGGAGCCGCGCCGACGGCGCGCCGCTCGAGGCGGGCGCGACACGCCGGGCGATGACAGCCGGCTCGCTCGCTGCGCCGCCCATGGCGCAGCCGAGCGAGTCGATCACGTGACGCTTGGCTTCCCGCACCGTGCGCGGGCTCAGATCCTCGTCGCGGAGCGAGGTGACGTAGCGAGCCAGCCTCTCGGTCGTCCGATCCATGATTCTCCAGTCGCGCCTCGGCCGGCGGTGGCGTCAGGGGAGCAGGATCAGCTTGCCCGTCGATTCCCTCGACTCGAGGTAGCGGTGGGCCTCCGCCGCCTGCGCCAGCGGATACGTCTTGCCGATGTGGAGCTTGAGGCGTCCTTCGCGCATGAGCGCGAAGCATCGCTCGGAGCCCTCGCGTGTCTTGTCGGGAAAGCCCCTCGTCAGCGTCGGCAGCGAGAACGCGCTCACCTTCTGCGATTTCGGGGATAGGGCCGAAAGATTGAGCGGATCCGGCGGGCCACCGGCGCGACCGTAGAGGATGATGTGCCCGAGGGCGGCCAGGCAGCGTAGCCCCTCCTCGAACGTCGGCTTGCCGACGGCGTCGAGGATGAGATCGACGCCGCGGTCGTTGGTCAGCCGCAGGACCTCGTCGGCGAACTTGTCCTTCACGTAGTTGATGACCGCGTCGGCCCCGGCCTCCTTCGCGAGCCCTGCCTTGGCATCGCTCGAGACGGTGCCGAACACGCGAGCGCCCGCCACCTTGGCGAGCTGGACCGCGGCGAGCCCGACGCCGCCAGCCGCGGCGTGAACCAGGACGCTCTTACCCGGACTGGTCGCGTCCATCGTGTGGAGCATGTGATAGGCGGTGAGCCCCTGAATCAGGAACGCGGCGCCGTCGACGAAGCTCACAGAGTCAGGGAGCGGAACCACCATGAACGCGGGCGAGACGCAGTACTCCGCGTACGCCCGGCTGGTGAGGGCAGCCACCCGCATGCCGGGTCGGAGATGCGTCACGCCGTCGCCGACCGCCTCGATCACGCCCGCTACCTCCATGCCGGGCGAGTCGGGAAGCCTGGGCTTCACGGTGTACGTGCCCTGGCGAAAGCGCGTGTCGGCGAAATTGACGCCGATCGCGTGATTCTTGATCAACACGCCGCCGGGGCGCACCTCCGGCCTGGGCACGTCGGCCTGGGCCAGCACCTCAGGGCCACCGGTTTGCGCGAACACGATCGCCTTCATTCCTCTCCTCCTTCGAGCGAGGCACACACTATCGCAGAACGCGCCTTCGTTGGAGCGGCCCAATTGGGAACGGTTGGGCCCGGACCCCTTGGTCCGGCCGGGGCCGATCGACACGGCGCGGGTTCTCCTGAACTGGGCGAAGTGCCATTTCCTGTGGTATTTCTACGATTTGCTCAGATCAATCGCCATGGACACGAGACTCCCCAGTTACGTTCGGACCCCGGACTGGCCAACGCCGGTCTGCTACGCCATCGCGGTGCTCGGCGCGCTGGCGGCCGGCGCGCTACGCGGAGTGCTGGCATCGATCTGGGGCGTGTATCTGCCCTTCCTCACATTCGTACCCGCCATCGCGCTCACCGCGTGGGTGGGCGGGTTCTGGCCGGGCATGCTGACGACCGTGCTCGGGGCTGCGATCGCCGATTATTTCTGGCTGCCTCCGCTCTACAGCTTCAAGATCGTCGGCCTCGCCGACGGCGTCGGTCTTCTGTTCTTCGTCGGAATCGGCGCCTTGATCAGCGCGCTCATCGAGACGATGCGCCGCGGCCGCCGCCGCTTCGAGAGCCTGCTCCACAGCATCGACGAGGGGTTTGTCGTCTTCGATCAGGACTGGCGTTACCACTACGTAAACGACCGCGCGGCCGAGCTGCTCCGGCAACCGGCGTCGTCGATGATCGGCAGGGCCGTCTGGGACGTGTTTCCAGACATCGTCGGGACCGGCATCGAGACCCAGCTGCGACGCTTGTCGGCCGAGCCCGCGCCCATCGCGTTCGAGACGTTTTACCGGCCGTACGGGCGCTGGCTCAGAGCTCGGGTCTTCCCGACTTCTGACGGTTTCTCCGCTCTGCTCGAGGACATCACGGACCAGAAGCGGGCCGAGGAAGCCTCGTCAAGGCTGGCGGCCATCGTGCGCTGGTCCGAGGAAGCGGTGATCGGCAAGGACCTCGACGGGATGATCACCGCGTGGAACCCGGCCGCCGAGCGACTGTTCGGGTTCACGGCGCAGGAGGTGATCGGGCGGTCGATCAGGATGATCGTTCCCGCCGACCGCCAGACCGAGGAAGACGAGGTCCTGCGCCGTCTTCGGCGTGGAGAGACGAGCGAGCATTTCGAGACCACGCGCATCCGCAAGGACGGCACCACGATCAACGTCGCCTTGACCGTCTCGCCGATCAAGGACGCCGACGGCCGCATCGTCGGCGCCTCGACAATCGCCCGGGACATCGGGGCGCGTCTCCGTACCGAGGCCGAGCGAGACCGGCTCTTCACCGCCGAGCAAGTGGCCCGGGCGCGCGCCGAGTCGGCCGAGCGTCGCGCCACGATCTTGTCGGAATCGAGCGCCATCCTGAGCTCTTCGCTCGACCCCTCCACGACCCTGCGCACCGTGTCGCAGCTCGTGGTGCCGAGGTTTGCGGACTGGTGCATCGTCGACCTCGTGACGCGTGAGAATACGCTCGAACGGGTCGCCGTCTCCGCGTCCGGCGTCGACAGCGACGCGCTGCTGGCGGAGCTCCAGCGGTACACGCCCGACTGGGCATCCGCACAGCCGTCCGCCGAAGCGATCCGGTCCCGGAGGACGGTCGTGATCCCGGAGGTGACCGAGGAAACGCTCCTCTCGACCGCGCGCGACGATCGGCACCTGGCGATCATGCGTCGACTCCATCCATACTCGGCGCTCGCCGTTCCGATGACGACCCGTCTGCGGGTCATCGGTGCCATCACGCTCGTGAGAAACACGCCGGGCCGTCAGTACGATGCCGCCGACATCGCGATGGCAGAGGAGCTGGCTCGCCGCGCGGCGCTGGCCGTCGACAACGCCACGCTATACTCCGAGGCCGAGCAGGCTCGGGCGCTGGCCGAAGGGGCCAATCGCGCGAAGGACGAGTTCCTCGCGGTGGTGTCGCACGAGCTGCGGACGCCGATGAACGCGGTCTACGGCTGGGCGCGTATGCTCCAGATGGGACAGATCGACTCGGCCACGACTCCGCGCGCGCTGGACGCCATCGTGCGCAACGCCCACGTCCAGCTCCAGCTGATCGACGACCTGCTCGACGTCTCCCGCATCATCAGCGGCAAGATGCGGCTCGACATCCGCCCGGTCGACCTCCATCGCGTGCTGGAGTCGGCGCTCGACGCCGTGCGGCCGGCGGCGGACGCCAAGGGGCTGCGGCTGCAATCGCTCATCGATCCGAGCGCCGGCCCTCTCAACGGCGATCCGGATCGTCTGCAGCAGGTCGCCTGGAATCTCTTGATGAACGCGGTCAAGTTCACGCCGAGGGACGGCCGCATCCAGCTCGTTCTGCAGCGCGTCGGCTCGCACGTCGAGATCGTGGTCAGCGACACCGGCGCCGGTATCCGGCACGAGCTGCTGCCGGTCATCTTCGATCGCTTCAAGCAGGGCGAGACCGGGAGCACGCGCAACCAGGGCGGCCTCGGCATCGGGCTGGCCCTCGTTCGCCACCTCGTCGAGCTGCACGGAGGCTCCGTCACCGCCGAGAGCGCCGGCGAGGGCCAGGGCGCGACCTTCCGGGTGAAGATTCCGTTCGTGGCCGCGCTCGCCGAACCGAAGGAAGAGCGCGCGCACCCCACCGCCGGCCAGCCGGTGCCGACGTATCACGGTCCCTCGCTCCGCGGTCTGCGCGTCCTCGTCGTGGACGACGATCCCGACGCGCTGGATCTGATCGCGACGATCCTGAGACGCGCTGAAGCGGAGGCCAGGCTCTGCTCGTCGCCGCCCGAAGCGCTCGCCATGCTCCGCGCGTGGAAGCCGCACGTGCTCGTGTCGGACATCGAGATGCCGGGCGAGGACGGCTATTCGCTGATCCGCAAGGTCCGCGAGCTGGCGGGCTCCGACGGCGGCCAGATCCCGGCGGTGGCGCTGACCGCCTACGGAAGACCGGAAGATCGGGTGCGCTCGCTGTCGGCCGGCTACAGCATGCACGTCGCGAAGCCGGTCGACCCGGTCGAGCTCGGCGTGATCGTGGCCAACCTGGCCGGCCGGTCGTTGGCCGGGTGAGGCGCGGAGCCGGCTCCCTCCTCGCCGTCGGATTCGACGGAACGAGCCTCCCGGACTCCGTCACCGCACTTGCGGAGCAGTCCGGGCTGGGCGGTATCGTGCTGTTCACGCGCAATTGCCCGACCTTCGAGACGGTGCTTTCGCTCACCACCGAGGCCCGGCGGCTCGACCCCGATCTCCTCGTCATGGTGGATCACGAGGGCGGCCGCGTGCACCGGTTGCCGCCGCCGTTCACGCGATTTCCGCCCGCGGCCGCCGTCGGACGCTCCGGCGATCCCCGTCTGGCCGCCGCGGTGGCGAGGGCGATGGCGCGCGAGCTACGCGCCGCCGGGTTCGACTCGGGCCTCTCGCCCGTGCTCGATTGTCTGCTCGATCCGGCCAACACGGTGATCGGTGACCGCGCCTTCGGAACCGCTCCGGTCGCGGTCGCGGCGCTCGGCGTGGCGTTCGTCGAGGCGATGCTCGGCGAAGGCGTCGTACCCGTCGCCAAGCATTTTCCGGGGCACGGCCTCACCTCCGTCGACTCTCACCACGCCTTGCCCGAGACTTCCGCGACCGTGGAAAATCTGGAGCGCGGCGAGCTCGTTCCGTTCCGTGCGGTGCTCGCGGCGGGTTGCCCCGCCGTGCTGGTCGCCCACGTACGCTACCGCGCGCTCGACCCGGAGCTCCCGGGATCGCTGTCGCCCGCGGTGGTCTCGGGCCTGCTGCGGCGCCGTCTCGGCTTCGACGGGCTGATCTTGAGCGACGACCTCGAGATGGCGGCGGTCGCGGGCGGCTGGGGGATCGCCGGGGCGGCGAGCCGGTTCCTGGGCGCCGGCGGCGATCTCGCGCTCATCTGCCGGAGCGCCGCGGCGCGCGACGAAGCGGCGGCGACGATCGGCCGCGACATCGAGCGCGGAGCTCTCGACGTGGCTCAGGTGGAGCGGCGTCGCCGGGCGGTCCGCCGGCTCATCGACACCGGTGGATCTCGTCCCGACCTTTCGGTGATCGGCTGTGCCGAGCATCGGGCCCTCGCCGAGGAGGTGGCGCGGCGCTCGGCCGAGCGGGCCTGAGCGTGCGATGCTTGAGAAGCGATGCGTAGCCCACGCCTGGAGCGGCGAGCGTTCCTGACCCTCGCGGGGAGAGCCCTGGCGAGTGCCGGCGCCCTCGGCATCGTCAACCCGGGACGCGTGTTAGCCGGCGCTCAGGACGCGAGAGTCTTCGAGGGGCGTGAGGTCTTCGACCGGCTGCTCGTGCAGGCCCGCGAGCGGCGGTGGAGCGAGCTGCCGATCGGCGAGCGGGTCGGCGCCATCGGCATGGCCCTGCGTCAGACGCCCTATGTCGCCGCGACTCTCGAGCTCTACGACGATCGCGAAGTCTGCTCGGTCGATTTTCGGGGGCTCGATTGCGTGACGTTCTTCGAGCTGGCGCTGGCCTTCGCGCGGATCCTCAAGCGCGGCGAGCGCACGCCCGAGGCGCTCCTGGCGGAGGTCACGTTCCTCCGCTACCGCGGCGGCCAGGTCACCGACTATGCCTCACGGCTGCACTACCTGAGCGACTGGTTCGTCGACAATCAGTCCAAGCGCGTCGTCCGCCTGGTCACGCCCGAGCTTCCCGGCGCCGAGCGTTTCACTCGCCGCGTCAAGTTCATGAGCGCGCATCCCGGCGCCTATCGGCAGCTCAAGGCGAGCCCCGACCAGGTCGCGAAGATCGCCCTGGTCGAGGCCGAGATCAATGCGCGCGTGATGGACTATCTTCCACGGGAGAAGGTGGCGGCTGCTCAGCGGCTCCTCCTGACCGGGGACATCATCGGCATCACGACCACGATCGATGGCCTGGACTGCGCCCACTCGGGCGTCTGCTACCGCGACGAGGCGGGCGTTCCGCGGCTTCTGCACGCGTCGACCACGCGAAACGCCGTCGTTCTCGACGAGGACCTGGCCACCTACGTGGCGAGCGTGCGGACGCACGGCGGCATCATGGTCGCCCGCCCGGTGGAAGGAGCCTAGAGGAGCTTCTCCATCACGACCACGTCGACCCACTTTCCGTCCAGCTGACCCTGCTCGCGGTACACGCCGACCTCGGTGAACCCGAGCCGCCTGTAGAGCGCGACGCCCGCCGCGTTGAACGGAAATGCGGCGAGCACGAGCTTGTGATAGCCGAGCTCGCGGCCGCGGGCGATGAGCGCCTCCAGGAGCCGCCGCCCCACGCCGCGTCCGCGCCAGTCGCGCTCGACGTAGACCGAGAAGTCCGCGACGTGGTCATAGGCCGGGCGCGGGTTGAACGAGTTCAGGCTGCCCCAGCCGACGATGCGGCCGCTTGTTTCACCGACGAGGACCGGGTGACGCGGCCCCCGAGCCCCGAGCCAGCGGCGGCGTTCCTCGGCCGAGCGCGTCTCGGTCTCGAGGGTCGCCAGGCGGTCTTCGATGCCCTGGTTGTAGATGACGGCGATCGCGTCGGCGTCCGCCGGCTCGGCCGCCCGAATGGTGATGGACAGCATACGCCGAGTATCCGGCCATGATTGGAATTCATAAAATGAATTGTATGAATCGATATGATTCGAGATACTTTCTCGGATCGGAGCACCCTGACAGCGATGGACCTCAACCCCGTGCACGTGCGGACGCTGCAGGCGATCGCCCGCTCGGGGAGCTTCTCGCGGGCGGGCGAGACGCTTCACCTGAGCCAGCCCGCGGTCAGCCACCACGTTCGCCACCTCGAGCGCGAGATCGGCGTGCCCCTTCTCATCCGGCGCGGCCGGCGTGCCTCACCGACCGAAGCCGGGGCGATACTCCTCGATCACGCCGGCCGGGCGTTCGAGGTGCTCGACGAGGCGCGCGAGGCGATCCAGCGGCTCCGCGGCCGCGTGGCCGGTCGAGTGAGCGTCGGCACCGGGGCGACCGCGAGCATCTATCTCTTGCCGGCCGTGCTGCGCCGGTTGCGCGCGCGTTATCCCCAGCTCGAGCTGGTCGTCGTGACGGGCAACGCGGGTGAGATCGCGTCCGCGGTGTCCCGTGGCGAGCTCGACATCGGGGTCGTCACCTTGCCGGTGCCGGTGGGCCGACCACTGGCCGTCTCGCTCTTCTACGTCGATCGGCTCGTGGCGATCGCGCCGCCGGGCCGCCGGTGGCGGCGGCGCGCGCCCCTGACCGCCGCCGAGCTCGCCCGCGAGCCGATGATCCTCTACGAGCGCGGCGGCACGATCCGGCGCGTGGTCGACGACTGGTTCCGGCGCGGTCGCGCCACCCCGCGCGTCGTGATGGAGCTCGGCAACGCCGAGGCCACCAAGAAGCTCGTCGGCGCCGGGCTCGGACTCTCGGTCGTCTCGGAAGTCGCCGCGAGGCCCGAGGCGAGGGCGGGCGCGCTGAACCTGATTCCGTTGCGGCCGGCGCTCCACCGGAGAATCGGGGTCATCCGGCGCCGCGATCGCGCGCCACGCCCCGCGCTCCAAGCGTTCATGACCGCGCTCGAACGTGGTGCGAAGCGAGCCCGCGGCGGCGCGAATCCTTGACCATGCCGGATCGGGGCGGTAATGTCGGCTGACTCCTGCGGGTGAGAGGGATGCCGACATGAGCGACCGAGTCCACGGCTTCACCACCGCGACCGAGCTGCTCGCCGCACTGCGTGCGCGCCAAGCGTCGGCCGTCGAGCTCCTGGATCTGCACCGCCGGCGAATCGAACGTCACAATCCCGAGTTGAACGCGATCGTCGAGCCCGACTTCGAGCGGGCGCGCCGCGATGCCGAGGCGGCTGACGCCCGCCGCGCGCGCGGCGAGGACGCTCCGCTGCTCGGTCTGCCGATGACCCTGAAGGAATCGATCAACGTCCGCGGGCTGCGCACCACGGCCGGCATGGCCATGTGGAAGGACTTCCGCTCGGAGCACGACGCGCCGGTCACGACACGCGTGAAGGGCGCGGGCGCCATTGTCATGGCGAAGACGAACGTACCCCAGATGCTTTCCGACTGGCAGTCGAACAATCCGGTGTACGGGCGGACCAACAATCCCTGGGATCTCGGCCGGACACCCGGCGGCTCGACCGGTGGAGGCGCCGCGGCGCTCGCGGCCGGGCTCACGCCCCTCGAGTTCGGCAGCGACATCGGCGGCTCGATCCGCGTGCCGGCCGCCTTCTGCGGCGTCTACGGCCACCGACCGAGCGAGACGGCGATGCCGCGAAGCGGACAGTTTCCGATGCCGCCGATGCCGAACGCCGCGGTCGTGATGGGCGTGCAGGGCCCGATGGCGCGATCCGCCGAGGATCTCGAGCTGGCGCTCGACGTCGCGGCGGGCGCCGAGGTGGGCGAGGACGTCGCGTGGAAGATCGCAATTCCGGCGGCGCGCCGCGATCGGCTGGCGGGTTTCCGCGTCGCGGTGCTGCCGGCGCTCGACTGGGTCCCCGTCGACGCAGAGGTTACCGCCGCGCTGGACAATCTCGCGTCGGGCCTCGGCCGTCTCGGCTGCCAGGTGAAGGTGACCCAGCCGGACGCCCTTGGCGATCACCGCCAGCACTACGCGCTCTACCTCGCGCTGCTCTCGGCCGTCACGTCGGCCCGAGTCCCCGCCGCCGATCGGCGCGCGCGCCTCGAGGTCATGCGCACGCGCGACGACGAGTGGAGCCGGGCGTTTCAGCGCGGGATCGAGAGCGGGGCGCCCGACTACGTCGCCTGGTTCAGCCAGCGCGAGCAGTACCGCGCGGCGTGGCGCGCGTTCTTCCGCGAGTGGGACGTGCTGCTGGCGCCCGCGTTCGTCACCCCGGCGTACCCGCACTGGGACAAGCCGTGGCCGAATACGCCGGCATCGATCAACAAGACGCTCGACGTGAACGGCAAGCCGGTGCTGGAAGAGATTGGCTTGTTCTGCGCATCGGTGGCGACGCTCGCCGGCCCGCCGGCGACGGCGTTTCCGGCCGGCCGCAGTCGCGGCGGCCT
>Ga0137396_10002556_pt1 | contig 10033 bp, 6 predicted proteins | sample czc16metaG_FD_108284 | JGI IMG/M metagenome (GOLD analysis project Ga0137396, IMG submission 108284) | Vadose zone soil microbial communities from Angelo Coast Range Reserve, California, USA - czcobulk3.16 metaG | ecosystem: Environmental > Terrestrial > Soil > Vadose zone | place: USA... | reverse complement strand
TGTCCGAATTTCTGCATAGTTTATACACGGTGTAGCTTCCAGCCAGTGGTTCAACGATTCCCGCAACGACCGCGCCCGCTCGTTGTGGGTCTTGCAGGCGCTCTTCTGTTAGACACCGAGACACCGTATCTGAGACGAACAAAAAGCTAACCCGGCTGCCATGCAGCTGGTTAGCTTCGTTGAGGAAATCCGATTCGTTGACCAGTCTCGTCTGGTAGCGTACGCGTACGCTTTTCTCACTGTACGACGACCGTCAGGTTTGTCGGAGGGTTTGGCCTCTGTACTGTGCTCCCTCCGGCAAAGTATTCATAAGCCCCGATATCGTACGCGGGACGCTGTGGACGCGTCACGCCTTCACGGTCCATTGGATTACCATTCCAGGTTTGGTAGTTTCGATAGGAATTGGAGCTACTAACCGCTACTCCGGCATCAATCGCAGGACTCCCGGTCAGTAAATGGAAATTGGAGCTGGTCGGAGAGGAAAGTTGTGGGTTTATTGTGACGCTCGCGGTTGTGAAGGTAGGTGCAGACTGGCTGCTACCGAACCAGAGATTGTTCGAGCCAGTCGCGATAGCACCACTCAGTCCTGTGCCGCTGTTGTTGTAGAACTCCCCCGGCAGCTGATAATTGAGATTGTTTCGCAAGCTAAACGCGACCGGACCGGACTTGAACGTGTAGACACCAGAAAGATTGAACGTGCCCACGTGCGAGCCACAATCGTAGAACGTATTGTTGTAGATTTCCACGGTTCCGCTCCCAGCTGGACCAGTGTTCAAGATTTGGGGAAAGTAGAGGCAATTGTAGGAGGCTTCGCCATCGGACGGATCAGGCCCCAAACCGACATGGTAAACAACGTTGTTATAGACTTCCACTTTTCCTTGTGAGGGGTCAATCGTGGCTAGGTTAATTCCATCGCATGGGTCATCGTGAATCAGATTATCGTGGACGGACAGGTCAAATTGTTGGTGCCCGGTAGGGTCGCTAGCGCCTCCACCACCGAGCGGCGACGAATGTACTTGAAAAGCTCGGCAACTCCTGTTGTTGTGGATGTAGTTCCAGGCGAAATCGACGTGATTCGTGTCGCTTGAAAGATAATCGGCATGTTGCTGTTTACCGGCACCGGACACGCCAACATTAGTCGTCTCGTTACCGTAGAATTTGACAAGCGTCATCTCGTGAGTTGTAAAACATCCCACTTGGCCATTGGCATTGGGGCATTGGAAATTGTTCGCGATGATTCGCCAATTGGTGGAATTAGTAGCATCCATTGCCTCATCACTGGGACTGAAAGACAGTTCTGCAATGGTCACATAGTTGGCGGACACGTTGATATTTGGAACGCGCAATCCATATGTAACACCAGAACTCCCAATGGTGGCGGTCGCGCCCGGGTACCCTACAAAGGCTATTGGATTACCCGCCGTTCCGCCGGTCTCCACATCAAATGTGGAGTCGAAATTGTCCACTGCGGTAGCGGTCACTCCATTTTCTGCATAGCAAATGTCGCCAGGGCTCACCACCTGCTTGCAGTGGACAATCGTCCTAAAGGGGGCCGCGGAACTGCCGCTATTGCCGTCATTTCCGGAAGCTGAAACGAAGAATATTTTTCCTGCCCTGACGGTGAACGGGATTCCGTTCGACGCTTGTCCATTTACGGTCACGACAAAACTGCCGGCTCCAGCGGTACAAGATGGACCTAGCTGAACTACGATCTTCTGGTACCAGAAATACGGTGTTCCCCAGCCCAGATACGATCCGGTTGCCGGTAAGACGCGCAAACAGTTCAAGCCGTTCCACGTGACTGTTGAACTTCCTTGCGAAGCCCCGAAAAAGGTGCCGTACAGGGTGACATAGGCTCCTGAAAATCCGCCTACGCTTTCACCACCGCTGTTTGAGCCGCTGTCCAAATCGGTGAAGAAAAGCGCCGGTGGGGCTGACTGGGCGTCTGTGCCCGCTGCAAGACCCAGCAATAACAGCAGGCCGAGAATGATCGTCCGAGCTCGCAAATGCCAGAAGGAAAAACCTTGAGAAAACAACTTCGAATTCCGATAGCCCATGTGCCTTCCTTCAACAATATATTTATGTAGGTGACTTTGCGCTCTACAAGGAACGGAGATTCCCAATTCTCACCGGAGCAGTAAACCGATCACACAAGCTCCCCCGGTCGAAAGTGTATGTGAGATGTGCATGGGGACCTACTGGCAATTGGTAGGGATTCGGTACAGGTGCGCCCCCTGTACTCCATGGGTGTTTGGCGCACTGCGAATAGCTCTGGACACTACGTTTGCCCCACGGGAATGTTCATGCGAGGATTGCGTCTGTCCCTCGGTGAAAATGTTTGCCAAATTGTAGGGCCCACAAGGTGCTGTCTAAGAAGATCCTAGGGGTAGGAGGGTAACTTATTGTCCGTCAACAACTTAGATATAGAAATTCGGCAACTCAATTGCTGTATGTTGGAGGATGAATATATCTTGAACCCCTCTGAAAATGCGCGGCAAACGGCATTCGAGGGAGCCGCAGGTCGCCGGACGTGAGATGCCTCTCAGAAGTGAAGGTCGAAGGTGTGCAAGTCGCGTACCTAGTCGCTGTAGTGTAGTTTTGGTTGACGCGGAAGATGCATCGCCTCTTTAAGGTGGAGATGCTCGGATTTCTCGCCCCTACATTCCCGCCGGCAGGTTGCGGCGAGTACAATGAACATGCCAATACTCTTGCGAGGCCACAAGCGATGCAAGTAGGCCAGGGGCCGCCTAGAACGACAAGGTAGAACACTCGAAAGAGTCTCTTTCGTTTTAGATTAGGCAAGGCTTAGCAGCTCATGGGACGCCAATCCATACCATAGTCCCGGGGAACTTAGAAGCACGGTAAACAGAGATGTGCGGAATATACGGTCAAATTTCGAATACCCCGGCGCGAAGAGAATGCGGGATCTCCATCCGGCATCGGGGACCTGATGACGCTGGAGAACAGGTGTTCCCCATTAACGGGACAGACCTTTGTGTGACCCTAGTTCATAGGCGTCTCTCGATCATCGATCTTTCCCCGGCTGGGCACCAGCCAATGTCCAATGAAGATGGAACGGTTTGGATCACTTTCAACGGCGAGATTTACAACTTTCAAGAACTCCGCACGCAGCTCGTGGCTTCCAATCATAGATTTAATTCGAAGACAGACACCGAGACAATCCTCCACGGGTATGAAGAATGGGGCACTAACATTATTCGCCGCTTGCGCGGGATGTTTGCCCTGGCTATCTGGGATGCCCGGCACAGAAAATTGCTCCTGGCAAGAGATCGTGTTGGAAAGAAGCCCATTTTCTACTACTCGGGGAATAGTGGATTTTATTTTGGCTCCGAGATCAAGTCGCTATTAGCTTCGGGAGAGGTGCCAGCAGAGGCCGACCCAGAAGCACTGCATGACTACCTGACGTACCTGTATTTTCCCTCGCCGCACACCGCTTTTAAGGGAATCTGTAAGCTCCCTCCTGCCACGATTCTTGCGCTGGAGGTTTGCCCGGATGGCCGGCTCACCCATCGTCTGGAGACTTACTGGGACCCCGTCGAGGCAGCCGGAACGGTGGAGAGGCTCTCTTATAAGCAAGCAGTGGAAAAAACTCGCAACTTAATGGACGAGGCCGTTCGCATTCGTCTGATGAGCGATGTTCCCCTAGGCGTTTTCCTCAGCGGAGGCCTCGATTCAGGAGCCATTACTGCTTTCGCCGCGAAGAACAGCTTGCAGCCCGTGAAAACCTTCAGCATAGGTTTCCGCAACAACCAACGTTTTGACGAAATTGAGCAGGCAAATGAAGTTGCAAGCAAATTCGGCACGGATCACCAAGTCTTGCAGGTGAATGCCCAGTGTGTCGAGCATATCGGCACAGTAGTGAGGCATTTTGACGAGCCCTTTGGGAATCCGACAGCGATTCTCGAATACATCCTCACAAAACACATGAGAGAACACGTCACGGTGGCGCTCTCAGGGGATGGAGGTGATGAAGCATTTGGCGGCTACGTACGATACGCGGGAGCATGGCTCGCCGGAAAATATCGGACATTGCCATCCCTGATAACGCGCGGGCTATTCGCACGCGTTTCTCACATTTTGCGGGATGACACCAGCGGCCGCCACGCCAATCGCAGAGTCCGGGAGTTTCTAGAATCGGCATGGCTGCCCCAGGAAGAGATGTATCTGCAATGGGTGGGCTATTTTTCAGAGACTGAGAAGCATTCGCTGTATGCGCCAGAATTCGCTTCACAAGTGGGAGTGAAAGATTCTGGAGATTTTCTTCGAACACTTTTCCGCCAGGGATCTCGCCTGGATCCTTTAAACCAGCTTGGATATGTGGATTTGTCCTCCTTTCTTGCCGGCAATTGTCTGGAGTACGCTGACCGCATGTCCATGGCTAACTCGCTGGAGGTGAGGTGCCCTTTCACGGACCATCAGATTGTTGAGTTCGGTCTCTCGATTCCCTTTGGATGGAAGTACCGCCTTGGAAACACGAAAAGGATCGTGCGAGAAGCAATGCAAGGGGTACTTCCCGAGAGTGTTCTCCGGAAGAAGAAGATGGGCTTCAATCCTCCGCTGCCCCAATGGATAAACTCTGAGTTGAAGCCCCTGATCGCCGAAATGCTCTCGCGGAAAGCAATCGAGCGCCGGGGCATCTTCCGGCCCGAAGCAGTCGAGCAGCTGTTGAAGGATCATGCCGAACGGAAGCGTGATAACGCTCTGAAGATATGGGGGCTTCTGATACTTGAAGTCTGGTATCGGATGTATATTGACCGGCAAGGGGACCTTTTTGAGGAGAGTTTACAAGCTGCGATGACGAGCGAGAACCGCGCATGAAGCTCCAAGCAGATACGACCGAATGCGCCGAACAAGATCGAGGAATTGGCCCGGTCCCATCAGCGAATCATCCAGAGCAAGCAATTCTGAGGGTGCCCCCAGGTACGCGAAAGCTTCCGCATGTCTTCTACATAATTGACCAGTTGTGTCAATTCGGTGGGGCCGAGCGCATCTTGCTTGAAATGGTCCGGCGTATTTCCCGAGAGCGCTTTCGATGCAGCGTGGTGACATTCAACTTGGACCCCGGTTTGGAAGCTCTAAGAAACCTCCCTGCACCGCTATACAATCTACCCTTAAAACGAGTTTATGATTTTAATGCGGCAAAGATGGCAATCCAGTTGCGTCGCTTAATATGTCGGGAGAAGGTATCTATCGTTCACACTTTTTTTGAAACTTCGGATCTCTGGGCTGCGCCGGTCGCAAAATTTAGTGGTTGCCCTATTCTGATTTCTAGCAGGCGTGACATGGGCATTCTTCGAACGCGAAAGCATCAACTTGCCTATCCTATTGTCAACCGCATTTTTGATCGCGTTCTCGCGGTCTCAGATGAAGTCCGCGCCCACTGTATCCAGCACGATCACCTATCTCCCGATCGAGTTGAGACTCTCTACAATGGTGTCGACATTGCAGAGTTGGATGTCCTCGCCAGTGGGGGCAATCTCCGGCAACAGCTGGGCTTGCCCAACAATTCGCCCTTGGTTTCGACGCTAGCCAACATCCGCTCCATTAAAGGAATCGATATTTTGGTTCGCGCTGCCCAGCACGTTTGTGAGAAGTTTCGTAACGTTATCTTTCTCGTTGTTGGAAGTGTGTTAGAACCGCAGACGATGGCTGACCTACGGACGCAGGTGGAAACTCTACAACTGGCCGATAATTTTCGGTTCGTGGGAGCACTCGCAAATCCGTTTCCAGTCCTCCGTACCAGCAATGTGTTTTGTCTACCTTCTCGGAACGAAGGTTTTTCAAATGCTCTTATCGAGGCGATGGGTTGCGCACTGCCCTCCGTCGCGACCCGCGTCGGAGGGAACGCTGAGGCGTTGAAGGAGGGCGAGAGCGGCTACCTGGTTGCTAGCGAGGATGCTGAGGCGATGGCGGATCGTATCCTCCGGCTTCTTCGAGATCCAGTGATGGCCCGGCGAATGGGCGAGGTCGCGCGCGAGACCGTGAAAGCACGCTTCAGTATGGATGCCATGATGAATCGGCTGATGGGAATTTACGACGAGCTACTGGCGGCGAAAAATGTTTAATCTGTGCCAGACAATTGCGGTGTTCATCGTTTGGTTGAGCCTCGGCACACTGGTGTTTGTTTATGTGGGATATCCTCTATTGCTCGCAATCGTTGGGCTTTTCGCAAGAGCGTCGAAAGCTTCACTCGGATATTTCCCAACAATCTCAGTGCTGATTGCCGCTTATAACGAAGAAGCTGGCATTCAGAAGAAAATTGAACAAACGCTCGCTCTGGAATATCCCCCGGACAAGATTGAAATCATCGTGCTCTCGGATTGCTCCACTGATCGCACCGAGGAGATTGTGAAGTCCTTTACAAATCCGCGCGTGAGACTGCTCCGTGCTCCGCAGAGAAAGGGGAAGACCAACGCGCAAAATCTCGGAGTGGAAATCGCGCAGGGCGAAGTCCTGATCTTTTCCGACGCGACGACGGTGTATCACCCGCTGGCTCTGAGGTACCTTGCCACCAACTATGCTGACCCGAAAGTCGGCGCGGTAAGCGGGCGATATCAGTATTTCGATCCAGAGGGAAAGTCGCCGACAGGCTCCGGAATGATCGTCTTCTGGAATTACGAGAATTTCATCAAGATGATGCAATCGCGCATTCGAACCATCTCTGGTTGTTGTGGATGCATCTATTCGGTTCGTCGTGCCACCTACACGCCGCTTCATCCTGATGTGATCAGCGATCTGGTTCAACCTCTTTGGGCCATTCAAAAGGGCTACCGTGTGGTTTTTGAAGATCGTGCGCTAGCTTACGAGGAAACGACAAAGTCATCGAAAGAAGAGTTTTCGATGCGCGTCCGGGTGGTGACCCGCGGGATTCGCGGGATCCTGAGCGTTCCCGGCCTCTTAAATCCCCTCAAACACGGCTGGGTCAGTTTCCAGCTCCTATCGCACAAGGTCTTGCGATGGATGGTCCCCTTTTTCCTGTTGCTATTGTTCACCGCCAGTGCCGCGCTTTGGAACCACTCCTGGTACGGCATGCTATTTGCTTTGCAAGTTGCATTTTATGGATTCGCTCTCTTGACGTTGCTTGTGCCCCTGCATCGCGTGTGGAAACCTCTAGGTGTTCCCCTTTATTTCTGCACCCTCAATGCTGCAGCACTGCGGAGCATAATAGAAGTGATTCGCGGCCGGAAATACGCGGTTTGGGAAACGGTCAGGAGTTAGCGAAGCATGCGAATCGAGTTTCTCACACAGGACGACCCTCTTTACATTTTGCCATTTTTTGATGAATTCCTTAGGAACTACGCTTCGGAGTTCACCATTGTGCAGATTTCGTGCAGCCCGACCATGGGGAAGAGATCGCGAGTCCAACTTCTGCGAGAACTCACGTCGCTCTACGGTGTTGTTGGGTTCATCAGGCTGCTCGGCAGGACCGCAAAGTACCGCATCCTGTGTGAATTCAGGAAGAGCCGCGAGGCCAGACAGTTCTATAGCCTTGAACAAGCGGCAAGCGCGTACGCCATTCCTTACGACAAAATTGGCAACCCCAACGCTGCCGAATTCGTCGACTCTGTTCGGCAGCGCTCGGCTGATCTGATTGTCTCGGTGGCATGCCCTTACATTCTAAAAGAGACGCTCCTTTCCCTGCCACCTCGGGGCTGCGTTAACATTCACCATGCTCCCCTTCCCCGATACAAGGGCATGATGCCCACTTTCTGGCAAATGTTTCATGGGGAGAAGGCCGTCGGCGTGACCGTTCATTTCATGGCGGCCAAGGTAGACGAGGGGGTGGTATTGTTGCAGGAGCAGCTCGCCATCGAAGCGGGTGAAACACTGGACCATCTGATCCGTCGATCCAAGCGTCACGGTGCCCACTGCATAGCGCGTGTCCTTCGTCAACTGCAATCGAATTCTACGGTTCCGATTTCGCTGGGATCCGCTCAGGGATCGTATTTCACCTTTCCCACAATCGCTGAAATCCGTGAGTTCCACCGCCGCGGGTTTCGAGCTATCTGAGTTGCCGTTGAACGCGTCGAGATGTTGATCTCCCTGTGAATAATGCAGGGAGAGGAAATTTTCCCGAGTTCGCTGGAGAGGACATCACAGTCATGGATAAGGGCTGGAAACTCATCACCGCTTGTTCAGTGTGTGGACTTGTAGTTGCGGCTGCCATCTTCCTGTATCTAAAGCCTCTCGGGTGAGTTCGATGCCAGCTTATACACTGCGTTTGCGATTCTTTGTCCTCCTTCTCTCCTGTGCATTCCTTTCAGTGAGACCATGAAGGATAACGGCGGCTTCTACGCCGTCTGGTCGTTGATTGGGATAACAAACTCCGGGCTCTACGCGGTAATCGGAGCCGTGGTCGTCGGCCCACAGAAGAGGTCACTTTGATATCCTGAAAGCGTTAGAAGATAAGACGGTGGAATTATTGTCTTGCGTAAACCCTGGAAAACCGTCGTCGGTTTTGCCTTCTTGGGCTGGCAATCGCCCACCTACTCTTCCTGGCTCAACCAAGTAGAAATCTGGTTCAACATCATCACCCAGAAGGCCATCCGTCGCGGTACCTTCGGCAGCGTCAAAGAACTTGTTGCCAAAATCGAATCTTTCATCCATCGCTACAATGCGCAGGCCCGACCCTTCTCCTGGACGGCCACGCCCGATTCAATCTTGGAAAAAATCCAGCGACTATGTGAACGTATTTCCGGGACACAACACTAGCTTGTCAGTGATTTCCCAGAATAGATCACGGTCAGCTGCGGCAAGCCGCTTCGCTGGTTCGGTAGGAAAGTTAGGATTTCGGCGATCCGCTTCTAGTCCTCTCCCTTGCCTGACGCCAATAGCCGGCTGATCTCCTCCACAAGGTTCTTGTTAGCTCTCAGAACTTCACCTGCTTGTGTCTGAACAACTCCCAAGGAACCTTTCTTTGGACAAATAGGTGCCGCCAAAAACGAGAGTAACTGCTCGCTCTTGTCCGTCAGTTTTCTAGTGAAGTTATCAGACTTGCAGGAAACGTGAACTCGCACGTCCCTTCCGTAGACTCGATGCAAATGGGCCTGTGTCCGTGGTGATAAACACTAATTCCTGCCCTTTTTCGTTGCGGTATCGCTTTAAGATTTCGCAGCGCACGGTCCCCGGTTTCGGGTGTTCACTGTCAGCGTCTAAAATCTTCAGCCGTCACAACCGGGACCTTTTGACCTCTTATCGAGTGACAGCGGCCCTTAGCATCCACAAACTCGCACTGCGCCCCAGCCGGGGAACTACAATCAGCACCCAAACCGCAACCGCTTTTCTTTGGCATTGAGGATGACAAAGATGCGTGAAACGAGGCGAATTCGATGGAAGAGGCGATGCTCGAACTCCAACTCTGTCGAACGAATCTCTCTTCATGGTGCGCATAATCTACAGCAACACAGATGGAACCGTTCTACGGCAATTGCATCACACTGGCCACGGACGGAATGCCGTTGCCGTTCACGATGAACAGTTCATACCAACCGGGAGGCGCAAGATTGGCATTGATCGGTGCCGTAACCTTCAGGCCGCCAGTCGTCTGCTGAAATGCGAGGTTCTCAAAGTTCTGTCCGTTGTTGAAGCCGTGTGTTGCTGATGAAAGCCGGATCAGTGATACCGAGCTGATGCTGGCTGAGTCCGGCGTGTTCACCGTGAAAGTACTTCCGTAGGTGACTTCAGAAGGCGCCGAGCTGATCGATGGGCGCGGTCCGTGGAACAAGTAGGGCGGTGAATAGATCTCTGCATTGAGCTGGGGTGCAGTGCCTGCACGTCCACTACCTGCAACCAAAACGCGTCCGTCGGGCAAAAGCACTGCGGTAGAGTGATAGAGGCGGCCGTTTTGCTCTGGCGCGAGCGTGGCCCAGGTCTGAGTAGCGGGTGACCAGAGTTCGGCCTGCAACACAGCATTGGCATAATTTTGGCCGTCGAGTGTGGTCTCACCGCCTGTCGCAAGCACCGTGCCATCCGGCAGGGTCGTGAGGGTGTGATAGGCCCTGGGGAAGTTCAT
>Ga0137396_10002555_pt1 | contig 10034 bp, 9 predicted proteins | sample czc16metaG_FD_108284 | JGI IMG/M metagenome (GOLD analysis project Ga0137396, IMG submission 108284) | Vadose zone soil microbial communities from Angelo Coast Range Reserve, California, USA - czcobulk3.16 metaG | ecosystem: Environmental > Terrestrial > Soil > Vadose zone | place: USA... | reverse complement strand
TGGAGGGCGAGGCCATTAACCGAAAGGAAAGAAGCCGAGGTTATGTGAGGGTCAAAGGAATCGGCCAAACCGGTCGTGGCGTCGAGCCGGGCGACGAGGTAACGCATCTGGCCGCCAATGTTCGTAAAGAGGCCGGCCACCAGGATCTTGCCGTCCGGCTGTATCCTGATCAAATACGGTGACCCGCTCGCGTTGGGATCGAATGAATCTGCCAGACCGGTTGTGGCATCGAGCCGGGCGATGCGGTTGCGCAGCGTTCCGCCGATGCTTGTGAAAGCCCCGGCCACCAGGATTTTGCCATCCGCCTGCACTGCAATTGCCGCCACCTCATCGTTCGGGTTCGGGTTGAACGAATCAGCCGCTCCGGTGGTGGCGTTAAGCCGGGCAATGTAATTTCGCGCCTGTCCGCCAATATTGGTGAATGGGCCGCCCACCAAAATCCTGCCGTCCGCCAGCACCGCGATGGCACCGACATTTTGGTTCGCGTTCGGATTGAAAGCCGTGTCGAGGGTGCCGTCCGGGTTTAGCCGGGCCATACCATTGCGCGTCACCGGCAGTCCGCCATTGGGCGAAACCGTTGTAAAATCACCGCCAATGAGAATCTTCCCATCTGATTGGACGACGAAGTCAGTTACTCTGCCGTTGGTGTTCGGAATAAAACCGTCGAGTGCTGATTGCCCGTGCACTACCGCAGCCCCTCCCACAAGCAACAGGGCAACCGCACCCAAAAAGAGCGCAGCTCTCCTGGCTCTGGATGCCGCTTTCGCCCATGAAATGAGCGTGGCGGCGTAAGTGGCTGGGATTAGTGAACGCATTGCGCGCAACCGGCGCAGATTGATTCCTATCCGAGAGCGCCTTTCCGAGCAAGCCAAGATCCCTTGATGACCGAAATGTAGTCTCTCCCAAGAGACCCTTGAAGGCTGAGACTGTGAGGCGCGCGTCGCGAGTCCCTCGCGGAGCGGATTGGTTTGCTGAGTTTCGGAAATCTTGCTGCGCAGATTTAGGCAGATTCGCGCCGATTAGGTAAGAGGGAAGTTTTGTCGGGCGGCGGCGCAGCGAAGCAGCGACACGGCCAACGGGACGAAACAAGAACTGCCGACGACGATCGGCTGGTGCCGCTCCTTCTGGTGGCAGCATCGGAACGGACAAGGTCGCGGCTGCGAGACATCGCTGCCGATTTACTTCTAAGCCGGGCAACGTGGCTTTGTTGAGCGCAACGCCTAGCCCGGCGATCTGTTCTTCCGTGAATATCACGAGCAGCGTGGTACAGGCCTAACGAGAATAAGATGAGCGACGGCGGACGAGACCGTGCGTCGCTCGCAGTGAAGATGTGGAAGTCATCTCAAAATGTGGACGCAAAGCGGTCCGCTGTTCGCTCCATCGCCTGGTTAGATGGTTTGGCGTCTGCGGAATACAAAGCAAAAATAAAGTGCTGCGAATAATAGGGGCCAGAATCCCCAGAAAACAGAATTACACACTTGATTCCCCAGCCGTGGGAGTACCGCCCCGGGTTCGAGTAAGCCTTCGCCCTCAAACCAATTTGGGTCCATGGCGGTCGCGAGAAGAGGAGCCAGTCCAAAAACGCGACGCCACTGAAACGTTAGCCACGAATCTGGCGCAGCGAAAACAAGTGCGAGTGAAAGGAGAAAGACCGTAACGAAGCCCGCAGCTGCGGAGCCGACTATCCTGACAAGGATCGGAACTAATCGCGGGCTTACCATCTAACGAGAACAAGATGAGCGACGGCTGGCGGGACGGCGCGTCGCTTCGGGTTGAGGATGGAATTTCATGGCAAGTCAGGAACCGAGGCTGCCAGCCGTTCGCTCCATCGCATGGTTAGATCGTTTGGCAGAGCTGCGGAACGCTGCGGCGACATCCCGCTGACACAAAACGCCGACTATGAACCCAAGTGGAGCGAGCACCGTGCCGAGCTGCACACCGACCGTATCAACAGCTGACATAGCCATGAAAAGCCAAAACTCTCGTCCGGTCTTTTCGCGCTGCACCATTTCCGCCCAGCTCAACTCGCCGCCAATAATCGTCCAAATAAAAAAAGCGCAAAGGGAGATACCCATGATGATCACAGCCAGACGCGCCCAGTTGTGAGCGCGATATAAGCAATATGCTAAGGCCGACAACGCCGTGGCGAGAATCAGCCAGAACCAAGTCATCCAGGCGTCGGGCCAGCCCGAGTTCTCCGAACTCCAGAATAAGAGACGCGCCTGGCACATGAATATGCCGAGTGCCTCAAGACCAACAAACGATCCGATCAGCTTTGGCCACTGAAGTGAGCGTTGCGCCATGAGATCTAACGAGAATTAGGCGGGATAATCCCGTATAAAAAGACCGCAGCTTGGAGTGTATTTCTTGGATTCAAAGAGGAACGGACCGGGGAGCCGCATAGATCAAAGTTATCAAGTGCACGCTTGTGGAGCAAGATTGAACTGACGGAGCGGAGATGTCGTCCACAGATTAGCGCAGATTGACACAGATTTCTGGAGCGTGGGCGGTTGGAAAGCGCCCCCTTCGGAGCTTGCGACGGCACCGGAAACCGGCGCGCCCGCTTGCGCGAATTTTTTTGCGGATGGTTGACGCGAAGACTTGCGCGTGACTTGCTCTTCTTAACGATCGAGAGACAGCAGGCGTTGCACATCCACTTGATCCTGGCCGCGCTGCGTGCGTTTGCTCGCAATCAACGTTTTCAAGTCCACATATGGAATTTCCACATCATGGATTGTGGTTCTCAGTGATGTGCCAATGGCGTCGGCATAACTGACCTTCCAAGCGCGCGTGCTGACATCGACTTCCACCTCGTCGGCGATTTTCACGACGACGTTCTCGACAAAGTCTTGCGGCTTGAGTTCAGCGGCGGCGTGATCTTCGAGCTCTGAAAGGGCGGCGATGATGCGCGCATGGTTCCCCAAATCCTCCGGGACCAGAATGTCCACATCCATGGTGGCGCGAACATAACCGTGCAGCCAGCACGCGCGCGCGCCGACGATGAGATAACGGGCGTTATGTTGATTCAGGAGCGAGCACACACGCAACAACGGCGCTTGTTCGCTCATCGCTGGCGAGCGGCATGCTGTCGGGCGAGGAGACGCTGGGCTTGCCAACGCTCCAATTCATCCCATGTGCGCGCCTTGAAAACGAACCGTTCGCTCGCAGACGAACGCAGCGATTCTAGTTCGCGATCCAATGTTGCTCCCAGGGCATGAAATTCCGCCGGCGTTTGCGGCCGTTTGCGTTTACCCACAGTTTTTAGCGTGTTCATCCCGATGATAGGACTCTCCATCTCCTATGATGGCAGCGGGAAGCGGCTGGTCAGGTCGCGCACTTTGCCGCGGATCTGTTCCAGCGCGGCGGGATCGTCGCGTCGGTTGAGGGCGTCGTTGATCAGGTCGGCGATGTCGAGCATCTCTTCTTCTTTCATGCCGCGCGTAGTGACGGCGGGGGTGCCGATGCGGATCCCGCCCGGTTTGAAAATCGGGTAGGTGTCGAAGGGGATGCCGTTTTTGTTCACAGTGATGCCGGCCTGGTCGAGGATCTCCTGCGCGACCTTTCCGTTGATGTCTTTCGGGCGCAGATCGACGAGCATGAGGTGGTTGTCGGTGCCGCCGGACGTGATCCGGTAACCATGCCTCGCCAATGCGGCGGCGAGCGCTTTGGCGTTGACGACGACCTGGCGCTGGTAATCGCGGAACTGCGGCTGGAGCGCTTCGTGAAAGCAAACGGCCTTGGCGGCGATGACGTGCATGAGCGGACCGCCCTGCACTCCTGGGAAGACGGTTCCGTCAATCGCCTTCGCATGTTCGGCGATGCACATCACGATGCCGCCTCGCGGGCCGCGTAGACTCTTGTGCGTGGTGGTGGTGACGAACTGCGCGTGCGGAATCGGAGTGGGATGCTGACCGGCCGCAACGAGCCCGGAGATGTGCGCCATGTCGATGAACAAAAGCGCGCCGACGGAATCGGCAATCTGGCGCAGGCGCGGGAAATCGATGATGCGCGGATAAGCGGACGCGCCGGCGGTGATCATGGCCGGGCGAACTTCTTCGGCTTGTTTCTGCAAAGCGTCGTAATCGATCTGTTCCGTGTCTGCGCTGACGCCGTACTGCGAGACCTGGTAGAATTTGCCGGAGAAATTCGCCGGGTGGCCGTGGGTGAGATGGCCGCCATGCGCGAGGTTCATGGCGAGAATTTTGTCGCCGGGCTTTAGCATGGCGAAGTAAACGGCCATGTTCGCCTGCGCGCCGCTGTGCGGCTGGACGTTCACATGTTCGCAACCGAACACTTGCTTCGCGCGATCGATGGCGAGCTGCTCGGCGGTATCCACGTGCTCGCAACCGCCATACCAGCGTTTGCCTGGATAACCTTCGGCATACTTATTGGTTAGCACGCTGCCCTGCGCTTCCATCACCGCGCGGCTGGTGAAATTCTCCGACGCGATCAGCTCGATGTTCTCCCGCTGCCGCTTTTCTTCCGCGACGACTGCCTCAAAAATCTCGGGATCGACGTTGCGCAGACTACCGCCGACCGAAGCGGGTGGAGTTGGCGGTGGAACGCTCGCCGGAATATCGGGAGGCTGGTCTGCCATGGTGTAGGATGAAATTGCGCCGCCGCGCGACCTGGCCGGCACCGCGAGTTCGCTTTGTTCTACGAATGCGAGCACGGTCGGTAAAGCGTTTTTAATGGTAGCCGCGCAAACGCTGTAAACATCGCGACTGCAACCGATCGGGTCCGGCACATCGCGCCAGACGGTCATGCCCGGCTCCTCAAATTCGCGGAGCAAATACGCCTTCTCCGCGCCATGGGGGAAGAGCATGTGAATCGTGTCGAGGTGGGCGCCCGTCATTGCGAAAATGAGGGTCGCGCGTTCGACCAGCGTCGCGGTGAGCGGCTGGCTGCGCAGCGCGCGAATGTCCACTCCTTCCTGTTCGCAGACGTGCACGGCGTGCATGCTGGGAGGCTGCCCGCGGACCGCGTGCACCCCGGCCGATGCGACTTCGATGTCCTTCCGATTTCCGAGGAGCCGACGAAAAAGCCCTTCGGCCATCGGGCTCCGGCAAATATTTCCTGTACAAACGAAGAGGACGCTTTTCACGATTCAAAGCCGGCGGCGCTGCCGACTTCGCAAGGTAAAATCAAACCGAATCAAGTCAACGCGAGCCAGGGAGAGACGGTCGCAACTTGATTCGGATTTTCTAGGGCGACCCGCTTCAGGCGAGTGGCCCCCAAAGGCCGGCAGGCGATGCGCCTGCCCTACAATCGCGCCAAATTAGATCGGTAATTGGTGCCAGCTCCGCGGCCGATGATCAGGTCAGGAAATAAAGCGCGACGGAGGCAAGGAGAATTAGAATGGCGGTGATCCACCAGATTGTCTTCATTCCGGCCGGCTTTAAGGAAGGGCCGAACTCCTGGCGGACAAACTCGTCGTAGTTGAAATCCTCGTCCGGCAAATCGAGCGCCTCATAAGTCTCAGCGCCTTGCCGCCACCCGGAATTGTGATCCGCGCCGCACTCCGGACAGGCCAACGCACCGCGCGGGACCTCCTCGCCGCAAACCGGACATACATCCGGGGTCTTCAGTTTGATCTGCCTGTCCCGCGCCATTCCGGCAAAGAGCTTTTGGCGGCGGGACTATCCGGTCAAGCGTTCTTGAATCCCCAAATGACGATGAAGAGACCGGTCAACGCTCCAAAGATAATTCCGCTCGGGAGCACATAGGGAGCGTCACCCGATTTAGGACCTCCCTTTGCGAGATAGATCACGAGAGCTGTGGCGAACCCGTAGACAGCGCCCATTGCCATCCCGACCCACCAACGACTATCCGGAGCCAGGGAAAAGCCCGTGAGCAGTCCAACCAAGGCGCCCCTCAACGTAGCGGCGAGAAAAATTTGCCATTTGTAGGGCTCTTCCCGGGCAAAGAAAATACCGGCGCCGGCAAGAGCGCCGAGCACTGCTCCGATGATCGCCACCACGAGGAAGTTCATGAAACGCGTCGCCGCTGAAAATGTTTGAGAGGGCTGATCGGAGCAAGCCCAAAAGGATGCGGCGGGAAGGAATTCATCCGAGAAAATTGCGGGAGATATTGAACCCGGCGCTGCGTAGTGCAGAATGGACGGCACTTATATGGATCGCCTGCTGAGAAGAGTTGTCTTGATCTGGTCGGTAATTGCGTTTCTTGCCGGCGGGCATTCCGCCGCGGGGGGCAATCCGATTGGCGACTTTTTTAAGAGGCTTGGCAACTCGATCGCGCATCCGCACAGCGCCCCACCGCCGCGCTCGAACTCGCAAAAGAACACTACCGGCAAGAAAAAGGACGGGAATCCACCGACCATACCGCCAGACATGCCGCCCGCCCCGCCGTCGGCTTCGCCTGCGCCTACGCCAACCCCTCACCTCACGCCCATGCCCTTGCCGCTGATGGTGCGATCGGCGGACGGCGTCCCGCTCTCGAAAAGGTCGCGGCGCGATCTGCCGTACGGGATTCCGGTGCCCAACAAGCCAGGATTTGTCACGAGTCCTTTCGCACCCAAAGCGGGTTATGTGGATGTCCGCGGCTTTCCGAGCGGGACGGAGGTGAAAGACCCTTACACCGGAAAGATTTTTCTGACTCCGTAGCGTGCCACCAGAGAGAAGGGAAGAACATTTGCTGATGACGCGAATCTTGACGCGACTAATTCTCGGTCTGACGACCCTGGCAATTCTGCCATCTCACGCGGCGCCGGAATCCACGATGCCAATGATGAAAGCAGCGATCATTCGCGCGTACGGCGGACCGGAGGTGTTGAAGATCGAAGATGTCCCGCGGCCGGAGCCGAAAGCGAACGAGGTGCTGGTGCGTGTGATCGCGGCGGGCATAAACCCGATCGATGCGATCATTCGAGAAGGCACCTACGCAAAAGAATTTGGAACGCATCTGCCGCTGGTTCCCGGCTACGATATTGCGGGAGTCGTCGAGAGAACGGGGAAGAAGATTACCCGGCTGAAGACTGGCGACGCGGTTTACGGCTACGTTTCCGGAGGCGGCGGTTACGCCGAGTACGCGGTCGCGACGGAAGAAGAGGTGTCGCAAAAGCCGAAGTCACTCAGTTTTGTCGCCGCGGCGGCCGTGCCGCTGGCGGCGTTGACGGCGTGGCAGGCGCTGATTGACTCTGCGAAATTGAAGAAGGGCCAAAGCGCGCTTATTCACGGCGGCTCCGGAGGCGTGGGAACCATGGCGATCCAGATTGCCAAAGCGCGGGGCGCGCATGTTATTGCGACTGCGTCGACTCCCAACCAGGACCTGCTCAAGGAACTCGGCGCGGATGTCCCGATAGATTATACAAAGACGAAATTCGAAGACGTGGCCAAAGATATGGATGTGGTGCTCGATTCAGTCGGGAATGACACGCTGGCACGCTCTTACCTGGTGGTGAAAAAGGGAGGATTCATTGCCACGCTTGTCTCACGCCTCGATCAGGCCGAGCTCGACAAGCATGGGATCCGCGGAGCTTCGATCTCGGTGAGACCGAATGCGAAGGAGCTCGCTGAAATCACGAAATTGATCGAGGCAAAGCGGATCAAGCCGGTCGTCACCCGAATGATCTCGCTGGCCGACGCCGTGAACGCGCAGCAACAAATCGCGACGCATCACACGCGCGGAAAGATTGTGCTTAGAATCGCCGACGAGCCGCAAGGCTCAGCGCGGGAGTAACGTTTGCGAATGTCCAACGGTCACGTATGAGCGCACGCTCGGAAAACCTCTCGAGTATTCTGGAGAGTGACTTGGGGATCGACCCTAAGTACCGGCACACCCCCAAATGTGTCGTGCCGAGTGAAAGGATCGAGCCGTCGGGCGCCGTTCTAAAGTGGTATGCAGTTCACCCTGAGGATCGACCTGTCCCGGGCGAAATAACTCAGCTGGCGCGATCGTGCCTCGCGAAGACGCCCCTTGAGGCCAGTGGACTCGGCTTTGTCATCCTCCATCGGTGCGGGAACGATTTCTATTTCTTGATCGTCTGCACGTGGCGCGGCTCCAACGAAATATGGGAGACGCTTTTCTATAAGGATGGCGAGGCCATGGCTGATTTCGCGATGTTTCCTCGCGAAAAATCCCATAAGCCGACGTTCTGTGTTTGGGAACTGGCGCCGGTCTGGCACGAACAAAAGGCGTGGGTGCGATTCCTGATGTCGGCCCGCGATGAGGCAGCGGCAACCGCGTGGCTCGGCGATCGCTATGCCGGCCCGGCTTGAATCGTTGTCACGTTCGTTTTGAAAAAACGTCGTTGATCTCGGCGAAGGGAACGCTGTCACCGAGGGCGTCGAAGGTGCCCGTGGCTGCGACGCTGCGTGCGGCGCGAATGAAGGCTCCCCAGGCGACCCGCGCCAAAGCGGAGCCGACTGAAATCCGGCGAACACCGAGATCGGCCAGACGGGAGACCGAAAGCACTTTGCTGGGTCCGTGCATCAAGACGTTGACTGGTTTCGGAGAAACTGCTTTGACGATTGCCGCTATCTCATCGGGTTCGGTAACGCCTGGGGCATAGAGACAATCAGCGCCTGCTTCAGCGTACGCGGCGAGTCGCTCAAGAGACACGTGCAACGGATCAGGTGCGTTGACGAGCCACGCTTCACAACGGCCGGTCAGCACGACAGGGATTCCCGAGGAATCGATCGCATTGCGTGCCGCGCGGATGCGATCAATCGCCAGGTTAGCTTCGTATAGAGGCGAAGCCGCATCGCCGGTGTTGTCTTCGATTGAAAGGCCTGCGACGCCCGTGACGATGCAGAGCGTTACATTCGCGGCCACGTCTTCTGGTTCGTCCGCATAGCCCGACTGGAAGTCTGCATTGACGGGGAGCGGTGTGGCCGCAACCACTTCGCGAATATGCGCAAGCATCTCGTCCAGTGGAAGGGCTGGCATCGCGTCGGGCTTTCCACGAGCAAAAGCGACGCCTGCCGAGGTAGTGGCCAGCGCCTTGAATCCCAAGTGATGAAGATAGACAGCCGTCCCGATGTCCCACGGATTCGGCAGGACGAAGCACCCGGACTCGTGCATCCCGCGGAACCGAGCCGCGACGGAAAATTGCCTAATGTTCGCGTCGTTCATGCCGGCAATTCTAAAATGGAACGCGCGCCCCGTCGCAGTTTGTTTTTTCCTTGGCCCAGCTTTTCTGGAGAAATGCCTCCGCAGGTTGATTGATTAGCAATCGCGCGGGAGACTCGCACCGATGAACTGCGACGTTGCGGTAGTAGGTCTGGGCGGAATGGGAAGCGCGATCCTGGCTCACTGCGCTGCTCGCGGCGCGTCTGTCGTCGGCGTGGAGCAGTTCGGACCCGCGCACGATTTGGGTTCGTCGCATGGCAGGAGCCGGATGATTCGCAAAGCCTACTTCGAGAATCCAGCTTATGTGCCATTGGTGATCCGCGCTTATGAGTTATGGCGGGAACTCGAGCAGGCGGTTGGAGAAGAGGTCCTGCGCATCACCGGCGTGCTTTCGGTTGGAGAAGAAGGTAGTGAGATCGTCCGGGGAACACAGCGCGCCGCCACTGAACACGGCCTGGCCCTGGAGCCCTTGAGCCAGCGGGAGCTGAAAGGGCGCTATCCGACTATTGAGCTGCGGAAGGATGAGGTTGCTCTCTTTGAAATCGACGGAGGGGTGTTGAACCCAGAGGGCGCGGTCCGCGCGCACCTGAAGGTAGCCGAAGCAAACCGCGCGGAAATGCGCTTTGGAGTGGAGATGGAAAGCTGGCACGCCACCGGCAATGGCTTCGAGCTGTATCTCTCCGACGCTACGCGAATTTCGGCTAGTAAGCTCATTCTCTCGCTCGGACCCTGGTTTCAGGAAACACTCGAGGCACTCGGCGTTCGCATTCGCGTGCAACGCAATATTCAGGCTTGGTTCTCACCTGGCACCCATGCATATGACGCCCCGGGTTTTCCAGCATTTCTGCTCGATCGGCGAGGCCTTCCCGCGCCGCTCTATGGCTTTCCGGATTTCGGCGATGGAATCAAAGCAGCCTTTCACGGCCTTGGCGACCTGACGGACG
>Ga0137396_10002554_pt1 | contig 10036 bp, 7 predicted proteins | sample czc16metaG_FD_108284 | JGI IMG/M metagenome (GOLD analysis project Ga0137396, IMG submission 108284) | Vadose zone soil microbial communities from Angelo Coast Range Reserve, California, USA - czcobulk3.16 metaG | ecosystem: Environmental > Terrestrial > Soil > Vadose zone | place: USA... | reverse complement strand
GCCCATCTCCACCACTTATAACGACTGGACCGTTTATGAGCTGCCGCCCAACGGGCAAGGCATCGCCGCGCTGGAGATGCTGAATCTGATGGAGAACTTCCCGCTGGTGCAATTTGGCTTCGGTTCCACGCGAGCGCTTCACGTCATGATCGAAGCCAAGAAACTCGCCTATGCCGACCTGGTGCGTTATATCGGTGATCCGAAGTCAGGCAAGTTGCCGGTGGCGGGTCTGCTGTCCAAGGCCTATGCAAAGGAACGCGCCAAGCTGATCAACATGGATAAGGCCAATTGCGCAGTGGACGCCGGGGTGCCCGCCGCGGCGGGCGACGATACGATCTACTTGAGCGTAGTAGACCGCGACGGCAACATGGTGTCGCTCATTCAGAGTAATTTTCAATCGTTTGGCTCTGGCCTGGTGGCCGACGGCACCGGCTTCGTGTTGCACGACCGCGGGGCGCTGTTCAGCCTCGACCCCGCGTCGCCCAATGCGCTTGCCGCGCGCAAGCGCCCGCTGCACACCATCATCCCGGCGTTGATGCACAAGGGTGACGTGCGCATCGCCTTCGGAATCATGGGCGGGTGGAACCAGTCGCAGGCCCACGCGCAGTTCGTCGCCGACGTCGTGGACTTCAAGATGAATATCCAGGCCGCGCTCGAGGCCCCGCGATTCACCAAGCAAACTTTCGATGGGTGCGACGTTCAGATGGAAGGACGCATAGCAGGCAACGTGCGCGCCGAACTCGACGCCAAAGGCCACAAGATCGAAGCGCGCGGCGCTTTTTCGGCGCTGATGGGCGGCGGCCAGGCTGTTCAGCGCGACTTTGCCGCCGGCGTGAATTACGGCGCTTCAGACCCGCGTAAAGATGGCGCCGCCATTCCGGAACTTCCCCCTGAGAAATAGGGGAAAGAAGGTGAGCGTCGCCGTGCCAGCCGCAAGCGTGATAGTTCTCGCGAAGTCAGCGCCCGCGGCTTGCACGCTGGCGTGCGTGCTCAGCGGAACGGCGCCGAGAACTTGGCAGAGAGTATTTCTGTGCCGAACTGGATCGGGTCAGAGTGCCACAGATGGAGAAGTTAATGCCAGGTAATGGCAGGATGTTTCTCTCGGATTTCTTGGCGCCTTTCGCAAGAGTGTTCCATCGGCGAACTGTTGTGCCGCACCGAAACACGTTCCCTCGGCCTGAGTACGCTGGTGCCGAGGCTCCGCGAGTCGTAGATCAAAGCAGGGTGAATCTTCTGAGTCGCCAATTTGGGAAACACGAATCAGGTTCAATCGCGACAACGATTTGCGGTCGCTCGATTGGCACCACTGGCTCACCTGCGTCATTCCCATTTTGGTTTCATAGCCGCGCCGTCGGGAATACTTTCGACGATTCTTTTTTGGCCTATCGATTGCGATGCAAGACAAAGTGGTGAAGATCACAGAATGGAAAATTACTCGCTCTCTCGCGCACGGCTCTCTTGCGCACCGTATGCTCGGTCTATTTAGCAACCTCAGCGCTTTCGGGCGCTTGCTTATTGGTCTGACGTTGGGCGCCATGCCCAAGTCGAAGGAAACCCGCGCGCGGCACCCTTTCCTCCTCCTCTGGGTCGGCATTTCCTTCGGCGCGTTCGCAGCCCTCTGCGGCTTTTGCTTGATCTTTCTGCACCTGCCCCCGGCCGCGAAATCGCTGCTTCCGCTCGGCGGTCTGTGGCTGCCCCTGGCGTGGTCCTACACCTTTCCGCGAATCGAGGAAGGACGGCAGGTCGCTCGCGCGCGAGACGCCGTCACCGGGAATAAACCACAACGAGCGAGGAGCGATAAGAGACAGAGAACTGCATCGGAGCTTCCACGGCGAGGCCCAAAATCGATGCAGCAATCGCGGGAAGCTCTCTCCTCAGGCGCTCGAATGGGCTGGTCCGACGAACCAGAGCACGCAGAGGAGACTGTGGCTCTCTCGTTCGACTGATTGGGTTGTGCCGGCAGTCCGGGGTCATTGAGCGGACCAGGCGAGGCCGGTCGTGTTACTTACGGCCTAGGGCATTTGCTCGGTTTGGCTGGGCCGCTTGGGCACGCAATGGTGGCCTAGGCGCAAGACGACCCGCTGGCTGGGCCCATCCGGGTGGTGGCACTCGCTCGCCGCGGAGTGCTCTTCGACCAAGGCATGACCTGGGGGCTTTTTACGGCGAGGCTGCTGCGCTCTTCGGCAACAGGGCCACGAAGCCAACAGGAGATGGCTTCCAGAACCCAGCCCTGACAGGCTGCACAATTTTTCCGCTTCTGTGAAGATCGTGGGAATTATACTGAGCGAACTGTCCTAATTCCATCCATGCCCTGCCCGTAATTTACTTATTTTCAATAACTTAAAGACTTGGGCTCTGGCCGGGGATTTGCTCTAAGACTAACTACGTCCCCTCAGCAGTGATGATAGGTGCCGCAGCCACCCAGGCTCAGAGGTCATTATTCATGGCCCTTCGGCGCTCTCTTTGGTTTGGACTCTTCGCCGTTGCCATTGTACTGTGGGTTTGCCCCCCGGTGAATGCAGACGATAACTATGCGGGTACCTACCAGTGTGCCGGCCTGGTTGTAAACGGGCACAGTGGCCGCTGCGCGAGTCCGCCGCTGGTTCTATACGGCGATGGGACGTACAAAATTTGGGGCGAACAGGGCACCTACAAAATTGAAGGCAATTGGCTCGAGCTCTCTGAGTCGAAAAAGCGCGGCCGGGGCCGACTGGTGAGGGGCCGCCAGATCGTCTTCAAGTTCACGTATCGGGGAAAAAGGCACAAAGTAACGTTTCGGCGACACGAAGATCTTGAGGAAGGCACGGCAATCATCTGAGTTCGCTCTCCCTCCGCACGCCAGAGGTGCGGCGCTTTCCCCGCACGGCGCACTGTGGTGACCTCCGGCGAGCTATTTCCTCCAAATACTCCGCAGTTTCGGTTACGGCGCACAAAACATTCCACGCCATCCGGCGGCGGTGAATGCCGCCTCCCGGGGCGAACCTCGCTCTGCTCATTCATCGGTACAGGATTTTATCCTGAGGCATTTCCGGGCGGGAATGACCGGCCGCAACAGGAGCGATCTCGGTTTACTTCTATTCTACGACTGGCCTCGTGATGATTGACACTCTAAGGGCCGCCGCGTAGGTTGGAGGGGAGTCCGCAGACACCGGGAAGGAAACCTTCGTGCGGGCGCGATTCGCATGGGCGGAGAAGTGATGCAGGAGGAAGAGCACCACAGTTTGGGGGAAGTCCATTCCTTTGCTGAAAGATGGCGGCTGTCCGAGAGCAACCGCGAACACGGTGCGCGGGCGTTGGAAGTTTCTCCTCCTGACCCTCAGCTGATCTCTAAATTTCAATCCCTATCGCAAGCGGCAAGTACCCTGGTGATTCTGGTCGGCGCGTTCGTTCTGCTGGGTGGGATACTCGGCTTCGCGAACATGAATACCATGCGTCCGGGTCTAGCCCAGTTGAAGGCCCAGACGGCAGTCTGCTTTATTCTGGCTGGCATCTCGCTCCGGTTGCTGCGAAAAGAAGCTTCCGGCCGCTTGGCGCGGGGCGTCGCCCAAGCGTGCGCCTTGCTTGTCGCACTTTTGGGCCTACTGACGTTGGTGGATAAGCTGTTCGGTTGGGAGTTGGGCATCGATCAGTGGGTGCTGCAGCCGAATGTCGCAGGCAGTGCGGCTCATGGACCCAGCCGAATGGCGTTAATGATTGCCTTGAACTTTTTTCTGTTGGGTTGTGCGCTCCTAGTGCTGGACGTAGAGACCCGTGGGGGTTATCGCGCCTCGCAGTTCCTGACCATGCTGGCCGGGCTGGCATCGTGGTCGGTGATTCTAGACTCCACTCTGAATCCCGCCCTCTCTTATCTGTACCTGGCGCTGCCGACGGCGCTGCTTTTCGGGGTGTTGTGCACCGGGGTCTTGCTGGTGCGTCCGGACCGCGGCCTGGTCGCTATTCTGGCGAGCCAGAGTTTAGGGGGCATGACCGCGCGGCGCTTGTTGCCCGCGGCGTTCGGCATCTCGGTGATTTTGGCCTGGCTGCGGTGGGAAGGGGAGCGCGCGGGGCTCTATGACAGGGAGCACAGCGTGGTGCTGTCTGCGGCGGTGCACTTGGTGTTGCTGGCTGGATTGATCTGGTGGAACGCCAGATCGCTGGATCGGGCCGATGCCGAGCGCCGCCGGGCCGAGTTGGTGCTGCGCGCCGCGCACCACGAATTGGAAGCGCGCGTGACAGAACGCACCGCCGACCTAGCGCAAGCAAATGTGTCTCTGCGAATGGAGATCACCGAGCGCAAACGGGCGGAAGAGGCAGCTTCGTATCTGGCCGCCATCGTGCAATCTTCGGAAGACGCGATCATCGGCAAGACTCTGGATGGAATCATTGTCAGTTGGAACCCCGGGGCCGAGCGCATCTACGGCTACACGGCCGCGGAGGCCATTGGCCGACCCATTTCCTCGCTGGTGCCGCCGGAACACGAGCACGAGCTCCCGGAGATTCTGGGGCGCGTCCAGCGGGGCGAACGCGTGGACAATTTTCACACCACGCGCGTTAAGAAGAACGGTGAGGTGCTGCACATTTCTCTTACCATCTCTCCGGTAAGAGACGCGGAGGGCACGATTATCGGCGCTTCCGCGATTGCGCGAGACATCAGCGAAAGCACACGCGCGGAGCAAGCCCTGCAACAGGCTAACGCCGTGCTCACTGGATGGCTCCACGAGCTGGAAAAACGGACCCGCGAGACGACCGTGCTCAATGAGATGGGGCACCTGCTGCAGACCTGCGTTAGCGCCGAAGAAGCCTACGCCGTCATTGCGCGCTCTGCGCAGCAGCTCTTCCCCAGCGACGCGGGCGCGCTGTGCGTGCTGAATGCCTCGCAGAACCTGGTCGAAGCAGTGGCGATCTGGGGTCAGTCTCTGGTGGGTGAGCGCGTATTCGCGCCGGAGGAGTGTTGGGCGTTGCGGCGCGGGCAGGTGCATGCGGTGGAGGACCCGGCCCCGGGCCTGGTCTGCCGGCATCTGGGTGCGTTACGTGGCCTGAGCTATCTGTGCGTGCCGATGATGGGGCAGGGCGAGGCGCTGGGCGTGTTGCATGTGCAGAGCGGCGGCAGCTCGGGCGAGGGACAGAATCGCTTGACCGATGCCCAACAACGTTTGGCGGTCACCGCCGCGGGACACATCGCCTTGGCCCTGGCCAATCTGCGGCTGCGCGAGACCCTACGGATGCAATCGATTCGAGATCCCCTCACAGGGTTGTTCAACCGGCGGTACATGGAAGAGTCGCTGGCGCGCGAGCTGCGGCGGGCGGCCCGCAATCAGCGCCGGCTGGGGGCCATCATGCTCGACCTGGACCGATTCAAGCGCTTCAACGACACCTTCGGCCATGAGGCCGGGGACACGCTGCTGCGGGAACTGGGGGAATTCCTGAGATCCCGCACCCGGGGCGAAGACATTGCGTGCCGTTATGGTGGCGAGGAGTTTGTGGTCATTCTCCCGGAAGCCTCGATGGAGGTTACCCAGCAACGCGCCGAGCGGTTGCGAGAAGAGTTCAAACACCTGAACGTGCAGCACCGCGGACGTTCCCTGGGCCCGGTGACGCTATCGGTGGGCGTGGCGGTCTTCCCGGAGCACGGCAGCACGGCGGAGGAGATTCTTCGCGCCGCAGACCACGCTCTGTACCAGGCCAAAGCCGAGGGTCGCGACCGCGTCGCGCTCGGCGCCGCAGCGGGCTAGCCCGCACCGCCGCCACGCCAAAGACAGCGGTGACGCTAGGTACCATGCTCCTTCCCGCAGCACACTTGTTGCCCATTCGCCCTTGAGTGCCGCTGCTTCCCTGCTCTCCGACCATCTGGCGAAATGGGAGTCAAACCAGTTCGAACTTGAGTTCGCCCAGCTTCTCCAGGCTGCAAGCGATTTTGTCGCCGGGCTTGAGCCAGACCTGTTTGTCCTTGGGATGGCCCTGGATCACGCCTTCAGGGGTGCCGGTGAAAACAATGTCGCCGGGTTTGAGAGTTATGTGACGGGAGATGTAGCTGATGATCTGCCGGCAGTTGAAGATCATGTCACTGGTGTTAGAGGATTGGCGTGTTTCGCCGTTGGCCCGGCACTCGATCTTCAGGTTGTTCGGCTCGATCTGCTCGGCGGTAACCAGGTAGGGGCCCAACGGGGCGAACTGGTCCGGCGTTTTGCCAATCATCCACTGGCCTCCCGTCTCCAGTTGCAGATCCCTTGCAGTAAAGTCATTGCCGGTACAGTAGCCGGCCACGTACGAAAGCGCATCCGCCTCGCTGACGTTTTTCGCCTCCCGACCAATGATCATCACCAGCTCGACTTCATAATCAAATTTCTTTGCAACCTCGACCGGCAGCTTGATGGTGCCATTGTGACGATTGAGCGCGTTATTGTATTTGTTGAAAAGCACCGGTTGCTTGGGGACCGGCATGCCGACTTCGATGGCGTGCCGCCGGTAATTCAGGCCCACGCAGACAATCTTTTCCGGCCGGGTCACAATCGGTCCGTATTGAATGCCCTCTTCTTTGACAAACGCCTTTTGCGCGGCATTAGATTTGGAAGCGGCGTCTACTAGCGCATTCAGGCTCGGGCCGTCCTCATTCTGAAGCAAATCATCCATCGTGGCCGGGGCATGCAGATGAAGCAGCTTGGACGCCTCGTTCACGTCCAGAATGCCCTTGTCGGTTTTAACGCCAAGCCAATATTCGCCGTTGCGGCGCACGGTCAACAAGGTCAGCCCGCGCGCCATGCCGCGCGCATGGTTGCTTGCAGGCTTGGGTTCGGTGTGTCCTGCAGTCAATCGGCCCGTCGCTGCGATGGCGCAAACGGCGCCCGCCCCTTGCAGAAAATTCCTGCGGTTCTGCTCCATAGTGGTGCTCCTTATGTGTTCTTGGATGGTCCCCACCTTTTGGGGACAGAGCGGTCCGCGATTATACATCATGCTGGCCTCAGGGGATCGTACGGCAAGAATCCTGCCACTGTCCTATTTTAGGCTGCGAGGATTGAAATCCGGTAGGTTCTATCCAGAATGCACGCGAGCACGGAACGCACGAAAAGCATCTGCAATGAGGTGGGCCAGGAAAACAAGATGCGGATACGGTCCTCGAAAGTTCTGCGAGAAAGACCACAATGACCTGTTGGGTGCGTTTGGCGAGAGCCTCATGGTTTTCTCCTTATTAGAATCAAGCTCGCATCGGACCGGAAAAGTCAACTCCCCCTAATTAGGACAGCACCGCGTCGGGCTTTGAGATTCGCGGCAGAGGTAGCACTGGGACGCTTCCGTGGTCGCTAGAGAACCCACCGTGCGTCAGGCCCGCACCTGCCATGATCTGTTTGAGAGAGACATTGTCAAAGCCATGCCGATTGAATAGCCTACGTGCGCTCTGGATAATCTTCCCTTTTACCTCGATGGGGTGACCAGCGGGATAAGGCATAAGTCCTCCTCATTTCTGATGGGTTGAAGTATGCCTCGGACAGTATTTCCCTTTCTAGGAAAACATTATCTTGAACATATTTTAGCAGCGTGCTCTTATGCCGTGACGGTTGAACGTAAGAATCTGGGAGGGCAATGATGAGCGAGAGAAAGAATCCGACCGCACTGGGAAATAGACCGACGCGACGGCAAGTGATCGGCGGTGTTGCCATCGCGTTTGGCAGCCTAGCCGCAGGCTCCGGTGTCTGGGCAAAGACTCAGCAGAAAATGACTGAAACGCAGAGCACGGGAGCAGAAGGGCTGCTCACCTATCTCCATCAAGAGGTCGATATTAAGGCGAGACCTCAGCGCATTTATGATGCGCTCCTGGATTCCAAGCAGTTCAGTGCCTTCTCCGGTGAGCCCGCGGAAATCAATCGCGAAGTGGGAGGCGCCTTTTCCATCTTCGGGGGCAAGATTGTTGGACGAAACGTAGAACTTATTCCCAACCAGCGAATCGTCCAGGCTTGGCGGCCCGCCAGTTGGCCCCCGGGCGTCTATTCGATCGTCAAATTTGAACTTCAAGAGCAGGTTTCCCAAACCACAGTCGTTCTCGATCACACAGGCTTCCCAGAAGGCAATTTTCGGCACTTCGACTCAGGATGGCACATGAGATATTGGAAGCCATTAGAGAAATTCCTCGCCTAGGCGCTGGACCGGTGCGGCTCGCTTGGCATTTGCTATGCTGCCCTCCGTCTTCAACTGCCGAGCCGCTGCACTCTCTTTGCCCGCGTGCCTGCACCCCTGATTGCGCCGGCAGAGGCTGGTTATTTTCATGCGAACTTTGCTCACGGTCCAGTTCTTCAGTTGACTCAAACTGGCGTTCGCCGTAGCCTCGGCTAAACTGTGAGACTATGAATCGAGAGGGAGCGTTGTCGATTCAACGCCAGTCACAACTCCGTCAAGCCCTTTTGCCGGGCCTAGCGACGGCCTTCGCTGCTGTCACAATTCTCTACAGCGCTCTTTGGATGTACGTGGTCCGCCGCCCGTCCGCGTCGGTGGAGCTTGGCTTCAACAAGACGCGCAGCGTCCAATACAAGGGAAAAATCCACGGGATCCCAGTGCTGGACGTGGTCCCTGGAAGCCCCGCGGAGCGCGCGGGGCTGCGCCCCGGCGACCTCATTGTGGGGATCAATGGGCAAACCCTTCAGACTTCGGCACCCCTCGACGAGACATGGGCGCGCAGTCGCCCCGGCGATCAGGTGGAGTTGACTGTTGAGCGCGCCGGCGAACCGGAGCTGCTGACCCTGCGCGGAACTTTCCGGGCCGCCCAGCCGCAATCGTCCGAGGCAGGACTCGCGCGGGAATCGGCTCAGCAAGTGACAGGTTCGTTTCCCGTTCTTTTCCTTGTCGTGGGTCTGGCGGTGCTCTTCCTGCGGGTTGATGACCCCAATGCATGGCTGCTGGCGCTGGTCTTTGCTGGGTTCATCGGTGTGCCAGGACCTACAAGTCTTGCGGCGTTGAGTCCGGCTTTGCAGATATTTGCGAGGGGTTACCGAGCGATCTTTTTGGGACTGTCTAGCGCTCTGTTCTACCTGTTTTTTGCAGTCTTTCCAGCGCGGTCACCGCTCGACCGCCGTGTTCCTTGGCTAAAGTGGATAGCCTTTGTCCTAGGATTGTTTGTGGCCCTGCCAGGACTACGTGTGGGAGATGTGCGAGCGCCGGCGATGTTGGCAAGCTTGGTAGGAGAGCAAGCCGCCACAAGGGTTGTGTTGGGTTACATATATCTTTTTTTTGCGCTGGGCATGCTCTCGCTGGCGGGGAACGCGCGCTCATCGGATCCAGGAGTGTTTCGAAAAACTCGGGTCATCCTGTGGGGCACAGTCGCCGGCGTGCTTCCGGCTGCCGCTGAGAGAGCGGCCATGGACTTCTGGGGATTGCGACCGCCCTTCTGGGTCGACACCACTGTGGTCATCCTGGTGCTTTTGTTTCCGCTGTCCTTCGCCTACGCCGTAGTGAAACACCAGGTGATGGAAATTCCGATATTGCTGAAGCGCAGCGCACGCTACGTCTTCGTGCAGCGGGGATACTTCGTTCTCTTATTTGTGGGAGCAGCCACGGCGATTGCGCTATTCACCCAAACGATTTCCCGATTCTTCCCGGAAGGCACCAACATCGGCATGGCCCTGAGCGCTGTGTTTGGGATTGTGCTGGTGTGGGCATCGGCCCCCATGGTGAAGCGCGGGACGGAGCGAATTGACCGGGCTTTTTTCCGAAGCGCGTACGACGCCCGCGTGATCCTGCAGGACCTTGCGGAAAAAACACGCACGGTGACAGACCGGCATGAACTCGCGACTCTGATTGAGCTTCAGATAGAGGGAGCGCTGCATCCCAAATCGCTTGCGTGTTATTTCGAAGACGCAAATGGAAACCTCGTCGCGGAATGCGGAAGAGGGCCCCAAGCGTTGGACACAATTCCAGCGGCACTGCCTCGGCCGAAGTTCCCATTTCGCTTTGGCGCACGCTTCCTTCACCGAGAATTGGACACAATACCTGTAACGATGCCCCTGCTTAGCGACTTGGCCCGGCGCGGAAAAGCCTGGGACGTCCCGCCCGCAGTTTCCGACGAGGCAGG
>Ga0137396_10002551_pt1 | contig 10039 bp, 5 predicted proteins | sample czc16metaG_FD_108284 | JGI IMG/M metagenome (GOLD analysis project Ga0137396, IMG submission 108284) | Vadose zone soil microbial communities from Angelo Coast Range Reserve, California, USA - czcobulk3.16 metaG | ecosystem: Environmental > Terrestrial > Soil > Vadose zone | place: USA... | reverse complement strand
GAACCCGCGCGCGTCGCGCCGCTCCTCGGCGCACAGCCTCAGCGCGACCTCCACCGCGCGCGCCGCGAACCGCAGCTCGGCGGGGATCCCGGACTGCCACTGCAGGCCGGCGCCGACGAGCTCGCCCCGGAGGGATTCGCCGCCCGGACGCCGGAGCAGCTCGACCGCGCGACCCGATAGCTCGCGGAGGGTTGCGCGCAGGCGCAGATCCACGGCGAGGACCAGGGCCGGCTCGCCGCGCTCCAGGACGGAGTACTCCCCGGCAACGAAGGCCTTCGCCGGGACGGACAGCTCAGCGGGCGCGGGCATCGGGCGACCGCTCGAGCACGCGCGCTCCTCCGGCGGGCGCGCACACCAGTGCATCGCGCACGCCCGGGACCGAACGCAGCGCCGACTCCACCCGCGCTGCGTCCGCGGGCGCGCACAGCGCCGCGACGTGCGGACCGGCGTCGATCGTCGCCCAGGCAGAGATCCCCTGGTCGCGGAGGCGCCGGAGCGCGTGCAGGCAGCCGACGGTGGCCGGCTCCCAGTAGAGCAGCGGCGGATCGGCCGCGAGCGCGTCGGCGTGCATGCGCATCGCGTTGCGCTCGGCGAGCTCGCCCAGGCCCGGGAGATCTCGCGAACGGAGAAGGCGCAGCGCCTCGGGCAGGTCGCGGCGGCATTGCTCGATCCAGGCGGGGTGGTACGGCGAGGTCTCCCGGGACCGCTTCATCCCGTCCCGCGACCCGACCGGCTTCGGTCCTTCCCCGCAGATCGCGACGACCAGCCGGATCGGCAAGTGGTCGGGAGAAGCGACTTGCGCCGCGTCGCGATCCTCCCAGACGGCCCATCCGCCGGGGACGCTGCGCGCGGCCGAGCCGCTCCCCAGGCGGGCCAGGGCGGACAGCTCGCGCTCGCCGCGCTGCTGGCCCGCCGCCGCGCAGGCGGCCACCGCGAGGGCGGCAAACCCGCTGGCGCTGGAGGCAAGCCCGGCGGCGGTGGGGAAATCGTTGCGGGACTCGATGCGCGCGCGGTCGCGGATGCCCGCCGCGTCGAGGACGGCGCGCGCGCGCCGCAGCTCGGCGTCCGAGGCCGCTCGCCCGTCGATGCGCAGCGAATCCTGCGGGGCGCCCAGCTCGACGGTCGTGGTGGTGAGGAGCTTGTCGAGGGCGATCGAGAGCGAGCCCGCTTCCGGCAGGAGCAGCGGCTCGTCGCGCTTTCCCCAGTACTTGACCAGGGCGATGTTCGCGTGCGCGACAGCCGTGGCCTTCACGGGGAGATCTCCTCCGCGAAGGCGCGCAGGCCTTCCCGCTCCGCGACGCGCACCAGCGCCTCGGCATGGGCAGCGTCGCGCGCCAGCGCGATGGCGGCGCCGCCGCCGCCGGCGCCGGTCAGCTTGGCGCCCAGCGCTCCGGCGCCGCGGAGCGCCGCGACGGCTTGCTCGAGCTCGGGACAGGACACGCCCAGCGCCGCGAGGACGCCGTGCGCCGCATCGAAACGAACTCCCAGGTCCTGATAGTCGCCTCGTTCCAGCGACTGCGCGCCTCCCCGCGCCAGCTCGCCGAGGATGGCCAGCAGCGGGTCGTACAAGTCGGGCCGCTCGGCGCGCCGCGCCGAGAGCGGCAGCACGGTCGAGCGGGTCCCGCGCATGACCCCGGTGAGCACGACCGCGAGGTGCAGCGGCGTCCGCGGAGAGATGCGCTCGACCTGGGCGGGGTCGCCGCGACGGAAGAGGATCACGCCGCCGCGCGCGCAGACGGCGGGGTCGACTCCCGAGGGAGCGCCGTGGAAGACGCGCTCGAGCTGCAGAGCGAGGTCCTCGGCGCGCTCCGGCGGGCAGTCGCGGGCGGCGAGCTGGGAGAAGGCACGCGCGAGGGCGACGCCGAGCGCGGCGGAGCTGCCCAGGCCGCCGCCGAGGGGGAGCTCGCTGCGGACGATCGCGCGGAAGGCGGAAGGGGCGCCGAGCGCGGCGGCCATCTCCGACGCGGCGTGGAGGAGCTCGGAGGGGACGGGGATTCGGGTCGGGGTCGGGGTCGGGGTCGAGTTTGAAGGCGCGAGCAGCTCGATGATGGGACCCTTCGAGTCTTCCGCCACCTCTACGAAGACGCGCCGCCGGAGCGCCGCCGCGAGGGCCGGGTGGCCGTAGACGACGGCGTGCTCGCCGAGGAGGAGGACCTTGCCGGGGGCGGAAGCCTTCAAGGAGGGGGCTCCAGCTGGGCGATCCAGGACGGCAGCGGATCCAGGAGCACGGGGCGGGAGGCGCGCAGGGCCTGGACGTCGCGGGCACCGACCAGGAGGCACGCGGCCCGGAGCGCCGCGATCGCGCCGCGCAGAGCCGTGCGCGCCGCGTCGATGCCGCCGCGCTGGTGGGCGCGGACCATCGGGAGCGCGAACCCGGCCAGGTCGGCGCCCAGGGCGAGGGCGCGTGCCGCGTCCAGGCCGCTGCGCACGCCGCCCGAAGCGATGACCCGCACCCGCGGTCCCTTCTTCGGCGCCAGGACGCGGACTGCCGCTCCGACGCAGGCCGCGGTCGGCAGTCCCCAGTCGCTGAGCAGCTCGCCCAGCGCGCCCGCTTCCGGCGTCTGCGCGCGCAGCTGCTCCACCCGGGTCCAACTGGTGCCGCCGGCGCCGCTGACGTCGATGACGCGCACCTTCCGCGCGATCAGCTCGCGCACCACGTCAGGGCCGATGCCGCAGCCGGTCTCCTTGACGATGAGCCGCTCGCCCAGGTCCTCGGCGAGCCGCGCGATCGCGTCGAGGCAGCCGGTGAAGTCGCGATCCCCGCCGTCCTGCACCAGCTCCTGCGCGGGATTCAGGTGGATGGCGATGCCGTCCGCGCCGATCATCTCGATGAGGCGCAGCGCCGCGTCGCGGCCGCGTTGCACCAGCTGCTGCGCGCCCAGGTTGGCGAACAGCCGCGGCGGCCGGGCGGGCCTACCGTCGAAAGTGGGAAGCAGCTCGGGCTGGTCGAGCAGCACGCGCATCGAGCCCACCCCGAACGCGATCCCCTCCTCCTCCGCGATGCGCGCCAGGTCGCGGTTGATCTGGCCGGCCCGATCCGTCCCCCCGGTCATTCCCACCACCATCAGGGGCGCCCGGAGGCGCGCTCCGGACAGCTCGGCGGAGAGGTCCACGTCGGAGAGGCGCAGCTCGGGCAGGGCGCGGTGGACCAGCCGGACGCAGCGGAAGAGGGGATCGGTCTCCGCCGGTTCCACCTCCTCGCGCAGCGCCAGGTCGAGGTGCTGCGACTTGCGCCGGCTCACGTCGTCGTGCACGCCCGAGGGTCTAACACACCGCCGTCCGGGCGTGGAACGCACCGTGCACGGCAGCGCTCGCCCGCGTCCAGCGCGGGACGGGACGAAATGGCCGAGAAGAACACCGCGAAGAAGGCGAAGCGCGCGGAGGTTCTGCCTTCGCGATCTTCGCGCGCTTCGCCGTGATCTCTTAGAACTGGGAGATATGTCGGTATTCAGGGACGAATCAGGCCGGAGAGGCGCCGCGGTCCGGCTGGCCTCGGTGGTCGCGGGCGTGGCCGCGCTCGCGGCCGCCGGCACGTTCCTCGTCTCGGTCTTCCCTGCTCCGTGGACGCGCCGCGGCGAGGTGCTGCCCGAACCCGCGCCGGCGGCCCGGCCGGGAGCGCTGCCGCTGGGGCACCCGCTCGAAGGGCGCGCGCGGGAGGCGGCGTATCACCGAGAGGAAGGGCGGCTCCGGTCGCTGCTGACGCAGGCCCAGGCGGCGCAGCGCAGGCGGCACGGCGGAACGAGCGCCTCGCCGGTGCTTGCGGCCTTCGTGGTGAACTGGGATCCGGCCAGCCTGCGCTCGCTCCAGCAACACGCCGACCAGCTCACGCACGTAATGCCGGAATGGATCCGCATCCAGCCGGGAGGCGACTTCTCGGTCGAGGAGGACGCGCGCGTCCTGCAGGCGGCGCAGCACCTCGAGGTGGTGCCCACCGTCTCCAACTACGGGCCGGACGGCTTTTCCAGAGGCCTGGCGCAGGCCGTCCTGGCGACGGATGCGCTGCGCAAGGAGGCGGCGCGGAAGCTGGCCCGCATCTGCGAGGAGCGTGGGTACGCGGGAGTCAACGTCGACCTGGAGGATCTGGGTGCGCAAGGGTTCCAGAAGCTGGCGCTCTTCGTCGAGGCCCTCTGGAGCGAGCTGCACCCGCGCGGGTTCCTGGTCACCGTGGACGTTCCGGCCGACCCGAAGGACGTCCCGGTCGAGCGGCTCGCCTCGTCCACCGATTTCCTGGTGCTGATGGCGTACGACGAGCACTCGGCCGACGACAATCCAGGGCCGATCGCCTCGCCGGAATCCGTCGCGAGGAGCGCGGGAGAGTACCTGCGCCGGGCCCCGGCCGAGAAGCTGGTCCTGGCGATCGGCGCGTACGGATATGACTGGCCGCTCGACTCCGACGGCGACGCGTCCAGGCCGGCCGAGGAGCTGTCGTACGCGCAGGCCCTGGTGCTGGCGCGCGAGAACGAGGTGCCCATCGAGTGGGACGCGCGGGCGCGCGGCCCGTTCTTCGAGTACGACGACGAGGAGGCCGGCGAGAAGCACGCGGTGAGGTTCCTCGACGCGCCCGCGGCGGCAGCGCAGTTGGAGCAGGTGGCCGCGCTGCATCTGCGCGGGACCGCGCTGTGGCGGCTGGGCGCCGAGGATCCGAAGCTCTTCGAGCTGTTCACTCCGTCTCCAGCGCCGCGGGCCTTCGATGCGGCGGCCGCACGGCAACGCCTCGACGGCGTCATCCCGAACGACGCGGACGACGTGCAGACCGAAGGCAGCGGAGAGCTCATCTCCCTCAAGGCCGCTCCGCAGCCCGGGCAGCGCAGGGTGACGTGGGGCCCGGGAGGCGCGGCCCTTCGCGAGGACTACCTGCAGTACCCGTCGGGATGGATCCTCGAACGCAAGGGAAGCAAGCTGCGCGGACGGGTGACGCTCACCTTCGACGACGGGCCCGACCCGGTCTGGACGCCGCGCATCCTCGACGTGCTCGCCCGGCGCGGGGTGCACGCGGCCTTCTTCCTCATCGGCGGCAACGCGCAGGCGCACACCGAGCTCGTGCGCCGGGAGCTGGGCGAAGGGCACACCCTCGGCAATCACACTTTCACGCACCCGGATCTCTCCCGCGTCTCTCCGCTCCGCATGGAGGTGGAGCTGAACGTCACCGAGAAGCTGCTCGAGTGGATCACCGGGCGGCACCCGCGGCTCTTCCGGCCGCCGTACCACTCCGACCAGGCGCTCGACGAGGCACCCAACGCCCAGGTCATCGCGCGCGCATCGGCCATGGGCTATCTCACCCTCGGGCACGACATCGACCCCGAGGACTTCTCGCTGCACGACCCGCAGGAGATCGCCCGGAGGGTGCTGGCCAAGGCGCGCGACGGCAGCGTGATCCTGCTCCACGACGGCGGCGGCAACCGCCAGGCCACCCTGGACGCGCTGCCGCTCATCCTCGACGGGCTGGCGGCTCGAGGGATCCAGATCGTGGCGCCCGAGGAAGCGGCGGGCCTGAGCCGCGATCAGCTCCTGCCGGCGGCCCCGCGGGCTGCCCTTCCCACCCTGATCTCCGGCGCCGACACGGTGGTGTTCGGCCTGCTGGGCGGCATCGCGCGGCTGCTCGGGCCCGCGTTCGGGTTCGCGCTCGCGCTCCTGGGCCTGCGGGCGGTGATCCTGGCCGTCTGCGCACCGCTGCAGGCCAGGCGCGCGCGGAGGAGTCGGCCCGCGCCGTTCGCCGGGACCGTCTCGGTCGTGGTGCCCGCCTACAACGAGGAGCAGGTGATCGCGCGCACCGTGGAGACGTTGCTGGCGCAGGAGCCGGCGGTGCTGGAGGTGGTCTGCGTCGACGACGGCTCCAAGGACCGCACCCTGGCCGTGCTGCGGGAGAAGTTCGACCGGAACCCGCGCGTGCGCATCTTCGGAAAGGCGAACGGCGGGAAGTCGTCCGCGCTGAACCTCGGCCTCGCCGAGGCGCGCGGGGACGTGGTCGTGGCGCTGGACAGCGACACGCTCTTCGCGACAGACACGGTGGCACATCTCACCGCGCCCTTCTCCGATCCGCGGGTCGCCGCGGTGGCCGGGAACGCGAAGGTGGGCAACCGGGTGAACCGCCTCACCCGCTGGCAGGCGCTGGAATACGTCACGGCGCAGAACCTCGAGCGCCGCGCCTGGGACCTGGCCGGGGCCGTGCCGGTGGTGCCCGGCGCGGTGGGCGCCTGGCGCCGCGAGGCCGTGCTCGCCGAGGGCGGCTTCCACGAGGACACTCTCGCGGAGGACACCGATCTGACGCTGTGCCTCATCGCGCGGGGCCGCCGCGTGGTCTACGCGGAGCACGCCCTCGCCTACACCGAGGCGCCCGAGACGGCGCGGGCCCTGCTCAAGCAGCGCTTCCGCTGGACGTACGGCGTGCTGCAGGCGTGCTGGAAGCACAAGTCGCGGCTCTTCCGCCGCGGCGGGGGCGTGCTCGGCTGGCTCATCCTGCCGGCCTTCGCCGTGTACCAGTTCGTGGTGCCGCTGGTCGCGCCGCTGGTCGACCTGCTCTTCCTCGCGGCGCTGCTGCGCGGGAACGCCTTCGCCACGCTGGGCTATTACCTGCTCTTCTTCGCGCTCGACCTGCTCCTTTCCACGGCAGCCGTGCTCCTGGAGGGCGAGGACCTCGGCCTGCTCTTCGGCCTGTTCGTCCAGCGCGTGCTCTACCGCCAGCTGCTCTGGGTGGCGCTGGTCCGTTCGCTGTGGAACGCGCTGTCCGGGTTCGCCGTCGGCTGGGGAAAGCTGGCGCGGACGGGCACCGCGCAGGTCGCGCCTGCGCGCCGGTGATGCGTTATCCTCCGGGCGTGAAGATCGCGCTCGCGCAGATCGACACCACGGTCGGGGCGTTCGCGGAGAACGCCGCCGCCATCGTGCGCCAGTCGCGCGAGGCGGCCGGCGCGGGCGCCCAGCTCGTGCTCTTCCCCGAGCTGACGCTGTGCGGCTATCCGCCCAAGGACCTGCTCGCCCTGCGCGAATTCGTACAGCGGCAGCTGGCGGCGCTGGAGCAGCTCGCCGCGGACCCGATCTTCGCGCGCGTTTCCGCGCTGGTCGGATTCGCCGAGCCGCACCGGGGCGAGGGAGCGGGCCTGTTCAACGCCTGCGCCCTGCTGCGCGACGGGAAGATCGCCGCCGTGGCGCGCAAGTCGCTGCTGCCCACCTACGACGTGTTCGACGAGGCACGCTATTTCGATCCTTCGCCGGAGGTCACGGTCATCGAGATCGCGGGCGTGCGGGTCGGTCTGTCCATCTGCGAGGACCTCTGGAACGACAAGCTCTTCTGGCAGAAGCCGCGGTACGTTCGCGATCCGATCGAAGAGCTGGCGCGCCAGGGCGCGCAGGTGCTGGTGAACCTGTCCGCCTCGCCGTACGCGCTGGGAAAGACCCAGGTCCGGCGCGACATGGCCGCAGCCGCGGCGCGGCGCCACGGGATGCCGATCGCGCTGTGCAACCTGGTCGGCGGGAACGACTCGCTGGTCTTCGACGGTCACTCCATCGCGGTGGCGGCCGGGGGAGAGACCCTGGTCGAGGCGCCCGGCTTCGAGGAGCGGCTCGTCTTCGCGGACGTTTCGCCGAAGCCGCTGCCCACCGGCGCCCAGCGGAACACGCCGCCGCTCGGGCGCGAGAAGCCCGAGGCTTCCTGCAAGACCGACCACGTCGTGGCGCCCAAGCACGACCCGGGGGTCCTGGCCGTCGTGTCCGCCTACGAGCTGGACCTCTCGGACGCCGGCTGCGCCGAGCTGGCCGAGGCGCTCACGCTCGGCATCCGCGACTACGCGCGCAAGACCGGTTTCCGGACCGCGGTGCTCGGCCTCTCCGGCGGGGTGGACTCGGCGCTCACCGCGGTCCTCGCCGCGCGCGCGCTGGGACCGACCAACGTGACCGCCCTCGCCATGCCCTCGCGCTACACGGCCTCGATGAGCAACGAGGACGCGGCGCTCCTGGCGGAGCGGCTCGGGATCCTGTTCCACACCATCGCCATCGAGCAGATCTTCAAGTCGTACCTGTCGGCCCTCGAGCCGATCTTCCGCGGCCGCAAGGCCGACGTCACCGAGGAGAACCTGCAGGCGCGCATCCGCGGAACGCTGCTGATGGCCTACTCCAACAAGACCGGCGCGCTGCTGCTCTCCACCGGCAACAAGAGCGAGCTGGCCACCGGCTTCTCCACCCTGTACGGCGACATGGCGGGCGGCCTCGCGCCGATCGGCGACCTGAGCAAGACGGCGGTCTACGCGCTGGCGCGCTGGCTCAACCGCCAGGGCCGCGAGGTGATCCCGGAGCGCATCCTCACGCGCCCGCCGACGGCCGAGCTCCGCGAGAACCAGACCGACCAGGACACGCTGCCTCCGTACGACGAGCTCGACCGCGTGCTGCGCGGCCACGTCGAGGAGCACCTCGGCGTGGGCGAGCTGACCGAGCGGGGCATCCCGGAGGACCTGGCCCGGCGCGTGCTGAAGCTCGTCGTCCAGAGCGAGTACAAGCGCCGGCAAGCGGCGCCCGTTCTGCGCGTCACCGCGCGTGCGTTCGGCGAAGGGTGGCGCTTCCCCATCGCGCACGGCTATCGCCACTGAGGAGCGCGTGAATACAGGATCACCGCGGAGCCGCGGAGAGCGCGGAGATTCGATTTTCAAAAAACCTCCGCGTGCTCCGCGCCTCCGCGGTGATCTCTTGGTCTTCAACGCGTCGCGTCAGGCGTGGTCGGGGTGGGGCGGAGAGGGTCGGCTGCCTGGAGAGAATGCGGGCGCGGCCGGGGCGGTTCTCCCCACGGTACCCTGACCAGGCGTTCACTTCGGTGGGCCCCCTGGTGTCTTCCTGCCGGTCGGAGCATCCTGGCGCCGCGGCCGGCCGGGCAGGGGCACGGCGCGTGAATTGCTAGAAAGGACCGGGCGTCCAAGTAGCGGAGCGGAGATCGTCGCCATGATGACCCCACGAAAGCTCCTCCCCCTCGCCGCGCTCGCGGCTGCCGTCGCGGGCAGCGGTTGCCTCTACCAGCGCGAAGTGGTGCGCGAGCCGCCTCCGATCGCGCAGTCGGCGCCGCCGCCTCCCCCGTATCGTCCGCCTCCGCCTCCGGACGAGGACACCGGCGCTCCTCCGCCTCCGTCCGCCCAGGCCGATGCGGACATTCCGCCCGCTGGCCAGGACGTCGCGGACGAGCAGGTCTTCTACGAGCGGCTCTCCCCGTATGGGCACTGGGAGTACGTTCCGGATTACGGCCGGGTCTGGGTCCCCGCCGTCGCTCCGGGCTGGCGCCCCTACGTGTACGGGCGCTGGATGCTGACCGAGTGGGGCTGGACGTGGGTCTCCGACGATCCCTGGGCGTGGGCCGCGTACCACTACGGCACCTGGGGCTTCACGGGCGGAGTGGGCTGGTTCTGGGTGCCCGGCCGCGTCTGGGCCCCGGCGTGGGTCACCTGGCGCTGGGGCTTCGGGTACTGCGCCTGGGCGCCCATCGGCCCGCGCGGATTCGTCGGGTTCGGGTTCCGCCATCCCGGCTGGGTCGCGGTGCGCGCCGAGCACTTCACGCAGCCCATCCCGGTGCACGTGGTCGCGGTCCAGCAGACGGGCGTGATCGTGCAGCGCGCCTCGCCGCTGGCGGGTCCGCGCGCGACGCCTTCGCGCGGCGTCGCCTTCGGTCCCCCCGTGGCGCAGGTCGCCTCGGCGACCGGACAGACGTTGCGACCCGTGAGCGCTCGCGGCGTGGTCGGTCCCCGGCCGCAGTGGGCGCGCAGCGGCGGCACGGCGGCGCCCGGCGCGCGGGCCACGGGCTCGCCGGGCCAGTCGGCCCGCGCGCAGTCTCCGATGCAGTCGCCCCGCGCCCAGCCCGCGCAGCCGGCGCGCAGCGGCGGATGGAAGCGCAACTGGTCGCAATCGCCGGGAACCACCCGCGCGCGTGCGTCCGCAGCTTGGGGAGGCGCTCGGGCAGGATCGGGCTCGCGCTGGGGCAGCGCTCCTTCCGCGGGCGCGGCGCGAGGAGCGCCGTCGGCCGGCGGAGGAGTTCGCGCGGCCCCCTCCGCACCGCGCGCCCCGTCGGCGG
>Ga0137396_10002546_pt1 | contig 10043 bp, 10 predicted proteins | sample czc16metaG_FD_108284 | JGI IMG/M metagenome (GOLD analysis project Ga0137396, IMG submission 108284) | Vadose zone soil microbial communities from Angelo Coast Range Reserve, California, USA - czcobulk3.16 metaG | ecosystem: Environmental > Terrestrial > Soil > Vadose zone | place: USA... | reverse complement strand
GGGGCGGACAAGACCCTCACTCTGATCGCGAGCAACATCGAGCGGGTCGGCGAAGGGCGCATTGTCCACGGAGACGGGGCGGTGTACCAGCGGGTGCGGTACGACGCCCTCGTCTTCGCACCGACCTTGCAAGAGATCGTCGAGGGCACCGTGGTGGAAATCCTTAAGTTCGGCGCATTCGTGAGATTCGGTCCTCTGGACGGCCTCCTGCACATCTCGCAGGTCATGGACGATCGGGTCGACGTGGACGAAGAGGGTCAGCGGCTAATCGGCAAGGACACGAAGCGCGACCTCCGGATCGGGGACAAGGTCCGCACGCGCATCGTCGCGGTCTCCCTGAACGAGCGGGCGCCGCGGGAGTCGAAGATCGGCCTGACGATGCGTCAACCGGCGCTGGGCAAGCTCGACTGGATCGAAGAGGACCGCGCGAGGGCGGAAGGCCGCGTGAGGAAGAGGAAAGGCTGAGCCATGGTCGTCAAGATCCCGAAGGCATGCAAGAACTGCGGTCACGTGACCGACGAGGACAAGTGCCCCCTGTGCGGCGGCGAGACATCGAAAGACTGGCAAGGGTACGTCATCATCGTGGACCACCAGCGGTCCGAGATCGCGAAGAAGATGGGCATCCATGTCAACGGGAAGTTCGCCCTCCGCGTTCGCTGAATTCGCCGACGTGACGTTGCGACTCCCGGAATCCCTGCGCGAGTATCTCCGATGGCCGATGGGCGCCCTCACACAGGGGCCGAGCATCTTGCCGACGATCGGACACGCGAGCCCCGTGGTGACGGTCGGCGATTTCTGCACGCTCGACCTTGTCGCCCGCGGCCGCACGCCCGATATCTGCGTCGTCGACTTCAAGACGAAGCGACAAGTGGATCCGGAGCTCCGAGAGGCACTGCAACGGATCGGTTCGAAGGTCCTCCGAGTTACGAATCCCGCAGCGACGATCACGCCGGATGCGTGGCGCGTGCTCTCCGAAGCCTTTAAGTCGGACGAGCGGGTACGCGTCGAAGTCCGAGGCGAAGAGGACCTTCTCGCCCTCGTCTGCATCGCGCTCGCACCCCCGTCCGCGGCGGTCCTGTACGGCATGCCGTCCCAGGGCGTCGTGGTCGTCCGGGCGGACGAGGCCGCGAAGTCGAGGACCCTCGACGTCTTGCGGCGGATGGAACGATAGATAATGCAACTCGAGGTCCTGCAGAGGAAGGAGAACCCGCTCCTGAAGCGGGTCGAGGTCAGGTTCAAGGCGACGCACAAAGCGGAGCCGACGCCGACGCGGGACGCGTTGCGGGCGTTCCTCGCGAAGGAACTCAACGCGACGAGGGACATCGTCGTCATCGATTACCAGGCTTCGACTTTCGGTCGGTATGAAACCGTGGGAGAGGCGAAGGTCTACAAGACGAAAGAAGAGGCGCTCGCGGTCGAACGCAAGCACATCCTCGTCCGCAACAAATTGATCGAGCCCGAGGTCAAGGAGAAGGAGGCCGCGCCGAAGCCGGTGAAACCTGCTCCTGCTCCGAGAGCCGAGAAAGCGGAGAAGCCCTCCGCACCTACGCCGAAGGCCGAGGCTCCGAAGGCAGAAGCGAAGCCCGAGGCGAAACCGGAAAAGGGCGCGCCGAAAGACGAAAAGAAGCCTGCCGCGAAGGAAGAGAAGAAACCCGCCGATAAGAAAGAGGAAAAGAAGGAAGAGAAGAAGGCGGAGAAGAAGCCTGAGGGCAAGAAGAAAGAGGCGAAGTGATGGCCGAGGCGAAGAAGGAGAAAGGCACCGCTGGCCTCAAGCGGAAGTTCTACAAGATCGACGGCAACCGGATCACCCGGGAGCGGGCGAACTGCCCGAAGTGTGGGCCTGGTGTGTTCCTTGCGAGACATGGCGACCGGGTGTCGTGCGGGCGTTGCGGCTATACCGAATTCGCGAAGAGATGAGCGGCCGCTCTCGGTAGAGTCTCGCGCGACGTCACAGAAGTCGGCAATTACCGGCCCGTGACCCGGCTTAGGGACGGTAGCGATCTAGTTTCGAAAGCGCGGAAGTTGGCGCTCGGAATGCCAAAATAGGACTTTAGCATAGCTGGCGCGAAGCCCGCGTAGGCTAGTTTGGATAGACTTCCAGGCTCCGGACCTGGTGACTTGGGTTCAAATCCCAACGCGGGCGCTCTTTCTCGGGTGGTATCGTTCTGTGCATGTACGCTTTGCCTCAAACACGTGATTCGAGATACAAACCCCTACCCAAACGGGCACGGCATTTTGATTACCGCGGAGCGCAATAGTTCGCTCTCGTGTACACATCGGTCTTCTTGATCGTAATCGGTTCCCCCGCGATCGGCGCTCTCATCGCATGGTTCGCCGCGCTTCGTTCGTGGCGATCGCTCACGCTCGGAGTTTCTGCGGGCTCGGCTTTTCGCGAGTCCCGCCGGCTGTTGGTCCCTCTGTTGGTTTTGCCGAGCACTTTAATTGTGTACGGGTTAGTCGTGTCACTGAGTGTGCTTGGGGAAGACGTGCCGGACACCGTCGCTTTGCCCTCGGCGTTTTCCTACGGAGTTCCTGGACTCCTCGCCGGTTTGGGCACGGCAGTCATCTACCGGCAGGGCGTCCGGGCTGCGGTTGCCTCCACACAAGATTTTGCACGGGTCCTTGTCCTCGCCGTGATGCCGCAGGTTTCGGCGGTATTCGGCCTCATAGTCGCCTACCTTCTAATCGGAGGGGGCTCGGGTCGGATCGGTGACAGGCTCTTCGGTACTGACGCGCAATGGCTTGTGTCTGCCCTTGCGATGGTGGGAGGCTTCGGTGGCCCTGCGGGCGCTTGGCTTGCGGCTTCCGCGTGGGACTTTGCGACGACAAAGACCTGGCCGAGAGCGTTGGTGAGGTCGGCGCGTGGTGGTCTCTTCGCGATCGCATGCTTCGCCATCGCGATAATCTTGCTTTCGGATTGGCTGATTCTTGCATTCGTCGTGGCCTGGTTCGGAGGAACCCTCGTTCTGGGCCTGATCTTGTACATGACGGCCAGGCACAAAAGGCTTCGAGCGATTAGGACATCCTAGCTCGGATTCGCGGATTCGGGCAGTGCAGAGGGCTGATCTCATCGCTCGAGCGCCATGGCCATGGCGTCCCCGCCCCCGATGCACAGCGTCGCGAGACCTCGATTCACGTCTTTCTCTTTCATCGAGTGCAACAATGTGACCACGATGCGATTTCCCGAGCAGCCGATCGGATGGCCCAGGGCGACTGCGCCTCCGCAGATATTGAAGACCTCCCAGGGGATGTCGAGCTCCTTCCTCACCCCGACACTCGCGGAGGAGAACGCCTCATTGTGCTCGACCAAATCGAACTCATCGAGCTTCATCCCAGTCCTCTTCATCAGTTTCCTTACGCATGGGATCGGTGCGAACATCACTTCCTCCGGCTTCACGGCCTGAGAGCAGAAGTCTCGGATCGTTCCGAGCGGCTCGACCCCGATCTCGCGCGCCCTGCGCTCGCTCATCAACACCGTTGCGCTGGCGCCGTCGGAAATTTGGGATGAATTGCCGGCGGTGAGCACGCCGTCGTTCTTAAACACGGGCAGGAGCCTCGACAAGGCCTCGCGGGTGGTCTCCCGCCGGATCCCGCCATCCCGATTTACCGTCACGTCCTTCCCGTCGACCCGGGTCTCGACCGGGACGATCTCTTTCGCGAACCGGCCCGACTCGGTCGCCTTGTTCGCGAACGATTGAGAGCGCAGCGCGTATTCGTCGCACATTTCCCGCGTGAGCCCCAACCGCTCCGCCATGATCTCCCCGCCCACCGCCATGTGGAAGTCGTTGTAGATGTCCCAGAGACCATCGGTAATCATCGAGTCGAGGACCTCCGCGTGGCCGAGGTTGAAGCCTTGGCGGGCTCGCGGCATGAGATACGGCGCCCGGGTCATGTTCTCCGTTCCTCCCGCGACGATGATCGCATCGGTGTCGTCCTCGATCGCGCGCACGCCTTCGACCATCGCCTTCATCCCGCTGCCGCAGACCATGTTCACGGTGGTCCCGCTGACACTCTCCGGAATCCCCGAGAAGATGACGACCTGGCGGGCACAATTCTGGTAGAGCCCCGCTTGGATCACGGAGCCGAAGAACAGCTCGCTGACGTCCTTCGGCTCGATGTTCGCCCGGCGGATCGCCTCCCTCGCCGCGAAGGCGCCCAAGCGCGGGGCGGGGACCTCGGAGAACGCGCCCTTAAACCGGCCGATCGGGGTTCGCGCCGCGCCCGCAACAACGACCTTGGTTTTCGGGCTCACGTTCCCGTGAGGAGCGAATGACTGATAAGTGTATGTCGGCGAACGGCTGCCGACCTCCGGCAAGACTCCTCCGTAGCCCATGGGCGCAATGGCTTGTCCTGTCCAAGTCAAGGGGACGACGAAGGTCTCGTGTGGGCGAGCACGGCATCGATCACCGCGGCGGGTCGCTCGCGCTGAATGAAGTGACCGACGCTGCCGATGACCTGCCTCTGGTACGGGCCCGTAAAATGTCGTTCTTTGCCCGCCGACGTCTCCGGATAGGTAGCTCCGTCGTTCGCTCCGTGCAGGACCGTGGTACCGACCCCGATTCGGGGTAATGTCGCCATGCGGGCTTCGAGCTCGTCGTACCGACGGTCTCCGGGCGCATTGCCCCAGCGATGGCGGTACGAGTGGATCGATAGCTCCACGAAGTCCGGGTTGTCGAAGGACCGGGCCGTCGTTTCGAAAGTCGCCTCATCGAAGTGCCAACCCGGAGACCAGGCTTCCCAGAGCCACCGGCACAGCCCGCGGCGGTCTTGTTCCAGCGCCAGGCGTCCTCGCTCGAGGCCGAAGTACCACTGGTACCAGTACGCCCGCGCCTGATCGTACGAGATCCGATCCGTTGGTGTGGACGTGCCGTAGCCGACGGATAGCGCAACGAGTCCTTGGACTCGCTTCGGCCATGAGGCCGCCACAATGTACGCGGCTCGCGCGCCCCAGTCGTGGCCCACCAACATGAACCGTTCGATGCCCAGGGCATCGGCGAACTCGATCAGATCTTGGCCGAGTGCGGCGAGCTGCCCGGATCGGAGCGCGGTCTTGTCGAGAAAACGCGTTGGTCCGAATCCTCGCAAGTATGGGGTCAGCGTCCGATAGCCCGCATCGACAAGAGGAGCGACGACACCGTCCCAGGTGCGGACGTCGTCAGGAAAACCATGCACGAGGATGATGGGTTCCGCTCGCGGACTGCCGCGGTCCTCGTAAGCGACTTCCAGGCAACTCGTTCGCACATGTTTCGTCATGTCACCCATGGCCCGGGATACCTGGAAAACCGGACTAAGCCTTTTCGAACGGCATCGCCAGGATGGTCTGAACATGTCTGGACGAGGACAACGTCTGAACTGGTTTTTCGAACGCGCAAACCGCTTCCAATCGATAGTACCGGAACGAGCCAGAGAAGCCGAAGCACGCCCCGGTCGTCCATTGCTCGCGACGGCGGGAGGGGTTCGGAGACAGGCCGCGCTTGCCTCGGCCGATCTCATTCTCCTGGTGACTCGCTCTGTGGGTGCTCCGGCGACTCTTTCCCCTTTTTGTCGGTCGAATCCTTCGTCAGATCGGACGTGTAGTCGGGGTGTTCGATGCGCTTGTATGCCTCAGCCGGCGTGCCCCTGTTCGGCTCCGTGAGGAGCTTCGCGAGGTAGGCGGTCAAGAGGGTTCCCGCGCCGGATCCATCTCCCCCGGACGTCACCAGGGTATCCGGCGTCACTCGGATCTTGCCGTCGCGGACTTCTTCCATGACCTTGACGAGCGCGACCCGGTCGGAGCCCAGCACGTCGGCCTGAGCGTGGTACGCATCCGCCTGCGCCTCGCCGACCTTCCGAATCGCCGCGGCGTTTCCGTCCGCCTGGATGCGCGTCGAGTCGCGTACGCCTTCGGCCTGCTTGATCGCCGCCTTCGCGAGGTTCTCGTTAATCTGCACCTGGTAGGACGCCTCGACGACCTTGGGCTGGAGGTTCGCTCGCGCCGTCATCTCCTGGACCGCGATGCGCCGCTGCTCGGCTGCCGCCTGCTGCTCGTACTGCGTTTGCTGCTGGATCGCGATCTCTTTGTTCGTTTGGGTCGCGAGCAGCGTCGGGTCGACGGCGATGTAGGAAATGAGCAGGTTCTGGGCTTCGACGTAGTACTTGGCAAACTGCACCCGGGCGCGGTTCAGGGCCTCCTCTTGCAGCTGGGATCGACCCTGCACAAACTCGAGTGCCTTCTTCTCCCCGGCGTTGTTCCGGAAGGACGCGTCGATCAAGGGGTGCACGATCTGCTGGATCAGGTTGAACACCGAGCCGAACCGGGCGATCACGAACGCCGCGTTCTCCGGAAGGATGCGGATGACCATCCGCACATCGACCTCGAGTTTGAATCCGTCCCTGGACGTCACGAGTAGCTGGCCGAAGCGGAAGAAGGAGAGGCCCTTCTCGCCCTGTTCCGTCAGGTAGGGATAGTCCGATTCGTCGACTGCAGGATCCGAGGGACGACGCGAGAGACTCGGGGCGTCTGGTCGCTCCGAGCGAGCCCAGTCGACCATGATGGCCGATGTCGGAACCAGGTACGCCGTGAACGCGACCCGGTTCAGGTTGTACTTCCCTGGGGCCACGGGATTCCGCCAGATTCCCCGCCGGTTTCGATCCGGAACGAGCAACCGTTCGACCGCTGCATGGATCGTCTGGTCGAAGTCCGGACTGTCCGTGACCGGCACGGGCTCCATGTCGACCTGGTCGAGCTCCTCCCCGATGTTCGACCGGAGAACCGCCACGAAGCCCGGTGGGACTTCGGCGACCTCGTCGATCTGGACCTCGAAGAGCGTCGGATTGATGTAGTACCGCCCGGGCTGGAGCGTGTCGAGCTGCGGGCCTCGGAAGCCGCCACTGTCGAGGAACGCCTGGCTATCCTGGAAGAAGTTGTGCGGCCGGGCGCTCGGATGCGCCGCCGTCGGCGAGACGTCGGGCTGGGGCGCCACGATGAATTTGGGCGGAAGGGGCTGGCCATCCTGCGCGGTCACGACGCCGACCTTCCCGGACGCAACCTCGGTCGCGGGCTGCTTCGCCACGTAGAAGAGGAACGGGTTGATCCGGTACGTCCCGGGGCGGATGATCGCGACCTGCGGGCCCTTGAATCCACCGTTGTCGAGGAACGCCTCGCCGTCCTGGAACTGGTTGCACTCGACCTCGTCCCCCAGGAGTCGTCCTTTCGGCAACGGACGCCCGTCGATCGCCTCGACGGTTGCGATTTCCGTCTCGGCAACCTGGACGACCTTGGACCGGCGCATGCTCCAGACGACGGGCATCCGCCAGTAGAGGCCCGGCATCAGCGTCGCCGCCTGCGTCCCGATCTCGCCATGTCGGGCGATGACCTGTCCGGCGGGCATCTTCCGTCCGCCGAGCCTCTTCACCAGGACGCCGACCTCGCCGGCGCGAATTAGATATAGGCCTTTCAGGAAAAACACCAAGGTCGCAACCAGCGCGAACCCGGCCACAATCCCCACGACCTGAGTGATGTCGAACATGTCCGCCACCCTCTGCCTCCGATCCACAATATGCCTTTCCGGAGGCATCAGCCTTGTTTGGGCTTCCCGCGGGGATGCCGCATGCGCTCGCGATTGGGCGGCAAGTCACAGCCTACGCTGCAAGGAAGAAATTCCTTCACCGGCTTCGAGTCGAAGGGAGTCGTTTATCTCTTCCGCTCTTGATTCTCCTTCGCTCGAAATCTGACGATTCTGCGCACCAATTCGTGCGGAATCGGCTTGTCGATCGGAAATTGGACCGAACCTTTACCTTGTTTGTAGGGCGACAGTTCCTTTTCAAACGCCTTAACGCCCGATGGTATCGGATAAAATCCGATGTGATTCTTGAACGCCGCGAAGTAGACCAGCCCTTTGCCATTCAGTTTGAACGTCGGCATCTGATAGCTGATGCTCTCGACAGCCTTTGGCGCCGCCTTTCGAATTGTCAGCCTAATCTTCTGGAGGATCCCTTGGACATCCTCTGGGAAAGCCTTGATGTACTCGTCGATCGTCTTGAACTGCTTCTCTTTTCCATCCATACGATTCACCGGGCCATCCCGCGGCTGGCTTTTCAGGCTTTCGCGGCCCGCGTCGACCCTGAGTTGTCTGCCGTTCGTTCCGGCTGGTAGCGCAGGATCACGCCACCCGACTTCAGCGGTCGGGCTTCCAGCAATTTCATTTTGATCCGCTCCGAATTCGCTTTGAACAACGGATTCCCGCGGCCCAAGAGCAAGGGGGTGAGCGCCAGATCGAGTTCGTCGAAGAGCCCGTGCTTCAACAGAGTCGAAGAGAGATCGGCGCTGCCAAAGACGAACAACGTCTTTCCGAGCTCTTTCTTCAGCTTGATGACTTCCTCGACCACGTTGTCCTTCACGAGCCTCGTGTTGTTCCAGTCCGCCTTCTTGAGAGTCCTCGAGAACACGACCTTCGGAACCGTGTTCATGAAATCGGCGATGTCGCCCTTCTGGGTGGGCCAGTAGCCGGCCATGCCTTCGTACGTCACCCGGCCGAACAACAACATGCCCGTCGACTTCGATTGTTCGACGGAATACTTTTCGAGCTCTTCCCCCCAGATCGTGTCATGCCAGTCGAGTTCCCAACTCTTCGGGCCCTCAAAGAAGCCGTCCAGCGTGACCAGGTTCCACATGATGAGTTTACTCATGTTCATTCACCGATCCCAGTTCGATTCCGAAGAGGTAAATCGTCCGGCCTCCATATATCCGCGCTCTTCTCTCTTGCCCGACTCGGCGGGACATGGATGGGCTTAGGATCTCTTTACGCAGCTCTGGAGTCAGGCTCGAGAAATGGCTTGGTCCGCAGACGCCTCCTTGACCGACAATGGTCGTTCCAGGACCGACTCACGGGTAAATCTGGCTCGTTCGAGGCCTCTGCATCGTCGCGCCGTTTTTTCGTCCGCATTGTCGACCGAGTCATGTGGGCGCTTACGGCTACGACTTTACGCGAGTCGTCACGTAGAGGTCCTGATCTCCCACCGAACCGGGTCGAGTGGACCCGAAGAAGAGGGTCACTCGATCCGGGGCGATAAACGGTTGCGTGTCGTCCTGCGGGCTGTTCACGCCGGAACCGAGATTCACTGGCGGAGACCATGGGTCGGACGTGCTGCCACGGGTGGAGACCCACAAGTCGGTGAGCCCGATTCCTCCGACCCGGTCCGAGAAGAAGAACAACTCGAGTCCATCGAAGCGAATGGATGGGCGCTGATCGTTGGTCGAACTGCTCAGCTCCGTCACCGGTTCGGCCGCCCCCCAGGATCCGTCCGCCTGCTGGGCGCTGACGTAAATGTCGTAACCACCCAAGCCGCCGGCCCGGTCACTCCCGAAAAACAGGAGAGGCGCACCAAGTTCGTCGTTCGCGAAGTAGCTCGGGCCCGCATCGTTGGACGCCGTATTGACCGCCGACCCGAGATTGACGGGCGTCTCCCAGGAGAAGTCATCATTGACCTTCTCGCGATGAGAGACCCAGATGTCAAAGCCGCCGAGACTACCGGGTCCTCCGACGCGGTTGAAAAACATCCAATGACCGTCGCGCGAGAACTCGGGAACCGCCTCGAGGGCTGCGGTGTTAATCGTCGGGCCGAGATTCACGGGTGGTCCCCAAGAGTCGTCGACGCTGGCTCGGTGCGACACCCATATGTCGGAACCGCCGAACCCGCCTGCGCGGAACGACCCGAAGTATAGACTCAGGCCGTCCTTGGAAATCGCAGGTCCGTTCTCCCTGAGGACTGAGTTGATAACGGGGCCGAGGTTGACCGGGGTCGACCATCCCGAGAATTTCGGAGACCCGGCGACCGGATTGGATATCGCAAACAACGCCAACGCTACGCCGATCAGGACGTACGCTTTCAGACTGCTCCCCCCTGTCACGCCGTATCAAGGTCTCCTGACTTAAGCGCTGCGCCTCCTCGCTCATTTTCGCGCCCTCAGCTTCGGTCTAAGGAATCGGCCAGGACCTGGAACCCGCAGTGCTCGGGTGCCGCCGGAGCTGTCGCCTGACCCCTACCCGAGGAAGTGCACGAGC
>Ga0137396_10002545_pt1 | contig 10043 bp, 9 predicted proteins | sample czc16metaG_FD_108284 | JGI IMG/M metagenome (GOLD analysis project Ga0137396, IMG submission 108284) | Vadose zone soil microbial communities from Angelo Coast Range Reserve, California, USA - czcobulk3.16 metaG | ecosystem: Environmental > Terrestrial > Soil > Vadose zone | place: USA... | reverse complement strand
TGCTGTTCAGCCCACAGGGCGCGCCGCCGCCGCCGCCGCCCCCGCCGCCCCCGCCCCCGCCGCCGCCGCCGCCGCCCCCGCCGCCGCCGCCGCCGCCGCCGCCGCCGCCCCCACCACCTCCGCCGCCCCCGCCGGCCCCGGTGGCGAACTACACGTTCAGCTGTTCGCAGCTGGCGTGCAATTTCGACGCGAGCAGCTCGAGCGCGCAGCCTGGTGCGAGCTACACGTGGAGTTGGGGCGATGCTACATCGGCAGGTAGCGGTAAGACTGCGACGCATACGTATGCGGCGGGCGGTAACTACAACGTTACTCTCACCGTAACCGATGCTGGTGGATCGAGCAACAAAACGCAGACGGTCTCGGTCACGCCGCCGCCGCCGCCCCCACCACCGCCGCCGCCCCCGCCGGCCCCGGTGGCGAACTACACGTTCAGCTGTTCGCAGCTGGCGTGCAATTTCGACGCGAGCAGCTCGAGCGCGCAGCCTGGTGCGAGCTATAGCTGGAACTGGGGTGACGGTACCTCGGGCACCGGCAAAACTGCCCCGCACACATATGCGACCGGGGGGGACTATCCCGTGACGCTCACCGTGACCGACGGCGGCGGGTCGAGCTCGAAGTCACAGACCGTGACCGTCAACCGGCCACCAACCGTGAACGCCGGTCCGGACGAGACGGTGCTGTTGGGTCTGTACACGCTGAACGCAACGTTTAGCGACCCGGACAATGATGGGCCGTGGTCGTACCAAATCGATTGGGGTGACGGCTCGTCGCCCACCAGCGGCACTCAGTCGAGCCAGGGCACGATCACCGCGCCGCATACCTACCTAATGCCTCTGGGTAGTCACACGATCCGCGTGACGGTCACCGATCGCCATGGCGCCTCAGGCTCCGGCACGAAAGTGGTCACGGTGATCTTGTGAAGACGCGCATGACGTCATCCGCCCGAACCGCCGGGCTCGCGGTTCTCCTCTTGGCGGCATGCAGGAACGCGTCCACGCCTCTGGAGCCTCGGCCGGTCCAGTCGCATGCGATCGCGAAGCAGCTGGTACCTAGTCAGTACATCGTCGTGTTCAAGAGCGACGTCGCCGACGTTGACGCGTTGGCTCGGAGCCTCGTCGCTCTACACGGCGGTTCGCTGCGGCACACGTACAAGAGTGCGCTCAAGGGATTTGCGGCACGTCTGCCCGATGCAGTGGTGGCGGCGCTCCGCGCCGACCCTCGGATCGATTACATCGAGCCCGACCAGGTGGGCCACGCGGACGGGACGCAGGTGATGGATGCCAACGGAGACCCCTGGGGGCTCGACCGCGTCGACCAGCGCGCGCTGCCCCTCGATGGGACGTACAGTTACAGCTCGACCGGTGCCGGCGTGCATGTGTATCTCATTGACACCGGTATTTGGACTTCACACCCTGAGTTCGAGGGCCGAGCCGACAATGTCTACGACGTCGCCGGTTTGAACGGGATGGACTGCAACGGCCACGGGACAGCTACGGCGGGCGTGGTCGGTGCCGCGACGTACGGCATTGCCAAGGGTGTCTCCTTGCACGGGGTGCGCGTCTATTTTGACTGTGGCACTGTCGTGCAGTTGTCCGACGTCGTCGCGGGTGTGGACTGGGTTACTGCGAATCACGTAAACCCTGCTGTCGCGAATATGTCCGTCTCCCTCGACCCTTCCAACGCGCTGACTACGGCAGTCCACAGCCTCTGGAACTCCGGCGTATTCGTGGTCGCGACGGCCGCCAATCACAACAGTGATGCATGCCTCGAGGCCGGAGGCGCGAGCGGCGCTTACACTGTCGCGGCGTCGACGCGGACCGACGCAAAGTGGGACCTATCGAACTGGGGTAGCTGCGTCAGAATCTACGCGCCGGGCGAGAACATCAAGACAACCTGGATCCCCGGCCCGACAACGTTGACGGGGACGGCGATCGTATCGGGCACCTCGTTCTCGGCGCCGCACGTCACCGGGGTCGCGGCGCTTTACAAGGCGACCTTCGGCGACGCACCGTCCGATACCGTGTCCAAATGGATTACGAATAATGCGACGGCGGGCGTGATCACCGGCAATCCTGCCGGCACGCCGAATCTGCTTGTGTACAAGGCAACGCTCTGAACCAAGGAGTTCGTGTTGCGGACGGGGTAGATCCGCAGGTCTTCGTGCAGGGTGACGTCCGGATCGAGGATTTCGAGGGCAGCGGACGAGAATGGGACGCGCTTGTCCGGCGCAGCGAGGGATGGACGCACTTTCATCTCCACGGCTGGCGCGACGTGATCCATAGTGTCTTTGGACACGAGTGCCTCTATTTGGCGGCGCGCGACAGCGGCGGTTGTCTTGTCGGGATCCTCCCGCTCGTGCGCGTTAAGAGCGCGCTGTTCGGGCACTTCCTCGTGTCGATGCCCTTCCTCAATCATGGGGGGCCGCTGGGCAGCGGAATTGCGGTGCGCAAGCTCGCTACGCATGCCGCCGAGTTGGCCCGCCGCCAGGGCGCCTCATTGTTGGAGCTCCGGAGTAGAGTCCCGCTGCCCATCGCGTTCTCTACGTCTCACCGCAGGATCGGCGTCGTGCTCGATCTGCCCGCCGGACATCCGGATCGTCTCTGGACGCAGCTCGACGCCAAGGTGCGGAGCCAAGTGCGACGGCCGATGAAGCAGGGGATCACGGTACGATTTGGCCTTGATCAAGTGGAGTCCTTTTTCGCAGTGTTCTCGCGGCACATGCGGGATCTTGGGACGCCGACGCAGCCGCTCAGCTTCTTCAAGCGCATCGCTGAGCGCTTTCCCGATGATGTGTGGTGCGGGTGCGCCTACCTCGGCTCACAACCCATAGCCGGTGGATGTGGCTTGCGGTGGGGTCGAGAGTTCGAGATGACTTGGGCGTCCTCACTGCGCGAGCATAACCGTCTCGCCCCGAACATGCTGCTTTACTGGGCCTTCATGGAGCGCGCCGTGCGAGAAGGACTCATGCTGTTCAATTTTGGCCGCTGCACGCCGGGAAGCGGCACACACCGGTTTAAGCGACAATGGGGTTCGCGGGATACCGAGCTGTGGTGGTACCAGGCGGGCTCGCGGACCGCCACGCCGTCGCCGGACCAGGGCGCTCTGGCCCTCGGTCCGATGATGTGGAAGCGATTGCCCCTCGCGCTCGCCACCGCGCTTGGGCCTCGGCTCGTCCGCTACCTGCCTTGAGGCTGCGCCGACAACTTCCCGTCTATTCCCCAATTACCGCGCGCGCCGTGCGCCGCGTCTTCCGGCAAGCTCTGCGCTCCACAAACGAGGTCGAGGCTCGGCTCACCGCGCGGCTCGCGCGGGAATATGATGCGGACCATGTGTACCTCTTCGGCAGCGGAACGCAGGCGCTCCAGGTCGCGGTCCGTGTCGCATGGCAACGCGTCGGAGAGTCCCGTGTCGCCCTGCCATCCTTCACGTGTTTCGACGTGGGCGCCGCGGCCGTCGCGGTCGGCGCGCGCATCCTGTTGTACGACATCGACCCGCACACACTGCAGCCGGACCTCGACTCGCTGAGTCGATGGGTGCGAGAGGGTGCGCGCGTTGTCGTCGTCACGCCGTTGTACGGATACCCCGTCAATTGGCAGGCCATTGACGATGTGGTTACGAGTCTGGGCGCGGTCGCCATCGAGGACGCAGCTCAGGGGCATGGGGCTCGCTGGCGGAACCGGCCGCTCGGAAGCATGGGTGCGATCAGTGTGCTGAGCTTTGGCAGGGGGAAGGGATGGACTGGCGGCGCCGGTGGCGCGCTGCTGCTACGCGGCAACGGCTCGGCGCGCGGACTCGAGTCCCAGTCCGTGGAATCGGCCCGCAAGAGCGAGGAGCTACGTGCCCTCACGTTCTTGACTGCTCAGTGGGTCCTTGGGCGGCCCCAAGTATACGGATTGCCCGCAGCGATACCGTGGCTTGCGCTGGGCGAAACGGTCTATCGGGACGCCCGTCCGCCGCGTCCTATCACGCACTGTGCGGCAACTTGCCTCGACGCGGCCTTCGCGGCCGCCATTCAAGAGGCCGACGCGCGTCGCGCAAATGCGGCGGCGCTGCTGGCCTCGCTTCACGACCGCAGCCGGGTGCAAACCATTCAGACTGTGCCGGAGGCGAGTCCCGGATTCTTGCGGCTCCCGCTGCGCTTGTGCCGGGGACTGTCCGGGTTCCGCGATCCAACACGCGCTGTCGCTCTCGGCGTCGCGCCGAGCTATCCCTCGGTTCTCGGCGACGTCCCTCAGGTTCGTGCCCGCTTGGAGGCCGGAGGCCATCACGCGCCCGGCGGTGAAGCATTGTCACGCACGCTGTTCACAGCTCCTACCCATTCGTTACTCAGCGGGCGCGAGCGTGAGGAGTTGGTACAGTTGCTGCTCGAGTACCGAACATGATTATCGGCATCGGCTTGGACGTGGTCGCGATTCAGCGGATCGCGAAGTCGCTTGCCGATGGTGATGGCAGCTTCGAAAAGCGAGTGTTCACACCTGCCGAGCGCGCCGCTTGCGGCGATCGGGCCGATCGAATGCAGGCGCTCGCCGCGCGGTTCGCGGCCAAAGAAGCCTGCTGCAAGGCGCTCGGTATCGGATTGGGGCAGGGTGTCGCGCTCGACGGTATAGAGGTGATCAACGTAGAGCGAGGGCGACCCGATCTGCGCCTGACGGGGTCAGCCGCAGAGCGGGCGCACGTTTTGGGCGTCCGACGAATGCACGTGACGTTGTCGCACGAGACGGATATAGCCGCAGCGATCGTGGTACTGGAGGGCTAGCTATGTAGTGTTGCCTCCGCGCATCAGAGCCGTGGACCACCGGCCATATCCCATGGGTCTGGGTGCCGCCAACTCCCTCCCTCCAAGGGGATAGAGCCAGCTTGGCGCACAGGTATTCTGAGCCCGCCTCTTGCACTATGAGCCTCCAGAACGCGGCACTTTCTGCAACGAGAGACCCGCCGCGGTACGCCCTGAGAGCATTCAGGAGGTCACGTGGACGAACCGAATACTGAGCCGATAAAGATCTTTTCGACCTGCCCGCCTTCAAACTTCGCTCAGCCTCGGCACTACCTCCGTCAGGTTGTTGAGATCGCGCGGTGGAGTGAAGCCGCGGGCTGCGAGGGCATCCTGGTCTACACTGACAATGGCCTGGTAGACCCGTGGCTTGTTTCGCAGCTGATCATCGACCACACGCAGCGACTGTGTCCCCTCGTCGCCGTGCAGCCCATTTACATGCACCCCTATTCAGTGGCCAAGATGATCACGTCGTTCGGTTTTCTTTACGGGCGCCGTTTCTACCTCAACATGGTTGCCGGCGGTTTCAAGAACGACTTGCAGGCGCTGAACGATCCAACACCGCATGACGAGCGGTACACGCGTCTGGTCGAATACACGTCGCTGATCATGTCGCTGCTGCGAGGCGCGTCCCCCGTTACACTTGCCGGTCGCTACTACACAGTGACCAACCTGAAGCTGACGCCGCCGCTCCAGACCGAATTGCTGCCTCGGGTATTCGTGTCCGGCTCATCGGCCGCAGGCATCGAGGCGGGCCGCCAACTGGGTGCAACCGCGGTGCACTACCCCAAGCCGGCGGCCGAGTACGCGCCGGGTGCGACCATTCCAGAAACCGAATCGGGTGTTCGACTGGGAATCATCGCACGTGAGGATCCCGAGGAAGCGTGGCGCATTGCCCATGCGCGCTTCCCTGAGGATCGCCGGGGGCAGATCACGCATCAGTTGGCGATGGGGGTCTCTGACTCCGTGTGGCACAAGCAGCTCTCAGAGCTAGGGAAATCGGGCTATAGCGACGAGAGTCCGTATTGGCTCGTGCCATTTGAGAATTATAAGACGTTCTGTCCGTACCTCGTAGGGAGTTACGAGCGAGTGGCCGACGAGCTGGCGCGGTACGTGTCCGTCGGCTACCGGACATTCATTCTCGACGTGCCAGCGAGTCCAGAGGAGTTGTCGCACATCCACGTCGCGTTTGAGCGCGCTTCGACTCGCGCGGCTTCATGAAGGACGTGTTGCAGGCAGCGATCACCGCGTGGGCAGACCGAAGTCCGGACGCTGTCGCCATCTCGCTCCGGCAGGAGCGGCTTACGTACGCCGAGCTGGAGGCGACGAGCAATCGTCTCGCCCGGTTGCTGAAGTCAGCCGGCTGTAGGCGCGGCGACCGTGTCTGTCTGCTGATCCCCAAGTCTTCAGCCCTGGTTGTGGCGATGCTCGGTGTCCTGAAGGCCGACGCGGTCTATATCCCTCTCGATCTCGCGAGCCCGCCGTCTCGTGTGGCGAAGATGATCTGCGCCTGCGAAGACCGGTGGATCCTCGCGGCCGAACCAGCGGCGCCGCTGCTCGACGAATTGTTCGCGGACTCGGGGTTCGCTGCCACCCAAGTCGTTGGGTGGCTGTCGACGCGGCGCCCGGAGGGCCAGCGGTTTGCGCCGCGTTTCTCGTGGGGCGATCTCGCGGCGTACCCCAGCACGCTGCCCAATTCGGAAAACCGATCGGATGACGTCGCGCATATTCTGTTCACGTCCGGTTCGACTGGCGTGCCGAAGGGTGTCATGATCACACACAGCAACGTGCTAGCCTTCCTCCGCTGGTCGTGGAGTTATTTCGGCACGAGACCGTCCGATCGGATCTCCTGGCATCCGCCACCGCATTTCGACCTCTCGACGTTCGACGTGTTCGGCACGCTAGGTGCCGGTGCCCGCCTCTATCCCGTCCCGCCCGAGTTGAGCCTGGTACCGCACCAGCTGGCCGAGTTCATCCGAGCCGAGTGTCTGACGCAATGGTTTTCCGTCCCGTCTGCGCTGAACTACCTGGCGAAGTTCGACGTCTTGCGCGAGGCGGACTTTCCGGAGCTGCGCCGCGTGTTGTGGTGCGGCGAGGTGTTGCCGACGCCCACGCTCATCTACTGGATGAAGCGCCTTCCGCACGTGGCGATCACGAACCTCTACGGGCCGACGGAAGCGACAATCGCGAGCAGCTACTACACCGTGCCCGCCTGCCCGACGGACGAGCGAGCCGAGATTCCAATCGGTCGCCCGTGTCCCGGCGAGGAGTTGCTCGTGCTGGACGACCGGCTTCAGCCGGCGGCTTGCGGAGACGTGGGAGATCTCTACATCGGGGGAGTGGGATTGAGTCCGGGCTATTGGCGCGATCCCGCGAAGACTCGCGCCGCGTTCCTCGCCGATCCCCGCGGTGCGCGGATCTACAAGACGGGCGATCTCGCCAAGGTCGGGCCAGACGGCCTCGTGTATTACGTTGGACGCGCCGACACGCAGATCAAGTCGCGAGGTTTCCGCATTGAGCTCGGAGAGATTGAGACCGCCTTGCACGCGCTGGGGTGGTTGCACGAGTGCGCGGTCGTGGCGGTTCCAAGCAACGGATTCGAGGGCATGACCATCTGTTGCGCCTTCGTGCCGGGAGTGACAGGGGGAGTGACGCCGGCCCGGTTGCGGGAAAGCTTGTCCAAGCTCGTGCCCAACTACATGCTGCCGTCGCGTTGGCTCGAACTCGACGTGCTACCGAAGAACGCGAATGGCAAGATCGATCGCCCTCGCTTGACGGAAGCGTTCCTCGCAGCGCCCACCACGGTTGGATAGCGGTGATCCGCTGAAGATCATCCTGGTGGCCGAGGAGGCAGCGGGCGTCCAGGCACTTCGGGCGCTCGCGCGGAGTGAGCATCGCATCATCGCGGTGATGACCGCCGCGGTGGATGAGCCCGGCCGCCCGTCTGCCGTGAAAGACGTGGCTGCCCAGTTGGGTTATGCGACGTGGCCGGCCAGGTGGGTGAAGGACGCGGCGTTCGCGGAGCGAATGCTGGAGGACGAAGCTGATCTGCTGCTGAACGTGCACTCGCTCTACCTGATCAACGAGCGGGTGCTCGCGGCACCCAGCGTCGGCAGCTACAACATGCACCCTGGTCCGCTTCCTCGTTATGCCGGCCTCAACGTCGTCAGTTGGGCTTTGTACTACGGCGAGACACGACATGCGGTGACCGTGCATCGCATGGCTCCGACCGTCGATGCAGGTCCGATCGCCTATGAGGCGTGGTTCGACCTGGACGATGAGGATACGGCGCTGACTGTCAGTGCGAAGTGCGTGAGAGCCGGCATACCATTGATCGAGAAGCTTTTGAAAACGGTCGCCGCAGATCTGACGGCGATTCCGGCGATTCCTCAGGATCCGTCGCAACGCCGCTACTTCGGAAAGAATGTTCCCGATGGCGGCGAGCTGCTCTGGTCCCGACCAGCCCGCCGCGTGGTCAACTTCGTGCGGGCGTGTGATTACCTGCCGTTTCGCTCGCCGTGGGGGCATCCGCGGGTCCGCTTGGAAGGGCGAGAGCTTGCAATCGTCAAGGCAAAGCCGCTGGACGAGGCTGCCACGGCACCGGCGGGAACGGTTGGGGATCCGGTCGGCCGCGCGGTCAAGGTCGCGGCGGCAGACCGGTGGGTGTTGGTGCACCGGCTGCTGTGCGATGGGCAGCCGCAGGACGGCGCTGCGCAACTGCGTCCGGGGCAACGGTTCGAAGAACCTGTGAGTGTCGCATGCTAATGGCGGACCGCGCCCAGCTTGCCGATCTGCGTACGGCGGTCGCCGCCGTGTTTGCAGACGCTCTGAAGATCGAGGTGCCGTCGCACGACACCGACCTTTTGGCAACCGGACTGCTTGACTCACTCGGGTTCGTGGACCTGCTACTCGAGCTCGAGCGTCGCTTCGGTCTACACGTCGCAATGGAAACCATAGAGCCGGACAACTTCCGTAGCGTCGCGAACATCGCGCAGTTCATTGCCGGACAGCGGAAAGTTGCTTGACACCGGTTCCCGTGGCACTGCCGAGGCAGGCCAGCGTGGCTTTTGAAATCGAGCGATGCAACAGTCTGTTGCGGGCGGACGAGATCAAAGGGTTTTTCCAACGCAACGACCGGAGCACGTTTCCAGCGCTCTTCGAGCGCGCCTATCCACCTGCGATGGCTGCCGGGGGAAGCAGCTGGATTGCGAGAGATGCGCAGGGCGTGGTGGTCGGGCACCTGGCGGCATTCCCCCGACTCTTTCGGAGCGCTGTCGGGACGGCACGTGCTGCGTTGCTGGTGGACCTGCTCGTGGAAGAGCGCCATCGCGACTTCTGGTCGGCCGTAGCATTGTGTCGGCGGGCGGTCAGCGATTTGTGCTCTGCAGGAGCGTTCGACTTCGCGTTCACCGATCCCACTCCACCAGCGCAGCTCGCGCTCAAGGCCGCGGGGTTCGCCCAATCGGCGGCCTTCGAGCGCTTCGTCACACCCGTGCACGCACTCTATAACCGATTGTTTCAAATCGCGGCGCGGACTGAGCCCCTGTTAGCCGAGCGCGTCGACCGTGGAGACCAGGCCCGCGTGTCGGACGCGCTTCGCGCTGTCCCGCCAGGGTCATACTTCAGGGCCGAGCGGTCGCTGGAGTTATACGCGACTCGCTTGGGCGGGGAGGCGATCGCCGACTGGGAGTGGCTGGTGCTTCGACCGCAGCGCGATCCCCGTGCGCCGGACGCCGCCCTGGCTGTGACGTCCCGCCAAGCGGGAGGGGCGACGCTCAGCATTGTGGATCTCGTGTGGGACGAGCGGCGTGTGCCCGTCGCATCTGTCTTGCAAGCGATCATTGAGGTCGCGGGGCAGGAAGGCTGTAACAAACTGAGCATCTCCACACTCGCGAACGGCAGCTTTGTGCGTGCCCTCCGAAGTCGTGGTTTCATTCGACGCGCCGACACACTGCCGCTGTTCGTAGTTCGAACCTCGTGCGCCGAGCTCCCCCCAGTTTCCGACTGGTTTCTGACCTACTTCGACGGGAGTGGTTGGTGACTTCCTCGTTGGGCCGGAGCATGCGACCGAGATCCTTCGGGAGATGCGCGAGCAGGGTCACGCGGAAATCGGCGCGCACCTGCATCCGCTGACAGAGGCGCTTGCCGGGAGCGTGGACGTTGCCGCGCTCGCCAAGGTGATGGAGGATGTTTGGGCGGGCCGGCTGGTGCTGAAGGGGAAACGTCGCGCGCTACTTGATTACAGCGACCTGGCCGCGCAAGTGGCTCCGTT
>Ga0137396_10002544_pt1 | contig 10044 bp, 5 predicted proteins | sample czc16metaG_FD_108284 | JGI IMG/M metagenome (GOLD analysis project Ga0137396, IMG submission 108284) | Vadose zone soil microbial communities from Angelo Coast Range Reserve, California, USA - czcobulk3.16 metaG | ecosystem: Environmental > Terrestrial > Soil > Vadose zone | place: USA... | reverse complement strand
CGAGTCGGACAACAGCTGCACGCGGGAAAGCCGGTCGGCGCGTGCGAGCTCGAACAAGCCGCCGGTCTCGCGGTCCTGCTCATTAAGCCACGGCTCGATTGGGAACGGCTCTCCGATCACGACGGCGGCGCGTCCATACCGTTTCCACTTTCGAGCGACGAGACGCGCCATGTTCCACCACACGTAACGAAGAACTTCGGCGAGCTGCACGTGGAGTGGGGGACGCTTACGCCCTTCACGTGCGTCCAGCTCGCGCAGCAGCGACCGATCCTCGAGCACTCGGTCGTAGTTGATTGCAACCGGAACGATGTACAGACGCCGCCTCATGGCCGGATCGCGCGCCACGCCAAGGACGTAGTCCAGCAGGCCAATCTTCGCTTTGCCGAGTTTTCCGTCTCGGCTCAAACCGCCCTCGAGGAAGATTCCCTGCGTCACGCCGTTCCGCGTAATCAGTTGTACGTATCGCTCGAGAACTGTGTGGTAAAGCTTCTCCCGGAATTTGCGGCGGATGAAATACGCGCCGAAGCTCTTGAAGATGTACTCGAGCGGGAAAGTCCTCGCCCATTCGCCGACGGCGTACGAGATCGCTACCCTTCCCGAAAGAACGTATCCGACGAGCACGTAGTCGGCGTTCGACCGGTGGTTCATCAGGTAGATGACGATCGCATCGCGCGGCAACACCTCGCTCGATTGCCTGCCCGCGTACTCCGCCGAGACCTTGTAGAAAAAGTTGAGCAGCGCTTTGCTGACGACGAGCCCGATCTTGTAGTACGTGAGGATATTGAAGAAGGGAACGATCTCGTCGATATATGCTTCGACACGTCGCCAGACCGCCGCTTCGTCTAGCGAGTATTCCGCGGCGTGCTCCTTCACCGCGGTAGCGATCGCGTCATCGGCGAGAAGCGTCTCTATTATCTGCGCCTTCTTGGTAAGCTTGAACCGGTCGATGCGCGAGCGTGAGCGGTGAACTGCGCGCAGCGCGATTCCGGTGGCGCGACGTCGAATTATGAGAGCGACCGCGAGCACCGTCACACCCAATCCTAGACCAAACCAGGCGAGAGTTCTCACCTCAGATGCGAAAACGCGCCACCGGATTGCCGGTGGCGCGTTTCTCGTACCGAATCTGCTCGCCGATCGGTGTCATCGGCCAGAGATCAAGCTGTTATGGGCCAGAAGGCGGATTCTTGTCGACTGATATGCTGATTGCCGTCGTCGTAAACACGGGTGCGCGGCTACCGGCGACCGACGGTGGGAAGATAAACCCTGACAATACAGAGGCAGAAATTCGTGAGCCGGCAGTCGCATCGAGTGCCCCCGAGACTCCAGTAACCTCTGGAACATAGAAAGTGCCGGTCGGCAACAACACCGACGCGACGACGGTAGCGGTACCGGCCGTCGTCACTATCATCGAATAGTTGCTGGTGGCCGCCGCGATCGCAGGCGTGATGTAATTGCTCGCCGAATTGGGTCCGACGTTTGTGAGAACAGCTGGTGTGGTCGGTACGCTCGTCAGCGTATTACCAGGTTCGAGGTATACGTCAACCGCTCCAGCTGTCATGTTGATCGCGCGGAAGCCGAACGTCCCCGACGTCTTCGCCAGTGCCGGGCGGGCATCCGTCGTGATGAGGAATTTCTGAGCCGCAGCCCTGGCTGCCCCGTAGAAAATGAACGTCTGAGCTACATCCGCCTGGAACGTAACATTGGTGTCTGCCAGGACCTGGGACACGACTGCTGGATCAGTCGATCCACCGTCGAGAAATACGCGAACGTGGTGCGTACCCGGATCGACGCGCTGCAGGGCCACCTGCGTTCCTTGGCGATACGCGAGATTCACGAACTCGACGTTCGGCACTCCTGCCACCACGTCCGTGAACCGGAAGTCCAGCGACTGGGTATCGGGCACTGCATTGATGAAGCGAACAAGTCCCGCCGGGCCCGGGGTCACAACCTTGGGTGAGGTGCTGTCGCTGCCACATGCCGCTGCGATACCCGCGATCGCACCCAAGAATAGAAAACGCTGAAGATTCATTAATGACTCCGACTCGAAAGAGTAATGTTGGTAGCCGTTCTGATCATTGATGGTCCCTGATGGTGGTGCCCCCGGGAGGCGTCCCAGGAGCCCCACCTGCCGCATCGCCAGATCCATTGAGATTTCTTCCGACAATGACGCCCGTCACGATGCCGGCGCCGGCAAGAAGTGCCGCGGCAGTCTTTCCGGTCGAGAACTTTCGTTCGAGCACCGTTCTGACAAATTCCGTCTTTACGGTTATCGGCTCACCGCTCCACTGAGAGGTACGGCCATTGAGATACGTCAGTTCCGCCACCTTCAGTGTGTAATCGGTGTCGGTGTGCTGGACGAGGACGCCTGTGACGCGCGCTACATCTCCGCCGATCAGGGGCGTCAGATTTATTCGGCCGAGGTCGTTGATCTCCAGCCCAAATTCGCGACCAGGAGCGACGTTCGAAGTCTGCGACGGCACGAGCGTGTAGCAGCCAAGCGTGACCGTGTTGAGAATGGCCGCAGCTGCGGCCATTCTCAACGCGTCCGGTAGCCGACTTCGGTTGAAGCAATGCATCCTAGTAGCCGTACGTGCCCTTCGGCGCGCCGGGACCTTGCTGGTTGTAAAATGGCTCGCTTCGCGTATCCATTTCCTGATACGGCACCGGCCATTCTAGCGTCGTGGCCTGAGCCAGGTCACCCCACCCGCGGCTGTCAAAGTACCACGCGCCGTACTGCATGAAAGCCAGCTCCATTCGCTTCTCCCACTTGAGAGCTTCGAACAGAGTTCCGCATTTGCTCGAGGTGTAGCTCGTGGCGGGGTCCGGCACTCTTGGAACACATGACACGCCGCCTGGTACGGGATCGGTCGCAGACATAGTGGCTGGCAGCGGCAGAAGTTTGCCGTTGGCCACGCGTGTGATATTGATCAGCGCAATGGCGCTGGGGAGGTCGCCAAGACGATAGTACGCCTCGGCGAGCAGCAGGTCATTCTCGGCCTTCTGGAACATCTGGAAGGGACCGATTCTACTGGCGTTGTAGAACGCCTGATACCGATACCAGTCGTAGTAGGAATTCGCGTAGGGCTCGCCCGACGGATCCGTCGCCGTCCGGTTCCGGAAGTACAGATTGCTTCTCGATGGAACCTGGACACCGCCGGTCATGGAAGCCGCCTGTTGCGCGGCTCGAGTATCTCCGACCGGGAAACGTTGATCCGCGCTTCGAATCAGGAAGGCGGACCGCTGAGTGAGAGGAGTCGCGAGCCAGGCGTCATAGGCGCCAGAGCTGTCGGCCATCCCGATGATGATCGGGCTCTGTTGCGTCCATGTATCGAGCGAGAAATGCTGGATGTACCACGAGATTACCCAACCGTTGGCCGGGTTCATGTTGGTCCTGATGTCGGCTGTAATGCCAGCCAGCGCATCGTCACGTACCGCCGTCCAGTTCACCGCTGCGCGTTCCGCAACGGTTCTCGGAACCTCCGCACGGAATCGGGCTTTCCAGAAGTGAATGAGCTGCGCGAACTGTGTGGGCGTCAGACCCGTGCTGGTGGGGATCCACGCCTGATCGATGTTCAGCGTCATCAGACCAGCATACGTTTGCGCTGAATCGAGCTGCTTGAGCGCGAGTTTCATGAGGGAGTCGTGCGAGAGCAACGGAGGATAGGGAATATCATTGCCGTTGAATTCGTTGACCACCGCGCCCGAGTCGTAGGACAGGGCGAGGTTTCCATTGCCGAGGCCCATGACGAAATAGGCGAAGGCGCGGCCGCGAACGTCACGCTGGGGCGACCCTATCGAGAAGCCGGGCTTATTCAACTGAACGATTCCGTCCGCCGCGGAACGTGCAGCGCGCGCGTCGGTCCGGAAGTCCCAGAAGTTTCCTACCAGCGCCGCATTTCCCTTCTGGTTGTTCAGCGGATTTCTCGGGAGAGATCCGCGGGTTCCCATGTTGAAGTTCGCAAGGGACGACGAGTTTTCGAAGGACATGACCGCCAATTGATTGTTGACGTTGTCATTCTGTCCGCCGATCGTGCCCTGCCAGGCAATGTTGTATGAGCTTCCGATGATCGCCTCAACGTCGCCGGGCCGAGCAAGGGTGCGTTGGGCGTCGGGAGAATTCGGGTTTGAGACGTTGAGGGGGTCCTTACAAGCGACGGCACTCAGAAGACCGGCAATTCCGGCAATTACATACACTTTACGCATTTATTGGCCTCGGATTGAAAAGGGTGGGCTGCTGCAGGGCGCTGGTCTGCCCTACAGCAAGCCTCTCCGGCTAAAAGCTTGTCGAAAGCGAGAACGTGAACGAGCGCAGATTCGGGAACTGGAAGGCATCGATCGCATTGATCGCAGCCGATCCCGAGCCGTTGGCCGTGCTACCCGAGCCGCTGACTGCGCCGAAGCCCACTTCCGGATCGAATCCGGTGTATTTCGTCCACGTGTGCAGATTGCGGCCAATCAGGTTGAGGTTCCAATCTCCACCCATGCGTCCAAGGTTCCCAAGACGGAAGCCGACGCTGACCTCACGCAGCTTCACGTAGCTCGCGTCTTCCGTTACGGCGTTGTTGGGACCGAGGAGATCATACAATCCACCAAGGCGACTCTGGTCGGGCGCAGCGGCACGGTAGTAGTAACCCAGCGGCTTGGCGGTCTCGACTGTCCTTCCGGTTTGGTTCTCGCGCCCTTCCAGGAAATCGAGGAAGGACCACCCTCGGCCTTGATTGTAAACGTGCTGTCCGCGAGATGCGTCGAACAGTGCGTAAGCATTTAAGCGCTTGTAGCTCAGCGTGTGCGATACCGCCCAGTGGAAATTCGGCAGAGGATTGCCTAATGGCGTCTGCACAGCCGATCCCGACGAATCACGAACGATGATTGGCATGCCCCAGTTGACGGCAACAGACTGGTTGAGGAACCCGTTCTGCCCGTTCGGATTCGTCGAGTAGAACGGAGAGGTCGCTGGCAGGCGCGACATCCAAAGGTTCTTCGTGATGCCGTCGTTGACGGTGTTGCCCTGCCCTACCCAGACAATCCAACCATCCGCGTTCCGCTGGAAGTCAGCGCCCGGGGTTCCGCAGGAAGCTGCCATCTGTGCCGGAAGCTGGCCGCAGTTTGTCGCAAACGCACGGCCGTAGAAGGTCCCGTAACGCTCACCTTCCTTGGCGAGGAAGATCTGGTCGGTCGCCTGCGCCGTCGCTCCGAACGTGAAGCTCGGCACGTAGAGGTGCGTGATGACGGCGCGGTTCCGATCGTAAATAAAGCGAGTCGAATACTGCAGATCCCGCCCGTTGATGATAGGAACGTTGAGCGACGCTTCCCAGGTCTTGTTTTGAAGAACGCCGGCATTCTTCCACTGCTGACCGAAGCCGGTAACAGCTGGCACCGGGACGAGAAGGATCTGGTCCCTCGAGTTGGAGAGGGCATAGTTCACAGTCGCGCCAATTCGGTGGAAGGCCTCGATTTCAATGCCGTATTCGTTTTCGCGGATGGATTCCGGCTTGAGGAACCGGTTCCCCAGCGTGTTCTTCGAGACGAAGCCGTTGCTGATGCTGTATGTCTCGTATTGATACGCGAACCCAGGCCGCCCACCCGCGGTTCCCACGGAGGCGCGGAGCTTCAGCTCGTTGAGGGCGGGAATGAAATACCACGGCTCCTGCGAGATTCGCCATGCCACCGACCCACGACCAAACGTCTTCCAACGGTTGGCGGATCCGAAGAGGGAGCTACCGTCACGACGAATGAGCGCGTCGACTATGTAGCGGTCCTTGATCTCGAAGTTCTGCGCAATTACAAAAGCAAGACTGCGAATTGACTGCACGTTCGACGCGCCGCCGAGTGTCGCGCTGCTGACGTTAGCCAGATTTGGAACGCCGACTACGGTCAAGACACCGCCATTCGTCCGGCGAAAGTCGTTATCCTGCCGCTCGAACAGGTAGCGGAAACTGGTCCGCGAACCGATGTTGTTCGCAAAATCATGACTGAGGTTCATGTTCATGCTTGCGTTAAACGACTGAAGCTGCTCGGAGGACTTCACGATGCGCGACGCGTCTCCACCCGGCGTCACCGTGCCGGCAGTGTTGATGCGGTAACCCTTGTCGTCAAAGATGTCGAGGTTGGTTTGCGAGCCGTCGTAACTGACGTTGCCCTCGAGGTCCATCCACGTCGTTGGGACGAAACGCAGCGTCCCACCGCCGATGAAATGATTGGTTTTGCTGGTCTGGGCGTCGTTCTGGAGGAGATAGAGCGGATTGTAGTTCTGAGTGCCGCCGCCGCCGAGATTGGGCCGAATGAACAGACGACCGTGAGAGTCAACGGTATCCAGGTTCGCGATGGGCACCTGACGCGTCAGTCGAAAGAACGCCGATCCGCCGTCCTCCTGGTTCCAGCCGTCCTTTTGTCCTCTTGCGTAGTAACTCGTAAGCGACGCCGTCCAACGCGTTCCGATCTGCTGATCGAGGTTCAAGCGTCCCGTCGTCCGCTGAAATCCGTTCAGGTACTTGATCGACCCGCCCTGGTTAAGACCCGAGATGCTGCTGTAAAACGAAGTGTTGCCGTAGTGCCCCGCCATGTCGACTGTGTTGTTTACAACTGGCTTGGGGCGAACGAACTGTGACACGGCATCATAGTTGTTTCCGGGCCACTGGCGGATCTGGTATCCAGCGCGGAGCACGAGGTCGGTCCCTCCAACCGCCGAGCCCGGATCGATGGGAAACGATCCGACCGGAGAGAGTGGGAAGTCCAGCGACTGATCATTTATCCGATACGCTTCTGCTGCGTAATCAATGCTTCGCAGACACTGGAAACGCGTGGGGCCGCTGGGAGCCCCAATGCAAAACTTCGTCCCCGTCTCGTCGAGCAAAAGGGCGTGTGTGTTCGCAATGGATATATGGCGCTCAACGTCGCTGGTTCCAATTTCGGTGCGAGCGTTAAAGTGAACGCCGTCGTTGGCGCTCAGACCTCTTTTTGTGCGAATGTTGACTACACCGTTGCCGGCATAGGCACCGTAGAGAGAAGCAGCCGCCGCCCCCTTGAGGACCTCTACGCTCTCGATGTCTTGCGGGTTGATGTCAGGAAGTCCACCGCCTCCAGTGTTCGATCCCTGATCGGCTAAAGCGACCCCGTCGATGATGTAAAGCGGTTGCTGTCCCCGCCCCGATCCTGTAATGGCGGTCGGTCCGCGCAGAAGAACCGCGGGCGCCGCGCCAGGCCTGCCCGAAGCGGAGACGATTGTCGCGCCCGGTACCTTTCCGGCGAGCTGGGACAAGGGATTCACCGCCGGCACCTTCATGTCGGTTGAATCGAGTCGCGAGACCGCGAAGGGCAGATTGCGCTGAGCGGTCGCCCCAGTAACGCCGGTCGTGACGACGGCCTCCAGCTTGTTGATGTCCTGAGCTAGCGCAAAGTTGGCGGTTCTCGGTCCTTCGCTAAGCGCGATGAGCGAGGTCCGCGGAACGAATCCGATTGCGCGAACCCGGAGGGTCGCAGGGCCGCCGGTCAGTCGGGCCGGCGGAATGACGATGGTATAGTTGCCTGCGGCGTTGGTACCCACCGAGATGTTCAGCTCGGGGATGACCACGTTGGCACCTTCGATCTCCCTCCCCTGATCCGTCGTCACCTTTCCGGTAATGACGGCGCCCTGGCCGTGCGCGGAGGTGGTCAGGATGAGAGAGCAGAGACCAAACAGGACGGCAAGGCACAGGCGAAATAACTTGCGACTTTCCATTTTTACTTTCCTCACTTCGAATGGAATCTCGTGCAGCGGGAGGAGATTTTGGGTGTATCTACTCTCGACTAGCTGCTGCATGAGCGGGGGGCACACTTCGAGCTTTTTCCAATTCCGGGAGTGCGTCGCTTCTCGAGCATCGGCGTAGGATGCGAGTAAGCATTGCGATCGCTGACTTAAGGAGAAGTCATTGGCCTCCAGGATGGATGTGCGGCCACGCGGCAGGGGGAGCCATGCCGAACGGCTGAGAAGGTAGCGCTCGGCTTTTGGAGTGTCAATCTTTTTTCGCGAACCCTTCTCCGGCATCAGGTGTCTAAGCCGTGCCTCAGCCAAACGGCATCGGCCGGGCACCCCTCGAAGAGTTCCGGGACGCAGAACTATTTCGTTCCCTCGAACTCAAAAGGCTGGTGAACCAGTTGGCGAACCGGCTTGCCACCGCGTAGCGCGGGGGTGAAAGTCGCACCACCCAGAGCCTGACGCACGGCTTCGGTGAAGAGCGGGTGCGAGGATGTCACGATGGTGAGCGTACCAGCCTCCACATGCCCTCCGCGATCCACGACGAATTCCGCGAGCACGATTCCGCGAACGTGCGCCGCATAAAGCGACGGGGGATACGGAATCGCAAGAGGCTTGGCCGAATCGAGCGTCGCCATTGTATCAACCTGATCCGCGGTAAATACAGCGAGAGAGGCGACCAGTGAATCGAGCCCCGGTAATGAGCTCACATCCGGGGGAGGCCTATCGCTTTCGTTGGAGCGGGACCAGAGGAGAATTGTCCCGCAGCTGGCCATGTTCCTGGTCCAGCTATACCGCGCAGGGGCAGTAGTCGAGCCGAGATAAAGTTCGATTCCCTCGAGTGAATTCGGCTGAATTCCGTCCAGATCCGCTTCGCCCGATGACAACGCGTTCCCATCGAGCCAGACGAGTGGCCAGCAGGTTCGGTCGCGCATCCGCACTCCCGTCCCTCCGCCAGGGACGCGCTGCAGGCTTATGCCTGGTACGCGCTGGAGAAGCTGGCTCAGATTACGGGCGTTCTCCTTTTCGATCTGGGCGCGCGTGACGAAGACGCCGGCGCTGCGACGCTCCAACCGCTCGTAATAGCCGGCAAGCCTGCCTGTGTATTTCACCTGATCCCCGCGCACCAGAACAGGCTTGAGCTCCTGGGCCGAGATCGAAAGTTTGAGATTCACAGTCTCCGTGCCGGACTCCGGCAGCAAGACCTTGATTGAATCAGGTCGAAAGCCAAGTCGTCGAGCTTTGATCCCCACCTGTCCCGACGGGAGGCCCGAGAACCGAAACTCGCCGCGCTCGTTGGTAGTCGTCCTCAGCTGAGTGCCATCCACCGCGACATCGGCTCCGGTCAAAGCGAGCCCCGTCTCACCCGTCACTCTGCCTGCTAACGTCGCCGTCGACTGAGCGGTTGCGACCGGCGCGAACGTCGCTGGCACCACCGTGAAACTGGTAAGCGCGAGAATGAAAGAGGACGAGCGCCCGCACACATAGGCCGACATGGATACCTCCGGACCACAACTGCTGGTGGTCCGCGCGGAACTGCGTCACCGAGCGATGACGCCAGCAACATATTTGCCGCGACGCAAACGTACAATACTGGAAATCAGAACGGGGTGCGGGAGACTTCCCCGACACCCCGCTCTGATCATTTACGACCAGTATTAGCTACTTACAGCCGTCCACCTTGTGCGTATCGAGGTGGAGAACGCAGTTGTAATCGCCGAGTGAAATCGGCACGTCCGCGGTTCCATTGAACGTGACGACCGCCCGCTTGTAAACCGTGGTCGTCTCGAGCTGTTTGCCGGTCGAGACCACCTTGTAATCAACCACTCTCACGAAAACGCCCGAGAGTGGATACGGGTGTAATGCGCGCTCATCCTGGAACGTCACCGCCTTTACGGTATCAACCGAAAGTCCGGTGTACGTACGCGTGGACAGACTTTCGGTGTGCACAGTTGTATCCGCGCTGCTGCCGAAGCCGTTCCAAATGCGATTGGGTCCGAGGAACCCGCTCAGAGTTGCGTCCCGCAGCGAGTGCGTCGCGCTTCTGTTGTTCTCACGCGACTCGACGGCATCGGTCTTGATGAGGTAATGAATCGCCTCAGTCGTGCCCTTGACGAATTTTTCCATTGGGCTGCCCGACGCATCGAGGAACTGATATGACTTCACGACTGACTTCCCTTCTCCCGACTTGGTACAGCTGTAGATCAGACCGGCTGCGTTGAAGCTGCAGGACTCCGGTCGATCAAGGACTGCTGGTGCCGGCGCTGGTGCAGGCTTGGGCTCGGTCGAAGGAGGATTCGAAGGGGCCGGCT
>Ga0137396_10002543_pt1 | contig 10044 bp, 11 predicted proteins | sample czc16metaG_FD_108284 | JGI IMG/M metagenome (GOLD analysis project Ga0137396, IMG submission 108284) | Vadose zone soil microbial communities from Angelo Coast Range Reserve, California, USA - czcobulk3.16 metaG | ecosystem: Environmental > Terrestrial > Soil > Vadose zone | place: USA... | reverse complement strand
TCGAGGCATACGCGCTTGCCGTCGATGCGCGTCATGTCCGAGTAGCCTTGCTGAACCTTCAGCGTCGTGTTGCAGGGTTTGATGGTTAAGCCGATGTTCGGGCAGCCCTTGATGGTCCGACCTTCTGGGTCGTTCTCGACCAGCACCTTCCGTCCGTTGATGGTCACGATGCTTTGCGACGTCTGGTTCTGCACGATGCCGAGCTGGTGGTCGCAGACGAGCACCGCGTCTTCAGTAAGCAGCTTCATCAGGCGGTCTCGAAATCGACGGATTGCGCTTTGATCGTCACCTTGTGGCCGGGCGCCGAGATCTCCAGATCCACCTCCGAATGCAAAGTCGCCTTCTTGGGAGTCAGCTCGAAAAAGCTGCCGGTCGGGTCTTCGATCCGGATCGACTTGTCATGGTCATCGATCCGGATCCGGCTGCCGCCCGCTGTGAGCAGCGAGAACCTGCGCGTTGCACCGCCGACGATTCCTGGGTCTTTCGGCCCGCCAGCACCGTAAAGGCCTCCGAGCACGATTCCCTCGTCAGGGTCCTCGTGGGCGAGTAGCAGCAGCACCTCGTCTCCAACGTCGGGCAGGACGACCAGGCCCTTTCCCTTCCCAGCGCCCAGACCCAGGACCGGCATCCAGCCGGTTTGCACGTCGCCATAGGTCGGCAGCGTGACCTGGATCCTTCCCAGACCATCGGGGTCGTTGACGCTCGTCACCATCCCCGGAGTAGCGACCGCGGCGTGCGGGCGGGGACGCGCTTCGATCGGCGTGCTGTCGAGCTCCGATGTGAAGCCTGTCGCCTCTTCGATCCGGTGCGTGACCTCAGTCAGCACGTAGGTGCCGGCAAACTGGTCGGCGACGCCCCTCACAGCGACGCGCGCGCCAGGTTGCAGGCGGGCGTCGCCTTCGGCCAGGCCGTGGAAGACCACTTCCGACGACACCCTCCGGTCAAGCTCCGCCTGGGCGAGCGCATCCGCCTGGCCACCGCTGAACGCAACCTCGTCGACGAGTTCGCGCGAGTCGATTCCACCGAGGTCGCCCGCCGAGACGGCGGCGGAGACGTCGCGACCGACTCGAGCTGTCGCGGCCTCGCCGTGACCAGGGCCGGTGGCAAGCGGGTGCCAGCCGGCAACCTTCACCGAGCTCGATGCCAGGTCTCCGTTCAGCTCGAGCCGTGCCTCGACCAGGTTACGTCCCAGCTCCAGCTCCACCGGATCGCCACTTCCGTTAAGGGTCAGCAGCCGCAGTGAGCCACCGCGGATCGTCGGGTAAAGGCCCGCCGCGGCGCATACGTCGATGAGCAGCTCGAGGTCGCTCTGGCGGTGCTGAATGATGCGGTCGAGGGTCGGACCATCGGACTCCGACTCGACCGAGATCCCAAGGTCCGACGTGAGCTCGCGCGCGAGCTGTCCGGCCGAGGTGCTCGCCAGCACTCGCGCGCGCTGCCGCTTGCGTAACCGGTGCAGTAGGTCGTAACCGCGGATGAAGAGCTCCCTACCGCGGTCGGGATCGTGCCGGTGCACGATCGCGGTGACCTGGCCCTCGAACAGGGCCGGCGCCTCGGTGGACACGGAGACGCGGAAGGACTTGCCCGCCGTGAGCGCGTCTGCGGCCGTCAATGGCCCCGGCGGGTCAGTGAACCTGAGTTCGCATACCGAGGGTTTTCCAAGCGAGCTGAGGATCACCACCCCGGCCAGCGCCGCGGTCATCCGGTCGTCGAGAGCCGCCCCGTCGACGTCGATGCTCAGATGCGGCAGGACACTGATCTGCTTCATAGGCTTCCTCCTTGCGGACCAGCAGGCGGGATTCTCAGGACGGTTCCGGCGGGGACCCTCAGCGGATCGATGATTCCGTTGTAGGCCGCGATGAGCCGCCACAGTCCGGGGTTCCCGTAATAGCGAAAGGCGACGTCGTACAACGATTCCGATTGCTGGGGCTGATCCGGGCCCGCCCCGGTGCCGAGGACCTGGTGGACCTGGACGGTCCCTTCCCCCTGGGCCGCTCCCGGCAAGGGCAGCTCCGGCGGCGGTTGCGGTTCTGCCTCCGTCGGCGGCCCGGGCCCGGGCCCGGCGTCCACGCGCAGCAACCGCATCTTGAGCCACGACCTCTGGGCCAGCCCTGAGCCGCTGAATTGCTCGAGCCGCTCCGAGACTGCGGACACGATGCCAGGGATGTTCCACGACTTGCCCCAGACGAAGCGAACCAGCGGTGGTTTGCGCTGGCTGTTCGGGTTGTCCTGGTTTTCTGTCAGCTGCCACAGGGGCAATGTCAGGTCGCGAACGTCGTCGCTGGTGCTGTCCGGGCCTGCGAGCGAGACGTCGAACAGGAGATCGAGCTCAAGCTCGGTCCGCCCGCCGCCGGTGTAAAGCAGGGGGTCGTCGACCAGGCCCGCGCCGGTCAGGTGGCCGCCGGTCGTTCGGCGCGGGCGCACTCCGGCGACGCGTTTGACGACCAGGGTGTTGGGATTGAGCATGCAGCCGATTCGCTCCCCCGTCGCCTCGATGAGAAATGCAACGCGCTCCATCAGAGCCGTCCCTGCTCGCTGCGAAGCCTCTCTTCATCGTCCGCGGCCCGGCGAGCCGCCCGCCAGTCGAAATCGTCGGCCAGCGCGTCCGGCAGCGCGGGCCAGGGGTTGAAGGGCTCCGCGAAGCCCTCGGTGGTCACCGAGCGCCGCGCCGGCGGCTCGTAAATCGACTCGGCGGCGGGGGGCAGGGCCCGGGCTGCCGCGTCCTGGTAGACATAGAACGGTTCAGAGCCTGCGATTCGGGCCGCGACCGAGGGCTCGGCTGTCAACGAAGCGTCGGCCGCGATCGATGCCTCGGCCGCGCGCCCGCCAAAGTTGGCGTGCGCGATCTCCGGAGTCCAGGCATGTCCAAAGTGCCCGGCTTCGTTTCTCTCTGAGCGATTCACGCCGTCTGGATGGGAGATCGCGATCCCAGGTCGAGCCGGCGGCACTTCGGCAAGCGGCGGTGGAGCCGGCGGCCGGCGCCGGTACTCTCTCCACGGCCACGACCAAGAACGCGACCTGCTTGATGTCGCAGGGTGATTTGTCTCGTTCGACTGAGGCGCGGCGCGCCGGAAAACGGCTTGCGGAAAACCTTCTGCTTGTGGACTCGGTCGACGTTGTGCCGCATCGCCGAAAACGGGGACTGCGCCACCGTGCCGCCGCATGCCGAGGTTCAAGTGGTCGCGAAATGGGCTGGCGGGGCCGGTGGGAGTGGTCTCGAATTCAGCTGCCTGCGCGCTCTGCATCGCGCCCGGCTCCAGGAGGTGCGGAGCGCGTGCGCGGACATATTCCGCCCAATGCGCGGGCGGATCGCCGGTGCGCGGGCTGCGATCGTAGTCGCCACCCAGCAGCCGGATTGCGAAACGGCGAAGCCGCCTTGCTACCTCTCGGGCAAGCCGTAGGCCAGCGGACATCGCGACTATCGGCCTACGTGCGCTGTAGCGATTCGAATACCAGCGTCAGGCTCTCGATCGCCACCTCCCGCTGCAGGGTGTCGAGCGGCGCTCCTCGCCACTCATGCGGCCATGCATCGATCAGGTCCCATCGGGTGACCTCTGTGACGCCATCTGCGTCGAGCAAGATGATCGATACGTTCTTGCGCTGGACCTTGCCATCGACGCTGGCCATCATCCAGTCCCATAACTGCCTCGACGAAGTCAGTCCGTAGGAAAGGGTGATGTCGGCGTACTCCGGAGGCCCGACCACACTGCGTATGACCTGTTGAGTGCCACCCTCTCTGTACTTGATCGCCGCGACACGGATGCCCAGGCCTGAGCACTGGGTGAAGTGCCCCTCGGTGATCCCGCCGATCTCGAGCTTGAAGTTGTATGCGCGATACGGGTCGACACGGACCGCCGGCTGCGCGCCGCCGCCCGGTGCCGCCGCGGGTGCCCCTGGTGCGTTTTGCGCCATCGTTCCCTACCCCTCTGCTGTGATTGCGGAACCGCCTTCCCACTGGTGGAGGCGGAAGACAATGAACTCTGCCGGCTTGACAGGCGCAATCCCGATCACCGTGACGACCATGCCAAGGTCGATGACGTCGGCGGTGTTCGTCTCCTCGTCGCACTGGCAGAAGAACGCTTCGGCGGGAGTGCGGCCCATCAGCGCTCCATCGCGCCAGAGATGGGTGAGGAACGCATTGATGTCCCGCCTGATGGATTTCCAGAGGGTTCGATCGTTTGGTTCGAAGACGATCCATCGCGTGGAACGAGCGATCGACTGCTCGATCATGATGAAGAGCCGCCTGACGTTGAGGTATCGCCATTCGCTGGACTCCTCATCCAGCGTGCGAGCGCCCCAGTTGAGGATCCCCTCATGTTCGAAGAAGCGGACGACGTTGACGCCTGCTGGGTTGAGACGCGCCTGCTCCTGGTTCGTGACGCGATAGCTGACGTCCAGCGCAAGGCGGACGATCTCGTTGGCGGGCGCCTTGTGTACGCCCCTGATCGAGTCGGACCGCGCCCAGATACCGGCCAGGTGTCCAGCTGGAGAGACGTCGACCTGTTTGGTGGGAGCGAGCGGGTCGCGAACGGTGATCAGCGGGAAGTAGACGGTGCCGAAACCGCTCGTCGAGTTTCTGGGCCGCAAGCCGCTCGTTCCAACGTCGTCCGGCTTGTCGGCGCCGCCGCCGCTCTTCTTGGACGTCATGACTTTCGTGAGCTGATCGATGTTGGCGACATCCGTCGGTGGGTCTAGAATCGCCACCCGGTCCTTCAGCGTCTCGCAGTGCCCCAGCACGGCGTCCCAAGAAGCGGGGTCGTTGTATCCGGGGGCGACGACGATGCTGACGTCGTCAAGCTGCTCGAGGACCTGCAAGCCCTGGCGCCCCCTGGTGCCGCCGCCGGTGACCGGCTTGCCCTTGCCGACGTTGACCACGTAGCAATAGCTGCCGCCGTTACCGAAAAATCCGTTGACCGCGTGCGAGAGCGGCGTGCTCTGCCCGCCGTCGGCCGGTACGAACTCGCGCAAGAACTGCGACCAGTTGTTGATGGCGAAGGCCTGATTGGGGTGGGCGTCGGCGTTGGGCGCCTCGCCAACGAAGGCGGCTGTGCTGGTGCCGACCGGGGTGATCGGCCGTGGGCCGCCCGGAACTTCCTCGACGTAAACACCAGGTGTCTGATAAGTACCCGCCATGTCAACCCTCCAGTGGTCCGAAGTGGATCAAAACCGGTGTGCCGATGCTCTTGATGGGGACCCTTTGCTCTTTCCCTCTGGCCTTGACCAGCAGCTCTTTCGGGGGCGGGTCGGCAGGCACCGAGGGAAAACGAAACCTGCCCTTCCAATCGGTCGTGGTTACAAGCTGCAGCGCCGGTAGCTCTACGCTGGCGCTGGCCAGGGGCACGTCATCGGGCCCCAGCACAGTGCCATCCAGCACCGAGACGCCGCTCGCGCGCATATCCAGCGGCTTGCGGACGAGCTTGACCGCCGGCGACTCGAGATCCTGCCGAAGCGGCACGCGCATCACGAAGCTTGGACGGGGACCGATTCGAAACGCGGTCCATGCGTCTACTCCGATGGGGACGGGATCGAGCTCGAACTCTGGCTCGCGGAGCGCCGCGAGCAGCAACGTGCCGAGCAGCTCATGGGCTCTCTCCGGCTTGTCGGACCAACTCGTGATCAGATAGCGAAGCGATGCGCGCAGCGTGCGATTCCTTTCCACCCGTTCGTCCGCATGCGGAGTCAGCTCCATCAGGTAGAGGCTGACCCCCTCGCCGGTCCGACCGTCGCTCGGAGGGTCGAAAGTGACCGGGACGCCCTTCAGGCGATCACCGACCCAGGCCGCCAGCCGTGCGTCGAGCGCCTCGATCATGACGGACGCCCGAAACCTTCAGGAGTTGTTCTTAGGGCGCCTCGCGTGAGCCACCAACCAGTCGGTGAGCGCCTTGAGCTCGGGCGACATCGACCCGTCGTAGGCCGTGGCGCTTTGCCACTTGCCGCCGTGGCGGACTTTGATGTCGTACTGGAAGCGGTCGGCGCCACGCGGCGGCGCCTGTGCGGCGACGAGGTCGACTCGATCCAAGAGTCGACGCAATTCCCCTGCATCAGCCTCTGGGAGCTGGGCCGAGTCGACTTTGGCCTGCAGGCTCGCTCCGGCCAATCCTCCGCTGCGCTCGAACTGGATCTCGAACCTGTCCTCGCCCACGACTCCAGAGTATCGCTATGTGAGGACAATCCCCACCGCCTTCCACGCCTCGGTGACGGCCTTGGACTCGGCACCGGCGCCAAAGTGGTGTTGGGCCGCTCTCAACGTCAACTGCGCGAAGCGTTGGAAATTCGAGTCAGGCGTGAGACGGGGATCGCGGAGGCTGTCATACCAGATCAGGCCCGCCTTCTCCCACGCCTTTCCTCCGATCGCCATGGCGACGTGGTAGAAGGCGCAGTTGGGAATTCCCGAGTTGGTATGGACACCCCCGCTGTCTGCTGTCGTCTTGACGTAATGGTCCATGTGCGCCGGCTGGTTATCGCCTTCGAATGCGGTGCCGGGCTTCGCCATCGAGCGGAGCGCTTTGCCCTTCAGGGCTTTGCCGACGATCTTGTCGCCAATAAGCCAGTCCGCCTGGTCCGCGGTCTGTCCGGCTGCGTACTGCTTGACAAGTGAGCCGAAGGCGTCTGAGATCGACTCGTTCAGCGCACCCGATTGACCTGTGTAGGCGAGGTTTGCGGTGCTTTCCGTGACCGCGTGCGTGAGCTCGTGCCCGATGACGTCGACACCCTGCGTCGTCCGGGTTAGAAACTCGCCATCGCCATCCCCGAAGACCATTCGGGAGCCGTTCCAGAAAGCGTTGTCGTAGTTCTTGCCGTAGTGGACCACGGCGTTCAGGTTCCTGCCTCGGTCGTCGATTGAGTTGCGCTTGTAGATCTCCCAGTAGAGCCGGAAGGTCGCTCCGAGCCCGTCAGCCGCCTCATTCACGGCAGGATCGGCGACCGCTTTGTCGCCCTCGTTCCACACCACCTTGGTGGTCTCCGCATTCTCCGACTGCTCGGCGTCGAATATCACCCTCTTGATCGTTCCCGGGGTCGGCTCGACGAGCGATCGGGATCGAAGCTGGTAGAAGTCGCTCAGCAGCGCGTTCTGCAGCCGCACCGTTCGGATCGAGTGGTCGCGCCCCAACGTTTCGAGAGCGATGTCCCGCTGCTCGGGTGTGCCGGTGCGCACGATATGTTCCAGGACAGCCGGCTGGACAAAGAAGCAAGTACATGTCTTTCTCACGGTCGCCAACCTCCCAAAGGCCACCCGCGGGTCAGGGACCGCAGGGTGCCCCTTATCTTCGGCTCGCTGGCTGATCTGTCAAGTGGAGACTTTGATTGACAGGCGGCTCTGGAGGCCTAGCATGGCCCTTACAAACCAGATCAGAAATCCCGCCCTGGAGGAGCTCCATGACCACCGACAAAAGCCACCACCTCAAGTCCCAGGACGGGTCGATCAAGGGAGGACAGCAGAAGAAGCAATCGGCTCAAACGCGCCATTCGCAAACCCAGACCGATCGGGTGACGACCTACTACCCACCGCATCCACCGCGGGTGGCGACCAACGTCTACGTCAAGAGCCACCACCAGCTGACGGCCGTCCAGAACAAGCCGTGCTGGGCGTGCGGCATCACCTACAAGGACTGCGTCCGCCTGGCCGCAGAGCTGAAAGGGGTGGCCATGGAGACCCACCACTTCTGGACCGAGGACGCGTTCACCGGGGAGGGCGGCGGACTGGGCGGAATCTACTGGGCTCGGGTCATGTCTGACCACGCCGATTTCGATTGGAAAGGGTCGGGTTTTGACGTCGCTGACCCGGCTACCTATAAGTACTTCGTCGACTCGGTCTACAACCTGCAGGTCTTGTGTTCGGCCTGCCACCGCGCGGCCAAGCCGGTGCCGCACTGGCTGGCCGGCAAGAAGGACAAGAGCCGAGGGGACCTGGTCTGGCCGAAGAACGCGGGGAGCATCGGGATCCACCACGCGAACTACCCGGTGTACCGCGACCAGCGTCACTCCCGGCCGGACTCACCGCCATTTCAGACCGACCTGATTGAGCGGATCTGGGTGCCGCCGACCAAGATGCTCCTTGCCGACGAGCAAGCCGTGGTCCAGGCGAAGAAAACGCCGATGGCCGGGCACGAACTGCTGGCTCCAACTCAGTTCTCGGCGCGCTAGACGGCGGTCGCCTGTCAAGTCTTCTCTCGCCACTTGACAGCCGGGCCACGGGCGCTAGGCTGAGGGCGTTCAGGCTCGGGAAACGGAGGGCGGTTCGATGGGGTCTGCCAACTTGATGCGGTATGCCGGCTATGCGCTCGCCCTCGCAGTTGGAGTGGTCGGACTGATCTCGGGGATAGCGTCTGGCACCGGCGTGCTCGCGGGCGCGGCGGCCGGCTGGCTGGTCGTCTCGATCATCCTCATCATTCGCGGCCAGAGCGCCAAGGTCGAGGGTACTGGCGAACCCGACGTGGCGATCTTCGCGATCTTCAACAACTTGCCGGCTTGGCTGTGGGGCTTGAGCGTGGCCATCGTCGTAGTCGGCGCCGTCATCGGTTACCTCATCAAGCACTGACCCGCGCTGAATCCGAACCAGGTGTTGTAGGTGGGCAGGGTGGCGGACATGCCAACCGACATGCTGAATCGACTCTTCCCCCGGCCGGTCCTTCAGTTCTCTGCGGTGGGCGCCGCCATCGGCCTCGTCGTTGGGTTTGTAGGAGCGCTGATACGAGGCGATAGCGCGGGATCTGTTGTCGCAAGCGCGATCGAAGCAGCGATTCTTGCCTTCGCCGGCGGCCTGATCGCCCGCTGGTTCATCAGCTTCCTGCTTTGGACAGGGCGCAACGACCCAACCGTCAGCTATGTCATAGGCTGGGCATTCTTTCTCTGGCCCGGCGTGATCGACACCATCCCCCGAGCTTTCGGCAAGCAGTACCTGACCCGACCGGTGGCGCTGTTGTGGATCGCCAGCTCCGTGGGCACATTCACCGGCATGATGGATGGTCTGTGGCAGACCCACCAATGGGTTGGAATCGGCGTCGTGGCCTTCGCGCTGGATGAGACGTGGGGCCTGGCCGGATCGACTCAGGGCGACCTGGTGCACCTGGTGAATTTCTCATGGGGCAACCACGCCGTAGGCGAGACCCGGACTGATGCCCATCGATACAACAGCGGGTTTGCGATGAAATCGGGCTACGCGTTCACCCAGGGTTCCGTCATGAGCAGTAACACTGCACCGGTAGGTTCAGGGCTCTTCAATCATGAAAACACTCATGTGTGGCAAAACCGCGTTTTTGGCCCGTTCTTCACACTGAGCTACCTGGCCTGGTTGATTCTCTTCCTTGTACCGGGGCTGATTTATGGATTGCTGAGTGGGGCTGGGGCCGGAGCTGGCATTACGAGCTACTCGTACTTCAGCAATCCTTGGGAGGCCTGGGCGTACTCAGTCCAAGGTTTGAACCGATCGACACTGGCTCGCGGGACCGGGATCTGGCCCGATCTCGCAGTCATCATCGTGTCGATCCCCTTTTTTGCGCTTTTCCTGGCCGCGGCCGTCTGGATCGTGTATCGAGTGTGGTCTCGCGCGAGGACATGACCACTACGAGCGCGGTTGCCATCACCGTGAACGTTCGAGGTGCCCGCCAGCGCAAGTCGAGTTCAGATTTGGCTGGCCCCTTTACATCCATCTGCTCCCAGAGGTTTAGTCGAAGACAGCACCGGATGACTGCTATCGATATGGACCATGAGTCGTGTGGCCCGATTTGAGATCAGATTTGGCTCCGGGACAGGGACTCGAACCCTGAACCTTGCGGTTAACAGCCGCCTGCTCTACCGATTGAGCTATCCCGGAACGGCGCCCAATGATTCTAGGTGGTGCCGTTGCAAGGCAGCCCGCAAGTCAGTCGCTCCGGCCATTTGAGTTCTTCGCACTTCAGATGGCGTCTGGTGGGCAACGCCAGGTCCCCGAAACGTGCCCGACCGCTGTGTTCGGGTCACTGTTCGCGGCGAGGTCGAGACTCATGGTGCCGGACCTCAAGTCTGCGTTGACCACGAGTCCCGCCGGAGAGGTCCCGGTCGCTG
>Ga0137396_10002541_pt1 | contig 10046 bp, 4 predicted proteins | sample czc16metaG_FD_108284 | JGI IMG/M metagenome (GOLD analysis project Ga0137396, IMG submission 108284) | Vadose zone soil microbial communities from Angelo Coast Range Reserve, California, USA - czcobulk3.16 metaG | ecosystem: Environmental > Terrestrial > Soil > Vadose zone | place: USA... | reverse complement strand
GACCAGGCCACGAACCCGGGGGACCTCTGGGTGGTAGCCACCACCGCAGCAACGGGCCAGCCGACACAGGTCACCCACGTGTTCGATCACCTCGCCCGTGACTTCCGTCTGCCCCGCCAGGAAAAAATCACCTGGAAGGGCGCCGACGGCGTCACCGTCGAAGGCCTGTTGTTCTATCCGCTCGACTACCAGCCGGGACACCGCTACTCCCTGGTCGTGCAGACGCACGGCGGGCCGGCCTCGTCCGATCGCTTCGGCTTCGCGGGGAGCGTGACGAGCTACGTTCCGGTGCTCGCGGCGATGGGCTACGCGGTGCTGCGTCCCAACTACCGCGGCAGCACCGGCTACGGCAACGCCTTCCTACGCGACATGGTGGGCCACTACTACAAGAACGCGCACCTCGACGTGCTGGCAGGCATGGACCGCGTGATCGCGCTGGGGGTGGCCGACAGCGCCCGGCTCATCGCGATGGGATGGTCCGCGGGCGGGCACATGACCGACAAGCTGATCACGTTCACGCACCGGCTCAAAGCCGCGTCGTCCGGGGCCGGCGCCGTGAACTGGATCTCCATGTACGCCGAAAGCGACATCCGCAGCTACCGCACGCCGTGGTTCGGCGGCACGCCGTGGCAACGCAACGCGCCGATCACCGTGTACTGGGACAACTCGCCGCTGAAGGACATCGCCAACGCCACGACGCCGACGCTCATCTTCGTGGGGCAGAACGACCCGCGCGTCCCGATGCCGCAGTCGGTGGAGCTGTATCGCGCGCTCAAGTCCAACGGCGTGCCGACGCGCCTCTACGTGGCGCCGCGGGAGCCGCACGGCTGGGCCGAGCCGCGCCACCGGCTCTTCAAGATGAACGCCGAGCTGGAGTGGTTCGAGCGTTACGCTATGGGTCGGGCGTACGTGTGGGAGAAGGCCCCGGACTGACCAGCTTCGCTTCCACGTAGAAGTTCTCGTCCACCTGGAACGCCTCCGGCCGCGACAAGTGCACCACCCAAGTCTGCCACGCCTCCGTGGGATGCAGCAAGGCGAAGCTCGAATCCGCCACCGTCACCCGCACCGGCATCGCGAACCCCGGCACCACGTTGGTCCAGTGGAAGCCCAGGGTGTCGCCCGTGAGGCGGTACTCGAGCACGGGGATCTGCGTCGTGGTGAGGTACTGCTTGAACACCGCTGCGAGGTCGAGCCCCGTCTCGTGACTCAGATAGTCCTCGATCTCCTGGCTCGTCACGGTGCGGTGCCAGAAGGCGCGGTTGAGCCCCCGCAGCACGCTGCGCCACTTGGCATCGTCTCCGACGAGCTGGCGGATCGTGTGCAGCATGTTGCCGCTCTTCGGGTACATGTCGCCCGAGCCCTGGGCGTTCACCCCGGAGCGCGGGATGATGGGACGATCGTTGCGGATCCCACGGCGCGTGCCGATCACGTAGCGCGCCCCTGCCGCCTTCCCCGCCAGACATTCGACGTAGAGGTTCTCGGCGTAGTTGGCGAACCCCTCGTGGATCCACATGTCCGCTTGGTCCTGCATCGTGATGCTGTTGCCCCACCACTCGTGGGCGCTCTCGTGCACGATGATGAAGTCCCAGGTGAGCCCCGTGCCCGTCCCCGAGAGGTCGCGCCCGCGATATCCGTTCTGATAATGATTGCCGTAGGCGACCGCGCTCTGATGCTCCATCCCCAGGTGCGGTGACTCGACCAGCTTGTAGCCGTCCTGATACCAGGGGTAGGGTCCGAACCAGCTCTCGAAGCACTTGAGCATCGACCTGGCCTGCTGGAACTGCACCCGCGCCGTGTCGGCGTGATAGGCGAGTGGCCAGAAGTCGAGCGTCAGGGCGCCCCATTCTCCGTCGTACACGTCGCCGAAGTGCGCGAAGCGCGCCGCATCCACCGCCACGTCGTAGTTGTTGATGGGATTGGCCACGAACCACTCGTAGGTGGTCGTGCCGTCAGGGTAGTGGTTGGCCCCGCGCAGGCGGCCGTTAGAGACGTCCACGAGCGAATCGGGCACCGTGATGGCGATGCGCTGGCTGTCGGGCTCGTCGGCCAAGTAATCCTTGTTGGGCCACCACACGCTGGCGCCGAGCCCTTCGTTCGCGGTCGCGACCCAGGTGTGGCCGAGGCTGTCCTGCGCCCAGATGAAGCCGCCGTCCCAGGGCGGGCGTCGCGCCACGCGTGGCTTGCCGTGATAGTAGACCGTGAGCGTATCGAGCGCGCCGGCGCGTGGGAGACGTCGCAGCGTGACGAAAAACGCGTTGCCGTCCCGCCGGTAGGCGAGGTGGGCGCCGCGCTGGACCATGCTGTCCACCTCGAGCGGCACCTGGAGATCGACCTGCAGCTCCCGCGCCGGTCGCAGCACGCGATAGACGATGCCGTTCCACCCCGCGATGCTCGAATCGCGCGGTTCGACCCGCACGTGCAAATCGTAGAAGGCGACGTCCCACCAGGCGCGCGCCGCTGAGTTGGACCCGCGCAGCGTGTCGGCGTGGGTGAAGCGGATGGTGTCCTGGGCCGCGGTGATGCCAGGCGGCGTGATCGCGAGCAGAACGACGCACCAGGCCTTCAGCATGACGTTGCCCCCAAGGGGAATCGAACCCCTGTTCCCACCTTGAAAGAGTGGTGTCCTAGCCGTTAGACGATGGGGGCGGACGACTGATAGCGGTAACGGGATTCGAACCCGTGTTTGAGCCTTGAGAGGGCTCCGTCCTAGTCCCCTAGACGATACCGCCCCACGCATGGAGAATGCCGGGCGAAAAAATATCGCTGGACTGCCGCCACCCTCGCAACTAGGTTAAGCCCTCCTTCGCCACTGCGACGCGTGGGCCGGCTCAAGTCCCTGCTCCGAACGCTGAACGTCTGGCTCCTGCCCGAGACTGCGCTCATGGCCGGCGCCGTGGCGTTCCTGCGCTTCGCCGACCGCGCCACCGTCGCCGGCTTCGCCCAGTTCTACCCCTACGCGGTCTACGGCGCCGGGCTGCTGCTCGCCTGGCGGTTCCAGCGCAGCCGCCTGTTCTTCAGCATGCTGCTGCTCGCCCTCGCGTCCTTCGCGCTGCTGCGCACGGCCGCCGCGGGGCCCCACGGCGCGCTCGCCTGGCGTGTCACCTACCAGAGCGTCGCCGTACTCTTGCCGCTCGACCTCGCGGCCCTCGCGCTGCTCGGCGAGCGGGGCGTGTTGACGCGCGCCGGCGTGCTGCGCTTCGTTGCGATCGCGGCCGAGGTGGCGCTCGTCGTCACGCTGCTGCGCCGTGTGCCGGCCCACGCCGCGGCGATTCTGCAATTCAAGCTGCTCCCCGGGGTGTTGTTCCGCTGGACGCCGCTCGGCCAGCTCGCGCTCGCCGCGCTCGCAGCGGCCGTCGTGCTGCTGACGATGCGGCTGCTGTTCCGCGAAGGGCGCATCGCGCGCCCGGCGTTGTGGGGGCTCGCCTGCGTCCTCCTCGCCCTCCAGGCCCCGCGCAACACGACCGCCGTTTCGTTTTGGTTTGCGACAGCGGCGCTGATCTTCGTCGTCGCCGTGCTCGAGGCCAACTACTTCATGGCCTACCAGGACGGCTTGACCGGCCTGCCCGCGCGGCGCGCGCTCAACGAGGCGTTGCTCAAGGTCGGGGAGAACTACGCCGTGGCGATGGCGGACGTAGACCGCTTCAAGCAGTTCAACGACAACTACGGCCACGACATCGGCGACCAGGTGCTGCGCATGGTCGGCGCCAAGCTGGCGCAGATCGGGGGCGGCGGGCGGGCGTTCCGCTACGGCGGGGAGGAATTCGCCCTGCTGTTCCCCGGGAAGAGCGCCGAAGAAGCCTTGCCCTTCCTTCAGGAGGTGCGCAAGGCCGTGGAAGAGACGAGCTTCACCATTCGCGGCCGCGGCCGCCCGCGCAAGAAGCCGGAGAGCCCGCGCAACACGCGGGCGACGCGCCGGTCGGTGACGATCACCGTGAGCATCGGGGTGGCCGAGCGCAACGGGCGCCAGCACAGCCCCGACCTGGTGGTCAAGGCGGCGGACAAGGCGCTGTACCGGGCGAAGGAGGGAGGCCGCAACCGCGTCGAGACGTAACGGGCTCCGCCGCCTTGATTTGCAGCACGCGGCAACCGGTAACGCTTTCCCCACCACCGCTGGTTTCGCATATTGGGGCCCCTCATGAGCCCTAAAGACATCTGGGTGTTCCGGATCGTGCAGCAGGACACGGGCAAGCCCGCGCCGGGCGTGCCCATGACCGTGCTCGACCAGTCCGGAAATCCGCTCGCCCATCTGGCGAGCGACGCCGAGGGTGTGGTGCAGCTGCCGCGCCGGCCGGGCCCGCGGCTGCGGCTGCGCGTCGGGCTGCGCAGCGAGGAGCCGATCGAGCTCAACACGGCCCTGCTCGGCGAGGAGCCGACCGACCTCGTGGCGCCAAGCCGACTCCCCGAGCTCAAGGTCACCACCGCCGCCACTGAAGAACCGCTCACGCGCCCCTCGTCGCCCCCCACCGGCACGAGCCTCAAGGCCCCGGCCGGCGAGCCGGTGCCGCCCCACGTCGTCTATTTCCAGCGGCTCGCCATGTTCGCGGACAGCCCGGCGCAGGGTGCCGTGTCCCAAGCCGAGGCGGACTTCTTCGCGCTCGCCACGCCCGAGGACGCGCCGCTCCGCTACGGCGTGGTCATCGAGGTGGAGGAATCGTGGCAGTCGCAGGGCGTCCAGTGGGGGGAGCTGCTGCACAGCGTGTCGCTGACGCCCGGCGACGAGGCGCGGCTCGCCGTGCTGGACGGGCGGTGGCGCAAGGATATCGACGGCCGCGAACGGCCGATCCAGATCCTCGCGCGGATGGTCGGCAGCTCGATGCTCGGCGACCTCGTGACGTCGTTGCGCGCGGAGCTGATGCTCGATCCCGTGACGCTCGCCGAGCCCGCGCTCGACGCCGCCGCGACGGAGACGGTGCAGCTGCTGCGCGAGCGCACCGAGCGCCAGAGCCACGCGCTGCGGCGCCGGCCGCTCGGGCTCGTCGAGGCGCCGGCCGACGCCCCCGCCACGGCGGCCGTGCGCACCGTCCGTAACACCACGACCGACCGGCTCGTCACCTTCCATTTCTTCGAGCCATTGGAGCGCTTCCGCGTCGTCGTGCGCACGCCGCGGATCCGGCCCGTCGTGTTCGTCCCGTTCCGGCTGCCCAACGTCGCCACGGCGGACGTCGTGCGACGCTTCGGCCACATCTTCCGGCGCACACTGCTGGACCGCGCGCTGCTGCCGGAGCTGGACCACCTGCTCGCCGGCGAGGACCCGCGGCCCGGCGCGCGCTTGCTCGAGCACGTCGGCGCCAATCTGCTCTATTACTCCACCGCGATCATCGCCGCAGGCGACCCGGAAGCCCGGCACATCGCGCTGTCCAAGCTGCGCGACGCCTCCGGCCGGGCCCTGACCGATGGCATCGAGAACGTGGTGCTCGGCCGCATGGGCAACTACATCGCGCTGCCGCTGCGCTCGACGGGGCCGCTGGCGCCGACGTGGCGGTCGGCGGTCGCGGAATACACGGTGCGGCCGGCGCGCATCCACGAGGACTTCGTGATCACGATCCCCCACGCCGGCGTGTGGGTCACCGCCCAGGCGCACGAGCCGATGCAGCAGGGCGAGGCCGAAGGCCAACAGCAGGCCGGCTAGCGCCCTAGGCAAACTCCGCAGCGATCTTCATTCTTATCCGGCCCCCCCCCGTCCTCGGGGCCGTTTTCACATCCATCACCCAGTGCTTCTCACACGAGGCCGTCCCATGAACCGCACTCGCACTCCGCTCGCGTTGGTCGGGCTGCTCGCGCTCGTCACCGCCGCCGCTTCGGCCCGCACCCAGCAGCCTGACACCACGCTGTGGGCCCACCTGCGTTTCCGCTTCGTCGGACCGGAGGGCAATCGCGCCAGCGCCATCACCGGTGAGCCCGGCAACCCGATGGTGGTGTACGTCGGCGCCGCGTCCGGCGGGATCTGGAAGACCGAGGACGGGGGTATGCAGTGGCGCCCCGTGTTCGATAGCGAGCCCGCGCAGGCGATCGGCGCGCTGGCGGTCGCCCCCTCGGCGCACAACGTGGTGTGGGCGGGGACCGGGGAGACGTTCATCATCCGGTCGCTCACGGCGATCGGCAACGGCGTGTACCGGTCCACCGATGCGGGGCGCAGCTGGACCCACATGGGCCTCGACTCCACCGGGCGTGTCGGACGCATCGTGATCCACCCCACGAACCCCGACGTGGTCTACGCGTGCGCGCTGGGGCGCGCGTTCGGCCCGGCGCCCGACCGCGGCGTGTACCGCACCACCGACGGCGGCAAGACCTGGAGCCGCGTGCTGTTCGTGGACGCGAACACCGGCTGCGCCGACTTGGCGATGGACCCCGGCGACCCCAACGTCTTGTTCGCCGGCATGTGGCAGCTCGAGATCAAGACGTGGAACCTGAAGAGCGGCGGACCCGGGAGCGGACTCTGGGTGACCCGCGACGGCGGCGCGACCTGGAAACGGCTGACGGGCCACGGGCTCCCCGCGGCGAACCACCCCGTCGGCAAGATCGCGGTGGCGGTCGCCCCCTCCGACCCGAATCGCGTGTACGCGCTGCTGGAAGACACCGACCCCTCGCTGTACCGCTCCGACGACGCCGGCGCGACGTGGCGGCTCGTGAGCCGCAACCACGACATGGCCGAGCGCGCGCCCTACTACGTGCGCTTCGCCGTGTCCCCGGACGATCCCGACCGGCTGTACTTCGTCACGGTGCGCTTCAGCGTGTCGCTGGACGGCGGCGCCACGCTGGCCCGGTCGGGGTTCGGAGCCGGTGGGGACAACCACGACATCTGGGTGGATCCGCAGAACGCCGACCGCTACCTCATCGCACACGACGGCGGGGCAAGCATGACCCTGAACCGCGGCAAGAGCTACAGCCGCGTCGTGCTGCCGATCGCCCAGATGTACCACGTGTTCACGGACACGAAGGTCCCCTACTTCCTCTACGGCAACCGCCAGGACGACGGCTCGTACCGCATGCCGAGCAACAGCCTGGGCGGCGGGATCTCCGAGGGGTTGTGGCAATCGATCGGCGGCTGCGAGAGCGGGTTCGGCGTGCCCGACACAGTGGACAACGTCACCGTATGGTCCGGCTGCTATGACGGCGGGCTCGAGGTGTTCGACGCGCGCACCCGCCACGCGCGCAACGTGCGGGTGTGGCCGGAGGCGTCCTACGGATGGCGGCCCGCGGACGTGAAGTACCGCTGGAACTGGACGTTCCCGATCGCCATCTCCCCGCACGACCACACGAAGGTGTATGTCGGCAGCCAGGTCGTGCATCAGACGACCGACGGCGGGGCGAGTTGGAAGGTGATCAGCCCCGACCTGACCCGGAACGACACCACGCACCAGCAGAGCTCTGGCGGCGTGTCTACCGACAACCTCATGACCTTCGACGGGGCGACGCTGCTCGCCATCGCCGAGTCGCCGCTCGAAGCGGCGGTGATCTGGACGGGGTCGAACGACGGCCTCGTGCAGGTGACGCGCGACGGCGGGGCGCACTGGACCGACGTCACGCCCAACATCGCGAGGCTGCCGGCGTGGTCGAAGATCGTGAACATCGCGCCGTCGCACTTCGATAAGGGCACGGCGTACGTGGCAGTGGACGCCCACGAGCTCGACGACCTCACGCCCTACATCTACAAGACCACGGACTATGGCAAGACGTGGCGCAAGATCAGCGACACGTTCCCCCGCTCCGCGTTTTCGTTCGTGCACGCCGTATGCGAGGACCCGGCGCGGCGCGGCCTGTTGTACGCCGGAACGGAGAACGGCCTGTTCGTGACCTTCGACGACGGCGCCCGCTGGTTGCCGCTGCAGACCAACCTGCCGCACGCGCCGGTCGTGTGGATCACGGTGCAGCCGCACTTCCACGATCTCGTGGTCGCGACCTACGGGCGCGGCCTGTGGATTCTCGACGACGTCGCGCCCCTCGAGCAGCTCGACGCCGCGGCGCTGGCGCGCCGGGCGTCGCTGTTCGCGCTCCGGCCCGCGTACCGGTTCCGCGAGGTCCAGGGGGTGGTCCGCGCTCCCAACAGCGCCATCCAAGCCCAGAACCCGCCATATGGCGCTGATCTGACCTACTCCCTTGCCGCAGCCCTCGCCGACACGGCGAGCACGCCCGACACCACTCTGCGCCAGCAGCCGGCGCGCATCGCGATCCTCTCAGTCGGCGGGGATACGGTGCGCACACTCGAGGCGACGCGGCAGCTGGGCCTGAACCGCGTGTGGTGGGACCTGCGCTACGCCTCGCCCACCACGCCTCAGCTCCGGACGCCCCCGCCGGCCAAATCGTTCGTGCGCACCGGCGCCGAGGGGACCCGTCCACTCGTCGCGTGGGACCTGGATCTCTCGACCCGGGGCCCGCTGGTGCCGCCCGGGACCTACACCGTGCGCGTGACGGTCGGGGACACGACGCTGAGCCAGCCGCTCACGGTGCTCAAGGACCCCAACACCACCGCCAGCGACGCCGACGTCGCCGCCCAAGCCCAGCTCGCCACGGCGATCCACGCCGAGCAGGACTCGGTGGCGCGCATAACAAACCGTCTGGAGTGGGTGCGGCGGCAGCTGCAGGACCTCACCGGCCAGGTGCGGGGCGACTCGACCATCGCGCGCGATTCCGCGGCGCGGCGCATCGGCCGGCTCGCCGACTCCCTCGACCGCAAGGCGCAGGCGATCGAAGGCGCGCTGTTCGACGTCAAGCTCACGGGCGCGCGCGAGGACGCGTTCCGCAACCCAACGCAGCTCTACGAGCGGCTCGCGGCGTTGCAGTCGGACGTCGCCGAGAACAGCAGCGACTTCGCGCCCACGAGCCAGCAGGTGGCGGTGAACGATCTGTTCCGCCAGAGCATCGCGGACGCGTCGGGGAAGTTCGCGAACTTCATGACGAAGGATCTCCCGGCATTTGCGGCGGAGCTGCGGGGGGCGGCATTGAAGGACGTGATTGCGGCGCGGGGCGACGGCGCATCGCCGCGGGACGCGGGGCCGTGAATGGCCCGCAGGGATCTGGTATGGATTGCGTGATTCCGATGATAGGGCAGCGGTTGCCTCACCTACCGTGTACCCCGGGCTTTCGCCCGGGGTCAGGTAAGGCGGACTTGCCCCCTTCGACGCAGGCTATGAGCCATCACGCGTATCAGCTGTACGCTCACATCACCTGGCACACCTGGGAGCGCGTGGGCTGCGTCAACGCGCATGTCGCTGCCGATGTAAGAAACGCGCTCGAGAGTGCAAGTCGCAGAGCCTCTGTACGAATACTTCGGAGTGCGGTCCTAGCCGACCACGTCCACGTTCTCGTGAGTTATCGTCCCGATACGAATCTGAGCGACTTCATTCGTCTGGCGAAGACCATTTCAGCATTTCGCGCCAACCGGCGGCTCCCAGGGGCCATCAAGTGGGCCCGCGGGTTCTATGTCACTTCGTACCACAAGAAGGACCTGCCATTCGTGGCAGCATACATTCGCCAACAGACTGCTCGCCATCCCGATCGCATCCCCCAGGAATCGCGACAGGTTTTCTGACCCCGGGCGAAAGCCCGGGGTGAACGAGTGCCGGGCGCTACTGGGTGAGCGTTACCGCGAATCTTTCGCGAAAACCAGATCGACGTGCACCTCGATGCGCTCGTGCATCTTGAGAATGCCGAGCATTTTGGACAGCCCGCCGATGTGGTAGTCCTTGAGGTTGAGCGGGAAGTCGCCGCGCACGCGGATGCTGTCGGGCGCGACCCACGCGTGTGCGGGAATGTCCACGTCCCGGGTCACGCCGTGGATCGTCAACCGGCCGTGCAGCGTCACCGCGGTGCTGTCGCTCGGGAGCTGTTCATCGGCGATCACAACGCGGGCCAGGTCGAAGCGCATCGTGGGAAACGAGTCGACCTCCATCGACTTGCGGAGATCTTTGTCGCGTTTCCCGTTTCCGCTGTGCAGCGCCGCCACTACACCCTCCACCCAGCCACGGACGGCGGCGAGGTCGGGACCTCCGGTCATCTCCCCGCGCACCGAGTCGGTCGTGCCCACGAAATCGCCGAGCGTCGCGTGG
>Ga0137396_10002539_pt1 | contig 10049 bp, 10 predicted proteins | sample czc16metaG_FD_108284 | JGI IMG/M metagenome (GOLD analysis project Ga0137396, IMG submission 108284) | Vadose zone soil microbial communities from Angelo Coast Range Reserve, California, USA - czcobulk3.16 metaG | ecosystem: Environmental > Terrestrial > Soil > Vadose zone | place: USA... | reverse complement strand
GCAACGATCAGGACGCCATCGCCCGCGTTTTGTGGGAACTCACCGATCGCGAGTACAAGCGCGCCGTGCCCTCTTTGCTCAACGTTCGAACCAACACGGCCGTTCGCGCCGAAGAAGAAGACAAGTCCCCCGATTTTTCCAAGGAAAAACCACAAACGCACATCGGCGAAGCCACCGCAACGCCCGCGCTCGATCGCGCCGCCTGGGAAGGCGAAATCAAGCGCCTCTCCCGCGCCTTCCGCAAATATCCGGAGGTCTACTTCGCGTCCGTGATTCTCCAGGTCCAGAACTCCAAGTCGCGCATGGTTTCCAGCGAAGGCAGCGCCATCGTAAGCCCCAACGCCTCCACTCGCCTGGTGATGGAAGCGCAAACGCGCGCCGAAGACGGCATGGACTTGCTTCGCGTGGAAACGTTTCAAGCGCCATCGGCCAGCGGTCTTCCGAGCGAATCCGAACTCACCGCCAAGATCGACAAAATGGCCGCGGACCTTAGCGCGCTCCGCAAAGCTCCGGTGGCGGAACCGTACGACGGCCCGGCCCTCCTGAGCGGCCGCGCCGCCGCCGTCTTCTTTCACGAAGTGCTCGGCCATCGCCTCGAAGGCCATCGCCAGCGCGACGAAGAGGAAGGACAAACCTTCACGAAAAAAGTCGGCCAGGAAGTTCTCCCAAAATTCCTCAGTGTTATCGACGATCCCACCACGCGCGAAATTGCCGGCGTAAAACTTGCCGGCACTTACGATTTTGACAACGAAGGCTCGCCTTCGCAGCGCGTCGACGTGATCCAGGACGGCGTGCTGAAAAATTTCCTGATGTCGCGCATGCCCATCAAGAATTACAGTCAATCCAACGGCCACGGCCGCAATCAGCCCGGACTGATGCCCACGGGCCGCCAGGGCAATCTCATCGTCACCTCCACGCAAACTGTCCCGGAAGTTGACTTGCGTCAGAAACTGATCGACGAAGTGAAAAAACAGGGCAAGCCCTACGGCTTGTACTTCAACGATATTCAAGGCGGTTTTACCTTGACCACGCGCTCCCTGCCCCAGGCATTCCAGGTGCTCCCGGTGCTCGTATATAAAGTTTACGCCGACGGGCGCCCGGACGAATTAGTCCGCGGCGTGGACGTCGTCGGCACGCCGCTCGCCGCATTGACCCGCATTTTGACCACCGGCGATCAGCAGCACGTTTTCAACGGTGTCTGCGGCGCGGAAAGCGGCCAGGTTCCCGTCGCCGCGGTCGCACCCGCGATGCTCTTCTCTGAAATGGAAGTTCAAAAACGCGCGCACGAACACGAGCGCCCGCCACTCTTGCCGCCACCCGGTTTTGAAGACACCGGCAACACGAAAGACGCGCAAACCAAGCCGGGGGTGAAGCCATGAAAATCCTCCGGTCGATAACAACTTCGCGATGGCCCATTGGAATGTTGCGAATCTTTGCCGCACTTTTGTTCACCCTCAACATCGTTCCCGCTCGCGCCGCCGAGGACGCCAAACCAGCTCCAGACGCGGCTATGGCCGCCGCCCACGCCGCCGCGAAGGGTGATGGCCTCCTCGAAGCGCTGCTGACCGAGCTTGATCGTTCAAAAGCCCAGCTCAAGATGGATCAGGTTCAGCCGCCGTATTACATCGAATATCGCGTGAACGAAGTGGACGACTTCAGCGCGGAAGCGGCTTTCGGCGCCGTGCGCGAAAATCAGCACGTTCACCTCCGTGTTCTGCGCGTCGTTGTGCGCATCGGCGATTACCAGCAGGACAGCTACTTCGGCCGCGGCCAGGGCGAAACCAGCTACCTGCCTCTCGATAATGATCCGCTCGCGGTGCGCCACCAGATTTGGCTCGCCACCGATTCCGCGTACAAAGCCGCCGGCCAGGCGCTCGCGGAAAAACAGGCCGCGCTCAAACAATTTAGCGCCGACCCCAATCCCGTCGACGATTTCGCCAAGGCTCCTCCCGTGATTGCCGTCGAGCCCTCCGTCACGCTGAAAATGGATGAAGCCGCGTGGCGGAAAACGCTCGAAGATGTAACCAGCCTCTACAAGCAATATCCGGATGTGCAGTCGGTCACGGCTTCCGCGCGCTTTTCCGCCATCAACGAATATCTCGTAACTTCCGAGGGCACCGTCACGCGCACCGGAAAAACCACCTACTTCGTGCAATTGAACAGCTCCGCGCAAGCCGCGGACGGCATGCGCCTGGGCCGCAGCCCGGCTTACATGGTCGCGCGGATCGAAGAGTTGCCCGAGCGCGAACCGCTTTTCGCGGACGCCAGGAAGATGCTCGATACGGTAGTCGCGCTGCGGCAAGCGCCGATCGTCGAGGAGGAATATCGCGGCCCGGTCCTGTTCGCGGCCGATGCTGCCGACGACGTGATCGCCTCGCTTATCGGGCAAAACGTGCTCGGCCGGAAACCGCAGCTCGGCAAACCGAATCGCACCATCGGCCCCTTCGCGACAAGTTTCAAAACTCGCGTGCTGCCAAATTTCATGACCATCGTCGATGATCCGACGATGAAAGAGTTCCGCGGCAAGAGCGTCGTTGGCAATTACGCCGTGGACAGCGAAGGAGTAAAGGCGCAAGCCGTCAACGTGGTCGAAAGCGGCGTGCTGACGAACTATCTCGTCGGCCGCCAGCCCATCCGCGACTTCCTTGCCTCGAACGGCCACGGCCGCGCGGCCCCGGGCTCCTTCCCAGGGCCGAGCCTCGGAGTGCTGCTGGTGAAGAGCTCGGAGGTGTTCACGTGGGACGGCCTGAAACAAAAAGCAATTCAAATGGTGAAGGACCAGAACAAGCCGTACGCCTATCGCGTGGAGACGCTCGGCCCGGGCAATTCACCGCGGCTGCTTTATCGCGTCTACGCGAAAGATGGGCACGAAGAATTGGTGCGCGGCGCGGTGTTCAACGAGCTGGACATTCGCGCAATCCGCAATGACTTGATCGCCGTCGGCAACGATCCACTCGTAAGCAATCGCACCGGTGGCGCTCCGACGACCATCATCAGCCCGTCGCTGTTGTTCGGCGAGCTGGAAGTGAAGCGCGCCGACACCAGCAAAGATAAGCTCCCGGACTATCCGCCGCCGCCCCTGGCGAAGAAATGATTTGTGTAGGGACGGACTCTAGCCCGTCCTTGCTGCGGGGCTTCAGAGCCGTGCTTTCATGCCTTGTAGCGGCGGCTTCATGCCGCCATTCCTCTGCTCGTAGCGCCGGCTTTCAGCCGGCTTCGCGAAACGCAACAACGCAACATCCTCCCGACTGTGCACTGTTCACTGTCAACCGTTGACGGTAGACTATTTCTTCCATGACCCTTCGCGAGAGACTCGAGTGGCTCACCCGGATGACGTTCCTCCTGTTCATCCTGGCCTCCGCCGCTTTCCTCAGCGCCATCACCGCGATGCGCATCGCCATCCACGGCCGTGAAGTGACCATGCCTAATCTCGTCGGCAAAAGTGTTTCCGAAGCCAGCCAGTTGCTGCAATCGCGCGGGCTGGTGCTGCGCGTCGCGGACCGTATCTATAGCGATCAGCCCATCAACGTTGTTGTGCGCCAGACTCCTCCCTCGGGTCTGCTGATGAAAGTTTCGCAGCAGGCACACGTCGTGCTCAGCCTCGGCCAGCGCCAGTTGCAGATCCCGCTGATCGAAGGCAATTCCCTGCGTGCGTCGCGCATCGAACTTCTTCGCGGCGGATTACAGGTCGGCGAAGTCACCGCCGTTAGCATGCCGGACCAACCGATGGACGCCGTCGTGATGCAAACTCCCAGGCCCGGCGCGGGAGCGTCCTCGCCGCGCGTGGACGTTCTCGTCTCGCAAGGCCCGCGTGAAAACACCTACGTGATGCCGCACCTGATTGGCTTGAATGAAAGCGACGCGCAGCACCGCCTTGACGTCGCCCAATTGCGGCGCAAAGTAAACTACGTCACCGCTCCGCAATGGCCCCACGGCGCGGTGATCGACCAGTCGCCCCCTGGCGGCGCCCGCATCCCCGCCTCCTCCACCATCGAACTCACCGTCGCGAATTGAGGGACAAATCATGATGGCTTCTGGCCCGGGTCGGGCTGCGTCGAACCCGTAGGGTCCTTGATGCCGCCGGGGCGGCCCAAGAAATGCTCTTCAATTCATGACCCTGCCGACAATCCGCGAAAGGCGTTGCCAGGCCAGGGTCGGGCGTCCCACCCGGGCGTCCCCGCCAAAGTGAAAGCTCATGCTGAGGCCGAAGACCTGGATCGAACCCGGCCCGCCCTGAAAACCTTGCAACGGACGGCGAAAATCCTGCCTACCGCGATAGCATAAAGGGCCGAGCTGTACATTCTGAATATGAAACGTGGTCTGAAAGGCCCCTAGTTGCAATCGCCCGCCCCAGAATTGCATGAGCGGCAAGCTCGCTTGTGTGAAATACACGGTCTTAACTTTTTCCATCGGGGAAAGGCGCTCCAGGCTGGGGTCACTTTCGTACGCTCCCGCCATCATCACGCGACTGAAATGGGCGGGGGATTTTCCGGGATCCTGGGACTGAGCGTAGAACGTGCCCGGCGAAGCGGCCCATACCGTTCGGAGCATCGTCGCGGTTGGGGCAACCCGTTCTTGCGCTGGAACGAGCTGTGGAGCGGCTGTTTGCGCAACCGCCGGTACGTGGCTACCCAGGAATATTCCGAGCAGCACGATGAACCGTTTGTACGCCACCAGATTTCTCTTCTCTCAAATTCTTGCTCTTCACCACGGAGGCGATGGAACAGATTCCGCCCCTCCAGTACCCTCTAGCTATCGCCGGAAAATCGGGGGCCGGACTTCGCTTGAGGGGAACTAGATCGCTGTGAATGGAATAAGTCTACAAAGCCCGGGGTCCGCCGGTCTGTCCCAATACGCACACGAGTAGACCTCTTCCACCATCGAACTCACCGTCGCGAATTGAGGAAGAATTCATGACGGCTTCTTTGGTTTGGTCGGGCTCCGACGAAAATGGGCGATACGTGATGCCAGCCTCGTGCTCGGCGGCGATGGCGGGCAGCGTGCGCAGCAACAAGTTGCTGATGTAGGCGAGGACATCGGCACGTCCGAACGTTGGAACGTTGCACGTTGAAGAAAACAAAGGAGAAAGGGAGATCTGGCGTGCAGGGATGATTCCGGGGCGGAAGGAGCGGGTTGTTGACTGAGGCGAAAGGAGATGGGCAAGTTTTCTCTTGACAACATATACTGTATGCCACATAGTGTATGTGGCACAAGATACGGCACACGGTAGGCGACTCTAAATGGTGGACCTTGCCAAGCTCACGGACTCCGACCTCTTCGAAAACCTGCGGATGGAACTGCGTCGCGGGTCGCTGATCATTGCGGTGCTGGCGCAGCTTCGCGAAGAGCATTACGGCTACGCACTGCGCAAAGCGCTGGCGGATCAGGGGATGGAGATTGAGGAGAGCACGCTGTATCCCCTGCTGCGGCGGTTGGAAACCCAGGGCTTGCTCGAAAGCGAATGGCGCGAGGAAGATAAGCGCAACAAACGGTTTTACCGCCTCTCGAAGGACGGGGCGCGCATCCTCAAGCAACTGCTCGAGGAATGGAACGGCTTGAATTCGTCGTTGAAGAGGATTGTTTAGGAGAGTGGGGTGAAATATGAAAAACCTCCTGGCCGTTTCGACCGTCGCCGCGCTGACGAGGCCTGCCAAAAGCAATCTCGTCCTCCCGCTGCTGAGTACGGCTCTCCTGTTTGCTGCTACGGTGCTCCCTTTCGCCGGGTTCACCATCAAGTTTGCTATTTAGGAGCATGGCATGGAACTTCTCGAGCGTTACTTGCAAGCGGTTCGCACGTACCTGCCGATGTCGCAGCAGGAGGACATTCTCAAAGAGCTTCGGGAAAATCTGCGCGGGCAGATCGAGGACCGGGAGTCCGCGCTCGGCCGCGCGTTGAACGAAGACGAACTGGCGGAAATCCTGAAAAAACATGGGCATCCGCTGTTGGTCGCCACACGCTACCGCCAGTCGCGCCACTTGATCGGCTCCACACTCTTCCCTTTCTATTGGCTGGTGATGAAAATCTTTCTGGCCATCGTGGGATTTGGCTACGCGGTTTCCGTCCTGGTGCTGATCGCGGAAGGAAAACCGTTTTTTGAAGTTCTGGGCGCGCTGCTAAGCTACGTCAGCGCGGTGCTTCCCACGTTCGCCATCGTGACCATCGTTTTCGCCGTTCTGGATATCGGCAATTCGAAATTCCGGCTTCTGGAAAAAGCGACCAAGGTAACGAATGAAAAATTCGATCCGCGCACACTGCCGATGCTGCGGCCGGCCTCAGATTTCCCTGACGCCAAACCGATTTCGCGGTTCAAGACCGCCTTTGAGCTCTTCTTCAGTGCGGCGTTCCTGCTCTGGTGGATGCGCGTCAGTCCGATTCGCAAATTGGCGCTATTCGTGGTGCTCGGGCCGCTGGGACTCGCGGATAAAATTCCGTTCCAACTGGGGCCCGTGTGGAACATCATCTACTGGCCGGTGATTTTTCTTTCGCTCGTTTCCATCGCGCAGCAGATCGTCACGCTCATCTATCCGGATCGCATCCAGTTTTATTCCGTGATGAAGCTGATTACGAGCGGCGGCAGCGTGGTCATCCTTTGCCTGGTGACGCGCGCAAATGACATCCTAGCGATCGCGCCCAGCGTCTCCGACCCCTGGAAATTCGCGGAAACGCTGCGCATCATCAACATGACTTTGCACTACACGATGCTTTTCTCGGCCTTCGTCGGAGTGGTGGAATGTTTCAAGCAAATCCGCCGACTGGCGCGCGTCCGCAGCAATGCGGCAACGGCGGCCAGCACGATGATTTGAGTGTCCGCGATGGCCGCGCGGGGGATTACTTCCCGGCGGCTTTTTTGTGCAGCGTGGTGCACATGGTCAAGGCAGTGTTGGGATCGACGGCGCTGTCGCCTTCGTCAATCAACTGGATGACACCCTGCTTGTCGATGACGATGTTGGCGCGCAGGGCCCACTCGTAAGTTTCATCCTGGACGTTGTAGCCCTTGAGGATGCCGTAGGTCTTGAGCATCTTGCGATTCATGTCGCTGAGGAGCGGGAAGGTGACGCCGATTTGCTTGGCGAACGCGGCGTTGGCAGCGGGACTATCTAAACTGACTCCGAAAACTTCCGTATCCGAGGTGTCAATTTTACCGGAGGCGATTCCAGCCTGGACCGCCTGAAGTTGTTTCGTTCAACCACCGGTGAAAGCCAGGACGTACACGGCGAGAAAGACGTTTTTCTTGCCGCGAAAGTCACTGAGCTTCACGGTTTTCCATCCGTCGCTGAGGAGGGTGAAATCGGGAGCGGTGTCACCGACTTTCAGAGTCATTTTTGCCACTTGGGACTTTTCGGCCTGCGGCAGAACCGGGGCTGCCGCCAGAGCGGCCGCCACCAGAAGCCCGAGAGCCATGGTGTGCTTCATGAAAAACCTCCTTTGCCATTTTGAATGCAGGAACAGCACGAGCTTACACCTCGCCCTGCTTGCAAGACCAGCGGAGTGATGAAAATATTCCATGACGGATCATTGGGGAACGGTAATAGGGGGAACTTAAGCGCTGTATACCGCGTATCTCTCGGCACGAGGAGGTCTTGTGAACAAACAAAACGTTAGGGATCAGAAGACGCGAGGCGGTCGCCGCGGAGCTGGTGTTTTCGCGCGGCTTGCGATGCTAGGAGTATTTTGCGGGGCGTTTGGCGTGGTGGCCTTGCTGCTTGCGAGTTCGGCAAGTGCGGGCGCCCGTGGAGGGGCACAGGATAAGGACGGAGCGGGCATTACCTTCAGCAAGCAGGCTAGCTCCAAAGAAGTGGGGCTGCCTGTCTATCCGGGAGCGAAACCCCACAAGGACGAAAAGGAAGATTCCCCCTCGGTGCAAATGGGGATTTGGGGCAGTGCGTTTGGGTTCAAGCTGGCGGTGATGAAATTGGAATCGAACGACGCGCAGGAGAAGATTGCGGAATTCTACAAGAAAGCGCTGGCAAAATACGGCACGGTATTGAATTGCTCGGAGCCATCGCAAAAGCCGAGTGCGAAAGATTCGAACAAGCTCGAGTGCGGAGATGACAGGCCGGAAAAGGGCGGGTTCCTGTTCAAGGCGGGGACGAAGGAGAAGCAGCACCTAGTGGGAATCCAATCCAATGGGCAAGGAAGCCTTTTCCAACTGGTGTACGTGGAAGCGCGAGGCGACGATAAAGACAAAAAGGCGCTTTGACAAGATCCCCTCCAGCACATGATGGCGTGGTGCTGGAAGTGAAGGTCCGGACGAAGACTGGATATTTTTCGCGTTGAAAGGTCTAGCGCAAGTAGCCCCAGTTGTGGAGCTTGTCCGAATCTTCGGCCCAGCGGTCCCCGATGTCGGTGCGGTAGTACATGTTGGGGATAAGGACGTTTTTGGTGCGGGAGTAGACCTGGGCCTGGGCTTGCTTCATGGTCTGGCCAATGCCGACGACGACGAGAACGACGCCGGAGGTGCCGGCGATGAGCCACTGGCCGTTGACTTCTTTCACGTCTTCGATGTGAATACCTTCCATGTTGGGTTTCTTAAAGACGATGGCGTTGTTCTTGGAGAAGGATTCGAACGTGGCGTCGTCGTCAAAGGGGAAGGGCGGGACGACGATTCGAATGCCGATTTGAAAGCCGCTGCGGGTGCGCCATTTGGGCTCGACGCCGGTGGCAAGTTCCCAGAAGAAATCGCTGATGGGCGTGAGCATGCCTTCCTGCTGAATGCTGATGGTGGGATAGCCGAATCGCGAGGTGAATTCCAAAGGATAGATTCCATTGTTGTTCACGATGCAGTTCAAATCCACGTAGCCGACGTAACCCTCCGTAGAGAGCTTGGACTCCATCTTGAGAAGCGTGCGGTTGAAGAGGAGATTGGGCTCGCTCCAAAACATGGCAGTACCCATTTCGCCGGTGGGCGGACCGACTTCTCCGGGGAAAAGTTTTTTGTGTTCGAAATTAATGTTGACCGGAGTGACGAACTTTTTCCCGTTGAAGAAAGCGCCGACGGCGACTTCGACTCCGTTGATGCGGCGCTGGAGCTGGAAAATCTTGATCTCGTCGGAGAAGGCTTTCTTGTAGGCCTCGAGCATTCGAACGACGTCGTCGCCGTCTTCTTCCTCGCCGACGAAAAGGCGGCGCTTGACGTTTTGCGCCTCACCGCTGGGTTTGATGACGTAACGGTCCGGATTCTTTTTGACGAACTCGATGGCGAGGTCGAAGGAATCGAAGTCTTCGTAAGGAATGATGCTGACCCCGGCGGCCTTGAGTTCCTCCTGGCCGAAGGAGCGATCGTCTTCGAGGCGGTCGGTGTAGGGTGTGCCGCCGACGACGGGCTTGCCGGCGGAGCGGAGCACCTGGGCCTTTTCGCCCTGGCCGAGAGTGTCGTCGAAAACCACGATGTCCGACCATTTGGCGTCTTTTTCCCAGTCTTTGGATTTAGGGACGAAGCCGTCGGCAATGTCGCGCTCTTTTTCCGCTTCGATGTAGTAGCGGACGTCGTGGCCCTCTTTCAAGACTTGCCAGGCGATGTCACCGATGAGACCGGAAAGCGAAACGAAGAGAAATTTGCGTTTGTCCATGTTTGGAGGGGGCCGCTCCTTGGCGCTGGCATGTTGATGATTGCATTGTAGTTGAAGGGACGGCAAATGATTGTTACGGTCTGTTAAAAAACTTCGTTCCGGATGAGGGGGGAAGGCAACCCATTGTCGAGAGAAGTGGCATCACAGAGAGGGGCGGTCGGCCGGAGACCTGGCCGGGAGGCAAAGTTGTTGTTCGGGCTGGCCTTTCGTTCAGGGTATACTTTGGATGTTCCAAGCGGCGGGGAGTCAGGAAGCGTCCCGAGCTTCGGCAGACCGCGGCGAGGAATCCCAGATTCGAGAGAGAGGTGAAGTTTGCGCCGTACTCTTCTTGTGCTGATGACCGGAGTATTTCTGCTGAGCGCCGTGCGGTGCGACGCTCAAATTTTTCATCGAAAAAAGAAAGTCAACAAGTCCACCAGCGCGGAAAATACCGCGGAGCCGGACAAGATTCTTTACGATAAAGCGATTGAGGACGTCCG
>Ga0137396_10002538_pt1 | contig 10049 bp, 8 predicted proteins | sample czc16metaG_FD_108284 | JGI IMG/M metagenome (GOLD analysis project Ga0137396, IMG submission 108284) | Vadose zone soil microbial communities from Angelo Coast Range Reserve, California, USA - czcobulk3.16 metaG | ecosystem: Environmental > Terrestrial > Soil > Vadose zone | place: USA... | reverse complement strand
TCCGCGTCGGCCCCGTCTTCGGCCGTCGCCGAGACGAGCTGTTTTAGATTCTACCCGGAATAATCGTAGACAAGAAGAGTTCAACAATCACGGGGCAGCGAGGAGATCGACGATCTGTTGAATGGCTTTGTCGGCGCGGTGGTAGGCGGCTTCGAGATCCCATGACGTGTTGTGGATAGCGATCGACTGTCAGGCAAAGTGAGGTTGCTACCACCGCACCCACCCTGGAGGCGACCATGCAAGCTGCAGTCGACCGACCCGAAGCACTGAGTGCCATCCGCACCGACCTTGGCGCTATCTTCATCTCGCTGGAATTGAGCCGATCCAGTTGGCTGGTCACCTCGCTGTCGCCGGGCAGCGGAGAAAAGATGTCGAAGTATGCTGTACGTGGCAGCGATGTGGCCGGGCTCCTTGAGCGCTTTGCGCAACTCAAGGAGAAGGCGCGGGCACGGACGGGAAGGATCTTCTCGTTCGTCGTCATCCAGGAGGCTGGACTCGATGGTTTCTGGATTGATCGGGTGCTACAAAATGAAGGAGTTGAAAGCCACGTTGTCGATCCGGCCTCGATTGCCACATCGCGCCGGCGCCGGCGGGCGAAGACCGACAGGATCGATGGCGAAACGCTGGTTCGAGTGCTGCTCGCCTACAAGCGTGGTGAACCTCGGGTGTGCGCGATGGTGAAGGCGCCCACTCCCGAGGAGGAGGACAACCGCCGCCTCTGCCGCGAGCGCAAAGTGCTGACCGCCGAGAGAGTCCTGCATGTCAATCGCATCAAGGGGCTTTTATTCTGCCAGGGCATCTCCGGATACGAGCCGCTGCGCCGCGACCGGCGCGAGCGGCTGGAAGAACTCCAGACCGGCGATGGCCGTCCCCTGCCCCAGCATCTCAAAGCGCAAGTCGACCGTGAGCTCGATCGGCTCGAACTGCTTCTCAAGCAGATCAAAACCGTGGAGGGTGAGCGGGACGCGCTGCTGGCTGCGGCACAAACCGCCATGCCGGCGCCGGCGGCGATGTTGCTCGACATAAAGGGCATCGGATCGGAGTTCGCCGCCGTACTTTGGTCGGAGGGGCTCTTCCGACACTTCGACAACCGACGCCAGGTCGCCGCTTATGCGGGCCTGGCGCCGACACCCTGGCAGAGCGGAGCGGTCGATCGGGAGCAGGGGGTGTCCAAAGCCGGCAATCCACGACTGCGAACAACATTGATCCAGCTCGCCTGGCTATGGCTGCGCAATCAACCACAATCAGCGCTCACCATCTGGTTCCACGAGCGGGTCCGGCGGAATGCAGGCCGCCTGCGCAAGACGACGATCGTGGCACTGGCGCGAAAGCTACTGGTCGCGCTCTGGAAATATGTGACCACCGGTGTCGTCATCGAAGGCGCCACGATGAAGGCCGCTTGACGAACACACCTCTAATCGAATCCCGTCATCTTCCAGGACCTGATCAGTCCCGGCGGATCCAGGTGGACGAACCGAAGCAAGCCATGGCCTGAAACGCCGCTTTCGAGAATGGTTCTCGTCTTCCTGAGCCCTTGCCCGCCGCAAGCGGGATGTTGGTGCAGCCGTCATGAGCGGCGACCGTATGTGAGGTTGATCGTGCTCGGAAACGGGCCGTGTCATTGCAAAAAGGGGCTTGGACCTTGGATACCGAAAAGCAACTGGAGATCTCCCAATGCTGTACCTGCCGAATGAATATTCCCAGGAGTCCAGCCTGAAAATTTGCGTGTTCAAGACGGACGGATCGCGTTGGGCCATGAGGTCTCGGCGCTTACCGAACCCGTCGCCGCCGCGTCGCCGCGGCCGGCCACCACCCAAGGCTGCCGCCGAGCAGGGGTTAACTGAAATGCGTCACGTAACGGAGATCAAGGCAATGCCGAGAGGCCGCAAACCAGACGGCGAGCACGCGTTGAGCAACGCTGAGCGCCAGGCTCGCTATCGCGCCCACCGCTTGACGAAGCCTTCGCCCGTCGTGACCCGCACGCGCCGCTCGACCGATCGACGCAGCCGCCCTCAGCGTTGGCGCAATGCGGTGGCCGAGCTGCTGGCGCTACAGGCCGAGTATGCAAGGTGGCTTACTGGGCTGCCCGACAGCCTGCGCGACACCGCCACTGCCGAGGCTCTCGAGGCCCTCGCCGATCTCGAGCTCACTGCCCTCGCCGACATCGAGCCGCCCCGCGGTTACGGTCGTGACTGACAGGGCTGCGTCAAGCTGATCACGACCCACTTGACCTGAGCCTCGTCATGTGAGGGCTGCGTCAAGCTGATCACGACCCACTTGACCTGAGCCTCGTCATGTGAGGCTTGCTGGTCTTCACCTGCACGGGGGTCAGTTTCGCCCACGGCTCGAACGATGGAGAGAAAGGGATGGGGCTGATCATGCTGATCCTGATCGGCACGGTGCCGACCGCCTACGCCCTCAACCGTGCACTGCCGGAAAGCCAAATCGTGCAGTTTTCGGCCAGCTCGGCGGCCGCGTCAAAAATCGTCGAGGAAAAAGCTGCGGGATATAACATCCTCGGTAATCCGCGCCCTGCGGTCATGGAGTATGTAGCGCACCATAAAATAAATGAGGGGACATATCCGTCGCTCGCCGTCCTGATCAAAGACATCGATGATCAAGTCAAACAGTACGGTTCGCTCGCGAAGATCCCGGCGGAAGCTGTCGGCAATACGCGCAACGACATGTATCTCGTCGACGAAGCCATTCGTAATCTTATGAAGGACAAGGATAACGAGCTGACAAGGGAGGAAGTCGGCACGCTCAACGCCTACAAGCAGTCGCTCGACGCGTCGACCAAATTCATTCCGACATGGGTCAAGGTGGCGGTCGCGATCGCGCTTGGTCTCGGCACGATGATCGGATGGAAGCGCATCGTCATTACGGTCGGTGAGAAAATCGGAAAGACCCATTTGACCTACGGCCAGGGCGCGGCCGCCGAACTCGTCGCAGCAAGCACGATAGCCGCTGCCGACATGTATGGCCTCCCCGTGTCTACCACTCATGTTCTGTCCTCGGGTGTGGCGGGAACTATGGCCGCAAACGGGTCGGGACTTCAGCTTTCGACGATCCGCAACATCGCAATGGCTTGGATCGTGACCCTGCCGGCTGCGATGATGCTGTCGGGGTTTCTCTACATTCTGTTCCTCAACCTGTTCTAAGCGGGACGCGAAGGGGAACATGCGCACTATCGATGTGATGGTCCACGATGTGGTGACGGTTCATCCCGATACCGACGGCTGCGGCAGCAATCGTGGAACCGATTTCGGAAGCCGCAACGTCACGGTCAGCGCCGGCGTTGCTCGCCGAAAGCGTGCCTGGGGTGTCGCGCGTAGCCGATGAAATGATCCCGGCCTATTAAGAGGTTCGTCCGCGCTTACGGGAGAGCCGAGGTCGCTGCCCGGGTAGCCGTTGTGCTGTGGTAAGGGATTACGAATGGCAGAATTGGCAATCGACCGGCTACACGCGGATGCATCAGCGGCGGCGCCGGTCCCGCCATCGCAGCGATATGTCAATCGCGAGCTGTCTTGGCTCGCTTTCAACGAGCGCGTCCTCGAAGAGGCGAGCAACGCGGCTCATCCGCTGCTCGAGCGGGTTCGGTTCCTGTCGATTTCCGACAGCAACCTCGACGAATTTTACATGGTGCGCGTCGCCGGCCTCAAAGAACTAGCGGCCAGCGGCGTTCCGGTGAAAAGCGACGACGGATTGACCCCGGAGCAGCAGCTGGCGGCGATCGCCGAAGTCGCCGCAGGGCTGGTTCAGTGCCAGCAGCGCTGTTGGGCTGATCTGCAGAAACGCCTACGCGCCGAAAGCATCTCCATTCTCGACCATGAGGCGCTGACCGGCGATGATCTCACCTGGCTGCGGCAGCTGTTCATCGACCGGCTGCTGCCGGTGCTGACGCCGATCGCGATCGACCCGGCGCATCCGTTCCCGTTCCTCCCCAATCGCGCGCTGGCCATGGTTGTAGAATTGCGGCGAGATGACGGGTCCCAAATAAATGCGCTGATTCTCGTCCCCGAGCGCGTCGAGAGGTTCATCCGGCTGCCGGGCGAGAAGGGGCGGTTCATCCTGGTCGAGGAGGCGCTGCTCGCTGTGGGATTGGCGGAGCTGTTTCCCGGCATGGCGCCGCTCGGGCATGGTCTATTCCGGGCATTGCGCGACAGCGACATCGAGATCGAGGAAAAGGCGCAAGACCTGGTTGTAATGTTCGAGTCGGCGCTGAAGCGGCGGCGACGGGGTCAGATCATCCGCCTGACATTCTCGGCCGGTACCCCGCAGCGTCTTCGGGATTTTGTGGTCGAGCAGACCGGCACCCAACCCCAAGATGTTGTCGTGCTGGACGGCGTTGTCGCGCTCTCCGATATCCGGCAGCTAATCACCTCTGACCGACCAGATCTGCTGTATCCCCCCTACACGGCCCGCTTTCCGGAGCGAATAAAGGACTATGGCGGAGATTGTTTCGCCGCGATCCGCGCCAAGGACATCGTCGTCCATCATCCGTACGAATCTTTTGATGTCGTCGTGCAGTTCCTGCGGCAGGCGGCGGATGACCCGAACGTTATCGCGATCAAGCAGACGCTGTACCGGTCTTCGGAAGACTCGCCGATCGTCGCAGCCCTGGTCGACGCAGCCGAATCTGGTAAATCCGTCACGGCGTTGGTCGAGTTGAAAGCGCGGTTTGACGAGGAACGCAACATCCGCTGGGCCCGGCGGCTAGAGCAAGCGGGCGCGCAAGTCATCTTTGGCTTTGTCGATCTGAAGACCCACGCCAAAGTCTCGCTGGTCGCGCGCCGCGAGGGCGAGATCTTGCGCTCCTACGTGCACTTTGGCACCGGAAACTACCATCCGGTCACCGCCAAGATCTACACCGACCTGTCCTACTTCACCTGCGATCCGCCGCTGTGCCGCGACGCGGCTCGCGTGTTCAACTTCATCACCGGATATGCTCGCCCCCGGCACCTCGAAAAACTGGCAATTTCGCCGGACGGCATCAGGGCGAAGCTGCTGCAACTGATTGAGGCCGAGATCGCACATGCCGAAGCCGGCCGGCCGGCGGCGATCTGGGCTAAGCTCAACGCGCTCGTCGATGCCGGCATGATTGACGCTCTTTATAGCGCCTCTCAAGCCGGCGTATCGATCTCGCTGGTGATACGCGGCATGTGTTCGCTTCGGCCGGGCGTGGCCGGCCTCTCTGAAAACATCACGGTCAAGAGCATCATCGGTCGGTTCCTCGAGCATGGCCGGGTCGTTTGCTTTGGCGCGGGACACGGTCTACCGTCACCGGATGCCGCGGTGTTCATCTCGTCCGCCGATTGGATGCCGCGCAACCTTGACGGTCGGGTCGAAACGCTGGTGCCGATCGAGAACCCAACCGTGCACGAGCAAATCCTCGACCAGATCATGGAAGCAAACCTCCACGACGACGCCCAGAGCTGGGCGCTGCATCCTGACGGCCGCTATGAACGACTGACCCCGAGCTCCAAGCCCCAGAGCGCGCACGTGTATTTTATGGTGAACCCGAGCCTCTCAGGGCGCGGCAGCGCGTTGCACGGCGACAGCGTCCATGGCCGCCGGCTCAGGGTTTCCGACTGATATGCTCGACCTCGTCGATATCGAAGCCACTGAGGTGCAGCGGGGCGTTGTCGCCTGTGCACTCTATCGCAACGGGCGGCGGGAGCGTGATGTCGCGGTCGAGGAAATCGGCGCCCTGGCCGGCCGCGATGGCGGCATCATCTGGCTCGGTCTGCACGAGCCGGATGAGGCCTTGCTCAGCGTCCTTAAAGCCGAGCTCGGCCTTCACGAGCTGATGATCGAGGACGCAAATCAAGCGCACCAACGTCCCAAACTGGATGTCTATGACAATGTGCTGTTCATCGTGCTGCGAACCGGCCAATTGACCGGCAAGGAAATCGAATATGGCGAAACTCACCTGATCGTCGGCAAAGGCTTTGTCGTCTCGATCCGGCACGGCGCATCGGCGTCTTACGCCGAGGTAAGGCAGCGCTGCGAGCGCAACCCGGAGCTGCTGCGTCTCGGCGAAAGCGCGATCATGTACGCGATCCTCGACTTTGTCGGTGACAACTATTTTCCAATCATCGACAAGATTAGCGAAGAGCTCGAAGCCATCGAGGGCGATATATTTTCGGTCATGCTGGCGAGGGAAAAGATCGAGCGGATTTACCGGTTGCGCGCCGGGCTCCTCAACATGCGCCATGCCGTAGCGCCAATGATCGAGATCTGTAACCAGCTGCGGCGCCATGACTTCCCTGCTAGAAACTCCGCCATAAGACCGTACCTTCGCGATGTCCACGATCACGTGCTGCTGGTGAACGAGGCGATCGGCGATCTGCGCGAGCGTTTGACGGCCGCCTTCGAGGCGAGCCTGCTTCTGTCGGCAGCCCGACAAAACGATATCGTCAAGAAGCTCGGCAGCTGGGCAGCGATCCTTGCGGTCCCGACCGCGGTCGCCGGGATCTACGGCATGAATTTCAAGTACATGCCGGAGCTGGAGTGGTCGTTCGGTTATCCCGCATGCCTGTTGTTGATGCTGGCGATCTGCAGGACTCTCTACTACTGCTTTCGAAGGGCCGCTTGGCTCTAGCATTCCACTCGGCGAGCATGACTAATTCTTGCAATTCGTCCTACTGGGTCTCTCCCCGCCGTGCCGCCTTGGTCGCGCGATGGGCTTTGGCGGCCGCCCTATCTCTGTTTGCACCAGCGAATGCCGCCGCACCGCTGATATTGCAAGTCGTAACGTCCGATACGCTGCCGGGATTTCATCTCGGCGACTTGCCGCGGTACCTGGCGCTGCACATGGCGGAGGCTCGGCTCGCGGATTGGCGCTTCGAGCCGGCGGCGGACAAGGGCTCAGCGCCCGACCGTGTCGAGTGGAAATTCAAATTGAACGCGTATGCCGGAGGGGAGGTGCGCAAATTCACACGCCCGCACATGGCCGAAAGGACCTTCGCCGCACACCGTCCAATCACGATCGAGGCCCGGCTTTATCTGAACGGGCAGTTTCAGACCCTCGTCGAGAAGCAGGTGATCGTTCAGGGTGGTCCTGACGATCCCGATCTCGCCGACGCGGTGGCCGGCGTCACGCAAAATCTTCTGGGACCTCAAGGCGCCTTTCGCGCCATCGAGAGCGGACCCCGCCCGGCTCAAGGGCCGCGATAGACCGAAATGGGCCTGCCTTACCCAGAACAGGTTTTCCGGGATAGCGAGTTCTGATTTTTCGTGCGAGCCACTCCTCTGCGCTGGTGATCCTCGGCGTCCTCATACTCGGACTCACCAGCCGACCTGTTGCGGCGCAGGACGGGCTCTTTGAGCGGGAAACGCTTACCGGGGATTGGGGCGGGGCGCGCAAGCAATGGCAAGATGCCGGTGTCGAGCTAGGGGCCAACAATATTGCAGAGACCCTGTCCAATCCCACCGGTGGTATAAGGCACTTGACGATTTACCAGGGCCTGGTCGTGATCTCTCTCAACCTCGACCTCGAAAAAATCGCAAATTGGCCGGGCGCGAGTTTTTACACTGACGCGTACCAGATCAGCGGACGCGGTTTGTCAAGGAACGCAATTGGCAATCTGCTTGCGGTCAGCACTATCGAGGCTCTGTCATCGACGCGCCTCCACGATTTGTGGCTGCAACAGCAGTTGCTCGACGGCAAGGCCTCATTCCGCCTCGGCCAGATCGCCCTCGACGACGAATTTTACATCAGTCAGTACTCGGCAATCTTTGTCAACTCGACGTTTGGCTGTCCTGATCTTCTGTCGACCAACTTGCCGAGCGGGGGACCATGCTATCCATTCGCGGTACCAGGCGTGCGAGTGAGGGCCGCGCCGACAACCGGCCTGACGTTTTCCGCTGCGGCCTTCAACGGAAATCCGGCGCCCCCCGGACCGGGAGATCCGCAAATTCGCAATCCCAGCGGCACGAATTTCCTGATCGGCGAGGGTGGTTCTCTGGTGATTGCCGAAATGGCCTATGCATTCGATACGGAGCCGATTTCTTCTCTTCTGCTGAGCGATGTCAAACTCGGCGGCTGGTACCATACGGCTGATTTTCTCGATTTGCGGCGCGACACCCTGGGGCGCTCGCTGGCGGACCCCGCCAGCAGCGGCATTGCGGCCACCCATAGCGGCAATTTCGGCCTCTATCTGGTGCTGGACAAGATGTTGTGGCGGCGCCCCGACACGGCGACGCAGGGTCTCGCCGCCTTTGTTCGCGTCGGCGGCGTCGCGCCCACCCGCAATCTGATGAGCCTGGAGGTTGACGCCGGCCTGACTTATAAGGGTCTCTTCCCGGGCCGCGAACTCGACCTCTTGGGTGTCGCGGCAAGCTATGGCCGAATAGGCGACGGCGCCCGAGGTTTGGACCGGGACGAGATTCGCTTCACCGGCACCGGCGGCACGATACGCGATTACGAGGCTGTGCTCGAAATCACCTACGAGGCGCGCATTGCGCCATGGTGGACCTTGCAGCCGGATTTGCAGCTGATCGCGCATCCCGGCGGTCATGTTGCGTCCCCCTTTTCAGGTCCCCAGGTACGGCCTATTCCCAACGCCCTGATCCTCGGCCTGCGATCCTCGATTACCTTTTGACATGCACCTTGTGATGTGGTGCGGAGGTCACGCAAGGACGCGCCGAAATGCACCGCTCCTCCACAGCGCCCGGCCGAGGCTGCCGCGCGCTGCACGGTTAAGCATTGCCCTTTGGTTGGAAGGGGAGTGTTTGGTCCACTGGACGACGTTGCAACTTGCTGCTACTACTATCGCGCGATCCTGCCCGCCACCCGAGAATAGGGCTTCCGGTGTCAGGGCGTTAACTCTTTCGCGTTTGCGATGCAACTCAGACTATTCCGACACTTTGTCCCGGTTTCAGTCGTGCTTCTCGCATCGTCAGACGCTCTGCTGATCACCGGCGCGTTTTATCAACTGTTGTCCACCTCGGAGATCAGTACTCCGATACTCCTGCGGGCTTCAACCTTTGCTGCTCAATTCTCCGCGGGTTTGGCGATCGCCGCAGTGACCGCGATGGTTTCGGTAGGGTTGTACGGGCATCAGAGCTTCGTGGATTTCCGCCTCCTGTTGGGCAAGATAGCCGTCGCCACAATACTCGTGCTGCTGCTTGTCTCTTTCTCTGCCGCATATTGGCGAGAGGGACTGGATTACCTGCCGGACGCCGGCAGCTTTCCCTTGAAGGCGACCCTGATTTGGCTTATCTGCGTGTCGGTAACGCGCAGTACCTTTTCGGTGACTTTGGGCCGCGGGATGCTGAGGCGACGCGTCCTCGTGCTCGGCAACGGAGCCCAGGCCGCGCGCATCGCCGGGCTGGTCGAGGCCGCGGACAACGAGCACTTTTTGCCGATTTCCTATCTCGGGGTCCCCGGCGAGCGCTCGAGCGTCCGGTCCGACGCGATCGACTGGACAACCGCCGAGCCCGATGCTCTGGCGGAACTTGTCTATCGGCTGGGCGCCAGCGAGATCGTTGTCGCGGCCGATGACCGTCGTGGCCTGCCGGTGCGGCAGCTTCTTCATTGCAAGCTTGCCGGCATCAAAGTAATCGAGTTTCTTGACTTTTGGGAGCGGGAAACCAGGACTATCGATCTCGAGGCGCTCAGACCAAGCTGGCTCTTCTTCTCCGACGGGTTCCGCTGCGGTCCGCTCGACGAGTTCCTGAAGCGGGCGTTCGATATAGTGGTGAGCGTGAGCCTGCTCCTCCTGACGCTACCGCTCCTCGTCGTCACGGCGTGCGCGATCAAACTCGAAAGTACGGGGCCGATTTTCTATCAACAGCAGAGAGTGGGATTGCACGGCCGTTACTTCACCATCCTGAAGTTCCGAAGCATGCGAGCAGATGCCGAAACCGACGGCCCTCGCTGGGCTGCAGAACAGGATCCGCGCATCACCCGTATCGGGATGATTATTCGTAAGCTCCGGATCGACGAGTTGGCCCAGATCTTTAATGTGCTGCGCGGAGACATGAGCTTCGTTGGGCCTCGCCCCGAACGCCCGTTTTTTGTCGCCGAGTTGGCGCGCGCTATT
>Ga0137396_10002537_pt1 | contig 10050 bp, 6 predicted proteins | sample czc16metaG_FD_108284 | JGI IMG/M metagenome (GOLD analysis project Ga0137396, IMG submission 108284) | Vadose zone soil microbial communities from Angelo Coast Range Reserve, California, USA - czcobulk3.16 metaG | ecosystem: Environmental > Terrestrial > Soil > Vadose zone | place: USA... | reverse complement strand
GCTGGGAAACATGAATCCGTCGTCGGAACTGATCAGCGAATTCAAAGTGACGCAGTTCAATAACAACGCGGAATTTTCCCAACTGGGCGACGTTACGATCAGCACGAAGAGCGGAACCGAGAAATTTCACGGGAGCGCCTTCGAGTATTTTCAAAACAGCGCCCTCGATGCCACCGTTTGGGGATCGAATATCAACGGAAGAACGCTAAAGCCGCATAAAGCATTCCACACGTTTGGCGGAAGCCTCGGCGGGCCCGCGTTGATTCCGGGCTTGGATCGGGGCAAATCCAAGACATTTTTCTTTGCGGATTACGAAGGCAATCGCAAGAGGTACTCCACGCCGCTGTTTTTGTTTGTTCCGACGACAGCGATGCGGAGTGGTGATTTCTCCGCCCTGACTACGCAGTTGACGGATCCGTTCACGGGGAAGCCGTATGCCGGGAACAAAATTCCAAGCGGGAGCCAATGCACAAATAGCCAGGATTGCATCAACCCCGTGGCGACGAGCCTGCTCAACTACATTCCGGCACCGAACATCCAGGTAAGCGCGGCGAGTTTTGGTTCGCAAGCAAACTACTTGCAGCAGACACCGGCACCGAGCGACACCAACGGCTTCGACCTGCGAATTGACCGGACGATTACTTCTAAACAATCGATGTTTGTGCGCTGGAGTTGGAAGCGCTTGAGCGCACAATCGTTGACGGATTCGTATCTGAACACGCTGAATAGCTTTCTGCCACCGGATCACGACACGGAGCACAACAACAACTTAATCGTGTCGCACAACTACCTGATCACCAACAACCTGGTGAACGAAGCACGCTTCGGCGTGTCCCTCTGGAAGTTGCAGATTCTCTTTCCCATTCAGGGCGCAACCGCCGTTTCAACGCTCGGATTGACGGGGTTGAACCTCAGCGATCATCCCAACGTGGGTGCGTTCCCGATTTTCAATTTTAGCGATGATCCCGGCAACTATTCGCCGATCGGGCGCGACAAGGATGGAACGACGAAATCGCAAACCACTCAATTCGCGGACAACCTGACATGGATCAAGGGACGCCACACGATGAAATGCGGCGTAGATGTGCGACGCGTGGCTTATGTGGACCTGGAGAGCTTCGGAGGTGCCGATGATTTTGGCGCGTTCACATTCGACCAGGGGATCTTCACGGGGAATGCATTTGCCAATTTGCTGCTGGGGCTGCCAACCAAAACATACATAGCTCAGTCCGGACCGGACGTGCACGCGCACACGATCCAGACAGGTGTGTATGGGCAGGACGAATTCCGGTTGAACAACCGGCTGACACTTTCGTTTGGGATGAGATGGCAGGCACTGCCGCCGTTCGTCAGCCCGCTTACAAATCTCACGGCCTTTGACGTACGCAATGGGGGAATCATTATTCCTCAGGGGAATGTTCCGCGCCCTGGTTTCCTCCTAACCATCAACACGGCATCGTACACTGCGCAAGGCTGTACTCCCGTAGTGTCCTCGCTTCCTTGTGCGCCGGTGGAATACGCTAAGACCCTTGGTCTCGGTCCTGGCCTCCGCCAGTTCTACAAGAAGAATTTCCAACCTCGCGTCGGGTTTGCTTACCGCCCGTTTGGAAATAACAAGACGGTGGTGCGCGGAGGATTCGGAATCTTCACAATGACCAATCTTGGGCAACTCTCATTCAACACGACGAACATTGACGTGGCCGTTGTGCGCACGACTTTGAATCCGGACCTCAGTACAAAAGCGCCGACCTACCAGTTCCCTTCCGTGCGCACCCCCGACAATCCGGCGCTCATCGCGGGCACGGGTGACTTTTACCAGAACACTCTCACTTATTACCGTGATCCTCAGTCCGCCCAGTGGAATCTCACGGTGGAACGCGAACTCGTGCGCGATCTGACCTTGCGCGAGAGTTACCTGGGCATGAGCTCTTATCGCATGAGCGAGACCTTCGATCTGAACCAGGTCGAGCCGAGCACGACTTCACCCAATCCGAATCCCAAGCCACACCCGAACTGGGGTCGAATTCTTTCGACTAATAACGCCGGACACGTTGGATATCAGGGTGCACAATCCGAGCTGAACCTGCGCGCACGGGGCGGACTGAACTTCCAGGCGAGCCATGTGTGGGCCAAGAGCCTCGGCAACGTTGGCGGCGATGCACCGACGTCGTTCAATCCGGAAATTATCTACGGCATTCCAGTGGCCAACCGGTTTGACCTGGCCGCAAACCGCGGCAATATGTCCGCAACGCGCCGGCACCGATTCCTGCTTTCGGCTCTCTACGATGTTCCCATCGGCAAGAATCGCAAGCATTTCGCAGGCATGAATCGTATCGCCGACGCCGTGGCTGGCGGATGGTCGGTGGGCACCGTCAGTTTGTGGGAGACCGGTCCGTATTTGACCCCAACGACGAGCAACAGTTTTGATCCCGGGAACCTGAGTCTTTCCTATCGCGGGGCGTTCCAGCGCCCGGACTGCACCGGGAATCCAAATGTCGGGAATCCAGCCACCGGCAGCATGTTTAATCTAGCTGCCTTCAATCCAATTCCATCGGAGCCAGTGGGGAATTGTGGAGTGGGAATTCTCGTGGGCCCCGGGACAACAACAATCGCCGCGGGGCTGGCGAAAACTATCGAGATCACAGAGCGAATGCGGCTGCGGTTTGAAAGCACGTTTACGAACTTTCTGAATCATCCGAACTTTGCGCCGCCGCCAACCAACGTCACGTCGTCATCGTTTGGCCAAGTGCAAAACGTTCAGACTGCGGAGAACAGCGGAAATCGCACTGGGCAGCTCAGCATTCGGATTGAATTCTAGTAGCCGACCAGAACGACGTCACCGTTTGTTCACCTTGCGCCAGTCGTGCAAAGGATACCTCTCAAAGCACAAACGGGCCAGCAGGATCCGGATCGAGGAACGGGCCTGCGGTCCTAGTCTTCCCGACTAGCTTCACTCGTGTTGAGATCGTTGGGAACTTTCCAATCTCCGCCTGGTGTTAAAAAATGCATTTTCGGATCGCGGCGCCAAAAGTGCCCAGATATTCCGTTCTCTTGAAAAGTAGCAGAGAGGGCGAGTAATCGCTTTGAATTTTATAGTTTGCTAATGGGTCGCTCACGACTTCTTCACGGCCTTTTCTCTATCATGGTAATGCTATTCGCTAATCACTCTGATGCGCTCTGAGGTGAACCTATGAGACGCAGCGAACCAAGAAAGAGACTCATTCGCATATCACCGACCGGACCGTTTTCTAAAAAGAGTCCCGCGATCGAGGCCCGGGTTTCATTCGTTCCATTAGTCTTTTCGCTGCTCTTTTGCCTCGCCACATTCAATCTCGGCACAACCGCATGGGCCCAATCTCGGGTCCTCAGGCATGAAGAGCATGACACGCCTGGCCAGACAGTTAGACTGGGTGAATCCGTCCATCTAGATGTGAATCTGGCGCTGGTCAACGTCACAGTCACTGACCCGCATGACCGCCCCATTACAGGTCTGGAGCCCGGCAACTTTCGCGTTTTCGAAGACAACATCGAGCAGGAGGTCGTGAACTTTTCGTCCGAAGACGTCCCAGTGTCCATCGGCGTCATCTTTGATCTCAGCGGCAGCATGGCCAACAAGCTCAGCTGGGCAAAAGAAGCCGCCGCTCAATTTCTCAAGACTGCTAATTTGCAAGATGAAGGTTTTCTCGTCGGGTTCGGCACGTATGCCGAACTATTCAGTCCATTTACCAACAACATCGAAGAGCTACAGAATCGTCTCCTTATGGCCCCCGCAGGCGGGTCTACCGCTCTGCTCGATGGCATATATCTGGGAATCAGTGAGATGAGGAGCGCACGCAATGCCAAGCACGCACTCCTGATCATATCCGACGGTGGGGACAATCACAGCCGGTATAGCGAGCGCGATCTCAAACGGTTGCTGCGGGAGGCTGATACCCAGGTCTATGCTATCGGCATCTTTGAACCGTCGTCGTATCACCACCGAACATTGACGGAGCTCAATGGACCATTGCTACTGGCGGAACTGACGGAACTGACTGGTGGGCGCGTCTTCACGGTCCGGAACCCGAATGAGCTGTCACAAATTGCCACGAAGATCGGCACAGAGTTACACAGCCAGTACATTCTAGGGTACGAGCCAAGCAACAAGACGCGTGACGCGCACTGGCGCAAGATCACCATCAAGTTGGGCTCACCCAACGGCCTTCCGCATCTAAGCGTACACGCTAAGCGAGGTTACTACGCGCCTGCTTTGTAGGCTGGTCGAATCATGAAATTCGCGTTTCCAAACTCTGTCTCTTGGCGATCGTAACGTATGGACAGATCGCAATACCCCCGCTTCGGTTACCGTCTCGCTCCAAGTTGTCTTCGAGAAGCCCTTCAAGTTGCGATTTCAGGCCCTGGTGCTCAGCGGCGACTGAAACTCTCCGGCCTTGATGAAAGCAGCTGGACACGATTTGCCGTAAAAGATTGCAGAAGATTCGGGCAAATGATCGTGACGCAACTCACATCTCGGATGCACTCATTCCCGAGGGAGGTCCTTACCCGACATCTTCCTGTAATTTCTCCAAGCATTCGCCCTCATGATCTGGAGTTGGAGTCGCGGACGCGCAATTGTCTGTTGCAGATGATGTCGAATGCGGGCATGGCCGGACTAGAGGAGCTCAACAAACTCACCATTGGACAGATTCTTGACACAACCGGATTTGGCCCGAAGTGCCTGGTTGATCTTCTGAGTTCGTTAGAGGCACTCTCAATTTCCGCGAGCTGGACCAATATGCACCGCGCAAACTTAACCCGCGATGTATCAAGGCCTCGATTGAGTTGCGGCTTTGCACTCGAGGCTGCTCGGCTCAGAGAATTTCCAGACGCGGCATTGATCCGCCTTGATGATCCGCGGTTGGTAAGGCATTTGCCACCAGCATTTCGACTTCGAGTTTCGCTCGGCAACGGTGGTCAGCCAAACAATCGAGATAGCCTTCTCGATTTAGCGGATCGAATGGCGACTCGCAGATCTGATGGTCCAGACCCAGGTGCTCTGTGCCGGCAGCTTCGAACTCTTCGAACGTACCTCACGTACTTATCGGGAGCACCTCTCGAAAAGGAGCTTCGCGGGGTAATTACTGCAGTCAAGAACCAAAGAGCTGCCAAAATCTTTCTGCGCTGCCAGGGCTGGGACGGCAACGCACCTTGTTCTGGTCGGATAGCCGGGGCTCAGTTCGGGATTACAGCCAGTGCTGTCAATCAGATTTGTGCTGACATCAGTGAACGGCTTGCTCAGAAGAACCCATGGCTTCCAACTTTGGACAAGGCACTGGCTTGCCTTAGTGCCGCTGCTCCCGCGCCGGCTTCCGAGATCGAGCAAGCTCTGACGAAAAACCGTCTGGCCAGCAAGAATTTCCGTTTGGAAAGCCTTCTCCGTGCTGCCAGGTTTTTCCGTCGACCGTCCTTGTTCAGAGTTGAGAATTGCCATGGTATGCGGATCGCGATCCCCCAGGAGGCAGCCGGAGTCACCCGCAAGATTACTCGTATCGCGGCAGACTCTATGACCCGCCGCGGCACAGCAACATTGAGGGGAGTGGCCGAACAAACTACGCGCTATTCCTCTTTCCCTGTCTCTTCAGAATTCGTTTCACGGGTATTACAGTCCCGACAAGATTTCGTCTGGCTAGCTCAAGATACGAATTGCTTTTGGCTGTCTTCTGTCGGGAATAATGGTCTTTTCAAACTAGTTCGCAAGGTTCTCTCAATTTGCCCGCGAATTCATATCGACGAATTATTGGCTGCAGTTTTGCGGAATCGCCGACTCGCGGCCCCCGCGATTGAGCACAATGTGCTGCTAGAATTCTGTCGCGACTTGCCAATCTGCGAGGTGCTGAGTAATACCATACTTGCAAATGAAGCCATCGATCCGCAAGCTGCGCTAGGCCGCTCCGAGTTTCTTATGTCGCGCATTTTGAATGACAATGGTCCACTGCTGAGGTCGAGCACCTATCGAGACCTCTGCCTGAATGCCGGAATCAACGAGAATACGTTTTACAGCATTCTCCGGGCATCCCCCGTTATTGCGGAACCCGCCGCGGGAGTTTATCGGATTATAGGAGGCACGTTCCACTCCAAATCAGTCGTGTAGCTCACCGAACGTCGCTTGAGAAGGCAATAGTGTGTCGCGCGCACGTCTCTCGTCGGACTGTTTCCAGAGAATCTAACCTTGACGTCTTCTTGCCGGTTCGTTGCGTGCCTTCTTTTTGAGGATTACACTATCGCTGGGAGCATTAACACAATGCGCGTATCCGAACTCTCCAGGCCGAGTCCCGAACGCCTCCTGAAGCAGGTGCAAGCCGGGGAAAGCAAGCGGTGGGGCGCGAAACTCAAGATTTTTCTGGGCTATGCTCCCGGCGTAGGCAAGTCTTATCGCATGCTCGATGAAGCCCGACGGCGGTTTGAACGCGGCGAAGACGTTGTCGTGGGTGCCGTTCAAGGGCAACAATCTGAAGATGTTCAGGCGCTTCTGCGGAAACTGGAGGTGATTCCGCCCCCGCAGACGCCCGAGGGCCAAGCCATCGATCTAGATGCTATCCTTCGCCGCGCGCCGCACGTCTGCGTCATTGACCCTCTCGCCGCTCGGAATCCTTCCGGAAGTCGGCACCCTTGTCGTTGGCAGGACGCGCAGGAGCTTTTGCGCAACGGCATCTCGGTCTTGACGAGCGTCAACCTGCTTCATGTCGAGGAATATAAAGAAAAAGTTCAGGCAATCACCGGCAAGGACACCGCCGAATCCATCCCGAAGGCGTTCTTGCTCGCAGCCGACGAAATCGTCATCGTGGACGTTCCAACAGACCTCTGTTTGTGGCGTCTCGGGGAAAAACTTACGTCGATTGGAATCAGCAATTATCAAGAGCGCCAGCTCTCGGAACTGCGCGAACTGGCCCTGCTGCTAACTGCCGAAGTCGTTGATGCGCAGCTCGAATCGTATGTTCATACGCACGGAATCGAGCCGGTCTTTGGAACACAAGAGCGGTTCCTGGTCTGCATAACGCCTAACTCAAATGCCCTGGCTATGATCGAAAGCGGTAAGCGAAACAAAGAGCGATTCCAGGGCGAACTCTACGTCGTGTATGTACGCCAACGCGACGGATCTGGGGACAAAAACGCCGCGATCGAGGCCCATCTGGAGGCCGCGCGTAACGCTGACGCCACAATTGAAGTGCTTGAGAGCGACGATCCAATCCAAGCGATTAGCGAATTTGCTCATGAGAAGCGGGTAACACAAATTTTCGTTGGACATGGCTCTCATGAAAACTGGCGCGATCGGCTCTTCGGTAACCCCGTCCTTCGACTCATTCGTGCCGCCGAAGGCATGGATGTCCGAGTTTTCCCGCATTAGCTCTCCACCATGGTCGTGCCAGAGGAGACTCAACGCGGCAACCTAAAAGTCTATCTGGGCTACGCTGCAGGTGTTGGCAAGACTTTTCAGATGCTAGAGGACGCCCGCGCGGCAGCGCAGCGTGGCGTCGACGTTGTGGTTGGGTACTTTGAGCCGCACGCCCGCCCGGACACAATCGCACAGGTCGAAGGTCTCGAGGTCGTCCCTCATCGTAAGTTGGTCTACCGTGGCCGTACGTTTGAAGAAATGGACACCGACGCGGTTTTGCAGCGCAGGCCACGCATCGCATTGGTGGACGAGTTGGCGCACACGAACATTCCTGGCTCACAACGTCCCAAACGTTGGGAAGACGTTCAGGTTCTGCTGGACACTGGAATTGAAGTCTGGACCACGATGAACGTTCAACACATCGAGAGCCTCAATGACCAGATCTGGCAGATCACCGGTGTCCGGGTTCGGGAAACCGTTCCGGACTGGGTCATCCAACAGGCTACAGAGATTGTGGCCGTAGACGTGACACCAGAAGCGTTGCTCAACCGACTAAAACGCGGTGCGATTTATAGGCCAGAAGTTGTACAAAAAGCACTGACAGGATTTTTTAAAGGCTCCAATTTGGGTGCTCTGCGCGAGCTGACCCTCCGTCAAGCTGCGCATGAAGTCGATCTCAGGAAATCCGCTTACGATGAGACGAGCAGGATTCAAGTCCCCAGAATTTCCGAACCACGCGTCGGCGAAGCAGGGGCAGCCCAGTCCAAGGAACGTATCCTCATCCACATTACTGCTGATTCCTCCACTGCCATGCTCATTCGCCGAGGGCGGCGGGTGGCCGATTTTCTCCACGCCGACTGCCTGGCGTTGTTCGTTCACAGGACTACTGACCTCTCCGACCTGACACCCACGGAGCGCGAGGCAGTGGAAAAACACCTTCGTTTTGCTCGAAGCCTTCGGATTGAAACGCAAATCCTTGCTGGCCGGGATGTGCCGCGAACCGTCGTGGATTTCGCGCGCCAGAGTCAGGTTAGCCAGATATTTGTGGCCCGCTCCAAAGGTCGCCTGCGAGAACGGCTGCTTGGCACGAGCCACGCTGAGGACATTGTCCGCATCGCCCACGACCTACAGGTCACGGTCGTCGCCGACCGCAGTCGCAGGCAGACTTCTTGAAGATCTTTGACAGATCTACTTGTCTCAGAGCCTGCTTAACTCTTCAGCGCACACGCGCCTGCCTACGACGGAGGTACGCCTCTCAAAGTGCGATCATCTGCTCGGGAGGCAGGCGCACTTCCAGATTCCCCGAGTTACGAGGGTGGGCTTTGAACCACTGCTCGCCAAAAGGTCGTACACCTGCGAAATCAATGACTTGGAGTACAGCTTGATTCGGTCTTTTCCGCTAAGATTCTTGCCATGATCGTGTCGCTCCGACATTTCCTCGGTTGGTTGGTCAGTTCTTTCAGTAGCCGGGCGGACCTCGTCGTCGAAAACATGGCTCTCCGTCGGCAATTGCTGCACGCGCAACGACCTCGACGTCGATTGACTGCCCTACACAAACTGTTCTGGGTTGCGTTGAGAATGTGCTGGTCCGGGTGGAGACAGCCTCTCGTCCCCGCGGCGTTCCGTGGTCAAAGAGAACGAGCATCGACTGGGGCGGATGCCTCTGCTGGAGCTGACACCTTGAGGCTTTGCGCCACAAAGTCAAGCACCGCCGCAATCTGCTCCCGAGTCACGTCGAATTGTTCCATTACCTCTTCCACGCTCAAATCCTCAAGATTCTCAATGACGGTGGCGACCGGTAAGCGGGTATCACGAAACACCCATGCCCCGCTCACCCTTCCGGGAACGCTCTCCACCGCCGGGCATTGCGACCAGTCAAGCACTGCCATGGCGAGCCTCCTTTCTTGTGATTTTAGCACAGAGGCCCGTCAGGAGTTTCGAGCAAGTAAGCGAAGAATCGCATGCGCGTGAGCAGAATCTTGCGGCGCGTGGCAAGCACTGGTCGATCAAGACCTTCATCGCGCTTGGGCGATAACCAGGCCTTTGGCATACTCCAGGGCGACGATAGCCGCGTCACGCGTTACAGAAGGAAACTCCTCAAGAAACTCGCCGAGCGTGTGACCTGTGCTACGCAAAAATTCCATCCGGCGTGAATGCCTTTGAAATCAGAGGTGTGGCTGGCGAATTGTTATTTCTCCAGCCACAGGGCATGTAAGGTTGTGACATCCTTTCGCCGGGTTAGCACGGGTTGTACTGGTGGTCGCTGATTTTAAAGGCATTCGCGACGGATAGCATTTTAGGCAGGGACGGGTGGTACATCCGTATAACTTCGTCGTTCCGGCGAATGGAAGACTGAACGCCGTCAAATTCCGAGAGTTTCCGCCCATCCGCTTGAGACATTGAAGACGCTTTAGAGGCTTGTCCCCTTCCCATCGACCACGTTCGCCCCGTAGCGTCCCTCGCTCAGGCCGCGCTGCTCAAGAAGCTCGGGGAGAGCGACGTTTGCGACTTCTTCGCGGAACTCGACTTTCGGCACTGGAGCCGATTTCGTAGATAATCGCCCAATTGTTGGTACGGAGTTGGGACAACGGTTGGGACAATCGAAGGGGTTCCACACGCGACCGGATCGCGCTTAAACGACGCCAAAGAAACGACTTAGTGGGATTTGAGCTTTTTCT
>Ga0137396_10002535_pt1 | contig 10051 bp, 10 predicted proteins | sample czc16metaG_FD_108284 | JGI IMG/M metagenome (GOLD analysis project Ga0137396, IMG submission 108284) | Vadose zone soil microbial communities from Angelo Coast Range Reserve, California, USA - czcobulk3.16 metaG | ecosystem: Environmental > Terrestrial > Soil > Vadose zone | place: USA... | reverse complement strand
CCGCACCGCGAAGGAGTCCACGCACCCGAGGACGAGATCGTCCTTCGGGATCTCCTCCAGGAGGGCCTCGAGACCCTTTCCATCCGTGACATCGAACGGATACGAGGTGACCCGCACGTCCGGGTTCGCGGCCCGCAGGTGCTCCCGGATCGCCTCGACCTTCATCTCCCCGACCTGGTCCGTGCGATACACGAGCCGGTTCAGGTTCGCCTCCTCGACGCGGTCGTAGTCGAACAGGGCGAGCTCCCCGACCCCGAGGCGGGCGAGGATCTCCGCGCTGAGGGCCCCGAGCCCGCCGACCCCGACGATCGCGACCCGCTTCCCGGAGAGCTTCGAGAGGTCCGCATGGCCGAACAGCCGGAGGCGGGCGTACCGCTCCGTCACAGCCAGCCCTTTCCCTTCATGTCCGCGACGACGCTCTGGACCCAGTAGCTCACCTCCCGCTTCAGGTACAGCGCGAGGGAGGAGTGCTCGTCCCACCAGTAGTTCCGCTCCATGTGCATGTCGCAGATCCGGAGGCCCAGGCTCGGGTCGTCGACCTTGCGGTCCGTGTAATGCATGAGCTCGGGGATCCGGCACGCGGGAGGCGTGTGCGGGTACGAGTCCTTCAGGACGAGCTCGATGTCCCAGCTCCGCCCGCCGTACAGGACCTTCCCGGTCCACCGCGTCTTCGCGGCGGCCGTGGGGCGAATCGCGAACCACTCGGTCTTCTCGAGGTACTTCAGGTACTCCCCGAACCGGTCGAGGGCGTACGTCTCCTCCGCCGCGCGGTCCGCCCATGCGGGTTCCTTCGGGGACGCGACCGTCGCGCACTGGAGGAAGTAGAACAGGTCGTCGTCCGTCTTCAGGTGGGTCTCCCCGTAGTCCCGGATCCGGAGGGGCATCGCGTTCGAGCGTAGGCGGGCCGTTGGCTTAAACCGTGAGCCCTACAGAATCGGAGGCGCGAGCGAGCCGACGATGCTCGGGTCGATCACGTGGATGTTCGTGGACTTCTCCGCGACCTCGCCAACGGTGCCGCCGGCGATCGGGGAGCCGCCGGGGTACGTGGCGGTCATGATCCCGGCGTCCTTCCCCTGCCGCTTCGCGGCGAGGACGAACGCCTCCTGGAACAGCATCTCCTCCGGGACCTTCAGGGTCACGGCGGGCTTGTCCGCCTCGGAGATGAAGATGAACCGGAGGGTGATCGCCATGGAGGCACCGGGCGGCACCGCGAACCCGCCCCCGGTTATTTAGACGTTCCTTCTCGGTTCCGCCGCGCGATTCCGTGGCTCAGTAAGGGGGAAGAGTCGGGTCCACCCGCTGGATCCACGCGTCGATCCCGCCCTCGAGGTTCTTCGCCTTCGGGAATCCGAGCCGCCGGAGGTAGTACACGGCCTGCTCCGAGCGGGACCCCATCTTGCAGTACGCAACGATCTCGGCGGCGGGGTCGAGCTCGCGGGCCCGCTGCGGAAGGGTCGCGAGCGGGATCAGCGTCGCGCCCTTGATCCGGTTGATCGCCCACTCGTCCTCCTCCCGCACGTCGACGAGGACGACCGCCTCGCCGCGATCGAGCTTCTCCTTCAGTTCCTCGGGGGTGATCGTGTACGGTTCCCCAGAAGGCCGCCTAGACCAGCTCAATTTCCACCTCCCGGAACGTTCGCCGACCATCGCGGTCATCGAGGCTCCACGCCCGCAGATCGACGGGCCTCCCCTTCTCCACCGCGACGATCACGTACGTGTACCATGTGAAGCCGCGGTCCAGGTCCGTCACGGAGGGACGCGCGGGGTGGTCCGGATGGGAGTGGTAGAACCCGAGGATCTCCCGTCCGGACCCGGAGAGCTCCTTCGTCAACCCCAGCGTCTCCGCGGGGTCCACGCGATATCGCATGTCCCGGTCCTCAGCCTCGATGTTCTGTGCCGCCCGGAACTCGTCGATCCGTCGGGGCGTCGCGTCGGGCCCGAGGAGAAAACCGCACCCTTCGTCCGGGTACGTCTCTCGGCCGTGCCGTTTGATCGCCTCCACGACGGATTTCGTGATCTGAACGGACGTCGCCTCCCCGGGACGGGACGCTTCGCGGTCCCTTGCGGGTTCCTCCTTCATGAATCCTCTCCGTAGGACCGCAACGGGGCGGGAAGGTTACGCGAAGACGTCCAGCACCTTCCGGAGGCCCGCCACGAGCCGGTCGACTTCCTCGGGGGTGTTGTACACGTAGAAGGACGCCCGCGCGGTCGCGGGGACGTTCAGCCGTTCCATGAGGGGCTGCGCGCAGTGGTGACCCGAGCGGATCGCAATCCCCTCGACGTCGAGGATCGAGGCGATGTCATGCGGGTGGACGTCGCCGAGGGTGAAGGAGATCACCCCGCCGCGGCGGGAGACGTCGCTCAACCCGAACCCGTGGAACCCCTTCACGCCGGAGAGGGCGTCGAGGGCGTACTCCGTCAGCTCCATCTCGTGCCGGCGCACGCGGTCCATCCCGATCCCGTTCAGGTAGTCCACGGCGACTCCGAGGCCGATCGCCCCCGCCATGTTCGGGGTGCCGCCCTCGAATTTGAAGGGGACGTCGTTCCACTTCGCGGTCCCGAGGTGGACCTCCCGGATCATCTCGCCCCCGCCCATCAGGGGCTCCATCTCCTGGAGCCGCTCCTCCTTCCCGTAGAGGACGCCGATCCCCGTGGGGCCGAGCATCTTGTGCCCGCTGAACGCGAGGAAGTCGCAGTCGATCTTCTGGACGTCCACGGCCATGTGCGGCACGCTCTGGGCACCGTCGACGACGCAGATCGCGCCGACCTCGTGGGCCCGCTTCGCGATCTCCTGGACGGGGTTGATCGTCCCGAGCACGTTCGAACACTGCGTGACCGTGACGACCTTCGTGCGCTTCGTGATCAGGTCGTCGTACTCGTCCATCCGGAGGGCGCCGTCGTCCGTCATCCCGACCCACTTCATCTTCACGCCCTTCGCGTCCTGGACGAAGAACCAGGGGACGTGGTTCGAGTGGTGCTCCATCACCGTGGAGACGATCTCGTCCCCCTCCCGCATCTTTCCCTTCAGCCCCCAGCCGTACGCGATCGTGTTCAGGCTTTCCGTCGTGGACTTCGTGAACGCGACCTCGTTCGGGGAGCGGGCGTGGATGAACTGGGCGACCTTCTCCCGCGCGCCCTCGTATTCCCGCGTCGCCTCCTCCCCGAGCTCGTAGATCGCCCGGTGGACGTTCGCGTTGTAGCGGGAGAAGAAGTCCGAGACGGAATCGATCACGGCCTTCGGCTTCTGGGACGTCGCGGCGCTGTCGAGGTACACGAGGGGCTTGCCGCGGGTCGTGCGGGAGAGGATCGGGAAGTCCTGCCGGATCTTCTCGACGTTCATCAGGAGCTTCGTCTTGGACGCCATGGCCTCCCCTCACTGCGCAGGCTCCGCGATACGGCTCCCACGCCTTTAATCCTGCGACCCGGAGACGCGCCGAGCACGGGCCTCACTCCAGGGACACGGTCCCCTTCGCCTCGAGGGCCGCCTTCAACGTGTGCCAGGACAGGCTCGCGCACTTCACGCGGATCGGGAACTCGGAGACGCCCTGGAAGACCGCGAGCTTCCCGAGGGACTCCGGGTCCGCCCCCTTCCCCGTCACGAGGGCGTGGAACCGGTCGAACAGGTCCTCCGCCTCGTCCTCCGTCTTCCCCTTCACGGCCTGCGTCATCATCGACGCGGAGGACTTCGAGATCGCGCATCCCTGGCCCTCGAACCCGATCTCCGCGATCCGGTCCCCGTCCATCCGCAGGTACACGGTGAACTGGTCCCCGCACAGCGGGTTTCGCCCGAGGGCGGTCCGGTCCGCGGGCTCCAGCTTGTGGAAGTTCCGCGGGTTCTTGCTGTGGTCCAGGATCACTTCCTGGTACAGGGCCTTCAGGTCCGCCATCAATGGGCCTCCGTCGAAGCGGATGCGAGGGAGACATTCCGCGGGACGTTCATAAGGCCTCCCGCACCGCCTCGCTGTTCGGGAGACGGGACAGCAGGAGGACGCCGAGGGTCGCCCGCATCGCGGGGACGCGGACGAGGTCCACGACCTCCCGGGCGAACGCGTATGTCAGGATCGCCCTCGCGGTCTCTGCGTCGATTCCGCGGGATCTGAGGTAGAACACGGAATCCTCGTCGATCTGACCCGTGGTGGAGCCGTGCTTGCACTTCACGTCGTTCGCGTAGATCTGGAGTCCGGGGATGCTGTCGACGAGGGCCTCCTTCGAGAGCAGGAGGTTCTTGTTCGTCTGGACCGCGTTCGTCTTCTGGGCGCCCGGGTGGACGATGATGTTCCCGTAGAACACGCCGCGGGCGCGACCGTCCAGGATCCCCTTGTACAGCTCCCGACTCGTGCAGTGCGGGGTGAGGTGGTCGATCCTCGTATGATTGTCCACATGCTGGAGGCCGGTGACGGAATAGAGACCGTTCATCGCGATCTCTCCGCCCTCCGCGGTGAACCGCTGGTTCACGTCGTTCCGGACGAGGCCCCCGCCAAGGGAGAACGACCCGTCGGAGACGTTCGTCCCGCGGCCCTGCTCGATCTCCAGGGTGGCGACGTGGAACGCCCGCTCGCTCTCCCGCTGGAGCTTGTAGTGATCGAGGACCGCGCCTCCCTTCACGGCGGCCTCCGTGACCGCGTTCGTGAAGTAGACCCCCGCATCGAGTCCCGCGTAGCTCTCCGTCACGGTGAGTTGCGCGCCCTCCTCGAGGACGAACAGGTTCCGGGGGTACGCGACGGCCGGCTCTTGGCGGGACGTGGAGACGAACAGAAGGTGGACGGGCTCCTCGACGATCCTCCCCGGAGGGACGTGGATGAACGCGCCATCCTGGAGGAACGCCGTGTTCAGCGCGGTGAACGGGTTCGCGTCGTACCGAGCCGTCTTTGCGAGATACGGTTGGACCTCGGACGGCCGCTCCCGGAGGGCCTCCGCGAGGCTGCCGAGCCGCACGCCGTCCGCGACACCGCGCACGGAGGACAGGGTGCGGGAGAACCGGCCGTTCACGAACACGAGCTCGCTCCCCTCGAACTTCCCGAACACGACGGGCCCGAGCTTCTCCGCGGGGAGGCCGTTCCCCGGGATCGTCACCGCCGGGGTGAACTTTGTGCGAGTGATGGGGGCGACGTTCGTGTACTTCCACATCTCGTGCTTCTGCGTCGGGAAGCCGAGTTCGTGGAACGTCGCGAGCGCCTTCCGGCGGGTCTCGCGGAGCCATGAGGGATCGTCCCCGTAGAATTCCCGCTCGACCCGGGCGAAATCCGCGAGGTAGGGTTCGCGGGGGTCTGCGACGTCCGTCATCGCGGTGACCTCCCGCCTACGAGACGGCGGCCGGAGCGTGGGAGGCCTCCTCCTCGACCCAGCCGTATCCCCGTTTCTCGAGTTCGAGGGCGAGCTCCCTCCCGCCGGACTTCGCGATCCGTCCGTTCACGAGGACATGGACGAAATCCGGCGTGATGTAGTTCAGGATCCTCTGGTAGTGCGTGACGACGACGATCGCGCGGTCCTTCGCCCGCATCGTGTTCACCCCGTTCGCGACGATCCGCAGGGCGTCGATATCGAGGCCGGAGTCCGTCTCGTCGAGGACCGCGAGCCGGGGCTCGAGCACCGCCATCTGGAAGATCTCGTTCCGCTTCTTCTCTCCCCCGGAGAAGCCGTCGTTCAAGGAGCGGCCGAGGAAGCTCTCGTCGAGTCCGAGGAGTTTCATCTTGTCGGTCACGATGTTCATGAAGTCCATCGCGTCGAGCTCGTCCTGGCCGCGGTGCCGTCGGATCGAGTTCAGGGCGGACTTCAGGAAGTACGCGTTCCCGACGCCGGGGATCTCCACAGGGTACTGGAACGCGAGGAAGAGGCCCTCCCGGGCACGGAGCTCCGGCTTCATCGCCAGGAGGTCCTTCCCCTCGTACAGGACCTTCCCTCCGATGACCTCGTAGTTCAGGCGGCCCGCGAGGACGTTCGCGAGGGTGCTCTTGCCGGAGCCGTTCGGCCCCATGATCGCGTGGACCTCGCCGACGTTCACGGTGAGGTCGACCCCCTTCAGGATCTCCTTGTCGCCGACCTTCGCGCGCAATCCCTTGACTTCGAGCAGGGCCATCGTCCTCTCCTCCGAGCCGCAGGGCGCTTCAGCCCACCGTGCCTTCGAGGTTCAGGCTCACCGCAAGGAGCTTCTGGGCCTCCACGGCGAACTCCATCGGGAGGTTCAGGAAGACCTTCTTGCAGAAGCCGTTCACGATCATGTTCGTCGCGTCCTCCGGCGTGATCCCCCGCTGTTGGCAGTAGAACAGCTGGTCGTCCCCGATCTTCGAGGTCGTCGCCTCGTGCTCGAGCTGGGCCGTGGGCTCGTTCACCTCGATGTCCGGGAACGTGTGGGCCCCGCACTGGTCGCCGATCAGGAGGGAGTCGCACTGGGAGTAGTTCCGCGCGTTCACGGCCCCCTTGTGGATCTGGACGCGGCCCCGGTACGTGTTCTGCCCGAGCCCCGCGCTGATCCCCTTCGAGATGATCGTGCTCCGGGTGTTCTTCCCGATGTGGAGCATCTTCGTGCCCGTGTCCGCCTGCTGGTGGTTGTTCACGACCGCGACGGAGTAGAACTCCCCGACGGAATTGTCCCCCTGGAGGATGCAGCTGGGGTACTTCCACGTGATCGCGCTCCCGGTCTCGACCTGGGTCCACGAGATCTTCGAGTTCCTCCCGAGGGCCTTCCCGCGCTTCGTCACGAAGTTGTAGATCCCGCCCTTCCCCTCCTTGTCGCCCGGGTACCAGTTCTGGATCGTGGAGTACTTCACCTCGCCATCGTCCAGGGCGATGAGCTCGACGACCGCGGCGTGGAGCTGGTTCTCGTCCCGCATCGGGGCGGTGCAGTTGTGGACCGCGAACCCCTTCACGAGGTACGTGTGAGGATCTCCACGGGTCTCGAAGTTGTACACCATCCCCGAGTACGGCTGGCGGGAGACCCGTCGAATCGGGACTAGGAAGTAACCGTCCCGGAGCTTTGCGGCGTGACTCCGCGTGTTCTCGTGAAACACGACCCAGTACCGCTTCTTGTGACGGACCACGTGGCCGTTCTTCATCGTCTCGTCGGAGGCCTCCTGCGTGTTGATGCACGCATAGATCCCTTGGCGGGCGACGAGTTCCTGCGTCTGGAACGCGAGCTGGCGGGAGACCGTGCACGTGCGCGTCTCGCGGAGTCGCCCGGACAGGCTCGGTCTGAGGGCAACGCAGCCGTCGCCCTCAATGTACGCTTTGAGGACGATTCGCTGTCGTCCCGCAGGCAGGTCCATTATTGCCTTGCTGAACCGCTTGCCCGTCGCGTACTTCCCGCCATGCTCCACGCACGCCTGCCAGAACTCCTCCGAGTACACGACCACGTAAGCCCCGTGCCGCTTCCGGTCATACGTGACGGAGGGTCGCTTGCCCGTAACCTTCTCAATCAGAGCACAAGTCCGACGAATCAGCGCCTTCTCGTGGGATCCAAAGGAGAACTCCACGGCGTTGTATCCGTTGAACCGCGTGGCGCAACCTTCCGCGACGTAGTATCCGAGGACTTCGAGGAATTCGTCCGTCAACGCCGGTTCGTCGCGCGAGACCTTGTTGATCGGAAACACGATGTAGTCGCCCCCCTGCAAATCGCCCGCGGGAACGAACTCGGGCTCGGCGCCTGCCAAGCGCGCGGGATCGACCTCCGCCCAACCGTGCTTGCTCGGGCCCCTGTGAACGCGTGCGCGACGGATAGCAAGAACGGGATGCTCCGGCGTCACAGCGAACCGGTTGCCCGTGCTACGGGGGGTGATGTCGATGAGGTCCCCGGAATAGAACCGCTGCATGAGCTTCGCAATCTCCCCCTCTTGACCGTTACCGTTGAGGACGGTGTCGTGCAAGGCTAGACTCGTGATGGGGACCATCGTCTCCCCGGTGGAGATCTCCTCCCCGTCCGGCAGGCACCCCTCGAGATAGCTCACGTATGCACCCTTGTCCGCAATGATCAGGGTCCGCTCGAACTGTCCCGTGTTCTGTGCGTTAATCCGGAAGTACGTGGACAGCTCCATCGGGCACCGCACTCCCGGCGGCACGTAAGCGAATGACCCATCGCTGAATACCGCGGAGTTCAGGGCCGCGAAGAAGTTGTCGTTGAACGGCACGACGGATCCAAGCCATTTCCGGACGAGGTCCGGGTGCTCCTTCACGGCGTCGGAGAACGAGGAGAAGATGATCCCGAGCTCGTTCAGCTTCGCTTTGAACGTCGTCGCGACGGAGACGCTGTCGAACACCGCGTCCACCGCGACCCCCGCCAACGCCGCGCGCTCCTGGAGGGGGATGCCGAGCTTCTCGTACATCGCCTTGATCTCGGGGTCCACTTCGTTGTAGCTCGTCGGCTTCTTCTTCGGTGCCGCGTAGTAGTACGTGTTCTGGTAGTCGATCGGGCCGTAGTGGATGTTCGCCCACTTCGGCTCTCTCATCGTGAGCCAATGCTTGTACGCGCGGAGCCGCCACTCGAGGAGCCACTCCGGCTCCCCCTTCTTCTCGGAGATGTACCGGACGATGCCCTCGTTCAGGCCCTTCGGGGCGAACTCTTCCTCGATGTCCGTGACGAAGCCGTGCTTGTACTCGCCGGCGGCGGCCATGCTCTCCTCAAGTTCCGCCTTCGTGACCATGCTGGGACTCCGAACGCGAGGGCCTAGAAATCGTTTGGCCCCGCGGCATTGTTTACTATATAACCGCGTTATAAATAGCTTATGTCGCGCTGGTTCTTTAGCGAGATTTGGGACGAACACTTTCACTGCACCCCAGGGGACCTTCATACCAAGGAGGTCCGTGGGCAGTCCGGATGGGTACCCCGCGCGTCGTGAGGAGCCTCTCGTTCCCCATGGGCAGTGTGCCCGCGCCCCTCCGCTGGCTCCTCGGTGAATTCCGACTCATCGTCAACAGGTCCATCCGCATCGCGCTCCGCGAGGACATCCGCTCCCGGTTCCGGCTCTCGAGAGCGGCGTACGCCTGCCTGTCGGCAGAACACGATGTGTACAAGCAGTACATCCCCTGCGCGTTCGAGGTCGCAGTCGCCGCGCTGAAGGTCTACCGCAGACGGGTTCGAAAGGGGAAGAGGACGAGCGTTCCGTACATTCGGCGGCTCCTGCTCAAGGCGGAGAACCAGTCCTACCGACTCGATCGGGCGACTGGGCGGTTACGGATCCCGATTCGGCGCGGCGAGCGCGTGGAGTTCGACCTGCGGCTCTCTGAATGGCATCGCTCGATTCTAGCGGACCCCTCGTGGGGGCTCGGCTCGCTCACCATCACACCGGACATTATCGTCTTGGCTGTCAGGAAGTCAGGGCCGGACCCGTACGAGCCCGAGGCCGCAATCGCGCTCGACACGAACGAGGACTCCCTGGATGGCGTGGCGGTCCGCGGGGGCGTTTCCGCTCTCGTGACCGTCCCGTTCCCCGAGGTCCGCGTCGTGCAAGCGACGCACTTCCGCCGTCGACGGCGTCTGGCGAGGAAGAAGGTCCACGACCGCCGACTCCAGCGCAGACTTTTGGACCGCGAGGGGAGGAGGGAGCGAAACAGAGTGAGGCAGCGGCTCCATGTCGTCAGCAAGGGACTCGTCCAGGTAGCCAAGTCTGCGAGGTCCGCAATCGTGCTCGAGGAACTGACGTTGCACGGCGCGGGTGGTCGCTCAAGGAAGATGAACCGCCGCCTCGCTTCTTGGCCCCGCGGCGAGATCCACCGTCAGATCGAGTATAAGGCCGCCCTAGCGGGCGTGCCAATCATCAAAGTCAATCCAGCGTGGACGTCTAAGACCTGCCCAGTGTGTGGCGCCCGGCGCCGAGATAGGGTGGGCAAGGTGTTCGTGTGCCTGATGTGCGACTGGCGGATGGATCGCCAGATCAACGCAGGCCTGAACATCCTCAAATCCGCCTTGGCCTCGAACGAGGCCCTGGCAAGGGCTATACGGTTCCAGCCCGGTGCCCTCCGCGATGATGTGGTGATTCCCCTCTGCGACCTGTCGGCGATGCCGTCAGGCGCACGGGAGGAGCCGAGCGGAGTGGAGTTCCTCGCGGGGGTGGCCTGAGAT
>Ga0137396_10002531_pt1 | contig 10056 bp, 7 predicted proteins | sample czc16metaG_FD_108284 | JGI IMG/M metagenome (GOLD analysis project Ga0137396, IMG submission 108284) | Vadose zone soil microbial communities from Angelo Coast Range Reserve, California, USA - czcobulk3.16 metaG | ecosystem: Environmental > Terrestrial > Soil > Vadose zone | place: USA... | reverse complement strand
GCGGCGGGCTTCCCGACCGACTGCTCAATCTGTCACTCCACCTCGCAATGGCTCGGTGCGAAGTTTGATCACTCCAAGACCAACTTCCCGCTGACCGGGTTCCACGTCACGGTGAGTTGCGCGACCTGCCACGTCAACGGGAAGTTTGCGGGCCTGGGGACCGCCTGCGCCAACTGCCACATCACCAACTACAACAACACCACGAACCCGAACCACAAGGCATCAGGTTTCCCGCAGCAATGCGAGGTGTGCCATTCGACCTCGGCGTGGATCCCTTCCAGCTTCAACCATAACCAGACGCGATTCCCGCTCACCGGCGCGCATACCCGGGTGGTTTGCTCAAATTGCCACATTGGGGGCAAGTTCGCGGGGACGCCAACCGATTGTTATTCCTGTCACAAGACCGTATATAACGCGGTGACGACTCCCAACCACATCGCCGCCGGTTTTCCGACGAATTGCAGCCAGTGCCACACGACGACGGCCTGGACCGGCGCCAAATTCAATCACGCGAGTTTCCCGATCTATTCAGGAATTCACGCGGGGAAGTGGACCACCTGCAACGATTGTCACGTGAATCCTACAAATTTTACGGTCTTCTCCTGCGTGACGTGTCACGCGCATGACAAGGCCCCGATGGATAATAAGCATAGCGGTGTGAAAAACTATGTCTATAACAGCTCGAATTGTTACTCCTGCCATCCCAATGGAACAAAGCCATAGCCCGCGGCTTGCTCGGCGCTGGTTGGCGGTCCTACTGGGCTGCAGCCTCGCTTTGTCTGCTGCACGGGCACAACAACCTGAATCGCGCCCGGCTTTCCGCGTCAAATACATCGCGGACGGCGCAGTGTATCTGGAGGGCGGAAGCGGCGGGGGCCTCGCCGTGGGCCAAAAGCTGGTGGTGAAGCGGTCAGGGACGACGGCTCCGCGAAGCGGCTCCGGTGAGGTGCAGGCCTCGCGAATCATCGCTCAACTCGAAGTGGTTTCCGTCGCGGAGACCTCCGCGGTCTGCGAGGCGCGTTCGCTGAACGCGCCGCTCCGAGTGGGAGATATGGCCACACTAGTGATCGAAGAAGGCCAGCCGCAGGCGCAGCTCGGCGGGATGGGGGCCAGCCGCAAGTACCCGCAGCTCATTGCCTTTAGCGCGGGGGATCCCCTGGACGAAGAGGCGCGTGAGGCAGTGCCGCGCCCGCAGCTCCCGGAAGTCAATCGCAGGCACGGGCGCGTCGGAGTGGAGTATAGCGCGCTGGCAGGCCGCAACGGCTCCTCGATGGCGAACAGACAGGTGGGCTTGGTAGCGCGGATGGAGATGACCCGTATTGGAGGCAGCTATTGGAATTTCACCGGCTATTGGCGGGGCCGGCTGAATTCGCGTTCCTCCGGCCCGGGGACAGCCACCCTGAACGATCTCCTGAATCGCACCTACCATTTGAGCCTCAACTACAGCAATCCGATGTCGCATTGGGTAGCCGGGGTAGGGCGGCTATTTGTTCCTTGGGCCAGCAGCCTGAGCACCATCGACGGCGGCTATCTGGGGCGCCGCATGGGCCAGGTCGCCACGCTCGGCGTGTTCGCCGGAACGACGCCGGATCCCACTTCCTGGAACTACAATCCGAATCGTCGGATTGGCGGCACGTTTGTCAATCTCGAAGGCGGCAGCTTTGAGGCGCTCCGCTTCACCAGTACAACAGGTGTGGCCATCAGCACGATCGGGTCGAGGCCTGAGCGAAAGTTTGCTTTCTTCGAGAACGGGCTCTTCTATAAACGCTTCGTTTCTGTTTATCACACCCTGGAAGCTGATGGGCCACGCGACATTACCGTGGGAACCCAGACTACCCACTCTTCCCCGGGCGTCTCCCGTAGTTATCTCACTTTCCGTGTCCAACCAGTCTCGCGGTTGACGCTGGACCTGAGCCATAATTACTTCCGCGACCTTCCTACCTTTGATCCTCGCCTGGTGGGCACGGGCTTGCTGGATAATCTGCTGTTCCAGGGTTTCAGCGGCGGAGCGCGTCTCGATCTGCCTCTGAAGATCAGCGTCTATAGCAGCGTGGGGCGCAGCTCAAGAACCGGCGACATCCGGCATTCCTGGAACCAGTTGTACGGGATCACGCTCGGTGAAATCTGGGGCACGGGCATCCGCACCGACCTGCGCTACTCGAAGTTCGACAGTTCCTTCGGCCGCGGCGACTATCGCGCCCTCTCGCTTTCGCGGCGCTTTGGCGAGGCCCTGCGTTGGGAGGTGCAGACGGGTTTCCAGAACTTCATTTCGCCCCTTGCCGCGCAGACTCACGGTCAATTCGTGAACACCTCGATGGACTGGTTCCTGGGACAACACTTCTTCCTCGAGGGCGGTTACACCTGGCAGCGCGGCGACCAACAGAACTATGACCAATGGTTCATGGTCCTGGGCCGCAGATTCTGAAATGGGAGGACGGACCATGCAGTGCGTGAGAAGGCAAAAGGCGATATGGGGGCGGAAGGCCCGGGCGGCGATGGCTATCATCGTTTTCCTGCTGCTGAGCGGCACCTGCTTCGCCTCAGAGCCCGTACCGATGCAGGAGCTTCTGCAACGCACCGGCAAGCTGGTGGAGGATTTCGTCAGCCAGCTCTCCGGGGTGAGGTGCAAGGAGAGCGTCAATCAAGTGAAGTTCGAGAAGAACGGAAAAGTGAAGTACAAAGCAGACTCCGCCTTCGATTCTCTGTTGCTGCTGCGGTTAGAAGGCGACAATCTGAGCGTCGAGGAGTCGCGCCAGGTCGAGCGTCAGTCGGGCCGCGCCCAGAACCCGCCGTTGCTCGTGACTAGCGGCTTCTCGACGCTCGCCCTGGTCTTTCATCCCTACTACCAGGCGAGCTTCGAGTTTCAGCAGCTGGACGATGAAGCTCTGGAGGGCAAGAGACACATGCGCGTGCAATTCCAGCATGTCCGGGGAATGCGCTCTCCGACCGCGTTGCAACTGCGCGGGCAAGAGTATCCGCTGGAACTCTCCGGGATCGCCTGGATCGACCCGGATACTGGAGAGATTGCGAAAATCCAAGCGGGTCTGCGGTCCAGCATGGAAGACCTCGGGTTGAAGGCTTTTCAAAGCGAAGTTCACTACGCCCCGGTTCTTTTCGCCGGTATCACGAAGCCCTATTGGCTGCCCACGTCGGCCGTGATCGACGTCGAGACGCCGCGCCAGCACTGGCGAAACACCCACCACTTCGCCGAATACCGGCGATTCACAGTGAACGTCCAAATCAGCTCGGAGCGCAAGCCATGAGCGCACACGCTTCTGCCCCAACGATTGTTGCTCGTGCGCCTGCCGCGGACCCCGAGCGGCGCCACCGCCTCCGCCTGCGGATCGGGTGGATCCTGCTGGGCAGCCTGGTTCTCTTGCTGGCCGCCTACGGATTTGATTACTACTCCCTGAACGCGCAACACCGGCCCCTCTCGGCCAAGCATCAGACGTTGAGGCCGAGTGGCACGGTTGGCGTCCGGCTGGGGATGCTCGGTTTCCTATGTTTTATGGGCCTCTACCTGTATCCCTTGCGCAAGCGCTGGGCATGGCTCGGCAAGAAAGGAAGTTCCAAACACTGGCTCGACTTCCACGTCCTGCTCGGGCTGGCGGCCCCGCTTGTGATCACTTTCCACTCTTCATTCAAGTTCCACGGCCTCGCGGGGATGGCTTACTGGATCATGGTCGCCGTGTCCATGAGCGGTCTGGTGGGCAAATACCTGTTCGCGCAAATCCCGCGCAGCCTGAGCGCGGCAGAGCTGTCGCTGAAGGAATTGAAGGACGAGGAGGCAAAGCTTACGCAACAACTCGCGGCGCAAAAGTTGCTCTCCGCGGCTACGCTTGCTCCCCTGTTTGAATTTCCCAGCGCGCAGCGGGTGGAAAGCATGTCGCTGCTTCTCGCGCTCGGGTCGATAATCGCCGTAGACCTGCGGCGGCCGTTCCGCGTGGCGGGGCTGCGCCGGCGCGCGCTCGGCCTGGGTGGAAAACTCGCCACACTGGGTGGCTTCTTGCCCACGCGGAAGCAGGAACTAGAGCAGGCGGTTCACGCCGCTAGGAAGCACTCCTCTCTTTCCCAGAACATCCTCTTCCTCTCGCGGTCGCAGCAGGTCTTTCGCCTCTGGCACGTCATACACCGGCCCTTCAGCTATTCCTTTTCACTTTTAGCCAGCGCGCACGTCATCGTCGTGCTGCTGTTCGGATATATGTGAGGTTCGCAGAAGATGGAAACTTTAATTGCATTTTTCATTGCCCTGCTCATCACGTTCTTCTTTGTCAGGCGCTACGTCAAACAGTTGGCGGCCGCCCAGCAGCCTGTCGCGAGTGCGGGCGGGGCCGTCGCTGTCGGCGCCCCGATGAGCCTGCGGCCATGTCCGCGGTGCAGTAAGTCCATCCCCAAGAGCTCGACCTTCTGCCCGCTGTGCGGCGCCGCCCTGTCCATTTGGAACATCCATGTCGCCGCGGTGCAGAAGGAAGGCGCCAACACCGGCGAAAAGGGCAAGCCCAAGCCGGTCATCAACGCTACCCTCTGCGTCGGCTGCCACAGTTGCGTAGATGTCTGCCCGGAAACCGGCACACTGGCTATGGTCAACGGCAAGGCCATCCTGAGCGATCCCGACAAATGCACCGGCCATGCCAAGTGCGTTGAAGTCTGCCCCACGCAGGCGATCGTCCTCACCTTCGGCGACGCTCTCCAAACCGTTAAAGTGCCGAACGTCAAAGAGAATTTCGAGACCAACGTTCCGGGAGTCTTCATTGTCGGCGAGTTGGGGGGAATGGGCCTGATCAAAACCGCCATCAATGAGGGCAAGCTCGTCATGGATCACCTGAGGGAGCGCCTGAAGCAGGACAAGGCGAGTCAAGCACCTTCGACCGCGGCAACGCAGGTGCCTTCGGCTGCGGCAGGTCACGCACCCTCGACGCCGGCAGGTCAGGAACCGTCGAAGGCGGCCACTCCTGATCCACATACTTACGACGTTGTGATTGTCGGGGCTGGCCCGGCCGGCTTGAGCGCCTCTCTCACCGCGCAACAGTACGAGCTGCGTTACCTTACCCTTGAGGCGGGCGAGTTGGCCTCCACTATTCGGCAGTATCCCCGACAGAAATTTTTGATGGCCGAGCCTGTGGAAATCCCCTTGTACGGCAGCCTCTACGTTGCCGACGGCACCAAAGAGACCCTGCTCACAGTTTGGGAAACCATTATTTCAAACACCGGCGTAAAAGTGCGGACCAACGAGGGCGTCCAACGCGTGCAAAAAAACGGCACAGGCTACTTCGTGGAGACACCCAAGGGTCGCTACCACACCCGCTTTGTGGTCATGGCCATGGGGCGCCGGGGTACGCCTCGGCGGCTGGGCGCGCCGGGCGAGGACTTGGCCAAGGTTGCCTATCGCCTCATCGAGGCGGACACCTACGAAGACCAGGATCTGCTCGTCGTTGGCGGCGGAGACTCCTCGATCGAGGCGGCTCTGGCCTTGAGCCGCTCCGGGAAAAACCGGGTGACGTTGTGCTATCGAGGCGATAACTTCAAGCGCGCCCGGGAACGCAACCAGCAAAACCTGGAAGCCGCTGAGAAGGAAAAGAAATTGCAAGTGTTTCGCAGTACCAACGTGGCCGAAATCCGCGAGGATTCAGTGACGCTCGATTGCAATGGCACACCCAAGAAGCTCCCCAATCATTTCGTGTTCGTTTTGATTGGCGGAGAATCTCCCGACGAATTCCTGCGCAAGATTGGCATCGAAATCGTAGAAAAAGTCATCACCGCGCCCGCCACTACCGATTTTTCTAAGGGCTGATAGGCCTGGAGGCACCTGTCCTGAGCCAAGCGCCACGCTTGTTATTCCCCCTTTGCAGGGTGCTGAAAAGTGTTTGGCCGCGATGTCAATAGACACACGCCTCCACGGCGAGAGCGTTACTCTCTCTTCGCGGAAGCAGAGCAGCGTTTGTCGTCGCCCGCCGTGCCGGACCGCTCAAAATGAGAGTCTGACGGTTTCAGGCTAAGGCTCGGTTGCCCGTTACTGCTTCCGCTTCTCGGTGGTCTCTTTTATTGCTGGTGCTTTGGGTTTGGTGCGTGCACCGGCCAATGCCACGGCAGGTTTCGGGTTCCAGAAGTCGGGCGCCGCCGCAACGAACTCCTCCGGGGGATTGCTCAGTTCCGGAGAGAACCGGTAGAGTGCCGACTCGGTGCTTTCCACGGACTCCGCGTTCACTTGCAGGTACTTCTTGTAGCCTTCCTCGCCCAGAATTTCGCGTATGGTAGGGTTGTTGTCGAAGCCGGCCAGCGAACTCCGCAAGGTCGAAATATAGAAAGTATTGCCCTTGCTCCCCTCAACCGCCTGGGAAACGAGCAGGGGCTGCGTATTCTCAACCTTTTCACCCGCGGCTTTGGCCTCTTTCAGAAATGCCTCGAAATCGGCAACGTGTCCGGGACGCACACGTACCGCAATGGTGCGCAACACTCTCGATCCGCCGATCAATTGCGCGTAGGCCGCCGCATCCGTAGGGGCTTTCCGGCTCAGGTCGAAACGCCTGCGGCGCAATTCGTTTCGCGATGTTGCCAGGCAGTTCCCCCAGTCGTGCAGTATTTTTTCGGCCGCGTCCTTGCCGTACGCCTTATGGAGCGCGCTCATGAAGGCCTCGCTGGCCTTATCGATATCCGCGTAATTCTGACGGACGCTTGTGAACACAAACGTGTCGCCCTCGCCATACATCGTCTCCGAAGCCAGCCAGCGGTCGCCGTTGTGGCGCCGATTCGCTTCGACAATCTTCTTCGCGATCGCGTTAAACTCCGCGACTTTTTCTGGCTTCGCCTTGACTATGTACACGTCGAGGTAATCTCCCTGCGCTAGGACTGCTACGGGCGCAGCCAGCAGCACGGTGACACCCAAGGCCCAAAACACTCTCCGAAGCATAACCGCCTCCTTGGTTCAAAATTCCGGTAACGGTAACGGACTCTACACCCAGGCATGAGTCGGGTCAAGCCTGCGCCGAGGCCAAGTGATACGATCATCGCCCGATCTCCTGATCGACAAGGCGGATTGCGCGAAGGGCGCGGCTGGGTAGCCCGATGGCGGGTGCTCCCCCTGCGCGAGCAAAGTAGCGACTCTGAGATTCCTCGTCGCCCGCCGTGGCGGGCCCTCAAAGTGACAGTCTCACGGAGTTTTTCGGCAGCTTAACTTAGGGGGAGTAGACGATTTTCTCCGTGCGTTCCCTCGAGCACAAGCGCAGGCTCGGAATGAAGCCCAGTCCTCGCGGGCATTGCCACCCAGGAACGTCCCGTTTCCGGCCGGCGTGGGGGTTGTTAGACTGGTACCGATGAGACGGCAACGCTGACATGGAACCTAACGCTGCCGAGCGCCGCCACCTCGAGCGCCAGATTACTTTTGCCCGGCCCATTTTCATGGTTTTGGCACTGGTGGACCTGCTCGAGCTGAAACCAGCGGGGCAGAGTCACCGCGCCATGATGTTTGTGGCTGTCTATCTCGGCGCCGCACTGGTGCTGGCACTGGTGCAGAATTTTCTCCGCAAGATCGAACTCCAATTGCCGTTGCTTGTGGACCTAGCAGCTCTGGCAGCCTTCCTGACGCTTACCCCTTCGGTGGTGGCATTTTGGTTTATCTACCTGTTTGTGGCCTTCGCCGCCGGAATTCGCTGGGGGCTGCGCCGGGCGGTGGTGCTGGCAGGCGGGGTGACGTTGGCCTTGCTGGTGCGCACGGCGATCCGCGGTCCAGTGCATTGGCCGGTGGTGTTCTCTTGGGTGGCGCTGTCGACCGGAACATTTGCCGCCGGTGTGGGGCTGGCATTTCTGGGTGAACGTAACCGGCGTCATGCCGCTGAACATGGATTTCTGGCGCGGCTCACAAGCTTGTTGCAAGTGGACCAGGGACTCGCGGAGTCCTTGCGCCAAGTTCTGGATGAACTGGCGCGCGCATTTGCCTGTGAAGACGCGTTGCTGACGTTCCGCGATGCGGATATCGAACGCATCTTTGTCTGGCAGGTGCGGGCGGGGCAAAGCGGGCGCATCAGCCCGCACAGCCTGCCTCTCACCCGCGGCGATGGCTATTTGCTGGATCGTCCCGATGTCAGCGTGTGCTGGAATCAGATGGAAGGGCCAGGAGAGGGATTCGGCTGGAACCGTCACGACGGCCGGCGATTGGCCGAGGTGCCGCGCCTTCCGGGGCCCTCGCGCAAAGAGATCAACCTGCGCTCGTTGCTGGCCGTTACCCTCGATTTCGCAGGTCAGCCGTCTGGACGCGTAATGCTCGGCAACGCCCGGCGCAAATTTTCACCGGGAGACCTGCGCTGGCTCGAACGCATTGTCCGCCACATGGGTCCGCCACTGGAGAACCTTTTCCTTCTGCGCCACCTGCGCGCCCGGGCGATCGATGCCGAGCGCGGCCGCATCTCCCGGGATCTTCATGACGGGATTCTGCAAACGCTGCTGAGCGTGGAGATCCAGCTCGACGTGCTCCGCCGCAAGCTGCTGCCGTCCCCGGAGCAAACCGCTGCTGGCCTGATCAGCTTGCAGCAGACAGTACGCAATGAATCCGAGGAGCTGCGCCGGATGGTGAGCGACCTCCGCCCGCTGCGCGTGCAGAGCGCCGACTTGGTGGACCTCATGCGCGGTTTCGCCGAACGCTTTCGCGACGAAGCAGGATTTGCGCTCGACCTGCTGATCGATTCGGCCGAGTTACAGGTGCCGGACCGGACTTGCCGCGAACTTTTCCAGATTTATCGTGAAGCACTCAACAACATAAAAAAGCATGCGCGCGCGTCCCACGTCGTGGTAAAACTATGGCAAGATGACAGCCAGGTTGTCCTGGTGGTGGACGACAATGGCGAGGGGTTTAGTTTTGCTGGCCGATTCACGGGAGACGAACTGGATCGTTTGCGGTTGGGGCCAATTTCGATCAAAGAGAGAACTCGCGGCGTCGGAGGAATCCTGACAGTGGAATCTAGTCCGGGCCATGGGGCGCGGCTAACCATAGAGCTGCCGCTCGGTTGAAATGGCCAAAAACAAACAACCCGTCCGCATTCTAGTCGCCGATGACCACGCCATCTTCCGCGACGGTCTCCGCCGCCTGCTGGAGGGCGATGAGGACGTCACCATCGTTGGCGAAGCCTCGAACGGCGCCGAATGCATCAAGATGCTCGCCAAGCTCAAGCCTGACATTTTGTTGCTCGACCTGCGCATGCCGGACAAGGATGGCTTGGCTGTGCTGGAGGAAGTTAACTTTGACTCGCTGCCCACCCGCGTCATCGTTCTGACCGCCGCCGAAGATGACCGCGATGTCATCCGCGCCATGCGTTTGGGCGCACGCGGGGTGGTTCTGAAGCAGTCCGCCACCGACCTGCTGGTCAAGAGCATTTATCGCGTGCACGCCGGCGAGATCTGGCTCGACAACCGCATGACCGCGGAGGTGATGAAGGCCTTTGCCAAGTCCTCCGACAGCGGCCCGCGCCGCGAAAAGCCCCTGCTCAGCGACCGCGAGAAAGAAATCGTCCAGCTGGTCGCTCAGGGCTACCGGAACAAGGAAATCGGGGAAAAGCTCTTCATCAGCGAACAGACCGTCAAAAACCACCTCCATAACATTTTTGACAAGCTCGGGGTTTCTGACCGGCTCGAGCTGGCCCTCTACGCCATCCACCATCGGCTCATAGACCAAAGCTAGCCGCTCCTCACGTTGGTGCCGCCCGGGCGCAGGAGGCCGTCTGGGTGTGCAGCGGGGGCTCCGCAGCATTATCTCGCTCTCCTGCGGCTAAACTCCGTGGCCCCTCCGGCGAGTCCCCAACCCTCGGGCACCCCTGCGTCACCCCGAGGCATGAAGCTGTGTCGGGGCGAGCCCGCCCTAGCGGACCTCTGAAGGATTCCTGGACCGCCATGGCAGCTCAGAATTACAGACAAAGGGCAAGGAACGGGTTTTAAGCGTGATGCAAGGGGCAGCAAAACGACGGGTTGGTCGTTGAGTTCCATTTTGGTTCAGCCCCGCCCTGGCTTAGCCGCTTCTAAGCTCGCTTCTAGTACGGCCGTACCAAGCAGTTCTGCTCCAGAATGAGTCGG
>Ga0137396_10002530_pt1 | contig 10057 bp, 9 predicted proteins | sample czc16metaG_FD_108284 | JGI IMG/M metagenome (GOLD analysis project Ga0137396, IMG submission 108284) | Vadose zone soil microbial communities from Angelo Coast Range Reserve, California, USA - czcobulk3.16 metaG | ecosystem: Environmental > Terrestrial > Soil > Vadose zone | place: USA... | reverse complement strand
GAGCCGCAGCGCGCCCGGGATCGTTTTTGCTGATTCCTGATTGACCTCCGTGAGCACCATGCCCGACACCAGCGTGGCCAGCTTTGCGGCATCGCGACCGTTCAGCGGCAGTTCGACGATGCGCTTGGAATCGACGACCTCATTGAGAGCCGCCGATGTGACGTCGACCACGGGCGATTCGCCCGACACCGTGACCGTTTCAGCGAGGGCGCCGAGCTCGATCGCGAAATTCACGGTGAGGTTCTCGTTCGCTTGCAGCAGCACGCCTTTACGCTGAGACGTCCGGAACCCCGTCAGCTCTGCGGTGATGTCGTAGGTGGTCGGCCGCAGCGACGTGAAGGTATAACGACCATCGGCGCCGCTCACGGTATCTCTCGACAATCCGGTCGCCACTTCAGTGGCCTTCACGTTGGCGCCGGGAACGACGGCGCCGCTGTTGTCGGTGATCACGCCGTTGATTTGGCCGGTTTGTGCAAGCGCGGGGCTTGCGACGAGTAGCGTAAGGAACAGGCACAGCCACACCGCGAAAAGAATCTGTCGCATCACTCTCTCCTGTGGAGGTTCGGCGAGCGTGAGATAGCATCCGTTACCGCTAAAGTAAAGAGAAATGGAGTGGTCAGACCGCTTTTTCGTCAGCGGCCACGGGAACGACTGATCCAAATTGCGCAAAGGAGTCCGAGATGGGCAAGACCGTAAGCACTGCGATTCTGATGATGGTGTTGGCGGCTGCCGGATCGGAGGCGCAGCCGTTGTCCGCGAAATGGGAGGAGCTCACTTCATCGGACTTCGTGAAGGCGCTTCAGGCATCCAACAACCAGGCTAGGCAACCGTTCGCGGCAAGATCGGTTTCACTTTCCAGCGCATATACGCGACGAATGTAGCCATGACAAGCAGGATAAACGTGGTAATAGCGGCACTAATTTCACCGCGGGTTATGTGAAAAATGGTCGCGCTTATCATCACAATCATCAACCCGACGGCTGCCCAGGAAATCCACCATGGCTGTATGCGCGTGATGCCTGGCAGGGTGAGTCCGATCGCGGCCAACACTTCGGCCACGCCAAGAAAAATGCGAAATGCCGGCGGGATGATACTCATCTGCTCCACCATTGAGGCGGGCGGGAAGAGAAAGAGGCAGCCATGTGCAAAAAAAGCCACCGCCAGGAGGACCTGAAGCACCCACAAAATAGCGTTCATGAATTCTTTTCCTTTGAAGCCTAGTCGATGGTCCACAGCGCGATCGTCGAGATGTCCTTGACGAAGATCCGATGGCCCGAAACAGCCGGGGCAGGCCACGTGGCACTGTCGGCGACGGTGTAGGTTTTCACCGGCTCGAACCCGCCCGCACGACTCGGCGCCACCATCAGCTCACCGTCGTCTTTCAGCACGAACAGCAGATTACCGGCACGCACGATCGCCGCGTTTCCCGCCTGCCGCGGACTCGACGTCCACAGCGTCTGGCCGGTTTTCGCGTCGGCCCAGAAGAACTGGCCGCTGTTCATCGCCGACAACGAGAAGACGGCGTCGCCGACGAGCACGGGATTGCTGAACGACAAAGAGAGCCGGTCGTTCTCCCACGCGAGGTTGGCGGCCCACTGATCGTTCTGCTTCGAGATCGTATACGCCGTCAGCGGTTTGCCCTGACCTGACACGATGACCGTGCGGTCGCCGTACACGAGCGGTGTAATCGAGTTCGTGGTCGACCGCGCCGTAAACGGCGTGCGCCACAGCAGCCGGCCGTTGGATGCATCCACGCCGACCAGGTTCTCCTGCGAAAACGTGATCACCTGACGAGTGCCGTTGATGTCCGCGACGATGGGCGAGCCGTACGCCGGACCGTCTCCGTCCCAGCTCCACTTCACCGTGCCTGTCGCCGGATCGAACGCCGTCAGCGCGCCCTGTTTGTGACCGCCGACGTGCAGAATCACGACGCCGCGATCGACGAGCGCCGACTGGGCCGTGTGAAACAGCGGCTCGACCGGCGGCGCCGCTTTCTGCCACAACTGTTTTCCAGTCGCCGCGTCGAACGCGGTGACGATGCCGCTGATGCCGAGTGTGAAGAGGCGGCCGTTCGCGTACGTGGGCGTCGACTTCGGTCCCGGGCCGTGACGAGCGGTGGCGGGGTTCATCTTGAACGGCGCCGCATAGCTGGTCTCCCAGACGATCTTTCCGCTATCGGCGTCGATCGCGCGCATCACTTCCTTCTCCTCCTGGCGGGAGAACGCGAACACGCGATTGCCGACGACGATCGGCGTGGCATAGCCGGTGCCGACTTCAAGCTTCCAGCGTCTGGTGAGCTGTTCGGGCCAGGCTTTCGGCTCGGCGAACGCGGTCAGCGTGCCGTCACGGTTCGGCCCGCGCCACTGCGGCCAGTCGGGACCGGCAGTCTGCCCAGCGACGATACCCGTCAATCCCGCGATGGCGACGATCCCGGCCAGCGCCGCGTCTCTTAGTTTCATGATGGCCTCGTATTGGCTGAAGGATACTCCGACTTCGCCGCTGCACGTCAGCAATGGTGAATTGATCGGAGTGGCCTGACTCCGCCAACGTCCTTGATTTCCGAAGCGACACGGCGGATAGTCAACGCGCGCGGAGAAACCGCCGCCCCACGAAAGACGCGATTTCTTCGCTCCATGGAGAACCGCCAATGAGCACGATCAGATTGAAGGTGAACGGGACGACTCACACGGTAAATGTCGAGCCTTCGACTCCGCTGCTGTACGTCCTGCGCAACGATCTCAACCTGCAGGGCCCGCGGTTTGGCTGTGGACTTGGCCAGTGCGGCGCGTGCGCCGTGATCATCGAGGGGGTTGCGACGCGGTCGTGCGTCACGCCGACGTCCAGTGTCAAAGGCGAAGTCACCACGCTCGAAGGCCTCGCGCAACATGGCACGCTGCACCCCATCCAGCAGGCCTGGATTGACGAGCAAGTCCCCCAGTGCGGGTTCTGCCAGAACGGCCAAATCATGACGGCCAAGGCGCTGCTGGATCGGAATCCGAATCCGACCGATGCGCAGATCCGCCAGTCGATGAACAGGACGCTGTGCCGTTGCATGACGTACTACCGAGTCCAGGCCGCCATCAAGCGTGCCGTGAAAACGATGACGGGCAAGGAGGTGGTCGCATGACACCCTTCACCAATATCCCGAAGCACGTCGAAGACATGTTGGAAAAAAACTCCCGCAGGGAGTTCATCAAGACATCGGGCATGCTGGTCGTGAGCGTCGGCGTCGCGGCGGTTGCGGGCCCCGATGTGGTCGACGTCGCGCTCGGCGCTGCAACGGGTCCCGCGGGCGAGGCTCTCCAGACTGCGGGTCCGTATCCCGACCCCGACTTCAAACAACTTGATTCGTGGATCGTCGTGCACGCGGACAACACGGCGACCTTCTACGTCGGCAAGACGGACTGCGGCCAGGGCACCGGAACGGCCTTCCGTCAGATGATGTCCGACGAGCTCGACATCGCGTTCGACAAGACGAGCTGCGTCATGGGCAGCACGGACGTCACCGTCGATCAGGGCGGATCGGGCGGATCGGATGCTATTCAGACCGACGGCTGGCCGATGCGGCGCGTGGCCGCCGAGGCTCGGCGAGTGCTGCTGGAGATGGCATCGACGCGGTTTGCAACCCCTGTCGATCGACTCGCCGTGAGCGAGGGCGTGATCACCGTGAAAGGAGATCCCTCGAAGCGAGTCACCTACGGCGAACTGATCGGCGCCAGGCGGTTCAATGTCGCGCTGACCGGAAGCAACATCAACGCGACCACTGGCGTCGCGAAAGTGAAACCGGTGCAGGAACTCAAGATGGTCGGCCAGTCGCCACAGCGCTATGACATTCCCGCGAAGGTGGACGGCTCCTTGAAATGGGCTGTCGACGCCAAGCTCCCGGGCATGGTGCATGCGCGCAACGTGAAACCGCCGGTGGCGGGCGCGAAGCTGGTGACCATCGACGAATCTTCCGTCCGGGGTCTCCCTGGATTCATCAAGGTGGTGAGCAAAGGCAACTACGTGGCGGTTGTCTGTGAGCGGGAAGAGCAGGCCATCAGAGCCGCGCGGCAGATCAAGATCAACTGGCAGAAACCGGCGACGCGTCCCTTTCCGACATCGGAAGATCTCTACACGTACATGCGCAGCGCGACGCCCACGTCGAGCGCGAGGCCGGTCGTGTTTGGAAATTCCGAGGCAGCGCTCGCGGGCGCGGCAAAGATCGTCGAAGCCGACTACGAGTTCCCGTTTCAGGGCCATACGGCACTGGCGCCCGCCCACGCGATGGCGGATCCGTCGAACGGTCAGATGACCGTTTACTCCAACGACATGAAGTCGTACGGTCTGCGATCGGGCGTTGCGGAGTTTCTTCAGATGCCGCGCGATCGCGTCCGCGTCGTCTGGATGGAAGGGCCGCAAGGGTACGGCCGCACCGCGGCCGACGACGCGGGCTTCGAGGCAGCGTTCCTGGCGAAAGAGATCGGCAGGCCGGTTCGCGTGCAGTGGATGAGAGACGAGGAAACCGCGTGGGACACCAAGGGCCCCGCGTTTGCCGTCAAGATGCGCGGCGGGTTGGACGCGCAAGGCAACCTTGTCGCGCTGGAATACGACGCCCGAGCGGCTGACTACAATCACGTCGGTTACAACGAGCCCGACACCGTCCTCATCGCGCAGCTCATGGGAACAAGGCGCGCCACGCCGGCCAGCGGCAGCGCGGCCACGCCTTCGGACATGTACGGCATCGCGAACCGGCGCATGACGACGCACGTGGTGGCGCTGCCGCTCGTGTGGGAGACGCCGCTTCGCACCGGCAACCTTCGCGATCCGAACGGGCCGCAGGCGACCTTCGCCGCCGAATCGTTCATCGACGAACTGGCCGCAGCGGCGAAAGCCGATCCGGTCGAGTTCCGCTTGAAGCTGCTCACGGCCAGTCACTCAGACGACGAGGGGTTCAGGCGCGCGCGTTCCATCGCCGTGATCAAAGCGGCGGCGCAGACATTTGGCTGGGACACGCGGCCCTCGCCGAAACCGCGCGGCAGCGGACCGATCCTCACCGGCCGCGGCGTCTCGTACTCGTTCCGCGGCCAGACGATCGTCGCCGAGATCGCCGAGGTCGAAGTCAGTCGCGACACGGGTCACGTGTGGGTGAAGCGACTCGTCGCCGCGCACGACTGCGGGCTGGTCATCAACCCCGAGGCGCTGCGCCGCACCGTCGAGGGCGCGACGCTCCACGCCATCAGCCGCGCGCTGCACGAGGAAGTCGCGTTCGACACGGAAAAGGTCACGAGCGTGGATTGGAGCTCCAGCCCCACACTCACGCATGCGGACACGCCGGCGAGCATCGACGTCGTGCTGGTGAACGGCGATCCGAATCCGAACCGGCCGGATCTTCCCCACTACGGCGCCGGCGAGGCCGCGTGCAAACCCGCGGTCGCCGCGGTCGCCAACGCCATTTACGATGCGACCGGCGTGCGGCTCCGTCGCGTGCCGTTCAGAGACACGCGCGTGCTCGCGGCGCTCAAGGCGTCAGGTGTGTCCGCCGCTCCTTCAGCGGCGAGGCGGTGATCGCGCGCATGCCTGAGCACGATGAGAACGTACAGGTGTTCGCGTGAAGACACACGCCGTTGGTCGTGGGCTCACTGCCTCCTTCCTGGTATTGACTGTCAGCCGCGCCGGCGCGCAGTCCACGCCGGACGAATTCTTCGAGAGCAGGATTCGGCCGGTGTTGTCCACCAGGTGCTACGCCTGTCATTCATCCAAGCTGGCAGCGCCCAAGGGCGAGCTCGCGCTCGACACAAAGAGCGGGCTGCTGAAGGGCGGAAAACTGGGCCCGGCCATCGTGCCCGGGAATCCAGCCGAGAGCCGGCTGCTTCAGGCGCTTCGCTATACCGATCCGCATCTCCAGATGCCGCCGACCGGGAAACTCGCCGATCGGGTCATCGCAGACTTCGAACAATGGATTGCCGCCGGTGCTCACGATCCGCGTGTCGAGAGCCCCAGCGTGCCCGCCGTGGCGGCGAGCAACCAGACGGCGCCGCGGAGGCGGGTCGACGAGAAAGAGCTGGCGAAGGGGCGCCAGTGGTGGGCGTTTCAAGCGGTGCACGAATTGCCTGCCCCGAGCAACGTCGAGGGGCCCAAGCCTGTCGGCGCGCACGCGCGGACGAAACTGGATCACTTCGTTCTGGCGAAGCTTCAAGAGAAAGGATTGACTCCATCGCCCGAAGCCGATCCGAGAACGCTGATTCGCCGCGCGTACGTCGATCTGATTGGGTTGAAGCCGACCTATGAGGAAGTCGAGGCGTTCGCGAGCGACCCGTCGCCGGATCGCTACGAGAAACTGATCGACCGCCTGCTCGCGTCTCCGCAGTACGGCGAGCGCTGGGCGCGCTACTGGTTGGACGTCGTGCGCTACGCGGAAGACAATGCCGGCAACATCACGAATCCGCCGTATCCGCACGCGTGGCGGTATCGTGACTGGCTGATCGAGAGTCTCAACACAGACCTTCCGTACGATCGCTTCGTGAAGCTGCAGCTGGCGGCCGACCTCACGCCCGGCGCGTCCAGGTCCGACATGAGGGCTCTGGGGATCATCGCGCTTGGGCCGCAGGATCATAAAGATGTCCGGCTCTCTGTCGACGTGGTCGGTACGATCCAATTGAACGATTGGGACGAGCGGCTGGATACGGTCAGTCGCGGAATCCTCGGGCTATCGGTTGCATGCGCTCGCTGTCACGACCACAAATTCGATCCGATTCAACAGAAAGACTACTACCGCCTCCTGAGCGTGTTCGCGTCGACGCAGCGTGCGTTGCGGCCGTTCTTCTCAATCGATCCGCCGACGGAAGCCCGCTTCATGTGGGTCTATCAGCGGATGTTCGATCTCCACTACACCGCGAATCTGCTGGAAAGCGACCCAGGCTCGAAGCCGGAGCAGGCCGCCCGTCAGGTGAAGAAGTTCCGCGAAGAGCTGACGCAGCTGCAGGCCGAAATCGACCGCATGTCGAAGGCGCATCCGGAAATCGCCGCGTACATCAAAACGGTCCCGTACCCGGGAGAGAAGGATCCGGCGGAACAACGGAACGCGAAGGCTTCAGCCGAGCGGGCTGCGGAGAAGAAGACGCTTCCAGTCGATTTGGTGCCGAACAACGCGCGTCAAGCCAACGCGCAAGGTGGCGGGAGTCCGAGGAAGAGAATCGATCCCGAGGCGCCGTTCCTCAACTCCGTCTACGACGCCGGTTTGTGGTGGGACGATTCGGAACCCGACCTGACGTTCTTCAACGCCAAACCGGGCGTCCCTCGCGATCTGCCACTGTATCGCGGCGGCAATCTTTCCAATCCCGCCGATCCGGCGCCACGCGGGTTCCCTCTCGTGCTGGCGAACGGACCTGCCGACTTCCACACCGGCTCGGGACGCCTCGAGCTCGGCGAGAAAATCTTCACGGACGCCGCGCCGCTGAGCGCGCGCGTGATCGTGAACCGCGTGTGGGGCTGGCACTTCGACAAACATCTGGTCGGCACGCCGAGCGACTTCGGCGTCCAGGGACTCCAGCCGACCCACCCCGAGTTGCTGGAGGATCTCTCCGCGAGATTCATCGCGAACGGCTGGTCGCTGAAGTGGCTGCATCGCGAGATCATGTTGTCGGCCACCTACCGGCAATCGAGCCATCCTCGCCCGCAGACGATCGATGTCGATCCGACCAACCAGTGGCTGTGGCGAATGAACCCGAGACGCATGGACATCGAGGCGTACCGCGACTCGCTGCTTCGAATCTCCGGAACGCTCGACGAGACGATGTATGGGCCATCCGTTGATATCGACACCGGAAGACGCCGGACCGTGTACTCCACGCTGAGCAGAGGACGAAGCAGCGCCGATATCATGAAGCTGTACGACGCGCCGCCGCCGATGGCGCACAGTCCGATGCGGCATCTGACAATCAATCCGTTGCAGGCGCTCTTTGTGATGAACAGCGGGTTCGTTCAGACGTTGGCATCCGAACTGGCAAAGAGCGTGGAGACGAAAGCCACGCCGCAGGAAAAAATCCAGGCGCTCTATCGAAAGGTATTCGCCCGGGATGGCGACCCGGAAGAGACGGCGCTGGGCGTGAAATACCTGAGCGCCGCGAACGTCGCGCTGTATGCGCACGCATTGCTCTCGACCAACGAGGTGATCTTTTGGCCGTGATCTCGCGACGAGAAGCCCTGCGGTGCATGTGCGGAGGCGTCGGGATGATCGGGCTCGCCGACCTTCTGGCCGGCGACGCGTTCGGCGCGGCGGTGCACACCGTGGGTCCTCACTTCGCCCCCAAAGCCAGGCACGTGATTCTGCTGTTCATGACGGGTGGACCCTCACACGTCGACCTCTGGGATCCAAAGCCGGCGTTGGTGAAGTATGCCGGCCAGCGCCCGGCGACGGCCGACCTGCGCACCGAACGGACGACGGCCGGCTTGTTGCCGAGCACGTTCACCTTCGCAAAGCGCGGGAAGAGCGGGATCGACATGAGCGAGCTGCTGCCGAATCTGGCCACGGTGGCAGACGAGTTGTGCGTGATTCGTTCGATGTTCACGACCAATCCCAACCACGAGCAGGCGCGCAGCATGTTCCATCAGGGCAGCATGATTCTGTCGAGGCCGACGATGGGATCGTGGATCTCGTACGGCCTAGGCACCGAGAACAAGAATCTCCCCGCATTCATGGTGCTCGCACCGGACGGCGGCGGGTTCACGACCGCTGGCTTTCTGCCCGCCGAGTACCAGGGGACTTCCTTCAATACATTCGAGACGGCGCCCGACAAGATGATCCGGTTTTTGCGCAACACCGAGTTGGACACGAAGGCGCAGCGCGCGCAGCTCGATCTGACGCAGGCGTTGAATCGCCAGCACGAGACAGGCTTTGGCGAGGATGCGTTCCTGGAAGGCCGCATCGCCTCGATGGAAGCGGCGTTCAAGATGCAGTTCGCGGCGATGGACACGCTCGACGTGATGAAGGAGCCGGAGTCGGTGCGCGAGGCCTACGGATCGACCCCGTACGCGCAGGGCTGCCTGATGGCGCGACGTCTGGTCGAAAGCGGCGTCCGCTTCGTCGTCGTCCACTACGGGCCCGGCCAGCCGTGGGACGATCACAAAAAGATCCACGAGAACCTGCAAGAGCGATGTCCCAACATGGACAAAGCATCAGCAGCGCTGATTCGTGACTTGAGGCAGCGCGGCTTACTGGACGAGACGCTGGTCGTGTGGGGAGGAGAGTTCGGCCGTACACCCGTGTCGGAAAGCGGCGACGGCCGCGATCACAATCCGTACGGGTTCTCGATGTTCATGGCCGGCGGAGGCGTCAAGGGCGGTATGACGTACGGCGCCACCGACGAGTTCGGCTTCAAGGCGGTGGAAAACCGCGTCGCGATCCACGATCTCCACGCGACGATCCTGCACCAGCTGGGAATCGACCACGAGAAGTTGACCTATCGGTATGCCGGCCGCGACTTCCGTCTCACTGACGTGTTCGGGAACGTGGTCACGGAAATTCTGGCCTAGGTTGGGCAACCTCAACCGATCAAGTCAGGGCGTTTGTCGCTACCGCAAATCCTCGTTACCTCACCAGGTCGCGAAGTCACGAAGTCGCCAAATGCTGGTATCGGGCTTGCTGTCGGGGGCCGACGGAGGCACGTATGGACAACGAACGCGATCCCAGGAGCGAGAACGAAGAAATCGGCCAGACCAACGAAGAAAGCGTGACGGGCGCGTCGGACGAGGAAGAATTCGAAGACATCGAGGAGATCGAGGACGACGAAGAAGACCTGGAGTCGTGACGCGTGGTTGGACACGACCGCGACAAGAAAGAGAACGCCAATACGCCGGGTCCCGAGGACCCGGCGTCCGCCAGGGTGACACGTGAGGTCGGCGGCGAAGGCGGAACGCCCGGCGATGTCGAGCTGGCCGCCCTTCAACGGCCCTTTCCCGCGCGTTCGGCGTAGCGCGCCACCTTCGAGAGATCCACGCCTTTCGATTTTCTGAGCGCCGCCCACAGGTCGCCGACCTGTTCCGCGCGCGCCGGCATCGTCTGGATGGTGAAGTCGTG